>Ga0307994_1000003_pt1 | contig 365329 bp, 388 predicted proteins | sample EllFjometagen261_FD_203171 | JGI IMG/M metagenome (GOLD analysis project Ga0307994, IMG submission 203171) | Marine microbial communities from Ellis Fjord, Antarctic Ocean - #261 | ecosystem: Environmental > Aquatic > Marine > Unclassified | place: Southern Ocean | collected 2014-11-02
GATACGGATTCGAAATCCTTGAGGCTTTGGTCGAGCTTTCTTTCACTTCTCACTATAACTCTAAAAAGAAAAATAGTGGGTAAAGACATCCGTCGATGACTTTACCCACTAATCTTAGTATGTTTTTTAGCTATTTTCAAAAAACTAAACAAACTACTGCACTGTTTACAAGAAGTTATTTACCGGGGAGCATTATTTGATACATTTGAAAGATAGTACAATGATTCACCGATTTATTAACAAAATTTTCATTTACTCTATTGTAGATAGTTTGTTTTTGAAACAAATGTTCAACAATATACATTAGGAGCTTATTTGTATTTGTGTATCTATAATTATTGGCAGTTAGGATGTATCAGCACAGAGTGGATTGTAGCGGAAGGCACTTAACTCCTGCGGGATATAGAGGAAAGGTCGAGACCCCACAGGGCATAGCCCGAGGAGGCTCGACTTCCTCCCCGCGGAAAGGAAGTGCCTGGAGCGAAAAGGAACGGCCCATATTTTCGCATTATGACACATTAAAAAGAATCATTTACATTTGTTATACAAGAGCATCATCATTTTCACGAAAAGAGCTATTCATAAAAATGGTGATATTCCCTTGACATTATACCTAATGGGGTATATTGTTGTAGTTGTAGCAGGAAACAACAAGCCAACAGGAGGTGTCTTTATGGAATACAATTCACAAGTTAAGAATCGAATTAAACGTGTTGAAGGGCAGCTCCGTGGAATCGTAAGAATGATGGAGCAAGGGGAAGATTGTAAAGACGTTATTACTCAACTTTCCGCAGCAAAAACAGCTCTGGACCGTTCCGTAGGCTTAATTGTCAGTATGAATCTTGTAGAGTGCGTAAGGGATTCACAAGAGACGGGTGAAAATACAGAAGACCTTGTAAAAGAAGCAGTGAATTTATTAGTGAAGAGTCGATAAAAAAAGAAGTTGACATCTTTTTTTATATCATATAATATACCCTTATAGGTATTTTAAAAACAATCATTCTTAGGAGGAATTATAAATGAACGCAGATAAAGTACTAGATGCTAAAGGATTAGCCTGCCCGATGCCGATTGTAAAAACTCGAAAGGCAATAAAAGAAATTGAAGCTGGTCAAATTTTAGAGGTTCAAACAACGGATAAAGGTGCTAAAAGTGACTTAACAGCATGGGCTAAATCTACAGGACATGAATTGCTCGATTCAAATGAAGAAAATGATGTATTTACATTCTGGATTAAAAAAGGATAAATTTTTTTAAGGGGATCAATACCCCTTATAGTAATTAGGAGGAGATACAATGTCAGAAAGAAAAACAACCAATATTATTCTCTTTAGTGGAGATTATGATAAAGCGATGGCGGCATATATCATTGCGAACGGTGCGGCAGCATATGATCATGACGTAACCATTTTCCATACATTCTGGGGATTGAATGCTTTAAGAAAAGAAGAAATGGTACCTGTGAAAAAAGGATTTATGGAGAAAATGTTTGGGGGTATGATGCCTCGCGGTGCAGATAAGCTAGGATTATCCAACATGAATTTCATGGGTATGGGTCCTAAAATGATCAAAGGTGTTATGAAGAAGCACAATGCTATGCCTTTACCTGATTTAATTGACATGGCAAGGGAACAAGAAATCAATCTGGTTGCGTGTACCATGACAATGGATTTATTAGGTTTACACAAAGATGAATTATTAGAAGAAATCGAGTATGCGGGAGTAGCTGCGTATTTAGCGGATGCTGAAAATGGTAACGTGAACTTATTCATCTAATTTTTTTGAAATAAAATATACCCTATTAGGTAATTGGAGGTTTTATAAATGAACACGATAGAAACAAACTTCGTATTAGATGCAAAGGGATTAGCTTGTCCAATGCCGATTGTAAAAACAAAAAAGGCCATGAATAACCTGGAAGCAGGACAAGTGATTGAGATCCAAGCAACAGACAAGGGTTCTAAGGCTGATCTTCAAGCTTGGGCAAAAAGTTCTGGCCATGATTATCTCGGAACCATTGAAGAAGGAGATGTTCTGAAGCACTTTGTCCGCAAATCAAGTAGTGAAGAGGCTGTAGAGCGTAAACATGAATCAGTAACGGATAATGATACATTGGCCGGTAAATTGGGCGATGAAAATGTCGTTGTTCTGGATGTCCGTGAAAAAGCCGAATATGCATTCAAACATATTCCAGGCTCGATCTCGATGCCATTTGGAGAGCTTGAAACACGTGCAGACGAATTGAATAAAGACAAGGACATTTATGTGGTTTGCCGTACAGGAAACAGAAGCGACATGGCGGCGCAATTATTAGCTGAAAAAGGATTTACTAATGTTATCAATGTAGTTCCAGGCATGAGCGATTGGACTGGAGACGTTGAATCGAACGTGAAGTAAAGTATAAACACTAATACTGGGAGGTTAAATTATGTCAGTCAAACCAATGAATTCAAAAGAAGTAGCTCAAAAAGTCATGAACAGAGAAGGTTTATTCATTTTAGATGTTCGTAATGCAGATGCCTTTGAAGATTGGAAAATTGAAGGTGAAAAAATTGAATACCTGAACATCCCATACTTCGATCTTTTAGATGGTGTAGAAGAAATAATGGATCAACTTCCTAAGGATAAAGACATTCTTGTTGTATGTGCGAAAGAAGGTTCTTCTATTATGGTAGCGGAAATGCTTTCAGATGAAGGGATGGACGTTTCTTACCTTGAAGGCGGAATGAAAGCTTGGAGCGAACATTTGGAGCCTGTTAAAGTGGGTGAATTAACAAAAGGCGGAGAGCTTTATCAATTTGTACGTTTAGGAAAAGGTTGTCTATCCTATATGGTCGTGTCAAATGGTGAAGCAGCGATCGTCGATGCTACTCGTATGACTGATATCTTTATCGACTTTGCAAAAGAAAAAGGTGCAACGATTACAAATGTATTTGATACTCACTTGCATGCTGATCATATTTCTGGAGGACGTAACATTGCAGAAGCAACAAATGCTACCTATTGGTTACCTCCTAAAGATGCTGAAGAAGTTACCTTTGAATATGCTGCACTCGAAGACGGGAATAAAGTCGTGATTGGAAATACAACGATTGATATCACAGCTCTTTACTCACCGGGGCATACAATCGGTTCCACTTCATTTGTGATTGATGAAAAGTATTTATTATCTGGCGACATTCTATTTGTGGACAGTATCGGACGTCCGGATCTTGCCGGGAAAGCGGAAGATTGGGTGGCTGACCTTAGAGAAAGTCTTTACAAACGGTATAAAGACCTTTCTATGGAGCTTACCGTTTTACCGGCTCACTTTATGATTATTGATGAATTAAATGAAGATGGCTCCGTAGGTGAAAAGCTGGGAACATTATTTGCAAAAAACCACGGTTTAAATATCGAGAGTGAAGAAGAATTCAGAAAGCTGGTATCTGAAAACCTTCCACCTCAACCAAACGCGTATCAGGAAATTCGTGAAACGAACATGGGTAAAGTAACTCCAGATGAAGAGAAACAGCGTGAGATGGAAATTGGACCAAACCGTTGTGCCGTTCGATAATCAAGCGTACTAATCTAAAGAAATAATCAAAATGGGAACCTGTCAGAGAGGTTCCCGTTTTATTAGAAGAGGAGGAACAACACGATGGATTTGGCATTTATCATGACTATCTTTCTAATTGGATTTGTCGGCTCGTATATATCAGGAATGGTAGGGATCGGCGGTAGTATCATTAAATATCCCATGCTCCTTTATATTCCACCATTGCTTGGAGTAGCAACATTCACTGCTCACGAAGTTTCAGGTATTAGCGCAGTTCAAGTCTTCTTTGCCACACTGGGTGGGGTCTGGGCTTACCGTAAAGGAGGCTATCTTAATAAAACCCTCATCACTTACATGGGTGTAAGTATTTTAATTGGTAGCTTCATTGGTGGGTATGGTTCGAAATTCATGAGTGAGGCTGGAATAAATATTGTGTATGGAATTCTTGCATTAATTGCCGCTATCATGATGTTTATTCCCAAAAAAGGCATTGATGATATAAAACTCGAGGACGTAACATTTAACAAGTGGTTAGCGGCGATACTTGCCTTAATCGTCGGGATTGGAGCAGGTATCGTTGGAGCGGCAGGAGCTTTCCTATTAGTTCCGATTATGCTGGTGGTCCTTAAGATTCCGACAAGAATGACGATCGCTTCATCCCTTGCCATCACGTTGATTTCTTCAATCGGATCAACAATCGGAAAGATATCGACAGGTCAAGTGGAATATCTACCAGCTATGATTATGGTCGTAGCTAGTTTAATTGCATCTCCACTGGGGGCTATGGCAGGAAAGAAAATGAATACAAAGGTTCTTCAAATGATACTAGCCGTTTTAATCCTGGCTACAGCGATTAAAATCTGGCTCGATATACTTTAAACCATTTAAAGCTTAGTTCTGATTCACCTAGTATCTTCTACCCTATAGAGGATTTCTAGTGAACAGAACTAAGCTTTTTTGTGTTGTACCTTCGTGTCTGTTATAGTAGTGCACTAAAAAGTCATTGTAACTTTCCTCTGGCATTGTACGTCTAATCAACAGAAAGAAATAAGACTCTAGATGGATGAACATACTTAATGAGACTAGTACAATGGAAGAGTGGAATAGCTCTATTACCTATCCATCATGAAAAAGGGAGAATGATTAATGAAGAAATTGATTACCATTGCCTTACTATTATCACTAATGGTGGGCCTCATTCAGCCAGCATCTGCTGCAGATAATGATAAAAAAAGCATCAATGAAAAATTCGGCCTGCCTATCGTTGTATATGGAGAAACCCTTACCGGCGAACAAAAGAAAGAGGTTCAAGATCAATTAGGAATTGAAGACGGAACCGAAGTGGAAGAGTTCACGGCAACAGGCGAAGACCTTGTGAAGTATATTGAAGGTGAAAACCGTAATGCCCGTATGTTTTCCTCCGCCATGATTACTCGCAAAGAGAAAGGCGAGGGTCTGAAGGTTAATATTGTGACACCGGAAAATATTACGGAAGTGACGAATTCTATGTATTCAAATGCTTTATTAACTGCAGGCGTCGAGAACGCAGTAGTAGATGTGGCCTCTCCTGTAAAGGTAAGTGGTCATTCTGCATTAGTCGGAATTTATAAAGCGTATGATGTTAGTGGAGAGAAGCTTGATACGGTTCGTATGGAGGTTGCCAACGAGGAATTAACCGTGGCAACAGAACTTGCCAAAGAAGCTGGGATTGATAAGGAAGAAGTCAGCAACCTGTTAACCGAAATAAAAAAGGAAATAGCCGAACAGGATCCCGCTACGAAAGAAGAAGTTGAACAAATCGTTGAAGACAAGCTTCAAACTCTGAACATCGAGCTAAGCCCGGAGGATCGCCAGTTATTAATCGATTTGTTTGAAAAAATGAGGTCACTGGATATTAACTTTGATAATGTTCAACAACAATTAGATGACCTGACCAATGACATCCAAACCACGATTAAGGAGATTGTCAAAGATGAAGGATTCGGGCAAAAAGTGTCTGACTTCTTTACTGGCTTATTAAATGCCATCGCTGATTTCTTTAAATCCATGAAAAATCTATTTGGGTAATGGACTATTTTGTATTCATAATAAAAAAAGGCTTTTTCCGTATAGTTTGGTGCTATTGTAGAGGAAGAAAGTAATAGTTGATTTCCGCTCCAGGATGCTCGCTTTCCGCGGGGCTGGCGGTGAGCCTCCTCGGCTGCGCCTCCGGGGTCTCACCTGTCCAGCTATTCCCGCAGGAGTCGAGCATCCTTCCGCTCCAATCAACTTTCTGAGCATGTATCCTTAATGGATAACAATTAAAACAAGAATTTTAGCAAACAATCTCATTTAATGTAAGTAAAGATTGATTTTCCTTTTAAGGAAGAAGAATTATTTTTTTCTAGTTACTTTTTTTCTTGCACACCTTGAAGCTCTGTCATGAAAATTCTGTTAAAGATGGTGAGGGGAACTGCGGAGACTCCTGCGGAAGTACGGGCGTGCCGAGACCCCGTTCGGCTAAGCTGAGGAGGCTCGGCCGAACGTCCGCGGAAAGCGGAGCAGTTCCCCTCACCATCCAGCATAAACCTGGTTGACAGAGCCCTTGCAGATTCTATGCTAGAAAACAACAATCTTTGCGAAAAGAGCCTAAAAAAAAGACTGAGTCTGCAATTGACTCAGTCTTTTATTTCAAGTAAAGGAAACCTTAGATAGACCGTTGTTCCTTTGCCTTCTTCACTATCTATAGACAAAGAACCATCGTGTTTATTCATGATTTCTTTGGCAATGGATAAACCGAGGCCATATCCTCCTGTATTTCTTGTTCTCGATAAATCCGAGCGGTAAAATCTTTCTCCGATACGTGATAAGGAACCTGCAGGAATGCCAATTCCGGTATCCCTGATTTTCACAACTGCCATTCCACCTTCTTCGTACGATTGAATGAGAATGCGACTCTCTTCAGGAGAATATTTCAAGGCATTATCCAAAATATTATAGAATACTTGCATGACCCGGTTGGGATCCCCATTAATAATGGATTCTTCATTTAAATCATGTTGGACATCCATTTTTTTATTTTTTGCATGAGGGCGGATAAGTGTTAAAGAATCCATAATTAGCTGAGAGAGTACAATCGGTTCAATATCTAAAGAAAAAGAGCTATCCTCCAATTTATTCAATTCAAGTAGCTCTGTAATTAATTTCTGCATCCGTATCGATTCTTTTTGAATTAGGCGCAGGCTTTCTTCCATTTCTTCAGGGTTCGTTTGAAGCTTGTCGGTCAGTGCCTTTGCATATCCACCAATATAGGTAAGGGGAGTCCTTAATTCATGGGCAACATTCGAAAGAAACTGACGCTTCCGTTCCTCTTGATGCTGAAGAGAATCGACCATACTATTAAATGTCAGGGCAAGTTCTGCCATTTCATCTCTCGAGTTGACATTGAGCCTGTCTGAAAAATCACCTTTAGCCACTTTATTTGAAAATTGTTGCATTTCCCTAACAGGTTTAAATAATGATCCTAAAGAAGATTGAATGATCAAGAATAATACAAAATAAAACATGACACCTGTGAGTACCAATATAGGGATCCCTTTACTAAACACTTCCGTCATTTCAGCCAAAGGGATGTAAATGAGTAAATACCCCATTAATCTTTCTTCGTTCATAAGAGGAAAGATAGCTCCAATAACATTCCGATTAAATTCTGCTACATACCCTTCTTTCATTACCGGATTACCTTTAGCCAATTCTCTTTTGTCATCATTATTGATGAGAGGATTTTGGTCAATACGATATGGGAAGCTTTTGGTTAAGTCTTCAAGCTTCTCCACAACAGACACTTCGTAAGGGGAGATCACATTATACCAAAGAATTTTATCCCTTACACTCCCGCTTACGTCACCATAGTGATAGTGATCAGCTGTTCTCTGTCCTTGATAAAGCAGTGACTCCTTAACGGTCCCAATATATAGATCCTTATAGAGAAAATGAATAAATAGAAATGAAAAGACAATGGTTAAAAATAAGCTGCTTAATAATAGAAGAGAGACTTTTTTATTGAGAGTCAGATTGGAATTTTTCAATCGGATCCCTCGAACTTATAGCCAAGGCCCCACACGGTTTCGATCAAAGGTCCATGGTTCTTCAATTTCAGCCGTAATGTTTTAATATGGGTGTCCACTGTACGATCGCTTCCTTCATAATCACTTCCCCATACTTGATCGAGAAGCTGATCTCGCTTATACACTCTTCCTTGATTACGGGCCAGGAACAAGAATAGTTCATATTCTTTTAAGGTTAAGCGAGGTGAAAGTTCACCAACTGAAATCGTCCTTGATGCCAAATCAAATGATACCGGTCCATATCGTTCAATCATTGAATGTTGAGACGATTGAGTTCCGTAGGATCTTCTCAGGATCGTTTCGATTCGTGCAACAAGTTCCTCAGCATTAAATGGTTTAACCATATAGTCGTCACTTCCGAGCCTAAGTCCTTTCACCTTGTCTAAATCATCTCCCTTTGCCGAAAGGAAGAGGAAGGGGACCTGGCTTGTTTCCCGAACCTCTTTTAGTAATTGATAACCATCCATGAATGGCATCATGATATCCACAACCATGATATCCACATGTGTTTTATTCAGCTGATCAAGGGCAGCGAGTCCATTCTCTGCATCTAAGCAGAAATACTGATCTCTGTTTAAATACAGTTTGATCAGCTGCCTCATTTCCGGCTCATCATCCACAATCAGGACATTCCATTTTTTCAACGTCAACCACTCCTATCCATATTACACGTGCAATGGCATAAGTTTTATTATAGACGAAATTAGTGAATTTTTTATGATATAAGAAACATTTACCGTAGTAGCTTTCTCCATTTTAGCATGAATTACGGCAGGGGTCGGAAGCGGAAATCCGTTCATGGCTCACTACTTTTCCCAAACAGGGACATTTGCCCTTCCCTTTTTCCCATTTCTTAATAGGCTAATAAAGAGGAGTGACGAAGATGTATGAGAGGAGAACCATATACAGAAAGAATTTGATGAGCCTATTTAATTCAGGATCCGGATTTCCAAACCTTGGGACTGGATATGGCGGCAATCCTCCAGGCGTGTATCAAGGCCATGTACCATGGGAAGGTAACCAGGGTCAAGGAGGGGGATTCGGTGGAGGACCAGGTTATTATAATCAAGGACCTTATGGTAGTACAGCGGGACCCCAAGGTTTTCCGCCGCCAGGATTTCCACAGCCCGGTTACGGTCCACCACCATTTGGTCCGGCAGGAGGCTACGGGTATGGTATTAATCCAATCGGTGCAGGTCTAATTGGTCTTGGATTAGGCTTTCTTGGAGGACAGATTGTAAATAGCCCATTTAAGGGCCCCCATAAACGCTACTATTATTATCTATAATATATCAAACCGACTCTAAGGACAGAGTCGGTTTTTCTATGGATGTACACAAGACTTGACTATATACCTAGAAGGGTATATTATGAAGCTATAAATTAAATGCTTTGGAATCAGATTAATTCAAACAGATGAGGTGATATTTTGGAGTTTATTGGAGTAATTGTTCTAGCTATACTAATTTATCTATATGTGATGATGAAGAAACCAGGGGAAAATATCAAACAAATTTCAACGAATGAATTAAAATCATTGTTTGGTAACACTGACAAGCAATTCATTGATGTTCGTACGCAGGGAGAATTCAAACAAAATCACATCAGACACTTTAAAAATATGCCATTACAGTCTTTACAACAACACGCTCACAAATTATCTAAGAATAAAGAAATCATTGTGATTTGTCAAAGTGGAATGAGAAGTGCCAGTGCCTGTAAAGTGCTTAAAAAGCAAGGGTTCACAACGGTTACTAATGTTAAGGGGGGAATGAATTCTTGGTCCGATTAATAGAGTGGCTATAACCTTTGAGGGAGAGGGAATATTAATGAAAACAATATCAGCAAGTAGGGTAAATGAGCGATTAACAGCTGGAGAAACATTAAATATTATTGAAGTTCGCGAAGTAGCTGAGGTAAAAAGTGGGAGAATTCCAACAAGTATCCACCTTCCATTGGGACTACTGGAATTTCGAATGAATGAATTAGACAAGAAGAAAGAGTACATCGTGGTCTGTCAATCCGGCGGCAGAAGCAGTCAAGCTGTAAAGTTTCTCGACTATCAAGGATTAAATGTAACAAATATGGACGGCGGAATGCTCGCATGGGAAGGTAAAGTAGATTAAATCATTCTTTCTTCGATTTTCATTATTGGAAAAATAATTATTTTAAATACCCCTGTAGGTTTAAAAGCTGGAATATAGGATAATTTATATACGATGGGATGAAAATAGTAAGAGGGAGGAATTCATCATATGACAAAAGTAAATGAATTGACGTCAAAGGAACTAACGAAAAAGATACTCAATGGAGACAGCATGTTTATTCTGGACGTTCGTCCAAAGGATGCCTTCGATGATTGGAAGGTAGAAGGGAAGAACGTAAAAATAATAAACAAGCCCTTTTCCGAACTGAAGGACAATCTCGGATCTGTTCAATCAATTTTACCAAGTGATGAAGCCATTTACGTAATATGTGCAAAAGGAAATTCTTCAACGAAAACGGCCGAAATGCTGGTAGAAGCAGGAATGGACAACATTTATTCCGTAAATGGGGGCATGCAGGCTTGGAGTGAATATTTAGAGCCTGTTAAAATTGGGGATGTTTCAGGTGGTTCACTTTATCAATTTGTTCGTATAGGGAAAGGTTGTCTATCTTATGCTATCGTTTCAAATGGAGAAGTAGCTTTCGTTGACTCCAGCCGAATCTTGGAATCTTATAAGAAATTTATTCAAGACCATAAAGTATCGGTGAAAGCAGTACTTGATACGCATCTGCATGCAGATCATATCTCGGGCGGGCGGTCTTTAAGTAATGAATACAATTCTCCTTATTATTTGCCTCCTAAAGATGCAGAGGACGTTCAATACGAATATAAAGAATTAAATGATGACACGGTCATTAATGTGGGTGATACGACCATTAAAGCTGTATACTCTCCTGGACATACGATTGGGAGCACTTCCTTTATTGTGGCCGATCACTACTTGTTAACAGGCGATATTTTGTTTATTGATTCAATAGGCAGACCTGATTTAGCTGGTAAAGCAGAAGACTGGGTAGGGGACTTAAGGAAAACTTTGTATAAGAGGTATAAAGATCTTGCGGATGAATTGATTGTCTTACCTGCCCACTTTATGACAATCGATGAGATGAATGAAGATGGATCGGTGTCTCATCCTCTAAAAGCTCTATATAGAGAAAATCATGGATTAAACATAGAAGATGAGCAGGAATTCCGAAGAACAGTTACGGAGAATCTTCCTCCTCAACCAAATAGCTATGAAAAAATTCGTGAAACCAACATGGGTAAAATGCATCCGGAAGAAGAGGAACAACGTGAAATGGAAACTGGTCCAAACCGATGTGCGGTGCGGTAAAATAAAATGGTGGTTTGAAAAGAGCATAGTTAAATCATGCAATCATCCTCAATAAGGATGATTGCATGTATATGGAATAACCAGGGAAGTGGATATGCATGAACGGAACAAATGAATCAAAATATATTCAGCAGCACCTAGCAAACGAACGAACATTCCTGGCTTGGATTCGTACTGCGATTGCAATTATCGGGATTGGTTTCCTCACAACAAGCTTGCATTATAACTCGCTTCAAGCAGATGTCGTCCAAGATCGAATCGCCGTCTCCATCAGTGCTGTATCGATCATTATCGGGTTAGTTATCATTATTGGATCGACCGTTAACTACTACCGGACGAGGAGGCATATAAACACACAAACATTTGTTTCTGCAGATGCCTTCATCAAGATGATGGCGATTGTAGCAACCATTGTCCTTATTTTTGTAACCGTATATTTTTTTATACTGAATTAAAAAAGCTGAACGAGGGGGTTTAACCCACTCGTTCAGCTTTATTAATCTTGTTTTTTTTCATTGTAATATTGAACCGAAGTCATGGCTCCTTCACTCACCATGGAATTGTCTTCAATATTTCCAGGGTCTGGATTTCCGCCTTTTTCAACAGGTAAATCTTCTTTTCTTCTCTTTTTGAATTTCGTTACCAATCCTTCTTTAACATTGTGCAGCTGATTACGCTTCTCCTTCGATGATAAGATCCATCCTAATGAACCGGCCGTAACCGTTGCACCAACAAGTAAGGTTTTATTTACTCTCATTTTTCTTCTTCCTCCTTCAGGGAATATATAGTTTGTATAGTATGTTCTTTATTTTCCCGGCATACATGAATTTAAACATTAGGGATTAATTCAAATAATTACAGGAGTGGACAATTATAGAGTTCTAGTTAAAAATATACATAATAGATGTAAAGCAAAGGGAGGAAGTAATCAATGAAGGATATTACCAAACAAAGTGTCATTGGATTTATTGGAACAGGTGTAATGGGACAAAGCATGGCTGGTCATCTGCTCGAGACAGGTTACCAGGTGGTCGTATACAATCGTACGAAAGAGAAAGCCTCGAAGCTTATACATAGAGGTGCAAAATGGGCAGACACACCAAGGAAAGTGGCTGAAATTTCGGATGCAGTCATTACGATCGTAGGATATCCAACAGATGTAGAAGAAATATACCTCGGTGAAAATGGAATTCTTCATCATTTAACACGTGGCTCACTTGCCATTGATATGACCACTTCATCTCCAAAATTAGCAGAGAGAATCTTTGAAGTGGGCAAGGATAAAGGAATATCGACATTAGATGCCCCTGTTTCAGGTGGAGATATCGGAGCCAAAGAAGCTAGGCTTTCAATCATGGTAGGAGGAGACGAGGAATCATTCGAAACGGCAAAGCCCCTTTTAGACCTTCTGGGTTCAAATGTTGTGTATCAAGGAAAGGCAGGAGCGGGACAGCACACGAAGATGTGTAACCAAATCACAATTGCTTCTAACATGATGGGAGTAAGTGAAGCCCTTCTTTATGCAAAGAAATCAGGCTTGAATCCAGATAACGTGCTTAAGAGTATCACCTCGGGAGCGGCAGGCAGCTGGTCCCTTAGTAATCTGGTTCCGCGAATGATTGATGAGGACTATGCTCCCGGTTTTTATGTAAAGCATTTTATCAAAGATCTTAAGATTGCCCTGGAATCATCCAGGGAGATGGGAATCAAGACACCGGGGTTAGAGCTGGCCCTCTCATTATATGAAGAATTGGCTCAGAATGGTGAAGAAAACAGCGGCACTCAAGCTCTTATAAAATTATTGGAGACATAACAGCGACTGCTGCCTGTATATCATACTTCACTATTAATTGGGAATGATAGGAGGGTGTTGTTACTAATTTTGAAGGTATGGTGATTCTTTTGAAAAAAAATACGTTTAAGCAATTTTCGACACTTATATACACGTTTGGTTCTATCATGACCGTAGTTGCCTTCCTTGTATCCTATTTCCAAACGAAAACAATCATTCAAGCAATTAAGAAGTATAGTCCATATAATTAAGGTCTATTGTTTGCAATATCTAAACATAACTTAGACAATGATAGTGAAGATAAGTGAGGAGGGGTCCTGTTGAAGTTAACGGGTAAAAAAGTCATTCAATTAGTAAGTGCAGATTTTGAAGATCTTGAACTGTGGTATCCTGTATTACGTTTGCGTGAAGAAGGAGCAATTGTACATATTGTCGGCGAAAATGCAAATCAAGAATACATCGGGAAATACGGGGTTCCGATTGTTTCAGAATACGCGTTTAAAGATATCAATCCGGAAGAATATGATGCAATCCTCGTACCGGGTGGGTGGTCACCTGATAAGTTGCGCCGCTATGAAGATGTGATTTCTATGGTTCAAACCATGGACAATAGTAAGAAGCCGATCGGTCAAATCTGTCATGCAGGTTGGGTTTTGATTTCAGCCAAAATTCTTCAAGGTGTAAAAGTCACCAGCACACCAGGAATAAAAGATGACATGGAAAATGCAGGGGCAACCTGGGTAAATGAATCCGTCGTCACAGATGGTCATATTGTTTCAAGCCGCAGACCACCCGATTTACCAGACTATATGAGAGAATTCATTGAAGTGTTAGCAAACTAAATGCACAAATAAAAAGGACTGGTGCCAAGAGAAACTGTGATTTTAGTTTCACTTGGACCAGTCCTATTTCGTCCCTATTTCTTTTTTTCTCTTTTATTTCGATCATTCACCCTTGAGAAAAACGTCTGTTTAACAGATTGATGGGTGGTAATGGCTGCACCCGTTGCGATGAATCCATTGGCAATTCCATTAAAATCAAAGCCCAATGTCCATCCACTGGCAGCTACTCCTACCAGCAGCAAGATCCAGATAATCAACCAATCCGGAATGTGAGGAGTCCTCTTCAATGCATACCCTAAAACCCATAGCATTGGAACGAGTAAAGTAACTTGAGGATCGATGGAGATGCCACTCAATAAATTTTCGACCATATGTCTCACTCCCTAAAATGAAATATGACTTCTATAAAAGCTTATTCGAACAGGATAGTGTTTCATGACAACCTGTACCCGAAGATTTAGGGGAAAGTGAAAACAGCAAGCACAAACGGTGAAAATAAATGAAGTGGTACTTTCATTGAAATGTTTCCTAAAGAAAACTGACCTATAAAGTGACATAGTAATTGTTCAATGATATTATATTGATTGACCTAATATAAAAAGGAGCTGTTTATAATGGCGAAAAAAGGATACATACAATTTCAAACAGGTGAAAAAATCGAATTTGACCTATTTCCAAATGAAGCACCTGGAACAGTGGCAAATTTCGAAAAATTAGCAAATGAAGGTTTCTACAACGGTTTAAGCTTCCACCGTGTCATCCCTGGTTTCGTAAGCCAAGGCGGATGCCCTGATGGTAATGGTATGGGTGGTCCTGGTTATACAATCAAATGTGAAACAGAAGGAAATCCACATAAACATGAAGAAGGTTCATTATCCATGGCCCACGCTGGTAAAGATACTGGAGGAAGTCAGTTCTTCATCGTTCATGAGCCACAGCCTCACCTAAACGGCGTTCATACCGTCTTCGGAAAAGTGACTTCAGGAATCGACATAGCGAAATCAATGAGAAACGGCGACGTTATGGAGAAAATGGAAGTATACGACGCGTAATGAAAGAGGGACGGACCTTGGTCCGATTCTTTTGTGAACGAATATCTATTGATGGTAAAGAAAAACAATAGTTGAAATGCCATTCATGATGATGTATTATACTAATACAGGCTGCGTTGTACGTAATCATAACGAAGTTTTAACCTTTAAACTGTAATAGGGAGTTTTATATCGAAGTTGGAATGTCAAGCCTCCACGATTTGAGGACGACAGGAAACCTTCTGCAAACACCCACTTTGAGGAGTGGTGGTTTAAAACTTTCTTATATCAAATTACGGCAAATGTGGCTCCTTACATTAGTATCTCAAGCCAGTTCCCAATCGGGGGCTGGCTTTTTTCATATCTATGAAAATAATCAGTCGATAAAAAAGACCGAATTCCTAAAGGGAATTCGGTCTGAAGCTTTTTATAGCGAGGCCCCTCCCGTCCGTACATGGTTAAGTGTCCCGCAACAAGCGAATGTTCGGGAGAGGCAAGATAATTGTATCACGCAAAGGCAAGATAAGCAAAAAGATCTAGCGCAGCACTCCAAGACGTATTAAATGTTGCTCAATGTCGATGAAATCATTCACTTCAATATGAGGAGTATTGTTTTCTTTCAGGATATCCTGTAATGCTTTCATGGCAAAAGTGATATCTGCCACTTTGGCAGGATGACTATCTGGTTCACTATCACCTGCAAAATATATGGTCTCATACTCTTTTTTGAGATCAGTAAGAACTTTTGATTTGTCGATTCCATATCTTTCGGAGTGATGTGGATGTTCAGGATCAATATTCATATGTACATTCTTCTCTTCATAGTAGCCTTCATTTGAGTATACCTCAACGCCAGTAATTCCGTACTGCCCAAGAATATGATGAATATAGTAATCCGTACCTGCGCTTAATATATAGAAGTCCCCTCCTTGTGCCTGCACTTTACGGATGAAGGACGGAACGTGTTCATCAATCTCCAGAGAATGTATATCCTCAATGATCTGACTTTCTTCTTGATGTATGGACGTGAAAACCTGACGCAAAAAATCGATGTCCTTTATTTCTCCAGACTTCCATTGTTTGTATAAAGCTTGCCCCTCTTCAAAGTACTTCTCCAGTACAAGATGATAAAAATCCTTTTTAGAGATCGTACCATCAAAGTCCGAAACAAATGCCCATTTTTTCATACCATCTCCTCCTCATTACTAGTCCAGTCGATTGTATCATGTTTAAAGCAGGGGATGGAAGCGAGGGGGTAGGTAAACTTTAATTATATTATGTAAACTAATTTAACATATAAAAAAGGTCACCTCACTAAAGAGTAAGGTGATTGCGTTTTATTTCTTCAAGCTGGCTAAAAATCCTTTCAATACTTCTGGTGTGCGTTTGACTTCTTGAACGGTGTTGGTGATGGTCGTCTTTTTGTATTCGATATCTCCCTGAATCTCTCCTTGTGTTTCTTGTAGCTGGTTCGTTTCGGAAGAAATTTTGTCCATTCTGGTTTGAATGTTTGCCACCGTTTGATTCATTTCATTAATAACGGGTCGGGTCGTCTTCACTGTTTTCATAAGTGCGACTCCCAACATGACTATAGCAACCACAATTAACGCAATACTTGCATATACAATCCACATGTAAAGTTCACCTCAATAAACGTTGTTTTTAGTTGTATTCCCTAAAAACGTTGATAATAACGTAATGATAATTTATTTCTCTTCCTGGTTTACTAATTCCCGTATAGCTAGTAATCTAAAATATAAGATTAACGTAAAACGAAAAAAGGAGAGAGAAAGATGATTAAAGCCATCATGTTTGATTTAGATGACACATTATTATGGGACTCCAAAAGTATTGAAGAAGCGTTTAAAGCAACTTGCCGTTATGCACAGACGAAAGTGGGGGTGGATCCCCAAGATTTAGAGCTTAGTGTCAGAGAAGCTGCGACAAAGTTGTATTCAACCTATGATACATATGAATTTACAAAAAATATTGGAATTAACCCCTTTGAAGGACTTTGGGGAGACTTCCTGGATGAACATGATGAAGGCTTCCATAAGATGAAAGAAATCGTACCAACTTACCGCAAAAAGGCCTGGACGTCCGGGTTACAATCTTTAGGCATTACGGATGCAGAGCTTGGGGCAGAATTATCCGAGCGATTTCGCAAAGAAAGAAAAGAGAAACCTTACGTGTATGAAGATACCTTTCGTGTGTTAAATGAAGTGAAGGGAAATTTTCAACTGTTGTTATTAACGAATGGCTCACCTCATTTACAGAATACAAAACTTGATAAGACACCTGAACTCGTGCCTTATTTTGAAGAAATTATCATCTCAGGAGATATCGGTAGAGGGAAACCGGATTCAGCAATGTTTCTTCATGCTTTAGAGAGGCTTAAGCTTCAAAAGGACGAAGTGATCATGGTAGGAGATAATTTAAATACAGACATTCGCGGGGCTTCAAATCTCGGTATCACAACGGTTTGGGTTAATCGACGTCAGCAAAAACCTCAAGATATTATCCCTGATTATGAAATCAAAGAGCTCCATGAAGTTCTCGAGATCGTAAATAACATGAAATAGGAGGCTTCCTTGTGAAGCTTCTTTTTTTACTCACTCCGACCAGTCATAATAGCCTCTTACCCTACATACTATTCACGGACATCTCATTTAATAAGGAAGGGGCTACTCTCATGGGAATAGGAATTCATCATGTTAACGTTCATGCATCACGCTCACATGTATGGGAATTCATTCGTGATATGAATGCCTGGGCTCCTCTTGTTCCTGGGTACAAAGAGCATATCATTGTTTCAGATGTTCAATCGACTTGGAAATTCACCCTGCATTTTGGAGTGTTGAGCAAAAAGGTGCATGTGAAGGTACTGGTTACAGAATGGAAGGAACCATCCGAAGTCATGTTCATATTAAGGGGGATCAATCAAAAGTTTACAGGTGAAGGTTTTTTTAAGGCTGACGAAGTAAACTCTTCCATCACGGCTATGACGGGGTGTCTCACGATTGAATCCACAAGTTCACTGGCTAAAATCCTTGAATCTACATTTGATAAAATGGTGCACGAGCTCACCAAGGAACTAACGGAAGCGGTTGGTGAAGCGATTGAGAGAGGCAAGCAATGACATGCATGCCCTGAACTATGGGGCCCCGCGTAGTTCTGATTTCATTTATCATTATTCAGGGGCAGCTTGTATGCTATAATGAACTATTTGTAAGCAAGAGATTTGTTAGATATAGAAGAAATACATACACTATAAAGTACATATTGGATAACGCGTAAAACATATAAAGGGGTCTTACCATGCAAAACCTTCAAATACTTCGTGAAGAAGCCGTAGAAGAAACAAAACGAAAAATAGAAGATGATATCACACTTTACTTAGAGAAACATGAGAATTGTCCTTCATTTCAGGATTATGTTACAGAAAGAAGTGCTTTCTTTCACAACATCTGGACGAATATCTGGCTTAACAAGGTAACCAATGATGTTCTTCGAAGCCATAAAAAAGCCTTCTTGAGAAATAAAGGTTATGATATCGAAGGGACAGATAAGAAACTGATTAACAAGTTATTTCGCAATGAGATAAGAGATTTTCAGCCATTTCATATTTTAAACTGGTTAATGGAATATTCACCTTCAGCAAACGATTGGAAAGAGCGCCATCAACATGTTAGAGAAAACTATTTAAAAAAACGCGAAGAAAAAAAGCAAGCAGCCCTTCAAAAAGTTATTCAAAAAAAGATCCTCTCCTTCATAAACAAGCAAATGGATGAGTTTGAACTGTATTGGTATGTGGAGTTACGCCATTTATTTGCTAAAAAATTTGTACAAGATCTGGGATCAAAAACAAAGTATCGTCATACTGAACCAAATATGCTGGAAGAGAAACTGGAAGAGGAAGGAAACTTCACTAGTGATTCTTTTACAACGGTATCTGATTTCCTTAAGGAATTTACAGGCTCCATTCACAAGAAGAGTGAAAACTGGGATGGACACGTATGGGAATATGAAACCTATTTCTATCCGTACGAGCGTTTCATCTTTTATTATTCAGAGCAAATTGTATACCGCTCACTCCTGAGTCATATGCCTGAAGAATTATTGTCTGAATACGATAATGTATTCGGTCAGCCCTTATCGGAAGAACGATTGAGCAGGCTTAGTCACCATTTTCTCCTTACGTTGAAGTCAACCTTTTTCACAATGATTCAAGAGGAGTATGTTGTGGACTTATATCAGGTTGTAGAAGTTCCTTTTGATGAGGATATTCACCTTTCCATTTATGAAAGAGATTTAACAGAGCGGGAGAAGAGAAAGGCTGCTGAGTTAGCAGAGTTGAAAAGGAAGCAGGAAGAAGAACAGCGAATGATGGAAGATATTTTTGGAAGGGAGTATAGTCCTTCATTCCGGGGTGATATCAAGTATACCCTCCATATCGGTGAAACGAATACAGGGAAAACCCATCATGCCATAAGCCGGATGAAAGAAGCGAAAAGCGGCATGTATTTAGCTCCACTCCGCCTCCTCGCCCTGGAGGTATTTGATACATTGAACACAGATGGAGTACCCTGTAATCTGAAAACAGGAGAAGAGGAAAAAGAAGTCCCTTTGGCAAAGCACGTATCGTCTACCGTAGAGATGTTCCGTGAAAAGGACGAATATGAAGTGATTGTAATCGATGAAGCTCAGATGCTCGCCGATCAAGATAGAGGTTTTTCCTGGTACCGTGCGATTACGAAAGCAAAAGCAAAAGAAGTTCATATCATCGGAAGTGAAAATGTCCGGGAGCTGTTAATGGAATTAGTGGGTGAAGGAAACATTGAAGTCCATGATTACAAAAGAGAAATTCCTTTGCAAGTCGAATCGAAAGAATTCCAATTGCGGCATGCCAAAAAAGGAGATGCACTCGTCTGCTTTTCCCGCAAGAAGGTATTGGATACGGCATCAAGGTTGCAAAATAATGGACATAAGGTCAGCATGATTTACGGCAGTATGCCTCCTGAAACAAGAAAGAAACAAATGATGCAATTCATTAAAGGGAAGACAAACATGATTGTGTCAACCGATGCAATCGGAATGGGCTTGAATTTACCGATACGAAGAATCGTATTCCTGGAAACCGATAAATTTGACGGAACGAGAAGGAGAAGGCTGACATCCCAGGAAGTAAAGCAGATTGCCGGTCGTGCCGGCAGAAAAGGACTGTACAATGAAGGGAAAGTAGCTTTTACAAAGGATATTAAAGTAATGAAACATCTGTTAGATCAGCCCGATCGATCTCTCGAAACATTTGCCATCGCACCGACAAGCGCTGTGTTTGAACGTTTTCAACGCTATTACCATGACCTTGATACGTTTTTCTACTTTTGGGAGAAATTCAAAAGTCCTTATGGCACGGAAAAAGCCTCCCTATTTGAAGAGAGGGAGTTATATGAACTCATTCGTGGAACCGATATCGAGGCGAAGCTTACATTGAATGATCTGTACGGATTTTTACATCTCCCTTTTTCGAAAAAAGAGGCTCAGTTAACCGAGCAGTGGCTAGAGTGCATGAACGCCATTGTACACGGAGAAGAATTACCCGAACCACCTATAAATAACAAAAACCTGGAACAAAAAGAAGTATCCTACAAGGCTGTCGGTCTGCATCTTTTATTCTTATATCGATTGGGAAGACAAACGGAGGCCTATTACTGGGAGCGGGTTAGAAGTGAAATCGCCGATGGAGTACACGAAAGTCTCAGGACAGAGGTCACGAGTATGAGTCAGACGTGTAAACAATGCGGAAAGAAATTACCTCCAAACTTCGGGTTTCCAATTTGTGATCGGTGTCATGCAGCCAGGGTTAAAAGAAGAACGAGAAGAAAGCCTCCATATTCGTAAGCCGTGAGCAAATAAAAAGTGGAAATATGCGATTTATGGTACGATCAGATACGAATTGATAATGTAAATAGAGGTGTATAGGATGAAAATTGAAATTTGGTCAGATTATGTATGTCCATTTTGTTATATAGGGAAACGTCATTTAGAGGAAGCTCTCCAACAATTCCCTGAAAGAGATCAAGTTGAGATTGCTTTCAAGAGCTTTGAGTTAGATCCCGATGCAGCTGTGGATACAGACATGAGTATTCAGGAACTTCTTTCGAAAAAGTATGGAACTTCTCTTGAACAAGCAAAAAACATGACTGACAGCATGACGAAACAAGCAGCAACGGTAGGTCTGGACTTCCGCTTTGATACCAGTATTCCAACGAATACATTCGATGCACATCGCCTGACAAAATATGCAAAAACGAAAGGAAAAGAATCAGAGCTTACTGAAATGCTGTTACACGCTCACTTTACTCTTTCAAAGCATATCGGTAACAAGGAAACGCTGGTAGGATTAGCAGAACAAGCCGGATTGGATGCTGAAGAATCACAAGCTGTACTAGAAGGTGATGAATTCACACAGGATGTCCGAGCCGATGAAAAAGAAGCAAGACAAATAGGTGTTCAAGGTGTCCCATTCTTTGTGATCAACCGCAAATATGCTATTTCAGGTGCACAGCCAAGTGACGTATTTTTAAGCTCCATCCAAAAAGTATGGGAAGAAGAGAATCAAACGGATTCGCTCCAGCCACTGGGAACCGATGGTATGGCTTGTGACGAAAATGGATGCGATGTTCCTCCATCTAAATCATAACCCAAAGACCACGTTCAGCAAAAAAAGCAAGTGAGCGTTACTGAGGCCACTGAAGAACTACCGCCTCTCAAAAATAGTTAAACAAAAAACAGCCTGTTTGGAATGATCTTTTTCCAAACAGGCTGTTTTTTCATGTAAAAAAGGAGGATGGCCCCTTTTTTTAATCCATTAATTTAATAATTCGTTTTATATTTGTGGTGAATATGGCTATGGCTCCTTGTATGCGCATGCCTTCGAGACCCGAAGATGAGGCGACCTCATATCCGTGTCTATGCTTCAGTTCACTATTTTTCGCTTCAATTTTGTATCGTTCTTTTGCTCTCTCCTTGAATCGCTCACTATTTTGAAATTCGATTTGCTTTGTATGTTCTTCTGATTTAATACTAACCGAATACGATTTTGTTTTGGCTCCTGGCTTATAACACCCTTCTTGAAACGGACAACGCTTGCACTTTTCCACATCGAAATAATACGCATCCACTTGGTTCTGAGGCTGATTTTTCTTCCCTTGTCGAGATTTTCTTATGGCCATATGCCCCGCAGGACAAACGTACATACCTGCGTCTTTATTATACTCAAACTCATCTTCTTTTTTTCGATACCCATGAGAGACAGAGGGATTCAGCTTCGCGATTAATTCAAACTCATTTTCTGTGGCGTATTCTAGATTTTCCTTCCCCGAATAAGCCGCATCACCGATCACTTCTTTCACTTCAATGCCTGCTTCTTTGCTTTTTTCTACTAACGTGGATAACTCTTTTCCGTCTGTCTTTTCACCCGTTGTAATGGTTGCGGCGGTAATGATTCGTTCTTGAACCATGGCTAAATGTGTCTTATATCCAAAAAAGGAGGAATCAGCTGATTTATGACCGACTCGTGCGTCTGGGTCTTCCGATTCTTGAAGATACAATAAATCATCTTCAACGGTCTCTTTGAGTAAATTTAATGGTTCTTTCACTTTCGGAAATTCGGATAATTTTGGTTCTTTTTCTATGACTTCCACAAGCTTTTGAGTGTAAACCAACTCGGCTTCAATTGTATCCTCCGTCGGTTTAGCCGGGAACTTTTCTTTCATCGCTTCATCAATGGAATAGACCATTTTTCGCACTTTTTTTGACCGATTTCGCAACACTTCCTGAGGAGAGGTCTGATTATATCGCGCTTTCGTATGAGTAGCGTCTATGATGATAGACTTGGATCGGATGACTCCTTTCTCAAGAGCGATTTCAACGGTCTTGTTAATCAATGAGTCTAATAAGTCTTCGTCCTTCAATCGTTTACGTCGAAAGTAGGCTAACAAACTCGGATCAATCACATCGTCTTCCGGTGCCATTTCTAAGAAAAACTTAAACGACATATCCACCCTTGACCTTTCAATAAGGTCAACATCGGATAACGTATAAATGGTTTTGAGAAGAAGATATTTAAATATGCGAATGGGATGGACGGCGTTACGTCCATTCGTATGGCAATATTTATCCTTTAATTCGTCATAAATAAAGGTGAAGTCCACAAGTTTATTAATTTTACGAAGAAGGTGATCCTGCGGCACAACCACATCATACAAACCTTCATATTGACTTACGTGCATTGATAACTGATGATCAAGCATCCAATCCCTCACTTTTATGTAGTACTTCCATTTTACAAGAAAACAGCGTATCTTTCTTCGATTTCTCGAAGAAAGATACGCTGTTTAGTAAATCAGGGACTTTTTCAGTGGCCTCAGCGTTACTCACTTGCTTTTTTTAGTGGTTATGAAGATCAATGTTAATTACTAAAGAAGTTCTCTGTGAAATACGGCTGTGCTTTTCCGTTGAATGCGACTCCGACACCTAAATGTTCATAATGGGGTTGAAGGATGTTTTCCCTGTGCCCTTTTGAGTTCATCAATCCCTCATGGGCGAAGATGGAACTTAATTGCCCATAGGCTAAGTTTTCTCCTGCCGTACGAAAGGCTACCTGATCTTCTTCCATGCGGTCGAATGGGGATTCGCCATCGAGATTGGTATGACTGAAATAGTTCTGTTCCGCCATGTCCAGACTATGTTTTCTTGCCGTGTCCCTGACTTGATCGTCCCAAGAGAGTGCATTTAATCCTTTTTCCACACGAGTAGCATTTGTGAGGTCAAAAAGCTGGAATTCAAATCCTTCCTTCAACTCGGAACTCGCTTCTGAATAGAAATTCTTCTTATTTGCTTCCAAGCTTTCATCGATTATTTGAATGGCCGTGACGGTGTCGTTTTCATGCTTGTCATAGAACACAGTTACGTAGCTTCCATCCACTTGATAGACTTCCTGTTCTCCATTGTTTTGGAGTTGATATAGAGTCAATCCTTTTCGGATGTTTGAGAGTGGTTCACCGAGTTCATTCTGAACCACCTCTTTGGATACCCCCATTTCAATTCCCGATGAGGAGGAAAGGAGGTCTTGATTGGTGTAAAGCCCATTAATCTGGTTATTTTCATCATAAGAAACCATTAAGAAATTAAGGTAGTTTTCGTGATAGGCATACCAGGAAACTCCGTATTCATTAGTGGATTGTCTCTTTGCTTCTCCCAGCTCTTGCTCAAGGTTCTCTTTTGAATCTCCCATTTCAATATTATAGATAGAGAAGGTTTGATCACTTGGTACTGTTAAAGTAGGTTTTTCTACAGGGTTCTCTTCCTTTATATTAGAGGGATTTTCGAGATCTCTAAATGACTCGTCCAATTTAATGAGCAGAAGGTTTACTTCGTTGTATAGTTGATTGAAGGTGTCTTTCACTTTTGGACTGTTCTTTATTTCTTCAATTTTTGTGAGCACAGAATCGAATTCTGTTGCTTCCACTTTGTCTTCCCATGCGGGTTTTGATATATAGGCAAAAGCAACTATCATAATAAGTAAAAACAATCGTCTCAATCGCTAACACTCCATTCTATCTTCCATTGTATCCAAATTAATAAATAAGTAAAAAGGGAAATGCTTATTCACTATGTTCAGTACCCATTCTCAACCATCTTCAATCAAAAGAACCTGTTTTAGTATAGTTGGCTCTGGGTAAGATAAAAGCATAGGCAGGCACGACAAACTTACATATAAGGGGAAATTCACGATGAAATTATCTCATGAAGAACGAATTCAACTACATGAATTTAATAACTTAACGAAGTCATTAAGTTTTAATATGTACGATATTTGCTACACCAAGACCCGTGAAGAGCGTGAAGCGTATATTGAATATATCGATGAACAATATAACGCTGATCGGTTAACGAAGATCCTGACACATGTATCGGATATTATTGGCGCACACGTCTTGAACGTTTCTAAGCAGGATTATGTCCCACAGGGTGCGAGTGTGACAATCCTGGTGTCTGAAGGACCGATAGTTGAAGTACCCACGGAACATTTTGATGAATCTCCGGGACCACTACCATCCACAGTTACGATGCATCTTGATAAGAGCCATATTACGGTTCATACGTACCCTGAGTATCATCCTCACGAAGGGATTTCTACTTTCCGGGCAGATATCGATGTCTCTACTTGCGGGGAGATTTCTCCACTTAAGGCGTTGAATTATCTTATTCACTCATTCGACACAGACATCATGACGATGGATTATCGGGTGAGAGGATTTACACGTGATATCAATGGACGAAAATTATTTATCGATCATGATATTAATTCGATTCAGAATTACATTCCAGAGGAAATCAAAGATGAGTATGACATGATTGATGTAAATGTATATCCTCAGAATATATTTCATACAAAATGTAAGTTGAAAGAGTTTGATTTAAATAACTATTTATTCGGCTATACAAAAGATAAACTGGATGAAAGTGAAATGGATGAAATTACAGATAAATTGAAAATGGAAATGGATGAAATCTTCTACGGTAAGAATATATCTAAGCCGTAAACATAAATGAAAGACACCACCACGTACGAATCCATTCGTAACGTGGTGTTTTTTGCTTGAAATCTCATTATTGTGAAAAATCAATGGGAGAAGGGAAATGTACCTGTCTTGGAGAATAGGTAAATATGCTTGAATTAAAAAGGAGGAATTATGAATGAATTCACATGAAATCGAGTATAAATTGCATGGAGATGATATGCAGTTCGTTGAAATAGAATTGGATCCAGGAGAAAGTGCCGTAGCCGAAGCTGGTGGAATGATGATGATGGAAGACGGAATCGGGATGGAAACAATCTTTGGAGATGGATCCAAGGGTAGTGGGACCGGGGGATTTTTGGGTAAGCTTGTTGGTGCAGGAAAACGTGTATTAACGGGTGAAAGCTTGTTCATGACCGTATTTACCAATGAGGGGATGGGTAAGAAGCATGTATCATTCGCTGCTCCTTATCCAGGAAAAATCATCCCGGTTGATCTCAGTGAATTAGGAGGGAAAGTTGTTTGTCAAAAGGATGCCTTTCTATGTGCAGCGAAGGGAGTATCCGTTGGAATCGATTTTCAAAAGAAATTAGGAACTGGCTTCTTCGGTGGTGAAGGATTTATTATGCAGAAGCTTGAGGGCGACGGGTTAGCCTTTCTTCATGCCGGAGGGACGATTTATAGAAAAGAACTTCAACCTGGCGAGTTGTTACGGGTAGATACGGGTTGTTTAGTGGCCATGACGAAAGATGTGGACTACAATATCGAATATGTTGGAAAAATTAAATCTGCCTTCCTTGGCGGAGAAGGATTGTTTTTTGCCACTGTACGTGGACCAGGAACTGTCTGGGTTCAGTCACTTCCATTCAGTCGCTTAGCTGAAAGAATTTATGCAAGTGCTCCACAGGGGGGAGGCCGTTCGACTGGTGAGGGAAGTTTACTTGGTGGAATCGGAGACTTTCTAAACGGGGACGATTGATTCACGGCTATACATAAAAAGCATTTCCATTCGTGGAAATGCTTTTTTTACGCTTCACTGGGTATTCACCTATTTAGACCCCACATCATATGTTTAAATAAATGATGTGAAAGGGTGATTTCATGAAAAGAAAGGTTCGTCATTATTATGCTGGGGGGAATACGGCTAAAGGTTTTTACAGTCTATATGATTCGGTTTTAGATGGATTAGAGCGAATTTATATCCTGAAGGGTGGTCCCGGTACAGGTAAATCCTCATTGATGAAGTCGGTTGGAGAACGATTTGAAGGTAAAGGGTTAGAGGTTGATTATTTACATTGCGCTTCCGATAATCACTCAATCGATGGCATTCTCCTCCCTGAATTTGGGGTAGGCATTGTGGATGGGACGGCTCCTCATATTATAGAACCGAAAGCCCCTGGTGTTATTGAGGAATATGTTAATTTAGGAGTGGCATGGGACTCAGAGAAACTCTTGCCACACAAAGAGGAAATCCTTGGATTAAATGATAGAATTGCCTCATTCTTTCAGAAAGCATACGATACCTTTGCTGCATCCCTTCGTGCCCATGATGACATTGAAGAAATCTACATTTCCAACATGAACTTCACAAAAGCGAATGAATTGACAAATGAGTTAATTTCACTCTTCTTTGAAGATAAGAGCCTTTCTAAATCCTCTACAGTCAAACATCGGTTCTTAGGCGCCGCGACTCCTGATGGAGCAGTTGACTACATTCAGAATTTAACAGAGGATGTCGAGAAGCGTTACTTTATCAAAGGGCGTGCAGGATCTGGAAAATCAACGATGTTAAAGAAAATTGCTTCTGCCGGAGAAGAAAAAGGCTATGATGTAGAGGTTTATCATTGTGGATTTGACCCCAATAGCCTTGATATGTTAATCATACGAGAAAAAGGAATCGCTATTTTCGATAGCACAGCACCACATGAATATTTCCCGGATCGGGAATCTGATGAAATCATCGATATGTATGAAAGATGCATCACCCAAGGGACCGATGAGAAATATGCTGCCGACATAGAGCGAACAACAAAAGCTTATAAGGATAAAATGAAAGAAGCAATCTCATATCTTAAAGAAGCTAAATGCCTCCGTGAACAACTTGAGTCCATCTATATAAGAGCCATGGACTTTTCAAAGGTGAATACGATTAGAGAAGAAATCTTTCAGGAAATAACAGAGTTTATAAAGAAGTAGTATATGGAGCGCATACAAGAACGCGATGATCATTAGGTGATCGCGTTTTTATTAGGTTGACAAAATACCCATATAGGTATATTATATGTACATAAAGCTGTTCAAATAACACAAAGAACTAGGAGGAATACTCAATGAAACAATTAACTGCTAAACAAGTTGAAGAATTATTAATTGATGAAAAAGAATCATTAAATATGATAGATGTTCGTGAAGATGATGAAGTAGCTTCAGGAATGATACCTGCCGCTAAACATATTCCATTAGGTTCTATTGAAAGTCGTATGGATGAGTTAGATAAGACAAAAGAATATATTATGGTGTGCCGTTCAGGCGGAAGAAGTGGACAAGCAGCTCAATTTCTTGAGAGTCACGGTTTTAATGTCATTAATATGACTGGTGGAATGATGTCGTGGGAAGGCCCGACAGAATAACCGCCTTTTTGACATTGTAAATACCACTTTAGGTATAATGTATGAATCATGTTCCAATAAACGAAATATAAATTAACTGGAGGAATAAAAATGAGTAAAAAAGTAGCGATTATCGCAAGTAACGGTGGATTATTTGATGCATATAAAGTATTCAATATAGCAACTGCGGCGGCAGCCACAGATCAAGAAGTAGCCATATTCTTTACATTTGAAGGATTAAATCTCATCCATAAAGAAGGTCACAAACAGCTTCCGATGCCAGAAGGAAAAGAACACTTCCAAGAAGGATTTACAAAAGCGAACGTACCCGGCATTCCTGAGTTAGTAGAAATGGCACAGGAGATGGGCGTATCCTTTATTGGGTGCCAAATGACTATGGATGTAATGGGCTTAGATAAAGAAGCATTTGTGGATGGAATAGAAGTGGGTGGAGCTGTCACATTCCTTGAATTCGCAAAAGACGCAGACGTTACCTTAACGTTCTAGTTGAAATGAATAGAATATGTTTAACAAAAAGGATTCCAATTCGGGATCCTTTTTGTTCTTGCATTTTCACCACGAAACGTTCACTATTAGTAGACAAGTCAAATCTCGTTTTAAGAAAGAAGGAATGATCATTGAACTCGTTTGAATCACTGGGACTATCAAAAGGTCTTCAGAAAAACTTGTCTACTAACGGTATAAGTAAACCGACACTCATACAAGAAAATGTGATACCGACCCTTTTGGAGGGAAAAGATGTCATGGCCAAGGCTCAAACCGGGACGGGAAAAACCTTTGCTTACGTTTTACCCATTCTGGAGAAAAGTAAATCCAACACACATCATATTCAGAGTTTGATTATTACCCCTACACGTGAACTGGCTATCCAGATAACAAGTGAAATAAGAAAGCTCACAACGAAAAACAAAGGTTTTAGCGTTCTCTCCGTTTATGGTGGTAAAAGCCATGAGGAGGAAATCCAGGAACTGGAACAGAATGTGAATATTGTGGTTGGAACCCCAGGACGACTATTGGATCATCTGAAAAGAGGGAATCTCGATCTATCTCATCTTATGTTTTTGGTCATAGATGAAGCAGATCAACTTCTGCAAATAGGTTTTCTTAATAAAGTCGAAGAAATTTTAAGGAAAACGCCAGCTCATCGTCAAACGATGTTATTTTCTGCGACGATACCTGCTGAAATCAAAAAATTGGGTCGCAAATATATGAAAACTCCCCAATTTATCGAGGTGCAGGAGGCTGAAAAATCCACTTCCATTAATCAATTTGCCATCTTTACAGTGGATCGGGCCAAGCAAGACACAGTCATTCAATTAATAGAGGCCTTTCAACCAAGTAAATCCATCGTTTTTTGCCGAACGAAACGACGGGTGACGAAATTATATCAAGTGCTGAAGTCAAAAGGATTTGAAGTGGCTGAACTTCATGGGGATATCCCACAAGAGAAGCGTGAAATTGTTATGGAACAATTTAGAACAGGCGACGTACCAATGTTAGTTGCGACTGACGTGGCTTCCAGGGGATTGGATATTGAGGGAGTCACTCACGTATTTAATTATGACATGCCTGAGAATGCCGAGACCTATATTCACCGAATTGGAAGAACCGGGAGAGCAGGTGAAACAGGCTTAGCTTATACCCTTTATTCTTCTGAAGAAAGAAGCCTCCTGGACGGAATTGAAGCAGAGCTGAATAGTCGAATTCAAAAGCAAAACCTTGGGAATACCATTTCTCTAAAGTCAAAAACACCCTCTAAGAAAAAGGGAGAAAATAGACAAGGAAATAGGAAAAGCAAGGATCGGGAATCCTTGATAAGGGAAAAGGACGATTTCAAAGATAAACAAGTGACGAGCAGAAAGTCCTCTAACTCTCTAGAACAAAAATCTTCCGAAGGGACAGCAGCAGATAAGAAGCCTGACTTTAAAGGGAGAAAAACAAGAAAAAATTCTTCTACTCAATCTTATAATCGAAAAAATAAACGATAAAGCCATGCGCAGGCATGGTTTTTATTGTGCAAAAATATCAATGGGAAACTGAAATTATATCAGAATAATAATAGGCGGTTCACTATGTTATATCAGTATAATGAATGTCTTTGAGTGGTTTTATGGTAGGATAATAAAGGGTATTGCTATGAGTAAAGGAGTTAAATAGATTAATATGAAATTAGTATCATGGAATGTAAATGGAATTAGAGCGTGTGTGAAAAAAGGATTTTTAGATTATTTTCAGCATATGGACGCAGATATTTTTTGCCTTCAAGAAACAAAGCTTCAAGAAGGGCAAATCTCATTAGAATTAGAGGGATACCATCAATATTGGAATTATGCAATGCGAAAGGGATATTCAGGAACGGCCGTTTTCACTAAAAAGAAGCCGCTGACTGTCTCATATGGTTTCAATGAAGACCATAAAGAGCCAGAGGGAAGGATCATTACATGTGAATTTGATTCTTTTTATTTGGTGAATGTATATACCCCTAATTCAAAAAGGGATCTGTCAAGAATCGCTGAACGTCTGGAGTGGGAAGATACTTTAAGGAAGTATCTTCTTGATTTGAATCAACATAAACCTGTTGTTCTATGTGGGGACCTGAATGTCGCACATACCGAGATAGATTTGAAAAATGACAAATCAAATCGGGGGAATTCAGGCTTTACAAATGAAGAGCGCGGGAAAATGACGATGCTTCTGCAGGAAGGGTTTGTCGATAGCTTTCGATATATCCATCCAACAAAGGAAGATGCCTTTAGTTGGTGGTCCTATATGAGTAATGTCCGTGAACGGAATATTGGGTGGAGAATTGACTACTTTATTGTGTCAAATCGTTTATCCCCTGCAATAAAGAGTGCAGAAATTCATTCTGAAATCCTGGGAAGTGATCACTGTCCTGTATACTTAGAGTTAGAGTAGTACATACAAGAAGTAGACAAATTACATTTTCGGAGGGTAAAGGATGTTACGAAAAAGATTGCTGCAGTATATTGAAGAATCAAAAGGCACCGTTTCTTTATTTCAACAGGAAAAAGAATATGCATTAAAGCATGGGTTGCTGGATGCTCACGATATCTCTACTCCAGAGTCGGGTTCGCGTTATCAAGATGCTTACATCGAGCGTTGTAATAAGGAAACAGAAGAACTAGTCAAAAATGAAACTGTCACATTCCTTGATCAGCCTATCAGCTACTTAAAAGAACATAAGAACGAGTTCATCTTCCTCGAATCAGTTTGGTTTGATGTGATTGGGGTGGATGCTGTTTCATTGGAAGTGGATGATGTGTTCGGAACGTATGATGCTATGCTGGGATTGAAGCTCCAAAAAAAATATCGTACACACATTGTCCAGTATTTAGAGGGAAGGCTTCGAGGAGAATCGTCGTATGACTTATTGTTTAATGGGGAAGATGGATTATGGGATCTAAACATCACATTAAACGATCACCCGGACTTTCATGAAGGTTTATCGATGCTTGCTGCCTATGAGCTAATATATGATTTCCTTTTTCTTCTCCTTCAAACGGTGGATGAGGCTTAAAGTAATATGTGAATATAAATAGAGGGACGGACCTTGTGAAGGTCCGTCCCTCTAATGGTTATCCTTTATTACCAGGACGCTTGCTGATTTCTTCTGTTACGACATGGGCCAGGTCATCATTGCCGAATAGGGAGAGGACACCCAGTAAAGTCGTGTCGGGAATTTCTTCAGACTCCTCTTTAGGGACCGTTAAGTCGATTCCTTGCATTAATGCGGGATTTTCCCCTTGATGGGGGTAGGCTTTCTGATAAAGGGTTGCAGGGTCAAGGTCGTGATTCACACACCATTGCGCAAACACAAGAATCATCATATGCTCGTCCTTTTGATAATTTTCAATGATTTTTTCTTGCATCTCTTTAGAATTCATTGCATTCTCTCCTTAAACTTCGTATCTGATTCTATTATAACGAAGTTTGGGGAGCAAGCCCATTCATTTACTTATTAGGCGGATTAGAGGAATACGTTTTTAAAATCCACCTGTTTAGGTGTATAATAGGATGATGAAAGAAACTTGTTACACATTGAAAGGAAGTTAGATAAATGAACATTACCAGTCATAGTGCCGAGGAACTGAAAGATCCAACCGGTATACTAAATGGAGATCGATATGAAGTTATTCTTGATATTGAAGTACCTGAGGATGATGAGCTTTACAGAGAACAGGGTATTTACATAAAAGTCATTTTTGTTCGAGACGATAACGGTTCCAGGATCGTACAGTCGACCATTGTAGAAAGAAACACTGAGTCGTATCTTGACTTTGAATTAGAAGAAGAGGAAGAAAGTCTCCTTCTTTCATATTGCGAGGAAAATATCGGATAATCGATATAAGCTGCACCCTCTACATTCGAAACCAAACGAATGTAGAGGGTTTTTTGTTATTGGTTCATTTATAACCTCACCATAAACAGCCAATTTTAACCCTTGCCTTCTTATATGACTGATAATTCAGAGACTTCAGAGTTGGCATGGAAATTGCATAATAATTAATTGAAAATAGATTAATAGAAGGGAGAAATGTTAATGAATGGTTATTGGGGTAAAATGAAGAAACTATTCATGATTATGACTGTATTTACAGTTATAATCAGCTTGGCAACTTCCAGTGTATTTGCCAAGGAAAACGAGAGCAGCATCAAGGGGAATCTAGTGATTGTCGGAGGAGCTTTAGGTAGCAGCAACTCGGCTGTTTACGAAGAATTCATCAAACTATCAGGTGGAAAAAGGAAAGCGAAGATTGGTATCGTTCCCTCTGCTTCAGGCTCTCTGAAGTCATCAAATCAATTTAAGGAAGATTTGATGTCGTATGGAGTAGATGAAAAATCAATTGAAATCCTTCCTCTATCTGCTCACGATTTCTCAGGTACAGAGGAAGACGAAAGCAAATGGAAAAATAATGCTCAAAAGAAAGAAATAACAGAAAAAATCAAGAAGATGACAGGAATTTGGTTTGTCGGAGGAGATCAACTTAAGATCACAGACACATTAGTTAAGGAAAATGGGAATAACACAAAAGCTTTAAATGAAATTTGGAATGTTTACCGGGAAGGAGCCGTTCTTGGTGGGACAAGCGCCGGAGCAGCCATCATGAGTGATGTGATGATTACAGGCGGTGACAGTTTAGGAGGTCTTCGTCAAGAGTTCATAACGGAAGACGTATCCAATCCAGATGAAGATTATGCACCTGTATATATCGAAAAAGGGCTTGGATTCTTCCGATGGGGGATTGTGGATCAACATTTTAATGAAAGATCTCGACTTGGCCGACTAGTTGCTACAGCCATCCATTACGAAACAAACAAACATCACTTCGCCTATGGAATTGATGAAGATACGGCGATGGTGGTTAACAATGAAAAACAAACGATTTCAGTATTAGGAAGAAGTAACATCACGGTTATAGATGTAGCACAATCAACTTCCACAGGAAAAGAAATAAAGAACGTTGATCTTAGTTATCTATCTCCTGGTGATGAACTTAATGCGAAAACGAAAGAATTTACGATGAGCGGGGATAAGGTTGAAACAAAAGACTATGAATATTATAACTTTAAGCCTCTTCCAGCTACGGGTGTTCTATCATCCTATGGAGCACTCCCGCAATACCTATCGTATTCCCTGGTGGACAATGAAGCAGTAAGTGAGGTACATAGTTACCTTTATGATAGTGAAGGAAATGGTTTTGAGCTCGGATTCAAACAGACAGATGAAACAAACGGATATTGGGGTTATCAGGATGGTCAAAAAGATTCTTACTCTTTATTGCATGTGAAAATGGATGTCTCTCCAGTATCGGTCCGCTTTAATGAGAAAGACAGTCTGAAACAAGAGTTTAAGGAATCATCATTAGAAATGCCTGAGAATTCTTTTGATCCTGAAACAAAGGGAAGCTTGGTGATCGTCGGCGGTGCTTTAGGGAGCAGCAATGATGAAGTGTACCAGGAATTTATTAATCGTGCTGGGGAAAATGGGAAAATCGGGATTATCCCAGCAGCAAGTTCCAGTTTGAAGTCATCAAAAGCATTTAAAGAGGATCTTTCCTCATATGGTGTTCAAACTGAAAGAATCGACATTCTTCCTATATCCAATCATGACTTTAAAGGGACGGGAGAAGACGAATCCCAGTGGGCAGATAATAAGAATAACCCGGATTTGGCAGAAAGGATTCTAGAGTATGATGCCATTTGGTTTGTAGGAGGTGATCAAACGGATATCACTCGATCCCTACTAAACGAAGATGGATCGAAGTCAATGGCTCTTGAAAGCATTTGGAAAATCTATCGTAATGGAGCCGTTCTTGGCGGTACAAGTGCAGGAGCTGCAATCATGAGCGATGTGATGATCGCAGGTGGTGGAAGCTATGAGACTCTAACAAAAGGCTTTACAGATACGTATGACGGGGTGTCTCAACAAGAAGGTGGACCTGGATATCTTGAGAAGGGATTAGGATTCTTCCCGTATGGTATCGTGGATCAGCACTTTGATAAAAAAGCACGATTGGGGCGTTTAATTGCAACCAATGCTGAACATGGAGAAGCAAATGAATTCGCCTATGGTATCGATGAAGATACGGCGATGATAGTGGATAACGAAGCGAAAACCATTGAAGTAAAAGGTAGAGGCGGCGTCTCTGTAGTAGATTTGAGTCAGTCAGATCTATCACAATCATCACATACGTATAAAAATATTCATTTATCGTGGATTACCTCTGGAGATCAATTAAATTTAAATACAAATGCATATACGATCAGTGATCATAAGGTTTCAACAAAAGACTATGAATACTACGAATATAAAGCTGCTCCCCATACAGGAGTATTAACGCCGCACCCTTCTCTTGCAAACTATTTAAGCTATAGCCTTCTTGATAACGTTGGACAGGATGAAGTGAAGAGCTATAGTTTTTCTGAAGATGAAGGCTTTGAACTGACTTTCAAAAAAGGAGATCAAACGGAAGGCTTCTGGGGTTATAAAGATGGAAATAAAGATGATTACTCATACCTCAATGTGAAAATGGATATCGTACCAGTAAAAATCTCGATTGAAAACAAATAGAATTGAACGGAAAGCCTGAACGGATTGACGTTTCGGCTTTCCACTTTTTTTAGGTCATTTGCCGGTATATATAATTGATAGCATTTGTTATACTAGTGATAACAAAGTGCTAGCACTTGCTAACAGGTAGATAGGGGAAGGGGGGCGAACCTTGTCAGATCAAGGAAGAATGCAGCTTAATGTAAGGGTTGATAAGGAAACTTCAAAGAAATTGGATGAAATCGTTGAATACTATCAGCAAAACACGAAAATTGGAAGAGTTTACAAAGGTGATGTGTTAACGGATATCATCCATAAATCCTATGAGATCATGCAGAAGCAAAAAGCGATTCAAAATCGGAAATATTAGTATTTTTTCATGATGAATATTATACAATTTTCTTATCTATTCGGTGGGGGAATTCTTATACCGTTTGTATGAAAATGGGTATAATTTATGTCATACTATAGGTTACATAGTTAAAAAACTGAAAGTAAAAGAGGTTATTTTATTGTGCAAATGCCGAAAAAGTTAATCAATATTCAAAAAGGGTCAGGAATTTCCCCGTACATATGGAGCATCATCAGCATCCTGCCGTTTTATTTTATCTTTCAGTCCTCCTCTACGATCGAAATTGTTGTAGGGATTTCCTTGACCATCATGTTTTTTATTTCTTTACGATTTGCTTTTATTTCAAGGGATTGGCCGGTTTATTTATGGACGTCGATTTTAATCGCGATATCCATTACCATGACCATTCAATTTAATTTTATCTATTTTGCTTTTTACATTGCCTACTATAATGGGAATATAAAAAACCGGGTGGCGTTTTTAACCCTTTATATCATCCACCTGGTATTAACGACGGCATCGATCAATTATAATTTTGTTATACAGGACGAATTATTTTTATCCCAATTTCCTTTTATTCTGATCATTTGGATAAGCGTCATTCTGTTGCCGTTTAATATTTATAATCGAAACAAACAGGTGCAGCTAGAAGATCAGTTGGAAGATGCAAATAAACGTATTTCAGACTTGGTCAAGCAGGAAGAACGCCAGAGGATTGCCCGGGATCTACACGATACATTGGGTCAAAAGCTTTCTCTTATCGGCCTGAAAAGTGATTTGGCCAGAAAATTGGTGTACAAAGATCCAGAGCAGGCCAGAAGCGAATTAAAGGATGTTCAGCAAACGGCACGAACGGCTTTGAGTGAAGTAAGGACAATGGTATCTCAAATGAGGGGGATCCGGCTAAAAGACGAAATCGTCCGGATCAAACAGCTATTAAAGGCAGCGGAAATTGATTTCGTGATGGATGATGAGGTCATGATCCCCCAAGCATCACTCTTTCTGGAAAATATCTTGAGCATGTGCCTGAAAGAAGCTGTGACGAATGTTGTCAAACACAGCAAGGCATCGCACTGTGAGCTAATCATTGAAGAGTCGGATAAAGAGATGATCATCATAGTGAAGGATGATGGTATGGGAATCGAGGGAGATTACACACTGTCTAAAGGCAGCGGCTTAATCGGGATGAGAGAGCGGTTAGAATTTGTAAATGGGAGCTTAGATGTTTTTTCCGAAAATGGGACCACTTTGATTATGAGAGTGCCGAAAGTAATCAAGCAAACAGACAGGGAGGGAATGGAGTGATTCGAATTGTTATTGCAGAAGACCAGCGAATGCTATTAGGTGCCTTAGGCTCGTTACTTAGTTTAGAGGATGATATGGAAGTGGTTGGAAAGGCGGGCAATGGAGAAGAAGCCATTGCCCTCGTCCACGAGCTGCAGCCGGATATTTGTATCATGGATATTGAAATGCCCAAAAAGACCGGTCTTGAAGCAGCAGAGGAATTAAAAGGCGAAAATTGCAAAGTGATTATCCTGACAACCTTTGCCAGGTCAGGTTATTTCCAGCGTGCATTAAAAGGTGGAGTGAAGGGTTATTTGTTAAAGGACAGCCCAAGTGAAGAACTGGCGTACTCGATTCGTCTTGTGATGGAGGGTAAACGTATGTATGCACCAGAGCTCATGGACGATGTGTATAGTGAAGAGAACCCCCTGACAGACCGTGAAAAAGAAGTGTTGGAGCTGGTTGCTGACGGGAAAAACACGAAGGAGATAGCCGATGAGCTCAGCCTCAAAACGGGTACCGTACGAAACTACATCTCAACCATACTCGACAAGCTTGAAGTTAAAAATCGAATCGAAGCCATCACTCAATCAAAAGAAAAAGGATGGTTTAAATGATGGGCAGGGACGGACCTCCATGTAGGAGGTCCGTCCCTGCTTTAAGGTGGATTTTGTTTTACCCTAATCTATTGGTTGTATATTTATACTGTTCTAACAGTCACTTAATTTTCCTTTACAAAATCTTTAATCGGAATGAATTTTATTTGATTTTTCATAGGGGGTATCCTTCGCTATGATTGGTTTTTTGAGGAAAGGGCAGATGGAAAAATGATGAAAGGTTTTCTTTTTGGTGTTGACAAGTAAAAGAATCGTGGTACGATAACATCGAACACAAAATTTCATAGGACGATCCACTAGGGGTGCCTTCTAAAAGGCTGAGATTAAAGTGTGACTTTAAGACCCTTTGAACCTGATCTGGTTGAGACCAGCGTAGGGAAGTGGTGTTTGACGGTCACATAGAATCGAATTCTATCAAACTGATCTCAAGCCACTTTCTGTATGCGGTATGCATAATGAAAGTGGCTTTTTTTGTTGCCCATTTCGGGTCGTCTGGAAAAGGAGAAAGATACTATGTCATTTACAGCGTACTTAAGAAACGAAGTGAAGGAAATTTGGGAAGCGAGTTTTCACCATCCTTTCGTTAAAGGTATCGGGGATGGAACCCTCCCCCTTGAAAACTTCAGATACTACATTCTGCAGGATGCCTATTACCTCTCACACTTTTCGAAGGTGCAGGCAATTGGTGCAGCCAAAGCAACAGATTTACATACTACATCGAGAATGGCAACACACGCAGTAGGAACGAATGAAGCAGAGCTTTCCCTTCATGAAAATTTCTCAAACCGTTTAGGGATTACGGAAGAAGAAAAACGGCAGTTCAACCCTGCTCCTACTGCCTATGGCTACACGTCGCATATGTATCGTTCCGCACAGTATGGAGGTCTCGCAGATATTCTGGCGGCAATACTCCCCTGCTACTGGTTATATTATGAGATCGGTGAACGCTTGAAATCATGTACACCTGAGGAGGCAATTTATCAGGAGTGGATAGCAGCTTATGGTGGAGAATGGTTTCGGGAGTTAGTGGATGAACAGATTCAGCGACTGGATGGATTGGCAGAAACGATGACACAAACAGATAAGGAAAGAATGAAAGAGAATTTCATTTTGAGCAGCATTTATGAATTACAGTTTTGGGAAATGGCATACACACTGGAGCAGTGGCCGTTTCAGTCATCTCTGGGCAAAGAAGGTAGAATACATGTCTAAATTAAAGCTGACAGACATTTTAGTAACGGTCGTGATCTCCATAGGTTTTGGGATTATCTATAAGCTATGGGGACCGGTTTACAACTTGTTAAAGCCATTTGGATTGCATGCTGATCAACTGATCTATGGCATGTGGTTCATGGCGGCAACCGTGGCTTTTTTAATCATTAGGAAACCTGGCGTCGCACTTCTGGCAGAGATTGCTGCCTCTTCAGGGGAATTTCTTATGGGAAGTGAATGGGGTCTGGAGGTACTCCTATTCGGTCTGATTCAAGGTTTGTTTGCAGAGTTGATTTTTCTTATCACCCGCTATAAGCGTTATGATGTCATCATCATTTGTATAGCAGCTGTGGGCTCAGCAATTGGCTCAATTCTGATGGACTATTTTAAAGGGTACATGGGAGACCTCGTTCTGTGGAATTTGTCACTTTTTATTGGTGCCAGATTAATAGGATCCATCGTGATAGCAGGCATGGGAGCCTTTTATCTCGTTAAGGCTTTGGAGATAACCGGGGTAACCAGTTTGGTCAGACGTGCCGACCAAAAAGATTATGATGCCCTGAATCAGTAAAGGAGGGAAGGTCGATGCATATTGAAAATCTGCGCCTTACATTTTCCGGTTCAGAGAAACTGATGTTTAAAGACATAAGCCTTTCGATAGAAGACGGAGAAAAGGTATTGCTACTGGGGCCGTCTGGTTGTGGAAAATCCACACTCCTCCAGGTTTTATCCGGTGTGATACCCCATTCGATAGATGTGCCGATGAAAGCTGACTCGATTGAGCGTCCTGAATCCTTCGGGTATGTCTTTCAAGATCCGGACGCTCAATTTTGTATGCCCTATGTAGATGAGGAAATTGCCTTTGTTTTGGAGAACAACCAGATTCCAAGAGACGAAATGCGAGAGATAATTAAAGATCTGTTAGAGAAAGTGAATTTAAGTCTGACGGATTCCCATACAAAAATCTCCACTCTATCAGGGGGGATGAAGCAAAAATTGGCCATTGCTTCTGCCCTTGCGCTCCATCCCCACACTCTATTTCTGGATGAGCCTACAGCCATGTTGGATGAAGAGAGTACAAAATCTGTATGGGAAACAGTGAAAACGACATGTAAAGATAAAACGTTACTTATCGTTGAGCATAAGCTGAGTCACGTACTGGAGATCATTGATCGTATTATTCTTTTCGATGCTAATGGAAGGGTAGTGGCTGATGGACCAAAGGCTCACATTTTATCAAATTTCAAGGAAACATTGAAAATAGTCGGGGTATGGTATCCGGAAGCGTGGAATGATTATCTTTCTTCACACCCTCCAGAGAAGGTTGCCCCGTCTGGAAAAACGAATTTAAAGCTGGAGAACTTTAAAGGGTATATACAAAAAGAGGTGAAGATCCACCTTCAAAATGCCGTCAGCCTTAAAGGTGAATGGATTGCAATCACCGGAAAGAACGGAGCCGGGAAATCAACATTACTCCACAGTCTCATGAAATTCATCCAAACGACGGGGACGTATGAATTATATGGAAGTCAGGTAAAAGGAAAGAATGTCCCAGAGGAATGTACGTTTGTTTTTCAAAATCCCGAGTTTCAGTTTGTAACAAACAGTGTGTTTGATGAAGTTGCGTATACCTATCGGCGGGGGAAAGTGGATGAAGGAAGAGTGGAGGAAAAGGTGCATGCACTATTGAAGCGATTCAAGCTTGATCCATACAAACATCATCATCCCTATCATTTATCCATGGGGCAAAAGCGCAGGTTAAGCGTCGCAGCGTCACTTGTCAGGAATAAAGATATTCTATTATTGGACGAACCGACCTTTGGCCAGGATTCCCAAAATACGTTTACGTTACTTGAGATGCTTCAAGACTATCAAAAAGAAGGATCCACCATTCTGATGGTGACACATGATGAAAAGATCATTACTCACTTTGCATCCAGAGTATGGGTCATTGAAAATGGGCGTCTCACGCAGGATTTCTTTAATGAGATTGCTGGTAGTAAAGCAATATGAATATAGAAATCGAGCATAGAGAAACCTGGCTCCATCAAATCAATCCCAGCTTTAAGCTCTTGACCTTGATCGGGATTTTTGTATTTCTGCTTTTTATTCATTATCTTAACTTGTTGTTATATTTGAGCTTTCTCTTTTTTCTCCTGTTATGGGTTTTCTCAGGGTATTCATATAGAACCGTCAGTTTAATGATTTTACCCTTTTTTCTTGTTTTCATCTCTACAGCTTCATCAATGATTTTATTTGGGAAAGGTGAAACAACATGGATGAAATGGGGATTGATCCACATTACCGAAGAGAGCTTTTATCGGGGGATCCATGTTGGATTGCGTACCATCGTATTCGCTATATTGGGATTACTATTTGCTCTCACTACGAGACCGGTGAAGCTTTTCTACTCCCTCATGCAGCAACTGAGATTAAAACCTAAGTATGCGTATAGTTTTATGGCCGGATTCAGATTAATCCCCATCATGATTGAAGAATTCTTCACGATACGAAACGCGATGAGAGTCAGGGGAGTTGAAGAACGGAGAGGAATAAGGCACGTATTCCATAAATTGAAATCGTATTCCATACCCCTGCTTGCCCAGAGCATTAGAAGAGCTCACAGAATTGCCGTAGCCATGGAAACAAAGGGTTTTAAAGGAAGTGGGCAACGAACCTATTACTACAGAGTAACCTTTTCCAAATATGATGGATACTTCTTGGGGAGCATTCTCATCATGATTGCGCTCAGTTACTATTTTTCTATCCATCTACCTATTTTTCCGACGGGAGATGTTCGCTATGGGAATTGAAACGAGAAAACAATTACATGTGATTTCAACAGGAAAACAATCAGTGGAAGAATTAGTGAAAATCTCGAAATCCGTTTATCCATATCTCGACATGCTCCATCTTCGCGAAAAGCAGTGGACGGGGAAAGAAATGACTGTGGCCATAGATCGACTAGTAGCAGCAGGAGTTCCATTAACAAAATTATGTGTCAATGACCGGGCAGACATTGCCTTTATGAAGCATGTAAGAGGGGTGCAGCTTGGCCATCAAAGTGCGGATATCAGCTTAGTGAAGAGTACTTTTCCTTCCTTACAGATTGGAGCTTCTGTCCATTCTGTGGAAGAAGCACAACAGGCAATGGTAAGCAGAGCGGATTACCTGCTCTATGGAAATATCTATTCTACTTCTTCAAAGCGGGGTATGCCTGGCAGAGGTTTGGCAAGCTTAGAAAAAGTGGTTCAAACCGTCCCGATTCCCACTATTGCCATAGGAGGCATTACACCTGAACGCGTATGTGAGGTTATGGGAACCGGAGCAAAAGGAGTCGCTGTCTTATCAGGTATTTTGCTTTCAAAAGATCCATTAGATGCAGCCCGATCCTATTATAAACAATTACACAGGGGGTGAGGTAGCTTGATAAAACAGTATGATGCTTTGATTGTTGGTGGAGGGGTGATAGGCTGCTCCATTGCTTATCAAATGTCCAAAAGAGGAAAGAAAGTTCTCCTGATAGAGAAGGATAGACTGGCAGGAAAAGCATCGCAAGCAGCTGCAGGCATGCTCGGCGTTCAAACCGAATTGAAGGGGGACGGCCCTTTGTATCATCTGGCGAAGGAGAGCCGTGATATGTATCCTTCTTTAGCAAGGGATTTGAAAGAGATCAGTGGAATGGACATAGAATATGTGGAAAATGGAATGATTAAGCTGGCGAGAACGGAGGAGGAAGCACAGGAGTTAGTAGAAACGGCTTCTATAGCATCACGAGGGGAACAAATTAGATGGCTTTCCCCCAACACTCTATGTTCCTATGAACCTCATCTTTCAAAAGATGTGGCAGGCGGATTATATATTCCGAAGGATGGGAACGTCTCAGCACCAAAGCTTACACAAGCCTTAGGGTCGGCTTCGAAAATGCAGGGTGCAGAAATCAGTGAATATACAGACGTGTATGATTTTATGAAAGAGAGAAACAAAATTACTGGAGTCAGGACGTCTAAAGGTGACTTTTATGCAGATGAAACGATTGTAGCCGGCGGTGCTTGGAGTAGATTCCTCTTGGATCGACTGGAAATGAAGGTCAAAAGTTTTCCAGTTAAGGGTGAATGCTTTTCCGTTAAAGTCCCTGGAAAAATAGTGGAGAGGACCATCTTTACAGAAGACTGCTACATTGTTCCAAAAGCGGGGGGGCGTCTTTTAATCGGTGCAACAGAGCACCCCCATACCTTCGATGAAACGATTACCATAGGTGGATTAATGAGCCTTATGCATTTGGCCACATCCATCCTTCCAGAATTGGTTGATGCCAAGTGGGAAAAAGCTTGGGCCGGGATACGGCCTCAAACAGAACAAGGGGTGCCGTTTATGGGGAGAAGTGAGGAATGGAAGGGACTTTCCATTGCAACGGGGCATTATCGTAATGGTATACTCCTGGCGCCAATAACTGGGGTATTGATGGCAGATCTGATAGAGGGGAAGGAATCCCATCCCCTACTTTCATACGTAAGGAGATGAGAAGGTGGAATTACGAATTAACGGACAGCTGGTCACGGTGCCGGAATCAATTACAACAGTAGTGGAATTGATTCATCATTTTAATCTGGAAAACCGAATGATCATCGTTGAACAGAACCAAACCATCCTTGAAAAACAGGAGCATGAAATCACCAAAGTGAAAAATGGGGATATCTTAGAGTTAGTCCAATTTGTAGGAGGCGGTTGAAATGTTGAAAATCGGAAAGTACACATTCCATTCAAGACTTTTACTGGGAACGGGGAAATATCCTGATTTTGATATTCAGAAAAGAGCTGTCGAGGTTTCTGGTGCGGAAATTCTTACGTTCACGGTAAGGCGCATGAATATCTTTGAACCTGGTCAACCTAACTTCTTAGAAAAACTGAATCTTGAAAACTATTCATTATTACCGAATACGGCAGGGGCTAAATGTGCTCAGGAAGCGGTCCGACATGCACAATTGGCGAGAGCTTCAGGGCTCTGTGACATGATTAAGGTAGAAGTGATCGGATGTGATAAAACGCTTCTTCCCGATCCTGTCGAAACACTGAAAGCAACAGAAGAATTAATAAAAGAAGGCTTTACAGTGCTTCCCTATACTTCTGACGATGTTGTTCTTGCAAGGAGATTGGAAGAGTTGGGGGCCCATGCCATCATGCCGGGCGCTTCCCCTATAGGATCTGGACAGGGAATCATCAATCCTGTCAATCTCACTTTCATTATTGAGCAAACAAAGGTACCGGTCATTGTGGATGCCGGAATTGGTTCTCCCTCAGATGCAGCTCTTGCAATGGAACTCGGGGCTGATGCTGTATTACTCAATACAGCCGTTTCTTCTGCGAACGATCCCGTTATGATGGCGAATGCTATGAGACTTGCGATTGAAGGGGGACGATTCGGATATGAGGCTGGAAGAATTCCGAAGAAACGTTATGCAACAGCAAGCAGCCCAGTGAAGGGGATGAGTGTTTGATAGAAGATAGATATTCGAGACAAACGCTGTTTCACCCCATCGGAACAGAGGGACAAAAGTTAATAAGAAATAAACATGTGTTGCTGATCGGGGCGGGAGCACTGGGAACAGGCAATGCAGAAGCCTTGGTGCGTGCTGGTATCGGGAAGTTGACGGTTGTGGATCGTGATTATGTAGAATGGAGTAATTTACAACGTCAGCAGCTGTATAACGAGGAAGATGCAAAAAACCGTATCCCAAAAGCTGTAGCGGCAAAAAAAAGACTCCTAGCAATTAATTCAACTGTAAATATTGAAGAGCATATACTGGATGCCATGCCAGAAGAGTTGTTGAGACTTGCCAAGAACGTAGATCTTATCATCGATGCAACGGATAACTTTGATACGAGAATGATCATAAATGATATTTCTCAAAAATATTCCATTCCTTGGATTTATGGTGCTTGTGTTGGAAGTTACGGAATATCATTCACTATTCTTCCCGGTATCACTCCCTGTCTTCAATGTTTGATCGACACTTTTCCAATCGGTGGAATGTCCTGTGATACAGCGGGCATCATCAGCCCTGCCGTTTCCACAGTTGTGGCCTATCAAACTACTGAAGCATTAAAGATACTGGTAGAAGACATGGAGGCACTGGATAATAAAGTGGTCTCGTTTGATTTATGGAAAAATGAGCATACTTCCCTGGATGTGAGCAAGCTGAAAAGGGATGGATGCCCTTCATGTGGAGAGCACCGTACATTCCCCAGTCTGAAATACGAAAATCAAACGAAAACAGCAGTCCTTTGTGGGAGGGATTCAGTTCAGATCCGTCCAGTTACAAAACCTGGCATCGATCTTATTGAACGATCAAAATCGTTAGAACTCCATGGGAAACAAGTTGTTAGAAATCCATATTTGATTTCATTCGAAGTTGAATCTTATCGAATCGTACTCTTTCGTGATGGACGTACTCTCGTTCACGGAACAAAAGATATAAGGGAAGCAAAATCGGTTTATCATCGTTATTTGGGATAAAGGGAGGAGAACAACATGATTCAAAAAGCATTGACGATTGCCGGATCTGACTGTGGCGGTGGGGCTGGGATCCAGGCAGATCTCAAGACGTTTCAGGAGCTGAATGTCTATGGAATGTCTGCCATCACAGCAGTGACGGCGCAAAATACTAGAGGTGTACAAGGTGTGTATCCATTATCAGCTGAGGCTGTCATTGATCAATTAACCTCGATTGCTGAAGATTTACCTCCCAAAGCCATCAAAACGGGCATGCTGGTGAACGAAGACATTATTTCTCATGTTGCCGACTTTGTTCGATTACACTCCTGGAAGAAGCTCGTTGTGGATCCTGTCATGATAGCAAAAGGGGGAGCAGCTTTATTGGAGAGGGAAGCCGTTAACACTTTGATCAATGAATTGATCCCCCTTGCGTTTGTGGTCACGCCGAACATTCCTGAAGCGGTGGCCATAACCGGGCATGAAATCCTCACTGAAGCTGACATTAAAAGAGCGGCTGAAATATTGTTCCAAATGGGGGCTAAACATGTGGTGATAAAAGGCGGACATCAATCTCATGCTCAATCTAGTCAAGCGACTGACATCCTCTTTGATGGAAAAAGATTTTATGAGTTTAGCAGTCCGAGAGTCTTCACACCACATACTCACGGAACAGGGTGTACATTCTCTGCTGTGATTACAGCACAATTAGCAAAAGGACTTACGGTGAATGAGTCTGTCCAAACTGCCAAACAATTTATCACTGCCGCGATCAGTGACTCACTGGGCATTGGGAGTGAGCACGGACCAACGAATCATTGGGCGTACCATGCAGGTATGAATGCATGAATCTAAGAGAAAGCCTGCAGTTATATTTTGTGATGGGAAGCCCTAATTGTGAGAAGCATCCGGCACATGTATTAGAGGAAGCCCTTTTAGGCGGAGTTACCATGTTTCAATTTCGTGAAAAAGGTATGGAAGCTTTAGAAGGTGATGCGAAAGTTGAGCTGGCTCATGAGCTGCAGCGTTTATGTCGTAAACACGGTATTCCTTTTATCGTGAATGACGATGTAGAGCTGGCTTTATTATTGAACGCTGATGGAGTACATATCGGTCAGGAGGATGAACCTATCGAAAAAGTCCGTCGGAAAATAGGAAATAGAATACTTGGTGTCTCCTCTCATGACGTGAATGAAGCAAGGTTAGCTATGGAGTCAGGGGCAGACTATCTTGGAGTTGGTCCAATGTTTCCTACCAATACGAAGAATGATTGTAGAGAGGTCAGTGGCCCTAAAATCATTCGATCAATAAGAACAAATGGTATCGATATCCCCCTTGTCGGGATCGGAGGCATTCATTCGAGAAATGCTTCTCAAGTGTTGGCAGCTGGTGCGGACGGTGTAGCAATCATTTCTGCGATTTCAAGACATCCCTTTCGTACGGAAAACTTAGCCCAAGTTGTTCAACAAAAGCTTTTACGATTGTAATCGATCCATAATAAAAAATAAAATCACTATAACAACATATCTCATACTCCCTCATCATACTATACAGTAGACCTCGGTCTAACTTGTATCATCATCAACGATAAGAGGGAGGGGTAAGAATGAATGTCTGGTTTGTTTTGTTAAACATTTTGGTGTTTCTTGTTCTCATTGGTGTATTACTTTATATGCAAAAGAAAAATGTTTCGTTTTCAAAACGGGTGTTTACCGCTCTGGGGCTCGGAATATTATTTGGTCTTGGATTACAGTGGGTATATGAAGCCGGGGATGAAAATGTCACACAATCGATTGAATGGTTTAACATCGTAGGAACCGGCTATATTAAACTACTGCAAATGATTGTCATGCCTTTAGTGTTTGTGTCGATTATATCAGCCTTTACTAAATTAAAACGGTCTCATAATTTAGGGAAGATCTCTGTGCTGATAATTGGATTGCTGGTAGGCACAACAGCAGTTGCTGCAGCTGTCGGGATTGGTACGACCGTGGCTTTTGATTTGGAAGCGATCCAGATTGATCAAGGAGAGGCAGAAGCGGCAAGGGGTGTTCAATTAGAGGAGAGAGCAACATCTTTAGAAGGTCAGAGTTATCCTCAAAAAGTTCTCGAGCTTTTACCTGCGAATCCGTTCCTGGACTTTACCGGGCAAAGAGCAACCTCGACGATCGCTGTCGTGATTTTCGCTGCTTTTATCGGTATCGCTTACTTGGGGGCACAGCGCAAAGAGCCAGAGGCTGCTGAATTCTTCAAGAAGATCGTTGATTCCGTCTATGCTGTAGTGATGAGAATTGTGACTTTGGTGTTACGACTCACTCCATTCGGTGTGTTGGCCATCATGGCTAAAACAGTGGCATTAAGTAATTTTGATGCCATCATGAAGCTTGGAGAATTTGTTGGAGCATCCTATGTTGCCTTGATTATTATGTTTGCCATTCACTTAATCATGCTTACTCTTGCTGGCTTAAATCCGGTCACTTATATGAAAAAAGTATTTCCTGTATTAGCATTTGCTTTTACGTCGAGATCCAGCGCCGGAACACTCCCGCTTAACATTCAAACACAAAAGAATAAATTGGGGGTTTCAGAAGGGGTTGCCAACTTCTCGGGATCCTTCGGGTTATCCATCGGTCAGAACGGTTGTGCAGGTGTTTACCCTGCCATGCTTGCAGTGATGATTGCACCGACTGTCGGGGTCAACCCATTAACTCCTTCCTTTATTCTTACGCTCATCGTAGTGGTGGCCATCAGCTCCTTCGGTGTTGCAGGCGTAGGAGGCGGAGCTACATTTGCCGCTATCCTTGTTCTATCCGCCATGGATCTTCCAGTAGCGTTAGCGGGTCTATTGATTTCTGTTGAACCTTTGATTGACATGGGGCGTACAGCAGTTAACGTGAGTGGTGCGATGACATCCGGAGTGATAACAAGTAAAGTGACAGGGGATTTGGATAGCGAAACGTATAACAAAGAAATCATTGAAGCAGAAGCGTAAACAAGTGGGCTGGCTCATTCATAAATGAGTCAGTTTTTCTTTTGTATGAAAATAAATTTAGGTATTCCCAGTGATTATGATTGAAAATTCAGACTATATTCTTTACTATAGAATTAAACATACCGACCGGTTAGTATCTTGGGTGTGTGATTGAAATGCTGTAAAGATGAGGAGGCACGAACATGCATGTGAATGAATTATTTGATTTATCAGGTAAAGTTGCCCTTGTGACTGGAGGAGGCAGGGGGCTCGGAAAACAAATCGCGACAGGGTTTGCTGAAGCGGGGGCAAACGTTGTAGTATGCTCGAGAAACGTTGAAGCATGTGAAGACGTGAGGAAGGAATTAGAAGAAATAGGTGTCCAGTCACTGGCATTGAAATGTGATGTCACTAATCCTGAAGATGTACAGCACGTTGTAGATGAAGCTAAGAAGGTGTTCGGCCGCATTGATATTTTAGTGAATAACAGTGGTGCATCCTGGGGGGCGCCTGCAGAAGAAATGCCTCTTGATGCCTGGCATAAAGTGATCAATGTGAATGTAAATGGTACGTTTATTATGTCACAGGCCGTGGGGAAATTAATGCTCGCGCAACAGGAAGGGAAAATCATTAATATTGCTTCCGTAGCAGGTCTTCAAGGTACAGACCCACGTTATATGGATGCCATTGGCTACAGTACCAGTAAAGCAGCGGTCATCAATTTCACAAAGGATCTAGCCGTGAAATGGGGATCCCGCGGGATTCATGTGAATGCAATCGCACCGGGATTCTTTCCAACAAAAATGTCAAAAGGAATTCTGTCTCATGCAGGGGAAGCCATTTTAGACGGCACACCATTAAATCGATTCGGTACCGAAGATGATCTAAAAGGTGCGGCACTTTTCCTGGCGGCTCGTGCATCTGATTTTGTCACTGGTTCAGTTCTCGTCGTAGACGGTGGATCCTCAGCGATGTAACCGAGTGCGAAGTAATACATGTTTTGGTTAAGAAAGGATGGATGTAATGGATTTCTCCTATTCTCCAAAAGTACAAGACTATCAAAATAGAATATCCCGTTTTATGGAAGAGTACGTGTACCCGAATGAATCGCTCTATGAAAATCAGCTCAATCAGCAAGAAACCCGCTGGAGTGGGGTTCCCGCAATCGTGGAAGAATTAAAAGCGGAAGCGAAGAAACGGGGATTATGGAACCTATTTCTTCCTCAAAGCGAATATGGTGCCGGGCTCAATAATGTAGAATACGCCCCTCTTTGTGAAATCATGGGGAGATCCCTGATTGGACCGGAAGTGTTTAATTGCAATGCTCCTGATACAGGGAATATGGAAGTGTTGGAACGTTATGGGACTCCCACCCAAAAACAACAGTATCTTATCCCGCTTCTAAATGGTGATATCCGTTCATGTTTCTCTATGACCGAGCCTGATGTCGCGTCTTCCGATGCAACGAATATTAAGGCGAGTATCATTCGGGATGGAGATGAATACATCATTAACGCAAGGAAATGGTGGTCCTCAGGCGCCGGGGACCCTCGGTGCACCTTTTCTATTTTGATGGGGAAAACGGATCCAGAAGCGAGTCGTCATGAACAGCAATCAATGATTATCATCCCACTTAATGCACCAGGTGTGAAAATTGAACGTATGCTTCCTGTGTTCGGTTACGATCATGCCCCTCATGGTCATGGTGAAATCACCTTTACCGATGTAAGAGTTCCTCAAGAAAATATGATCTGGGGTGAAGGAAAAGGTTTCGCTATTGCTCAAGGAAGGTTGGGACCGGGGCGAATTCATCATTGCATGAGATTAATCGGTGCAGCAGAGCGGGCACTTGAAGAATTATGTAAGCGTGTTCAAGGTCGTGATGCATTTGGAAGGGCATTGGCAAGTCAGGGGGTCGTGAGAGAATGGATTGCGAACTCAAGGATTGAAATCGAGCAAGCCCGTCTTCTCACGATGAAAGCAGCCTACATGATGGATACCGTTGGCAATAAAGCAGCTAAACAGGAAATCGCCATGATTAAAGTGGTGGCTCCTTCCATGGCTTTACGTGTGATTGACCGGGCCATTCAAGCGTTCGGGGCAGCAGGTGTATCGGATGACTACACGTTGGCAGCTCAATGGGCAAATGCCCGTACACTGCGGCTTGCTGATGGACCAGATGAAGTACACCGTGCCCAATTGGCCAGATTGGAATTGAGAAAACACGAAAAAGCTTCTCCTGTAGAGAGCTAGGAAGAGAGTTGGATGATGATGAGATTACAAGGGAAAGTTTCCGTCATTACAGGAGGAGGCGGAGGAATTGGGCGCGCTACAGCCCTAAGGTTCTCGAAAGAAGGTGCTGCTGTGGTCGTAGCAGACCTGGATGATGCAAGTGGTGAAGAGACTGTTAGACTCATTCACGAAAAAAAAGGAAATGCATTATTTGTCAAAACGAATGTGCGGGAAAGTGAAAGTATCCAATCACTCGTACATACAACGGTAGAACATTTCGGAGGTCTCGATATCCTTATCAATAATGCAGGAATCGGACAGTCGGAAGTCAGGAGTATTGATTTGGAAGAGAACGAATGGGATGCCGTTTTGGATACAAACTTAAAAAGCATTTTTCTGGGAATGAAGTATGCCGTACCTGAATTGATGAAAAAAGATGGTGTAATTGTGAATGTATCGAGCCTTCTCGGTTTAAAGGGCCGTAAATTCGTGTCAGCTTACAATGCGGCAAAAGGTGGGGTCATACTGCTGACACAAAATGCAGCCCTGGAATATGGAAAGGATAATATTCGGGTGAATGCAGTGGCGCCTGGGGTTATTGATACGAACATCATCAATGGTTGGAAGAAGGATGAGAGGAAATGGTCGGCGATCTCTCAATCAAATGCTCTAAGGCGTATTGGAAATCCAGAAGAAGTTGCCTCAGCGATTCTGTTTTTAGCTTCCCATGAGGCGTCCTTTATAACCGGTGCCACATTATCTGTTGATGGTGGCGGATTAATCTTTTAAGGTACATGCCTAATTGGTACATTAGTATTCTGAAATGGAAGGAATGATTTTGTGACAACTAAACCTTGGCTCAGTCATTACCCTGAGACATTTGAAACTGAAATTCCTGTGGTTGATTTTTCAATTCCAGAAATGCTTCGACAAACCGTTTCTTCATTCCCTGCTCATCCATGTATCAGCTTTTATCAAAAACGGATCACGTATGGTGAACTTCAGGGTGCCGTCACCATGCTTGCTTCATCCTTTCAACATAGTGGAGTGAAGAAAGGAGACAGGGTGGCGATCATGCTCCCGAACTGTCCCCAATATGTGATCTCTTATTATGGAATCCTTACCTCCGGGGGAATTGTCACACAGGTGAATCCGATGTCGGTTGAGAGGGAATTAATCCATCTGCTTAACAACTCGGGGGCAGAGACAATCGTCGTATTGGACCGTTTTTATCCTATGGTCAAATCCATACAACAGGAAACAGAGATCAAGACGATTATCGTAGTCAGCCTCCAGGGGGAAAACAGCGCTCCGGACTACTCCTTTGATGAATTTTTAAGGGTGGGGGATGGTGAAGTATCCCAGGTGTCGATCAAACCTGAAGAAGACGTGGCAGTCCTTCAATATACGGGAGGGACTACCGGTGCATCTAAGGGAGTCATGCTCACTCATAAAAACATTCTTTCAAATGTCATTCAAAGTCAACTCTTCTTTAAAGACAGTATTGAGACAGGAAAAGAAAGAAGCCTGAGTGTGATTCCGTTCTTTCATGTATTTGGGATGAATTCATGTATGAACTTTGCGGTCTATTCAGCAAATGAAATGATCTTGCTTCCAAGATTTGAATTGACAGAAGTGTTAACAACGATTAAGAATGAACAGCCCACCCTGTTTCCAGGTGTGCCGACTATGTACGTTGCGATAACCAATCATCCCCACGCAGAAGAGTACGGCATTAATTCAATAAAGATTTGTAATAGTGGAAGCGCCCCAATGCCAGTTGAGTTATTGAATCAATTCGAAAAGAAAACAGGAGCAAAAATATTAGAGGGATACGGATTATCAGAGGCTTCACCGACGACTCATTGCAACCCCGCTTTTGCACAAAGAAAGCCGGGAACCGTCGGAATTGGATTCCCATCCACAGACTATAAGGTAGTCGATTTAGCAACTGGCACTAAGGAGGTCCCTTTAGGCGATGTGGGTGAACTCATTATTAAAGGCCCTCAAGTCATGAAAGGCTACTGGAATTTACCTGAAGAGACTGCTCACGCCCTTCGAGATGGTTGGCTTTACACGGGAGACATCGCCCGAATGGATGAAGAAGGCTATATATCCATTGTGGACCGAAAGAAAGATCTGATTATTGCATCAGGATACAATGTGTATCCCCGGGAAGTTGAAGAAATCATTTACGAGCATCCAAGCGTACAGGAAGCTGTCGTAATAGGTGTCCCGGACTCTTATAGAGGCGAAACGGTTAAGGCAGTGATCGTCTTAAAGACAGGAGAACAGGCAACTGAAAAAGAATTGGTTCATTTCTGTGAGGAGAACATGTCATCATTCAAAGTTCCAAAAATCATTGAGTTTCGTGATGAGCTTCCAAAGACGAGTGTTGGGAAAATATTACGAAGAGCTCTGCGTGAAAGCGTGAGGTAATATGATATAATTCAGGTGATATTTGCAGATTGAGAGGATTTCAGATGAAAGAAAAACTTACAGAACATGCTGTACGCTTATTTGATGAAAAAGGGTTTACTGTAACTTCCATCCAGGACATCGTAGAGTCCATTGGTGTAACGAAAGGGACATTTTATTACTATTTTTCCAGTAAGGAAGAGCTGTTAAAGGAAATTCACATGCGCTATATTGATGGCTTATTATCTAAACAGGAAAGAGTTCTGGGTGATGAGCGGAAGAGCTACATGGAAAAACTTTATGATATTGTCCATCTTTCCATTCTGGACATTAAAGAGCAAGGGGCCAGTGCGAAAGTGTTTTTTAGAGAAATGAGACACTTGAGCAAGGAAAGTCTGGATGCCATTGAGCCTAAGCGGGATATGTATCGCTATAATATTGAAACTCTCCTGAAAGAAGGTAGGAAGAACGGAGACTTTCATGAGGACTTTGACGTTTCGATTGTAGCTTTTGGAATTCTCGGTATGATGAATTGGAGCTATCAATGGTATAAGCCTGATGGTGCGAAATCTGATCAGGAAATTGCCCGGACTTTTGTCGATATGGTATTAAAAGGGATTGAGACAGAGTAAAGGGGAAAACATCTACAGGATTTCCTTTTGAATCAACATACCAACTGGTTAGTATTTATATAAGGAGATGGGGACTAATGGAAACCATTACGGTAACGAGTAGATTTTGCGAAACGGATGCATTAGGTCATATCAACAATACAACGTATTTTGTTTATTTAGAAGAAGCAAGAATTAAATTCTTTCAATCACTCGGATTTGATATGGATGTGAAAGACTGGCGTTTTATTCTGGCCTCTACCAAATGCGACTTTGTATCACAAGGTTATTTTAATCAAGAGCTGAAAATCACCACCTATCTATCAAAAATTGGATCAAAGAGCTTTCAGTTAGAGCATGATATCTTATGTGCGAACACCCATCAATTGATCGCAAAGGGAAATGCGGTTATCGTTTATTTTGATTTCCTTGAGCAGCAAAGCAAAATGATTCCTGAGTTGTTAAAGACGCAGTTAAACACTCATCTGCACTCGAAAAAAACTGAATATTCTTAATGTTGGAGGGGTAAGATGTCTGAAAAAACAGGGTATGAAACAGTATCGGTGCGAGAAGGAGAAGAGCTGAATGCCACCAATCTAAAAAGCTTTTTGAATGAGCATTTCCCTCACCTCTTTCATGAAGAGCTCTCAATTAAACAATTTTCTGCGGGTCACTCAAATCTTACGTATCTACTTAAAATGGGTGAATGGGAAGGTGTACTGAGACGCCCTCCATTAGGTCCGGTCGCACCGAAGGCCCACGATATGAAAAGAGAATATAGGATCCTTTCAGAAATTCAACCATTATTCGGGGTTACACCGGAGCCATCTGTATTTTCTGATGATGAAAGGATCGTAGGCAGCCCATTCTTTATCATGGAGAGAAAAAAGGGTGAAGTATTTGATACTTCATTTCCCCCGCATCTCCATGTGACACCAGATGTGTGCAGGAAAATATCGGAGGAAATGGTTTCTAAACTGGTTGAACTTCATTCCATTGATCACCGAAAAACAACTCTTCATGAAATCAGCAAGCCCGAACATTTTATGGAAAGACAAGTATACGGGTGGATCAAACGTTACGAGCGTGCCAAAACAAGTGAGATCCGCGAAGTCGATCAGCTGACAAACTGGTTGATAAAGAATGTTCCGGGTAATGCTGAATCGACCATCATTCATTATGATTATAAATTAAACAATGCCATGTTTTCTTCTGACCTGAAATCAATGGTGGGGTTATTTGACTGGGAGATGGCGACCGTTGGCGATCCTCTTGCAGATTTAGGTGTCGCTATGGGGTATTGGATACAGAATGATGATCCAGAGTTATTAAAATTCGGTCTTGGGAAGCCTCCAGTAACGATCATGGACGGTTTTTACAGCAGAAGGCAATTTATCGAAGAATATGCCAGGAAAAGCAGCAGAGACGTGAACAATATCCATTTTTATTTATCTTTTGCATATTTTAAGCTCGCCGTCATTGTGCAACAAATCTATTACCGCTTTAAGATGGGGCAAACGAGAGATTCACGATTTTATCAATTTGATCGGTTTGCGAAATCGTTGATCACCCTGGGGAATCAAGCTGCATTAGGTCGCCAGGAATAAAGACAAGGAGATGAACAAAAACGATGAAATCCTCTTTATTACTAGAAACCACTGACCGGGTACTGACATTGACATTAAACAGACCGGATAGCTTGAATTCCTTTGATGAGAACATGCTTACGGGAATCGTTGAAGCACTAAAGCAGGCAGATCATAATCAGGAAATCAGAGCCATTGTGATTCGCGGTGCCGGGAGGGCCTTTTCTGCAGGCGGCGACGTGAAAACGATGGGGAGCGCGACATCAACAGAAGTCTATGAACACATCGGGATATTAAATACATGCATTAAAGCGATAAAAGAAATAGAAAAACCGGTCATCGCCTCGGTACACGGTTTTGCAGCAGGTGCCGGATTTAATCTAGCCCTGGCCTGTGATTTGATTATCGCTTCAGAAGATAGTCAATTTGCTTTAAGCTTCTCTAAAGTAGGTCTTATTTCCGATGGAGGAGGGTCGTATTTTCTTCCACGCATCATCGGTCCTCATTTAGCGAAAGAATTCTTCTTTTCAGGAGAACCTGTGACTGCAGGAAGACTATTTGACTTAGGTGTGCTAAACCGTATTGTCCCATCTGAAAACCTTGATGAGGAAACAACTGATTGGGCTGTAGAGTTAGCCTCGGGGCCAAGTAAAGCATATGGAATGATGAAGAAAATGATTGATCGTTCATTCACCTTATCATTGGATGAGATACTCGAACAAGAACGTATCACACAAACATTGTTGATTTCAACTGAAGATCATGCTGAGGGAGTTTCAGCATTTAAAGACAAAAGAAGGCCAACTTTTACGGGAAAATAGGAGGAATCAGGATGAAAGCCATTCAGTTCAGAGAGTTTGGAAGCCCTAATGTATTAGAAAATGTGGATATAGATGTTCCTGCACCACGAGGGAGAGAAGTCCTCATTGAAGTTCAAGCATCAGCAGTCAATTATGCCGATACAGCAAGACGGGAAGGGCAATATGTGGTAAAAACTCAACTACCATATATCCCGGGTTCTGAAGTGGCGGGAATCGTCACGGAAGTGGGAGAAGATGTGACGAGAGTAAGAAAGGGAGACCGGGTTGTAGCCATGATGGATTCCGGAGGTTATGCAGAATTTGCCCTTACAGATGAGCGTTCGGTGATCCCGCTCCCATATGGATTGGATTTCAAAGAAGCGGCCGCCATACCTGTTCAAGGATTAAGTGCCTATCATATATTAAAAACCTTGGGTAGGTTGCAGCAGGGAGAAACCGTCCTCATTCATGCAGCGGCTGGTGGCGTTGGGTTGCTTGCCGTCCAACTGGCAAAACGTTTTGGAGCAGGTAAGATCATCGCTACGGCAAGTACAGAAGAAAAATTACGTCTTGCTGGGGACATGGGGGCAGACGTATTAGTCAACTACACTTTAGATGGCTGGGAAGCAGATGTCTTAGAAGCAACAAATGGAAAGGGTGTAAATCTGGCATTGGAGATGGCTGGCGGTGATATTTTCTATAAAACGTTAAAATGTCTCGATTATTTCGGAAGAATGGTCATATACGGAGTAGCAAGCGGGGAGCAGAGCAGATTTTATCCTTCTTCTTTGATGGCAAAGAATCAGTCTGTTATTGGGTTCTTCCTGCCTCCTCTTATGAGAGATGCTGAACTAACGCAGAAAACCCTTCATGAAATCTTTCATTATGTCGCGTCCGGGGAATTGAAAGTAACGGTTGGTCATGTATTTCCTTTAAAGGATGCAGCTAAGGTTCATACACTCATGCAAGCAAGAAAAACGGTAGGAAAGGTAATCCTGCAGCCATAATACTAGCTGGTTAGTATACGATCCATCTTATAGGGGGAATCTGGATGAACTTAAGGTTAACAGATGAACAAAGGATGATCCAAAAAACGATTCGTAAATTTGTTGAGAGAGAACTAATACCATTAGAAAATGAAGTGCTAAGAAATGAACGGGAAGGAAAACCAAGTCTTTCCCCGGAGAAAAGAAATGAGCTGCAGTTAAAAGCAAAGGAAGCGGGGTTCTGGGGGATCAATACACCAGAAGAGTACGGCGGAGCGGATCTCGGGCAAATGATGATGGCCATTGTTTATATGGAAATCTCCAAAACCTTTGTGCCTTTCAGTTTTGGTGGTTATGCAGATAACATCCTATACTATGCTAACGAAGAACAGAAAAAAACCTATTTGCTTCCCACGATAAACGGAGAGAAAAAGTCCTGCTTCGCCATGACGGAACCGGGAGCCGGGTCCGATACCCAAAACATCCGGATGACCGCAGTGAAGGATGGAAATGAGTGGGTGTTAAATGGTGAAAAAACTTTTATTACGGGCGGAAATGAAGCAGACTTTGTCATGGTCATGGCGGTGACTGATAAGGAAAAGCATCGTAGAACGGGTCGGGACGGAGTAACCTGTTTTATTGCTGATCGAAGCATGGGTTGGACATCTGAATACATTCATACCATGGGGGAATGGGGACCTGCCAGTCTGTTTTTTGATGATGTGCGTGTGCCTGAAGAAAATATTCTGGGTGAAATCGATGGTGGCTACAATCTTGGCCTGGAATGGATCGGGTTCGCACGCTGGATTGTGGGTGCACAAGCGGTAGGCGCAGCAGAACGTTTACTGCAAATGGCGATTGATTATTCCAAGGAAAGAGAGACATTTGGAAAGCCAATAGCGGATCGACAGGCGATTCAGTGGCAGATCGCTGATTCTGCCGTGGAAATCGAAGCTGCCAGATGGCTTGTGCTAAATGCAGCATTCACACTGGATCAAGGAGAAGATAATCGCCATGTTGCATCGATTGCCAAGCTGTACGGATCCAACATGGGCAATCGGGTAGTGGATCGGGTCCTTCAAATTCACGGAGGGATGGGCTACACAAGAGAGCTTCCCATTGAACGCTGGTATCGTGAAGCAAGATTGTGGCGGATTTATGATGGTACGGATGAAATTCAAAAACTGATCATTTCAAGGAATCTCTTAAAAGGGCATGTGAAAGTGGGCCAATTTGTTTAAAGGGATAGGGAGGTAATGTGAATGGGTGAAAGATTCAGAGGGAAAGTAGCTTTAGTAACAGGCGGGAGCAGGGGGATCGGTAAAGAGATTGCCAAGCTTTTTGCTCTAGAAGGGGCAAGAGTTGCCATCCTTGACGTGAATGAAAAAGCACTTTTGGAAGTCAGTGAGGAATTGAGCGAATATGAACTATATACAAAGGTTGCGAATGTAGTAGAATCCCAGGAGGTAGAAGAGGCCATAAACGAAGTATTTGAAACTTTCGGCTCCGTTGATATTGTCGTCAACAATGCAGGGGTCATTAGAGATAACCTGCTGTTTAAAATGACCGATACAGATTGGCAAACGGTCATGGATGTGCATTTGAAAGGATCATTTAACGTAGCGAAAGCAGCGCAAGGATATATGGTGAAGAACGGGTATGGCCGAATTATCAATATCTCTTCTACCTCTGCACTCGGTAACCGGGGACAGGCAAATTACGCTACGGCTAAAGCAGGTCTTCAAGGTTTAACGAAAACTCTAGCAATAGAGCTTGGTCCTCTGGGTATTACTACCAATGCTGTCGCCCCAGGATTTATCGAAACGGAAATGACTAGAGAAACGGCAAAACGGATCGGAATTACCTTTGAACAACTGGTGGAAGCGAGTCTTCAAGGAATTCCTGTCGGAAGAAGCGGGCAGCCGGAAGATATAGCGAATGCAGTGGCGTTTTTTGCGGATGAAAGATCGTCATTCGTTAATGGACAAATCCTCTACGTAGCTGGAGGGCCTAAAGCCTAATGGGAGAAAGAGGTGAAGGATATGTTTCAATCTTATATCGGTAAACGCTCAACTTCCATAGAAAATTGTGTGGAAAAAGGAGCGGTTCATAAGTTTGCCGAAGCCATCGGTGATCCGCATCCCATATATGTGGATGAAGAAGCAGGAAAAAGGTCCAGATACAGGGGGAATATTGCTCCCCCTACTTTTCCACGAGTGTTCGACTATGGAACGATTGAAGGTTTTCATTTACCTAACGTCGGATTAATTCATGGGGAACAATCTTTTCATTATGAAAGACCACTGAAGGTCGGGGAATGTATTCAGTGTTATACAGAGATAAAAGATTACTATGAGCGGAAAGGGTCGGGTGGAACACTTGGCTTTCTTGTAATAGAAGATATCGGTGAAGACTCAGGAGGGAGTAGGATTTTCACCTCCGAAGCGATCGTCATTATCACTGAAGCGGTCAGAGAGAGGTTGGGAAAATGACTAAACTATCATCCTTTAATATAGGTGAAACGCTTCCCATTGTTGAATTAGCTCCAGTCTCGAGAATCGACTTAATCAAATACGCAGGCGCATCTGGGGATTATAACCCCATTCATACGATCGATGATGAGGCACATAAATTGGGTCTTCCAGGTGTCATTGCCCATGGCATGTGGTCAATGGGTAATGTCTCCAAGCTTTTTAGTGATCATTATGAAGAAGGATTTATCAAAGAGTATACCGTCCGCTTTAAAGGGATGGTTTTTTTGGACGATGTCCTTACATTGATTGCAGAAGTATCAGAAAAACAGGATGATCATTTGCATTTTAAAGTTTTTGCCGTCAATCAGGACCAGAAGAAAGTGATTGACGGTAAATTGATATTTCAATTATTTTGATCATTCTTGTAAAAATAGTGTCCTATAGCTTTCATAAAGCGAATAGAAATAAAGAGAATGAAGGATTTCCAAGAAAAATAAGTCAAAAGACTTAAATCCGATAGAAAAACTCGGGTTGACTTCCCAGCAGAATGTGATATTATTTAGAATATTAAAATTAATAACTCTTATCCAGAGTGGTGGAGGGATCTGGCCCCGCGAAGCCCAGCAACCTACGTTATGTAAGGTGCTAATTCCAGCAAAATGTGAAGTCATTTTGGAAGATAAGGTATTCTTACCTGAACAACTTTCCAAAATGGAAGGTTGTTTTTTTCATTCATGATTTTTCTGGATAAGATGAAAATTGGGGGAATCATGTGACTAAAGAAAATAATCAAGAAGCACAGTATGATGTAGTAGTGGAGAAGATCACTTCGATGTTGAAGACGATGAGTTTCGGGTCAATTACCATTGTGGTTCAGGACGGTAAAGTCATTCAATTGGAGAAAAACGAGAAAGTGCGAATTAAATAAGCTGACTAGACAAACTAGAGGCGCATAACACAGATAAAGGAAATCCCTATATCTTGTTATCGCCTCTTTTTGTTTGGATGAGCGGGAAAGGGGTGTATCATGTTAACCTATCAAACTTGGAAAAAACCATCAGTCCAATTTGAAATTGATCCGGTCTATAAAGGAGCGGTAAACGTACTTGAGTGGACGTATGATCATTATGGTGAAAGTGTCGTATATGCATGCAGTTTTGGAATAGAAGGGATCGTATTAATCGACCTCCTAACCAAAGTACAACCTGAAGCAACCATAGTATTTCTTGATACAGGTGTTCATTTCAAAGAAACCTACGAAACGATTGAAAAGGTGAAGGAAAAGTATCCGGGTATCACCATTCATATGAAAAAGCCTGAATTGACGATCCAAGAGCAAGCAGAAACATATGGTGATAAGTTGTGGGAGCGAAATCCGAACCAATGCTGTCAAATTCGAAAGCTCGATCCTTTAAAAGAAACCTTATCCAAAGGAAATGCCTGGATTTCAGGATTAAGAAGGGAGCAATCACCGACAAGAAGTCAGGTTGAATTCATCAATAAAGATGATAAGTTTCAATCGGTTAAGATTTGCCCTTTGATTCACTGGACCTGGAAAGAGATTTGGAGGTATGTCCATAAACATAACCTATCCTATAATCCACTTCATGATCAGGGGTATCCAAGTATCGGATGCTTTCATTGCACAACGAAAGCCATAGACATCAATGATCTCCGCTCCGGAAGATGGAAAGGAAAAGGGAAAACCGAATGCGGTCTTCATTAAAAGAGGTGACATTCTTTGATTGAAGTATTCGCCCTGATCATAAGTTTGTTTTTCGCTATGAACATTGGTGCCAGTGGAGCGGCAGCATCGATGGGTGTTGCGTATGGTGCAGGAGCCATAAAGAACATCAGGGTTGCATTATGGATCTGCGCAGCCGGTGTCCTGAGCGGGGCGGTATTAGGTGGAGGAGAAGTAGTTAAAACCATAAGTTCAGGGATTATCCCTCAACATGTACTCTCCATCAAAATCGTGGTCATCATATTGTTATCCGCCACCATTTCCTTGTTTCTGGCAAATGTGATCGGGATCCCGCTGTCTACAAGTGAAGTAACGGTCGGAGCGGTTGTAGGAGTCGGAGTCGCATATCAAGTTCTTTATGTGAAGTCACTCTTAACGATCATGTCATTCTGGGTGATTGTCCCGGTCATTGCCTTCGGAGTTACGTGGGTATTCGGTATAGGTTTAGTAAAGCTTGAAAAGCGCGGTTTCCATTTTGAAAAAAAGTGGCTTGCATACCTTTTGATCATCGCTGGGTTCTTTGAAGCCTTTTCGGCAGGGATGAATAATGTAGCCAACGCCGTCGGTCCATTAGTGGGTGCGGGCTTAATGTCTCCCTCGCGGGGGATTTGGCTGGGAGGTTTATTCGTTGCCCTCGGAGCTGTCTTACTGGGGAAAAAAGTAGTGGAAACAAACGGGAAAAAAATTACACAATATTCAAAAGCCGAAGGAATTGTCATTTCCTCTACAGGAGCGATCCTTGTGATGGTGAGCTCACTGTATGGATTACCGATCCCGCTGACTCAGGTTACTTCGTCCTCTATCATTGGCCTCGGGATGGCGAAGAACGGCAAACATATGCTGCAAAAGAAAATTGTCAAAAAAATCGTCAAAATATGGGTGGTATCCCCTTTGATTTCACTCAGTATTTCATATTTTTTAGTAAAGCTCGTGATCGATAGCGATATGTATTCGATCGTGGTTCCAATAAGCGTCATTATCGCAACTGTGGGAGCATTATCCCTTATGCGGGTGATCAATGAAGAAAGGCGATCCGTTCACGAAGACGGAGGCGGAATTTAATCTTAATTCCGATTAAAACTATATGTTAAGGAGGATAAATGATGAGTTTACAGCCCCACGGAGGAACACTTGTTCAATCATATTTACCAGAAGAATCTTATGAGGATATTCTCCATGAAATCCCTTTAGACGAAACCGCGTTAAGTGATTTGGAACTCATTGGTATAGGTGCTTACAGCCCTATAAATGGATTCTTGACCGAAGTAGATTATCACCAGGTGGTGGAAACATTACGATTGCGAAACGGCAATGTATGGAGTATCCCGATTACCCTGCCCATAGCAAAAGAAAAAGCAGGAGTCGTAAAGAAAGGCTTAAAGAGCCGTCTTGTTTATAAGGGAGAAACCTATGGACTCATTGAAGTAGAGGATATTTATGAACCGGATAAACAGAAAGAAGCTCTTCTCGTATACGGAACGACCGACGCGGATCATCCAGGTGTCAAGAAATTATTCCAACGGGGAGATGTGTACGTAGGTGGGAAAATCAGTCTTATTAAACGTCTTTCCAAACCTTTCACCGAGTATACATTTGACCCAAGTGAAACCAGAAAGTTGTTTAAGGAAAAGGGATGGAAAACGATTGTAGGATTTCAAACGAGAAATCCTGTTCACAGGGCCCATGAGTATATTCAGAAAACGGCATTGGAGACCGTGGATGCACTCTTCTTAAATCCCTTGGTTGGCGAAACAAAGGCGGATGATATCTCAGCGGGCATCAGAATGGAGAGTTATGAAGTTCTGTTACAGAACTATTACCCTAAAGATCGTGTGTTTTTAGGAGTCTTCCCTGCTGCCATGAGGTACGCGGGTCCAAGGGAAGCCATCTTCCATGCACTGGTACGAAAAAATTATGGATGCACGCATTTTATCGTCGGGAGAGATCATGCAGGTGTTGGCGATTATTATGGTACCTATGATGCGCAGAAAATATTTGATCAGTTCAGTGAAAGTGAGATAGGGATTACCCCTCTCCGCTTCGAGCATAGTTTTTACTGTGAGAGGTGCGAAGGGATGGCGACTACGAAAACATGTCCTCATGATAAGAACGATCACGTTATTTTGTCAGGGACAAAAGTAAGAGGGATGCTCCGCAACGGGGAAGTTCCCCCTTCAACGTTCAGTCGCCCTGAAGTGATCGAAGTGTTAATTAGAGGTCTAAAACAAGAAGCTGGACAAACGACTTAAGGAGGGTACGGGGTTGAATGAAAAAACAGAAAACATCGTTTGGCATGAAACCGCAGTAACGAAACAGGAGAGACGAAAAAAAAATGGACATCAAAGCTTTATTTTATGGTTCACGGGTTTATCCGCTTCAGGGAAATCGAGTGTCGCCAATGCATTGTCTCACTCCCTTTTCCAACAAGGGAAACAAGTCTATGTTCTGGACGGAGATAATGTCCGTCATGGATTAAATCATGATTTGGGATTCAAGGAAGAAGATCGTAAGGAGAATATCCGGAGAATCGGTGAGGTGTCCAAACTTTTCATCGATAGCGGACAAATTGTGCTGACGGCCTTTATTTCACCTTACAGGGAAGACCGTGTTCTCGTACGAAATTTAGTGGAGACTGATGAATTTATCGAAGTATATGTGCATTGTTCGTTAGAAGAATGTGAAAAACGTGATCCAAAAGGATTGTACAAAAAAGCCCGTAAAGAGGAAATCACTCATTTCACAGGAATCAGTGCTCCTTATGAGGAACCTGAAAAACCGGAAGTGGTACTGGATACAGAAAAACATTCAATTGAAGAATGCGTGGAGTACTTACTAACTGTATTGAATCAAAAACAGCTTATATAGGGGGAGAAAAGCATGGCATATTCAAAATCATGGGAGTCAAATGAAAAATTGAATAAAACGGAACAATGGAAATTGGAAAAAGACGGGTTGTCTATCTTTGAAGATATTCCATACTATGCGGAAAACGGATTCTCTTCGATTCCGAAAGAAGAGTGGGATAAGTTTAAATGGGCAGGTTTGTATTTACAAAGACCAAAGGAAGACGGCTATTTCATGATGAGAGTGAACGTCCCGTCGGGCATCCTGACCTATGAACAGGCACGGGAACTTGCTGCCATTTGTAAAGAGTATGGAAGAGACGTCTATGACATCACCACCCGCCAGGCGATCCAATTTCACTGGTTGAAGATTGAACAGATTCCCGACATCTTTAATCGTCTGGAGAAGGTCGGATTGTCTTCTGCCGGTGCATGTGGTGATATCACACGTAATATCGTCGGGAATCCCCTGGCAGGAATCGACCCTGATGAACTTTTCGATACAAGGAGCATTGTGAAAGACGTATATGATTTCTTCCAGCACAACGAAGATTTTTCAAATTTACCTCGAAAATATAAAGTAGCAATCTCCGCAAATATCAAGAATGCGTCGAATGCTGAAATCAATTGTGTTTCCTTTGTTCCGGCAAAAAAGCTGATAGACGGTAAAGAAGAAGTCGGCTTCCATCTGAAGGTTGGTGGAGGATTGGCCGCAAGACCATTCCTCGCCCAGGAGTTGGATGTATTTATCCTTCCTCACCAAGTGAAGGAAGTTGCGATAGCCGTCACCACGATTTTTCGCGACTTCGGTTATCGGGAAAAAAGACATATGGCCCGGTTGAAATTCTTAATGGCAGATTGGGGTCCAGAGAAATTCAAGGAAACGCTATTACAGTATGTTGAGATTTTACCTGCGGGAGTGGATGCCGTGGAAGGTTGGAATGCGGGATATTTCTACGGAGTACATCCACAGAAACAGGAGGGACTCAATTATGTGGGGCTGAATGTACCGGTTGGGCGCTTAAATTCTGATGAAGTATATGAGCTTGCGAAGATTTCCAAGAAATACGGTAATGGAGAACTGAGAAACTGTAACTCTCAAAATCTCATCATTCCAAATATACCAGATGAACACGTTGATGCTTTGCTTTCTGAGAAAATCTTTGATCGCATTTCAACAAGTCCCCTATCCTTCATCGGATATTCCGTATCATGCACAGGAATCGAATATTGTAATTTAGCTTTAGTGGAAACGAAGGAACGGATGAGACAAATCGCCAATCAATTGGATCAGGAACTTTCATTGGATGTCCCTGTCAGAATCCACATGGTCGGATGCCCGAATTCATGCGGTCAACGACAAATCGCAGATATCGGGCTTCAAGGAATTAAAATGAGAACGAAAGATAAGAAGATGATCGAAGCATTTGAAATATACGTAGGAGGAACTCTTCAGGACGGTGGAAAACTGAATGAAAAATTAAAAGGGAAAGTGGAGGCCGGCAATCTGACAGGGGTGGTCAAGCAATTGCTCCTTTATTTTAAACAAACAAAAGAACCGGGAGAAGCCTTTTTTGACTATATTAACCGGGTTGGTACTGCTCCCCTTCAAGAATCGTTAGATCAATTACTTCAGGAAGCTTAAGGAGGCACAGGGGATGAATTTGTATCGATTTGAAGTCACTACTCAAGTCTTTGTCACGATTGTCGTAGTCGCGGCTGAATCAGATGAGTTGGCCTTTGATCTAGTAGAAATAGAACTTGAGAAATATTTTTTGAAAAAACCTGATGTGGTAGACATCTCTCTTTACGAGAAACGTAGAATCCGGGGAAATGGTGCAGGGTTTGTTCTGCATGAACAGGAAACAATCATTAAATCTTAAGGAGGAATAATGGATGGGGAAAGTTTACCTGGTGGGAGCGGGTCCTGGAGATCCTGAGTTAATCACATTAAAAGCATTGAAATCAATACAAAAAGCAGACGTCATATTATATGACCGTCTGGTGAATAAAGAGCTTCTCACCTATGCGAAAAAAGGAGCCGATTTGATATACTGCGGGAAACTGCCAAACTATCATACGATGAAACAAGAAACAATCAATCATTTTCTCGTGCGTTATGCTGCAAGCGGCAAGGTAGTCGTGAGATTAAAAGGAGGTGACCCCTTCGTATTTGGAAGGGGAGGAGAAGAAGCAGAAGCACTTGCCAAGAAAGGAATTCCCTTTGAAATCGTCCCCGGTATCACTTCAGGTATAGCAGCGGCTGCCTATGCAGGGATTCCCGTTACCCACCGGGAATCCAGTTCAAGTGTCGCCTTTGTCACCGGGCATAAACAAAATAATCAACAAGAAGATGATAAATGGGAGAGTCTGGCTAAAGGAATCGATACCCTGGCAATATATATGGGGGTGGGAAATCTCCCTTACATTAAAGAAAAGCTCATTCAATATGGGAAGTGCAAGGATACTCCTGTGGCACTTGTCCACTGGGGAACAACAGAAGTGCAAAGAACCGTGACAGGTACGCTGGAAACGATAAGCGATATAGTGAAAGAAGAAAAAATTGAGAATCCAAGTATGATCATCGTCGGGGAAGTGGTCCGTTTCCGGGAGAAGATTCAATGGTTTGAAGAAACCTTTGAAAAGAAATCGATCATGAGCGAGGCACTTTAAATGAAACGCGCGATCTTATACGTGTGCCATGGAAGTCGTATTACGAAAGCCCGTGAAGAAGCCATAGATTTTATTAAAAGGTGCCAGAACCAAGTGGAAGTGGAAATCCAGGAAATAAGCTTTCTTGAACTTGCATCACCTTCCATTGAAGAAGGGTTTAAAGCATGCGTGGAAAAAGGAGCTTCACATGTTTCCGTCGTTCCCCTTCTCCTTTTGACTGCGGTTCATGCAAAAAAAGACATTCCAGATGAAATTCAAAACTGTCAAGAAGCCTATCCCTGGATTACGGTAACGTATGGTAAGCCCATTGGGGTTCACGATAAAATGGCTGAAAGTGTTATAAAGAAAATACGCGATGCTGCTTCAATTGACTCTTCGACCGTTGCCGTATTGATAGGGAGAGGAAGTTCAGACCCCGATGTTACAAAGGATTTAGGAGCTCTTGCTGAACTTGTGCAAGCCAAGGCTAAGTTAGCAGATGTAAGGACCTGTTACTTAACAGCAGCCTCACCAAGCTTTTTGGACACGTTGGAATCTGTAAAGAATACAGGTGGAAACGTCATTTTCATTCCCTACTTGCTGTTTACCGGTTTACTCATGAAAGGAATTGAAAGGAAGATCAGCCAAACGGAAAATGCGCATATCATTCTGGGTGATTATTTAGGGTATGACCCCCTTGTGGAAGAAGCATTCCTGGACCGTGTGAATGAAACCCTCAGCGTTAAAGGAGAATCCTATGCTGCCAGTCATGATTGATGTAAACAGAAAACAAGTTACGATTGTAGGCGGAGGGAAAGTGGCCTATCGGAAGCTCTTTGTATTTCTAGAGCAAGGAGCGATGATAAAAGTCATCAGTCCTGAAGCTGTTGATGGAATTCAAGCATTACATGAAGAAAAAAGGATTCTATGGATCAAAAGAGAAGTGGAACGAGATGATTTACGAGATGCTTTTATCGTCATCGCTGCCACGAATGAACGATGGGTGAATGAACAGGTGAAAATACACTCTGAGGAAAACCAACTTTTATGCGTGGCGGATGACGGTGATTGCGGAAATATGCAGATGGTCTCCTATAGGCAGAAAGGGAATTTAACGATTGCCGTTTCAACCGGCGGAGCAAGTCCATTCTTAGCTAAAAAGCTTACCGATCAAATCTTCCAACCATTTGATGATTCCTATATAGAAAAGCTTGGTTTCATTGCCTCAAAGAGAAAAGAAATCAAGGCATCAGACTTATCTGATGGGGAGAAAAGGAAACGATTAAAGGAACTTTCTGAACGGGTATAAAGTGGATAAAACTTTATGCCCGTTTACGCATTACACGAACGTTTTTATAAAAAATGAACATATTGTTAAGAAATGAACCTTTACAAACTGTCAAGTTCCCGTTATACTATCCAATATCAAATCAATATTCGTTTTCACTCATATAATAGCGGGGATATGGCTCGCGAGTTTCTACCGGATTACCGTAAATGATTCGACTATGAGTGAGCAATGGATTGTCCGTCAATTCGGACGCTCTTTGCCTAACCCAAAGGTCATTGTCTCACTCTATCAAGAGAACAATAGCCTTTGGGTTTTTTTGTAGACTTCCAGGTTTTATTACAGTAAAGGAGCGTTTTGAATATGAATTTATTAAAAAATAAAATTGAAGATGAAGGTGTCGTCCTTTCAGATACTGTATTAAAGGTAGATTCATTCCTGAATCATCAAGTGGACCCTGAATTGATGATGGAAATCGGGAAAGAATTTGCACGTCGTTTCAAAGATCTGGGAATTACAAAGGTGTTAACCATTGAGTCGTCCGGAATTGCTCCTGGCGTGATGGCTGCTCTTCAATTGAATGTTCCACTTGTATTTGCACGTAAGCGTAAATCGTTGACCCTTTCAGAAGGAGTTCTTACTTCAAAGGTTTATTCCTTCACGAAGCAGGAAGAAAACACAATCTCTATTTCCAGTAAATACATAGGAGAAAATGATCGTGTCCTATTGGTTGACGATTTCTTAGCAAATGGACAAGCGGCCCTGGGATTAATCGATTTAGTTAAGCAAGCAGGCGCAAATGTTGCCGGAATCGGGATTGTTATTGAAAAGTCCTTCCAAGACGGAGGCAAGCTCGTTCGTGAAACAGGATACAGAGTTGAATCATTAGCGGAAATTCAATCCCTTGAAAATGGGAAAGTGACATTCAAGCAAGAGGAGGCGCGGGTATAATGAAAAATGAGCCTATTAAACTGGCGTCACTCGGGATTCAGCACGTACTCGCTATGTATGCGGGAGCGGTCATCGTTCCGCTGATCGTAGGAGGAGCATTAGGATTAACGGGAGAACAGCTCACTTATCTGGTCTCCATAGATATCTTCATGTGCGGCATCGCAACCTTATTGCAAGTATGGAAGAATCGTTTCTTTGGGATAGGACTCCCGGTCGTACTCGGATGTACGTTTACGGCAGTAGGGCCAATGATCGCGATTGGTGGCCAGTATGGTATTTCAGCGATCTATGGTTCCATTCTGGTTTCAGGTTTATTCGTCGTTCTAATCAGTAAGTACTTTGGGAAACTGGTTCGTTTCTTCCCTCCTGTAGTCACTGGTTCTGTAGTAACAATCATAGGGATTACCTTGATTCCAGTAGCCATGAACAATATGGCAGGGGGACAAGGGAGTGCTGATTTCGGTTCATTGGAAAATTTGTCTCTTGCTTTTGGAACGTTGTTCTTTATTTTAATCCTCTATAAATTTTTCACCGGTTTTGTTCGCTCTGTCTCCATTTTACTGGGATTGATGGCAGGAACAGCCGTTGCATTTGTTTTAGGCAAAGTAGATTTTAGTGCGGTTGGGGATGCTTCGTGGTTTCATATGGCAAAACCTTTCTACTTTGGAATGCCTACGTTTGAAATAACAGCTATTCTAACCATGATTTTAGTAGCGATGGTGAGTTTAGTGGAATCAACAGGTGTTTATTTTGCTCTTGCAGATATCAGCGATAAAGAGGTTACAGAAGAGGATTTATCAAGGGGCTACCGTGCTGAAGGGCTGGCAATCGTACTAGGTGGTTTATTCAACGCATTCCCTTACACCGCTTATTCACAAAACGTGGGCTTGGTCCAGCTTTCAGGTGTGAAGCGCAACAGTGTGATTTATGCAACAGGAGCATTCCTCGTGATCCTTGGATTGGTACCAAAGATTGGTGCTCTAACGACAGTGATTCCTGCTTCAGTATTGGGCGGAGCGATGGTGGCAATGTTCGGGATGGTCGTAGCGTATGGGATTAAGATGCTTAGCCATGTGAATTTTGCATCTCAAGAAAATCTATTGATCATTGCCTGTTCAGTTGGAATGGGATTAGGTGTAACCGCTGTTCCGGAATTATTTGCTCAAATGCCATCCAGCATCCGAATCTTGACGGATAACGGGATAGTTGCTGGAAGTATAACCGCCATTGGACTGAATCTGTTTTTTAACGTGTTTTCTAAACGCAAGCTAAATGTTGTGTTGAATGAGCAGAAAGCATCGTAATAGAAAAGAACGTCACCTTCTGACAGGTGACGTTTTTCTTTATGAATATATTTCAGAATTATCAGATTTTAAAGAAGGGTATACATACAACAATCTCGAACATAATTGATTAGGGAATATTGCAGTAATGGGATATACCTTACTTAAAAGGAGGAGAAATATGTACGCAACGACAGGATCCATTTTTGATCAAACGGTAGAAAAATTTCGGAATAAGGAGGCGATTGTAGAAGAGAAAACAGGTACCCGATTAACATTTGCACAGTGGCAGGATGAAGTCCATCGTGCAGCCAATGCGTTGCTGAAGGCAGGTGTGAAAAAGGGAGATCGGGTTTCGACGTATCTATTTAATACGCTGGAGTTAGCAACTGTGTACTTTGCGTGTGGAAAGATTGGTGCGTTGATTAACCCAATTAATTTCCGGTTGAAGTCTCAAGAAATACACTACATTTTAGAGGATGCCGAACCAAAGGTCGTGATTTTTGAAGAGGCCCTCACCATTCCGATTGAGCAGATTTCACAAGACTTTCCACAGACCCTGTTTTGGTATGTTGGAGAAGAAGCCCCTCCCTTTTCTCAAAGTTATAAAGATGTTGTGAATTCATGTTCTAATGACTTAATAGACATCCCGGTAGAAGAAACAGACGCATATGCGATTATGTATACGAGCGGGACTACCGGTAGGCCAAAGGGTGTCTTGCACAGGCATAGGGATATGGCTGAGCAAAGCTTGATTTGTACATCTGTTATGGGGCTGACACCCAATGACATCGGACTTGTTACAGCACCTATGTTTCATTGTGCCGAGCTTCATTGCTGCTTCCTTCCGCGCGTTCAAGCTGGAGCAAAGAATATTATTGTTCATCAGTTTCAACCGCAAACCGTATTGGAAGTGATTGAACGGGAAAAGGTCACTTCCTTTTTCGCTGCGCCAACGATGTGGAACATGCTTCTGCAACACGGGGTGGATGATTATGATACTTAATCTTTGCGGATTGGTCTTTACGGGGCAGCCCCAATGGCGCCAGTTCTTGTGAGGGCTCTCCATGAGAAAATGAAGATTGACTTGATACAAGCCTATGGTCAGACTGAGATGGGTCCGGCGGTTACCTTCCTCCTTCAGGATGAGCAGTTAACTAAGACTGGCTCGGCAGGAAGGGCTGCCTATAATCATGAAATAAGGGTAGTCAAACCGAATGAAAACGGTCCTTCTGAACCCGATGACCTTTGCAAGCCTGGGGAAGTCGGGGAAATCATTGTTCGCGGTTCCTGTACAATGCTTGAATATTTCAACCGCAAGGAAGCGACGGAAAGAGCATTGTATAAAGGCTGGTATCACTCCAGTGATCTGGGCTATATGGATGAGGATGGGTATCTATACGTCGCTGATCGGGTGGATGATATGGTGATTTCAGGGGGAGAAAATGTGTATCCCCGTGAGGTAGAGGATGCACTGCACGCCCATGAAGATATTGTAGATGTAGCCGTCCTCGGTCAGCCTCATGAAAAATGGGGAGAACAGGTGATTGCGGTTGTTGTGTCCAAAAATCCTGCATTGTCTTCGCAAGATTTCGATCTCTTTTTGAAAAATGGGGATTTGTTGGCGGATTATAAGCGGCCCCGTGAATATATTTTCGTAGAAGGACTTCCTCGTAATGCAAGTGGTAAGATTCAAAAATTTTTACTTAGAGATAATCTTGTTAAGAAAGAAAATACACGATAAAGCGAAGGTCCTTTAGGGGGACCTTCTTTACATCTTATTGATGATGTCTAATGGGCACTGAGTATAGGACAGTCCGACTGCCCATATATTGAAATGAGGATATGGGAGAGGGTGATGTAGTGCCGTTAATAAAGCATAACGAAGAAGAAGTTAAACTACTTGCCAGGTTAATGAGAGCAGAAGCTGAGGGTGAAGGAAATCAAGGGATGATGATGGTCGGGAACGTAGGTGTAAATCGGGTATTAGGTGATTGTTTGGATTTCAAGAATATCAGAAGCATTAAACAAATGGTTTACCAAAGCCCTGGGGGATTCGAAGCCACGCAAAAAGGATACTTTTATCAAAGGGCAAGAAGTAATGAACTCGACATGGCAAGAAAAGTAATCAATGGTCGACGGATACATCCAGCAAGTTTTAGCATGTGGTTTTTCAAGCCCGCGGGGAATTGTCCAAGTACATGGTATAATCAAGCAAATTCGGGCCGATTTAAAAGTCATTGCTTTTATCAGCCTACCCGTACGGATTGTCCAACTGTCTTTCAGTCCGGTTTGCAAGGATAAGAATGATCAAAATATATTATGTGGAAAGTATTGGACAAAAAAACATTTGAATTTTTCAAGTGTTTTTTTGTTTTTTTCTCTGTTCACATCCTTTTTTAAGAATGGGTGATGGGGAATTTACCTAAAATTTCATATATGCTAGTATTTATTTTTTTCAAAAATACATAAATGCCGGGTAGAAATAATTTGAAAAAATGTTCGCAATTCACGTCATGAGACGAGATATTTTGGGGATAGTAAGATTTGTAACTATAACTCTAAACATAAGGATGGTGTACTGAAATGAAAAAGGATTTAACCAAAAGATCTTACAAAGAAAAAAGCAGCCTGGGGGATAAAATCATTAAGGGGTTTGGTACTTTTGTTCTGGCTCTTATATTGCTCCTTTCCATGTCTTCAGTCAGTAATGCTGTTGGAAAAGATGCAAAAGGACCCGATGTTTATGTCATTCAGGGAATGCTTAAGTCCATAGGGAGCTACGCTGGTAAAATTCATGGTAAGTATGATGGCACCACTGTTCAGGGAGTGAAGTATTTTCAGAAAAAACATGGACTCCCAGTTACAGGTGCAGTGGATAATAAAACGTTTGAATCAATTACCTATACTTACTCAAAACTGAAGTTCCCATCACCATCAGGTGGTAAAAACGAAGGCCAGGGAGCAGGCGAAGGTCAAGGAGCAGGTGAAGGCCAAGGAGCAGGTGAAGGCCAAGGAGCAGGTGAAGGCCAAGGAGCAGGCGAAGGTCAAGGAGCAGGTGAAGGCCAAGGAGCAGGTGAAGGCCAAGGAGCAGGCGAAGGTCAAGGAGCAGGTGAAGGCCAAGGAGCAGGCGAAGGTCAAGGAGCAGGTGAAGGCCAAGGAGCAGGCGAAGGCCAAGGAGCAGGTGAAGGCCAAGGAGCAGGTGAAGGCCAAGAAAAAGAAGAAGACATGGGAGAAGAACAAAAACCTGAAAAAGAAGGTCCTGTAAAAATCGAAGAACCAAGTAAAGAACCAGCGAAAGAACCAAGCAAAGAGCCAGTGAAAGAACCAACAAAAGAACCAACAAAAGAACCAATAAAAGAACCAATAAAAGAACCAAGCAAAGAGCCTATCGAGAAACCAAAGCAATATAAAGGATCACAAGAAAGTAACTAGGTTTAATCAAACAAGAAATCATTCAATAGTTTTCCATAAAATGGCGTCTGATATTATATCGGACGCCATTTTTAGTTTGTGATATCTCATTAAAAGAATGCAGTTCGTATGATTGCATTCTTTTTAATTGGAAATATCAGAATTATAAAATTTCTCATTGAATATGAAGTATATAATGCACTATACTATAAAAAAAGAAGGATTTCCTTCATTGTACAGAAAGGAGTAGTCATGGTTCAAAAATCAATTGCACATATCATTAGAGAAAACTATTCTTCCTTATCTGCCGGACAAAAAAAAGTGGCAGAGTTGATTCTTCAGCAGCAAGGTGAAGCAGCGATCCTCACGGCTTTTCAGATGGGGAGGAAAGTTGGTGTAAGTGAAACAACTGTGATCCGATTAGGCTATGCATTAGGCTTTAAAGGATATTCTGAAATGCAGGAAGTGGTGCGAAGGGATTGGTTAGAGAAGAAGCAGCTTAATGAAAATGAATCAATTCCTTCATCCTCAATAGAAGGTGATGAGGAGAGTGTATTCAGTAAGGTCATTGAGAAAGAAAAATCCGTACTGGAGCAGCTAATGAGTCAACTAGACGTGAAAGACATATGGAAAACCATAGATCGCTTAATACAATCAGAGCGAGTTTATATTGGTGGGTTTGGGAGTTCTTATGGAGCGGCTTATTGGATGTACTATACGTTAAAACAATACAGGGCAGACGTATTTCTCTCTAGTCCAGCAGGATTTTCCCCTGAAGATATATGTGATTTGGACCAGCGTTCTACTGTGGTAATGTTTTCGTTTCCCCGGTTCCGCACTGAATCCATTGAGCTTGTGGAGAAGGCAAAAGAACAAGGTTCTTATGTCATCGCGATCACCAATAGACAATTATCACCCCTAGGACAGATTTCTGACCTTACACTTACAACCGAAGAAGGGATGAATTCAGGACATCATTCGATTGCATCTGTCGTTAGTTTAGTTGAAATCATTTTAATAGGTCTTCAACATCGAGATCAAGACAACATAAGTATTCGGCAAAGGAAGCTAGAGAAATTATATTCAAATCAGGGGTTATTTATTGAATAGAACAGAGGGGTGGAGAATGTATGAACGGCATATCACTAACGAATGAAAAAGTAGAAGCGAAAGCATTTACTTCCAGTGACATATGGAAATTCCTGATTCCATCAATGATTGGAATCCTATTATTCATTGTACCGATTACAACAGAAGAAGGCATCACGATTCCCGTCGCTTATTTAGCCGGACAAATTAATGTATATTTAGGTGAAGTTATCCCTGCTATGACAGTAATGATTATGGCGCTCTCTGTCATAGGCTCACTCATAGCGATAACGATCAAACCAGCTTTTATTACAAAAAGTCGATATTTGAGCACTCTTTTAATCATTAGTCCGTTTTGGCTTGTTGCACGTGTCCTTGGAACAGTGTTTGCTGTGATGACGATTTATCAATTAGGACCTGGGATGGTTTTCTCAGAAAATACGGGTGGACTCTTAATCTATGATCTGATTCCTATTCTATTTTCTACTTTTCTACTGGCTGGTTTACTGCTTCCGCTCCTTCTTAACTTCGGATTACTAGAGTTCTTTGGTGCCTTATTGCTGAAAGTGATGAGACCAGTTTTCACTTTACCTGGCCGTTCTTCACTAGACTGTTTGGCATCGTGGGTGGGAGACGGCACAATAGGTGTTCTTCTGACGACCAAGCAATATGAAGAAGGGTATTACACCAAACGTGAAGCGGCTGTGATTGCCACTACTTTCTCGGTTGTTTCCATTACGTTTACGATTGTGGTCATTTCTTACTTGAACTTAGAGTAATATTTCCTTCACTATTACGCAACGATTATCTTTGCTGGGCTTGTAGCGGCATTAATCATGCCACGGATACCACCATTATCAAGAAAACCGAATACTGGTTATGAAAGAACTGAGTTAAAGAACGAAACAGGGATTCCATCCGATTTCTCCGTTGTTAAATGGGGCTTTCACCAAGCTGTAACGAAGGCTAAAAAGAATAATGGACCTGTTTCTGTCGTGAAAGAAGGCATTCAGAACGTAATGGATATGTGGCTTGGTGTCTTACCGATCGTTATGGCGATAGGGACAGTAGCATTGGTCATAGCAGAGTATACACCTTTCTTCACCTATCTTGGGAAACCTTTCGAACCAATTCTCTCCATCATGCAGGTTCCTGAAGCAAGTGAAGCGGCCCAGACCATGGTCGTCGGGTTCGCCGATATGTTCCTTCCTGCTGTCATTGGTAGTGGAATTGAAAGTGAACTTACCCGTTTTGTCATTGCATGTGTATCTGTTACACAATTAATCTATATGTCTGAAATGGGTGGATTGCTTCTCGGTTCGAAGCTGCCTGTCAGTATCGTAGATTTGATTTTGATCTTTCTAATCCGGACATGCATTACTCTACCTATTGTCGTAGTGATTGCACATATGATTTTTTGATAGGAGGAAGAGACACAATGAAATTTGTAGATGAACATCATGATGAGATTCTAAAAACCTATCAGGAGCTGCATCAGCTGGCTGAACCGAGCTGGATGGAAGAAAAGACATCCAGCTACTTAAGAACAAAACTTTTAGAGGCTGGCTTTTCTGTTAAAACGTACGAAGGGCATTACGGATTTATTGCAGAATTAAAGGGTGAGCAGTTAGAGGTAATTGCTCTTCGTGCCGATATGGATGCATTGCTTCAAGAAGTGGATGGAGTGGTTAAACCGAATCATTCTTGTGGTCATGATGCCCATAGTACAATGGTATTGTATACAGCGCTTGCTTTAGCGAAGAAACCTCTGAAGCATACGGTTCGCTTCATCTTTCAACCCGCTGAAGAAAAGGCAGCGGGGGCACTGAAAATGATAGAAGAGAATGTATTGGATGATGTAAAGTTTCTTGCGGGGATTCATCTTCGACCTGAAATGGAGGTCCCCTATGAGATGGCTGCTCCTGTTATCGTTCATAGCTCTACTGCAACGCTAAAGGGCACCATTAAAGGAATACCTGCACATGCAGCAAGGCCGGAACAAGGGAACAATCCCCTGGAGGCAGCCTCTTTATTGATTCAAGCGGTCAAGCGGATCAGGCTGAATGTCAACAATCATTATTCCATAAAGATCACGGAACTGCACGGAGGCGAATCATCCAACTCCATTCCGGAAAATGCACATTTCACCTTCGATTTAAGAGCTGAATCGAATGACACCATGACAGCATTATTGGAAAAGGCAGAACAGGTGATTTCAGGAATACAACAGGAGACGGACACCGGCATCACCTATCAAGTGGAAGAATATCTACCTGCGGCTGTAAAGGATCCACGGGCAATCGAGCTAGCTTGTGAAGCCATTTGTTCGGTTCTTGGAGAGAAAAATGTGGTATTAGAATGTATTTCTCCTGGAGCAGAAGACTTTCATTTTTATTCAATAAATCATCCTGGTTTATCTTCTACTATGATTGGGCTTGGTTGTGGTCTCACACCAGGATTGCATCATCCTTCCATGGAATTTAATCAAGAATCACTGGTTTATGGAACAAAGATATTAATACAGATGTTATTAATAGCAGATCAGCAAGACTGGTAATGAGGAGGCAGAAATCGTGAAACATGAAATACAAACATCATTGAAGATCCGGAAGCTACACTCTGTAGAGGATTTAGAGAATGTCAGAAGATTAGAGTCACTTGTGTGGAGTTTTGAAGATTCTGTACCTGTTAATCAGAGTGTAGCTGTGGTAGAGAACGGCGGGTTCATTCTTGGAGCCTATTATCAGGAGAAGCTTATTGGCTTTCAATATAGTTTTCCCGGTTTTGATGGGAAAAAGGTGTATCTTGTTTCCCACAGTTTAGGGATCCATCCCGATTTCAGGAAATTTGGGATTGGAGAAATGCTGAAACGAGCTCAAAAAAATACGGCTGGCGAGATGGGATATGATGTCATCACCTGGACATATGATCCTTTGGAAACCGTGAACGGTAACCTGAACTTACATAAACTTGGAGCTGTTGTGCGTACGTATATCCCCAATATATATGGTGAGATGTCCGATCAATTGAATGCAGGAATAGCGACGGACCGGTTTCTTGTAGAGTGGTGGGTAAGTCAATCCAATATTAATAGTGTGACAGGGAATAACCATCATTCTGCAATTGATTTAAAAGAGTGTGAACATGGTTGGCTTATAGATAAGGTAAATTTAACCCTCGACCAAAATCACATTTCCGTTTCGGTTCCGGGCGATTTCCAGGAGATCAAAAGGGCAAATCTTTCACTTGCTATCGATTGGCGGAAAAAAACAAGAGATGTCTTTTCTCATTACTTAAATCATGGCTGGATTGTGACAGACCTAGTCAAAGATAAAGAACACCCCGGACAATACCTATACCTCTTGGAGAAAGGTGATCATCATAATGGAAATTAAACGAATCATTCTTAGACAGATCAAGATGGATTTATTGCATCCTTTTACGACGAGTGTAGGGACGGAAACGGATAAAACGATTATTCTCGTCGAAGTGAAATCAGCATCAGGGATATCAGGATGGGGGGAGTCCGTCGCGATTACCCAGCCGATCTATAACGAAGAAACGGTGGAAACCAACTGGCATATGATGAGCGACCACCTGATTCCTCTTCTTCAGGGGGAAGCGGTCCAACATCCTGATGAGGTATCCGGCAGATTTAAGAAAATCAGAGGCAATTTTAATGCCAAAGCGGCAATCGAGGGTGCTGTTTGGGACCTATATGCAAAGGAAAACAACCTCTCGTTAGCAAAAGCGCTAGGGGGGACGAAAGAGAGAATAGAAGTAGGGGTAAGTGTGGGTATTCAGCAATCCGAGGCCCTTATGTTAAAACAAATTGAAGATTATTTGAAAGAAGGCTATAAGCGGATCAAGGTCAAAATTCAACCAGGATGGGATATAGGGATCATCAGGTCGATTCGACGGGAATTTCCGAAGATCCCACTCATGGCCGATGCGAATTGTGCCTATTCTTTAAATGATTTAGAGACCCTCAAAGCTCTGGATGAATTCGATTTAATGATGATTGAACAGCCATTGGATCATGATGATATCATTGACCACGCCAAGCTGCAGTCTCAGCTTAAAACGCCAATCTGTTTAGATGAAAGTATTCACAGTTTTGAGGATGCGAGAAAAGCAATTGAACTGGGAAGCTGTAAAATCATTAATTTGAAAATTGGACGAGTCGGAGGGCTCACGGAATCAAAGAAAATCCATGATTTATGTGTGGAGCACAATATTCCTATGTGGTGCGGGGGAATGCTTGAAGCAGGGATAGGAAGGGCTCACAACATCGCCATTACGTCATTGGGGAATTTCACCCTGCCTGGCGATACGGCACCATCTTCTCATTACTGGAAGCGGGATATCATTCAACCTGAGGTGGAAATGAAAGATGGATATATAGTTGTACCTGAAGCGCCAGGTATCGGATACGAGCTGGACTTGGAGCAGATCGAAGCGTTGACAATGTATAGTAAAGTTTTTCACTTTTAAAGAGTACAGTCGATTTTCAAAGCAGATACCACAAAGAGAACACTTGTTCTTTTTGGCGGAATTAAGCAAGTTGGTGCGAAAATGCCCGTAAAATCGAGAAAAACAAAGATATTAAAAAGCGTTAACTTTAAAATATATAATAAACTATACGAAAAAAATTGAGCATGGGAAGCCCCATGCTCATAGAGAGTAAATAACCTCTTTATCAGATAAAACTATCAGTGGAATAGGGGTTTTCACTTAAAAATTGCGGTTGCATTTAGGACAATTACATTTATGGTGATGATTCTTTTTATGGCATCCACAATGGTGTTCATGCTTTTTACATCCACAATCACGATGATGGTGATCTTTTTTATGACAATTACAGTCATGTTTGTCCTTTATTTTAAAACATTTCACTTCTTGTTCTTCGAATTCTCTTCTTCTTGGCTTGTCGCAAACGTCAAAGTCATCATCGCATGAACAGTGGATGAACATTAAGTTGTCCCAAAAACGGCAACAAGGAAAATCATCTCTTCTGTTTCTTTCACACTGATTGAAAAATGGGAACCACATTATAATTCCCCCTATCTTCTATAAAATTGTCAAGGTAGACCTCGACTTACTCTATACTATGCAACTTTGTCCAATGTGTTTGGGCAGAAGTCATAATTTCTATGTGTTTTGATCAGATAAGGAGGGAGCAGATGGATTTATAATGGAGGGATATGTAAGGATGTATACTCCAAGGAGCAAAAGAACGTATATGGTGATATTATGTAGGAATATAGGGAGAAGGGAGATGGGGCATCACCTAACTCAAGCGTTCGCAAAAGGACTTATCATTTCAGATCCTTTTTTATATGGTCGAAGTCAGAATGGTGTATTTTGATAATACACAACATCAACGAAGAGAAAGTATGTCTTTTATTTTGTGTAACGGTTGGCATAACTGGAAGCGACGAAGGCATCAGGTTTAATTTTCGGTTCCACACCCATTGCTTCCATCCTTGTGACCATTTCCTTAACAAACTTGCTTGTTTTATTATGTTTTCCAGCCCCAATATCAATATGTCCCTCCATTGAAAATGTAGCTCCTTCATAAAGATATGGAAGGATTATATCAATTAACTGATTTTTTCTTTCCTCAGTAAATAACGAAACAATTTCCTCGGATAAAGACAATTCATAAGAAATCCGCTCATGCAATTGCAGCATTCTCCTAGGGACTAACACTTTTCTTATGCATGCCCACACACCATTTCCTTCATTTAATATCACAATTCCTGTTATGAAGGTGGTATGTGAGTGATGAACTTGAGAATCAGTCCCTACCATTAATCGATAGTTACCATTTGGCTGCGATCGCATGAACTTCAAAATATGTTCAAAGACCTTGTCAAATGACATTCCAATTTCCTGTAGATTTTGAAATGAGAAGTAATCATCATTACAGTTTTTCATCTTGTCAAATCACAGCTTTCTTAACCAATTTGTGAATGAAGAGATTAGATCTTATCCATATCCTATGATAAGAATTTATTATCGTGTGAGTAAAATATGTAGGGAAATTTGTTTTTGTCCTTCAACAATATCGAGGGAATGAAGTTGAAACGGTAAAACGACTTATGAACTAAAAGACAAAGAAGAACCGAATCTGTGTCGCACGGCATCAGAGGTTTACTCAACGATCGTTTCTAGTTTACATAATATTTATTATCGGTACCTGAATAAAATAACTAATTTCAGTCTCGTATCACAAGTATACTGTTAACAATGAGACGGAAGAAATAAAATGAGACACTTTACATCATAACTTAAATTTGGTTAATCCTATGAATTTTATGGGTTAATTAATCAGATTCTGAAATTTAATTTGCTCATGATACATTCAGTCTGGTCATGCATCATTATTTTTGTGTATCCAGATATTAAATTTGATTTGGATTTGTAGATTTTAACGAATTCCCATCTTATTATCTGATAATTTATTTAGTTGATTTTAACACGGTTTTGTTCCTTAATTCTTATAAGTATCTTTTCATGCCATTTGTTAGCTGCTGCGTTCATAGTTGTTTGTTAGTTTACATATTATTTCTAGATCATTCTTTTTGTTCGCCGTCTTTTTTCTACTTTACTAAATTATTCAACCCAACTTACTTAACCCCGATCAAATCATACATATCACTGCCCCTCTTCTTTATAAATGACTTCTGGATACATAAAGAAAAAGCATAAAGAGTTCAGATTAAACCTCTTTATGCCTAAGGACTATTTCAATAAATATTGTCTTGGTGTCCCGAAATAAAGCGTTTGCTGATATTCCGGGAATACAGATTCAAAGCAGACGATGATGGGCGCATCCAAAAGCCAGGGATAGTACGTGTAGAATCCTTTATCACCGTTCACCATTGCTGCTAATGCCAATGGCAGCTCCTTTTTGAAAATCATAAACCGTACGTTGGAAAGCTGTTGATCAAATTCTCCCCCACTCACATACACGGTTCCTGCAAGAGTGTATTGACCAAGGTCTCTTCTCCATTCTCCTAACACTTCGTCCCTCATAGAGGGATTGATCTTCTCCAAATCAAAGTGACAACCAACGCTCAAAAATAGCTCACCCGTCGTGTCAGAATGAGTTAATGTGTATTTTCGATTATCAATGGGATTGAAGATTGAAGCTGGTGGTAAATACGTGACAGTTAGCTTTTCAGGCTTGAATTCACTCATGTGTAAGCCTCCTTTATAAAAATGGGCTTACAACAGAGTATGATAAAAGCCTAGAAACGGTTCCGCTAGTTATTTGCTTTCCACTTGATCTTAATCAGGTTCCATTGATCATTTTCGTAATACCAATAAGACGTGGCCGTTCCGATGCCATCTGCCTTATAGGCACCGCTTATTTGCTGATAACCTTTTAATCCCTTACCAGATTTGCCGATGATTTTCGTCGGCTCAAAAAAAGCATAAGGTAAAACCATTAATTCCATAGGTTCATTTAAGGTTCCGTCCGTATATATCCCCAATCGATCGTAGTCTTCTTTTCGGTCACGTAAATCGACTGTGTAGGATTGATTTGTATCTACAAATGAAATAGAAGCTTGGTAGTCATCTTCAAACTGAGCTTGAATCGTTAAGGGCTCAGGTAATCCAATATCAACCAATTTATTATCTGCTAACGTATGGAGCGCAACATTATAGAGTCCACCGCTTCCACCTGTAGCTGAAGAGTACAGCATATCCTTTATTCCATCATGATTTAAATCAACGAATTGGATTTTCGGCTCATAGCCACCTTCATAATCAATTCGAATCTCACTGCCTTCAGACGTTTTAATATCCGCCCAAATTTGTTTCAGAAACAGGGCATCAGGAGAAAATGGAACCGCCTTAAGCGTAATCGTATCCTTTTTACCATCGCCGGTTACATCTTTTTTATACACATTGACAGTCATTTCATTCACAGGCTGTTTTTCCAGTGGTTCACTGGAAAAGTTTCCTGCAATGGCATGGAGGGACATAACAAAGAAAGCACCGAAAGCAAATAGTAATTCTTTTCTCATGATTCTCTCTCCTCGATAGAAAATGATTCACTATTATTTTCACCAAAGAAGGAAAATCTATGTAATGATTATCGTTTCTTTTTTTTCATCTTTCTTCGCATCAAACAAGTCAAAAAAAGACCAACCCATCAAAAAGGTTGGTCCATTCTCCTATTATTTTGGTTCTGTTGTTGTCTCAGGTTTTGCTTCCCAGCTCTCAATTCCTTTTAACCCTTTAATAGAGTTGGAGTAGAAAACAGGATCCTTACCTTGTCTCTTTTGTTCTCGGTAATCTTTTAGTGCAGATATCGCGATCTTAGCTAATAACGTGATGGCGATTAAGTTGATGATTGCCATTAGACCCATAAATAAATCTGCCAGGCTCCACACAATATCCAGTTTGACAACCGCTCCGAAAATCACCATAGCAAGAACGGCCATTCGGTAGATAAATAGAGTGATCGGGCTGTATTTGATAAACTCGATATTGGTTTCCCCGTAGTAGTAGTTTCCGATAATTGAACTGAAGGCGAATAAGAATATAGCGACAGCGACAAATGTATCTGCCCATTCCCCTACATGGAAACTTAAGGCTGCCTGCGTCAGCTGAATGCCATCGATCCCTGTGGTGTATTGATCAGACAGGATGATCATGAAGGCTGTTGCTGTACAGATAAGCAGTGTATCAGTGAACACACCAAGAGTTTGAATAAGTCCTTGTTTAACGGGGTGAGTGACACCCGCAGATGCCGCTGCGTTTGGCGCACTACCCATACCGGCTTCATTTGAGAATAAACCGCGTTTGATACCCATCATGATGGCTGCCCCAACTCCGCCACTTGCCACTTCACGAATACCAAATGCATTTTCAAAAATGATCACAAACATATTTGGCAGCATGGTAATGTTCGTAATTAGAATAAAGAAGGCTAAAATCAAATAAAGAACGGCCATTACTGGAACGACAATTTGAGTTACACTGGCGATTCTTTTTACCCCACCGAAAATAACAAGTGCTGTTAGAACCGCTAGAATGATTCCTACTGTCATACGATCAAATGAATACGCTTCTTCCATTGCAAGAGAAATCGTATTGGATTGGACCGAGTTAAATACAAGACCGAAGCAGAATGTAATGATAATGGCAAACAGGATTCCCATCCAACGGGCATTCAATCCCTTTTCCATATAGTAAGCAGGGCCACCTCGGTAGCCGTCTTTTCCGTCTTTCACTTTATAGATTTGAGCAAGTGTACTCTCCACGAAGCTTGTCGCTCCTCCTAGAAGGGCAATCAGCCACATCCAGAATACAGCCCCTGGTCCACCACCGGCAATCGCTGTTGCAACCCCTGCCAGGTTACCTGTACCGACACGGGATGCGGTACTGATCGTGAAAGCCTGGAAGGAAGAAATGCCTCGTTTTCCTTCTGCTGAAATTGTGGTTTTATCTGTTAATAATCTTCCCATTTCTCCTAAGTAACGGAATTGTGCGAATTTAGTTCGTAATGAGAAGTATAAACCGAGACCGATAAGCGCCACAATCAGTATGTATGACCACATAAAATCATTCAAGCTGCCTATTATACTTGTGAATAAATCCATAATTGTTCCCCCTAGATGTTTGTATTTATGACAAATAATGTATGAATCTATGTATGTATACCCATTCAGACACTTTCTTAATCTATCAAAAAATAAATGCCTATTCAACTGATAAATTCACCTTTTTGAAAGAATATTAATTGTTGTACAATTTTTTACGGGTATTGTACAACAATCTTGAATGAATATACATATATTATTCGTCTTCCGTAAATAAAAACGACCAGAAATATTTCTGATCGTTTCTCTGAGTTGCTATTCTTTTGTCCCAGGTAGTAGTGATTCTGCCCACGTTTCACAAACAGATCCGCTAACCCCTTCATCAATCACAAATGATCCATTCGAGTAACGGTCATTTGGTCTAAGATCTGAAAGGAGCACTTCTTCTGTTTTTCCCTTTTTCGTGATCAGGCCTACCTTATCTGTATCTTTAACCACTTCTATTCTTACCACACGATGTGGGTTTGATTTCAACTCCCGCAGCATGATGACTCCACGTTTGGCACGGGATGTCTTTTCAAATTCGGCTAATTTCATTTTCTTTACTGCCCCTCGCTGGGTTGCTAAGAAAATATATTCCTTCACTGGGTCTTTAATGATCTTACCAGACACAACATAATCTTCATCTTTAAGGTTAATCCCTTTTACACCAGCTGCCCGTGGTCCGACGATGTTCACGTCTTCCTCGGTAAACCAAAGACCATAGCTTAGATGTGTAGCGATGAAAATGTCATAGGAACCATCGGTTAAGTGTACATCTACCAGCTGATCGTCTCCTTTTAAATTAATTCCTACAAGAGGACGGGAGTAGCGCTGTGCTTTGTACTGGGGAAGCTCAGATCTCTTGATCATTCCATTCTTCGTTACAAATAATAAATAATGGGATGGATCAAATTCTCTAATCGGTATCGCTTTTAGAACCTGTTCATCGCGATCAATCGGCACGATGTTCCCAACGTGCTGACCAAGGTCTTTCCAGCGAATATCAGGAAGTTCATGTACAGGGCAATAAATGTAATTCCCTTTGTTCGTAAAGACTAACAGTACATCCGTCGTATTCATCTCATACTGACCAAGGAGCCTGTCTGTTTCTTTCATGGCGAGATCCTGCCCGTTTGAAGCAGAATACGAACGTAGACTCGTTCGTTTCATGTAACCATCACGGGTAACGGTAACCATGACATCCTCACTGGCGATCAGTACTTCAAGGTTGATTTTAATTTCTTCAATCTCATCCTCAATTTTAGTGCGGCGAGCATCAGCGAACTGCTTTTTGATGCCTTTTAGTTCTTTTTTGATTACACTGTAAAGTTTGTTTTCACTTTCCAGGATAGCCGTTAACTCAGCAATCGTTTTCGCTAATTCTTCAGCTTCTGCCTGCAGTGCGGTAATGTCTGTATTCGTTAAGCGGTATAGTTGGAGGCTGACGATTGCTTCTGACTGTGCTTCAGTAAATTGAAATTGCTGAATTAAATTATCCTTCGCATCACGTTTGTCTTTCGAAGCACGAATAGTTGCTATCACTTGATCTAATATTGACAGAGCTTTCATTAAACCTTCGACAATATGCTGGCGATCCTTCGCCTTATTTAGATCATGTCTGGTACGATTTGTCACTACTTCTTTTTGATGGTGAATATAAGCATCCAATAGTTCACGCAGTCCCATTAGTTTAGGACGACGGTTATGTATCGCAACCATATTAAAGTTATAGGCGATTTGAAGATCACTGTTTTTATAGAGGTAGTGTAAGACGCCAGTAGCATCTGCATCTTTCTTTAACTCAATGACAATGCGCATTCCATCGCGGTCTGTTTCATCACGAACTTCTGCTATTCCTTCCACTTTGCGATCTACACGGAATTCATCCATTTTCTTGACGAGATTCGCTTTGTTTACCTCATAAGGAATTTCCGTTATGACAATCTGCTGTTTGCTTCCGCGGATGTTTTCGATATCAGCTTTTCCACGAACAACCACTTTTCCTTTTCCGGTTTCGTAGGCTTTTTTGATGCCGTCTACCCCTTGAATGATGCCACCTGTTGGAAAATCAGGTCCTTTTATGACCGTCATTAATTCATCCACCGTGCTTTGTGGCTTTTCCATACGCATGATTGTCGCATCAATGACTTCATCAAGGTGATGAGGTGGAATGTCAGTTGCATATCCTGCTGAGATACCAGTAGATCCGTTGACTAAAAGGTTCGGAAAACGTGAAGGCAAAACAGTTGGTTCACTGGATGTATCATCAAAATTTGGGATAAAGTCCACGGTTTTTTTATCGATATCACGCAAGAGCTCCATGGAGATGGCAGAAAGACGAGCCTCTGTATAACGCATGGCAGCAGGCGGATCTCCGTCGATGCTTCCGTTATTTCCGTGCATCTCGACTAAGTATTTACGCACTTTCCACGTTTGACTCATACGCACCATGGCGTCATACACAGATGTATCACCATGTGGATGATAGTTACCAATAACATTACCAACGGTTTTCGCTGATTTCCGGAACCCTTTTTCCTGGGTGTTGCCATCCACGTACATGGCGTAAAGGATACGTCTTTGTACGGGCTTTAACCCGTCACGTGCATCAGGTAATGCACGCTCTTGGATAATGTATTTACTATAACGTCCAAATCGGTCGCCAAGTACCTCTTCCAGAGGTAAGTCTTGATATCTTTCTACAGTTGTCATGTATTACCCCTCCTCTGCGACCGTAATGTTTTCATTTTCAAGAATACTTCCTTCTTCTTCTAACCCAAAAGCTACATTGCTTTCAATCCATTTACGGCGCGGCTCTACTTTATCTCCCATAAGAGTCGTCACGCGACGCTCAGCCCGGGCAGCATCATCAATGCGGACACGGATCAGTGCACGTGTTTCAGGATCCATCGTTGTTTCCCACAGCTGATCGGCGTTCATTTCTCCAAGACCTTTATAGCGCTGTATCATATAGCCTTTACCAACTTTAGAAATGGCTCCTTGAAGCTCTTCATCCGTCCATGCGTATTCAAGCTTTTGTTTCTTTCCTGCTCCTTTGCTTACTTTGTAGAGAGGAGGAAGTGCAATATAAACTTTCCCTGCTTCTAATAATGGTTTCATGTAGCGATAGAAGAAGGTTAATAGCAGAACCTGTATATGGGCTCCATCCGTATCGGCATCGGTCATGATGACAATTTTGTCATAATTGATGTCGCCGACGTTAAATTCCGGACCGACTCCGCCACCGATCGCATGTATGATGGTATTGATTTCTTCGTTTTTGAAGATATCCTGAAGCTTGGCTTTTTCCGTATTGATGACTTTCCCCCGAAGTGGAAGAATCGCTTGGAATTTACGATCACGACCTTGTTTCGCTGAACCTCCCGCAGAATCCCCCTCCACGAGATAGAGCTCGTTGCGCTGAGGATTTCTCGATTGAGCAGGTGTTAATTTACCAGATAGAACGGTTTCAGATCGCTTTCGTTTCTTTCCGTTACGCGCATCTTCCCTTGCCTTACGTGCTGCTTCCCGGGCTTGGGCGGCTTTAATGGATTTTTTAATAAGAAGGGAGCTTGTATCGGGATTTTCTTCTAAGAAATATAGAAGGTGCTCCGAAACAACTGCATCCACAGCTGAACGTGCTTCACTCGTACCAAGCTTTCCTTTCGTCTGCCCCTCAAATTGAAGGAGATGTTCTGGTATACGTACAGAAACGATACTGGCCAGCCCTTCACGAATGTCGGTCCCTTCAAGATTTTTGTCCCGATCTTTTAGAATTCCAACTTTCCGGGCGTACTCATTAAAGACACGGGTCATGGCTGTCTTTGCTCCGGCTTCGTGGGTACCTCCGTCTTTTGTACGAACATTGTTTACAAATGACAGTATGTTTTCAGAGAACCCGTCATTAAATTGAAAGGCGAACTCCACTTCGATCGTATGATTTTCTCCTTCAAAGAAAGCTACGTTATGAAGCACATCTTTTTCTTCGTTTAAGTATTGAACAAAGGCCTGAATCCCGCTCTCGAAGTGAAAGACTTCCTTCTGATCATGACGCTCATCAATGATTTCAATTTTTAATCCTTTAAGAAGGAATGCAGATTCCCTTAGACGCTCACAAATCGTTTCATAATTATAGATGATATTACTGAAAATCTCCGGATCAGGTTTGAAATGGATACACGTTCCGGATTTTTTTGTTTTTCCGATTTTCTCAAGAGTGGTTTCCGGTTTTCCACCTTTTGTGAAACGCTGTTCATACTTCGTTCCATCTCTTTCAATCGTCACCACAAGCCATTCAGATAGGGCATTTACGACTGATGCACCTACACCATGCAATCCGCCACTGGTCTTGTACCCGCCTTGTCCGAATTTCCCTCCTGCGTGCAGCACAGTCAAAATGACTTCAGGAGTGGGCTTGCCAAGCTTATGCATTCCAGTAGGCATCCCGCGTCCTTTATCCTGAACAGAGATGCTATTATCCTTATGTATCGTAACAATAATCTCATTTCCGAAGCCAGCTAATGCTTCATCCACCGAATTATCGACAATTTCGTATACTAAATGATGCAATCCTCTTGAATCTGTAGAGCCTATATACATTCCAGGCCTCTTACGGACGGCTTCTAAACCTTCTAATACTTGAATGGCATCATCATTGTAATCCATGGTCTTATTCTGGTTGGCCACGAACATTCCCCTTTCAAAACTTCTCTAACCGTAAATAGTGCTTGTACGGTAGTATTGGTTATGTATATGTTAACTATAACACAAGAACGTTTGTTCGTTTACCTGTTTTGATCATTTCTGAGGTAAACCACTATGCTATATTGTAGCGTTTTATTTGATTTTCGCAAATGTAATTTCCTAGAACGGCTCTGATATCGGACTGTTTTCTTGTGTATGGACCGGATTTTTTAGTAATGAAAGTAGAAAAGCCCATCCGAAAAAAAAACAAGCGGTAAGAGCCGCTTGTTACGAGTGAGAGTTATTTGGTTAAAGCATGTTCAACCTTAATACAGCGATCCATAATGACTGTATACCCACGTTCTTTCAAAAAGCGATAAGCCTCTTCATTCATAACACCTTGTTGCGCCCAAAACACGTTAGAATCGATTTCATCAAATTCCTCCGCGATCTGTGGCAAAAATTCTGAGCGGCGAAATACATTGACAATGTCAATCGGTCCTTCAATCTCCTTCAGAGAAGATACCGCTTTAACGCCCAATGCGGTGTCAATGGTTGGATTTACAGGAATTATCTCATAACCTTGATCCTGCATCGCTTTCGATACCATATAAGATGTTCGTGCAGGATTGTCACTTAATCCAATCACGGCAATGCGTTTTGATTGTTTAAGGATGTTTCCAATTTCTTGTCGGGATGGGTTTTCCATAGATGATTACAACTCCTTCATCGTTCCTTATCTATCCATTCATTCTTTAACTGTTCCTTAAGTCCTATTCTTCTTTTATACCATATTTCCCTCTAATTTATCAAAATTTTATAAATATAACTAAACAGAATGAAGTGTCAGATGGACAAAGGATGTTGCTATCCCTCTATCCTTTCTGACACTTCTAACATTTTACTCTTCAATTAATCCCTTGGATAGGAGAAATTCACGCGCTACGTCTTTAGGATCTTGTTTATCCATATCCACCTTGGCATTCATCTCACTCATCTCTTCCTCAGAGATTTGTCCTGCTAATTCATTCAGGACTTCTTCTACTTCAGGATGCTCTTCCAGAACTTCTTGACGGATGATAGGAGCGGCATCATATGGTGGGAAGAATCCTTTGTCGTCCGTAGTCGTTTTCAGATTGTAACGTTGTATTCTTCCATCGGTTGTAAAGGCCGGAATAATATCCACATCTCCGTTCTTCACTGCTTCATACATAATGTTTGGGTCAAAGCTTTCTTTCGCTTTGAATTCGTAACCGTAGGCTTCGGCAAATGCATCGTACCCATCACCTTCACGCTCATAGAATTGATGCGGCGCACCAAAGCTTAAATCCTTCGAAAGGGGAACAAGGTCAGAGAACGTTTTGGCATCAAAGTCCTGATTTTGAGTATAGGCAAGGGTATACGTATTCTCGAATCCAAGTGGCTTTAACCATGTCACATTGAACTTTTCTTCGTATCCTTTACGGACTTGAGATAGAATTTCTTCAGCTGAAGCCCCTTCCTTTGCTTGCTCTTTTAACACCGCTTCGAGTCCGGTTCCTGTGTACTCGATATATACGTCGATGTCGCCTTTTTCAAGAGCGGGTGTCAAAATCGATACTTCTCCCAGTCCTTCTTCCACTTTAACATCCAGGTCTGTTTTCTCTTTGAGAAGTTCAGCCATCATTTGTGTTAAAATAAACTGCTCTGTCCACATCTTACCTGAAACCGTAATCGTGTCTTTACCCCCTCCATTTCCGCAACCTGCGATGATGAAGGATAGGACTATTAATAAAATAACTGGTTTTAATTTCTTTTTCATTCTTACTCTCCTTTGAATGTGATTTATTTACGTGCTTTTAATCCTTTAGGTGTTGTCATTCTTTCAAGAAGCTTTAATAAAAAGTCGAAAGAAAGTGCAAGTAAAGCGGCAGGAATGGCCCCTGCAAGAACTAAAGAATTATTCCAAGTGGATAGTCCCCGGTAAATGAGGTCACCCAGTCCACCCGCGCCTACAAAGGTTGCAAGCGTCGCGACTCCCACCGTTAAGACAGTTGCGGTTCTTATACCCGCCATAATGAACGGCAGGGCGAGAGGGAGCTCCACTTTAAACAAAAGCTGTGAGTTTGTCATCCCCATTCCTCTGCCCGCTTCTATGACTCCCTCATCAACCCCGATGATCCCCGTGTACGTGTTCCTGAGAATCGGTAAGAGTGCATACACGGTAAGGGCAATAATCGCTGTGATACTACCTGTACCTAATAGGGGAATGAGAAAGCCAAATAGTGCTAAGCTGGGGATGGTTTGGAAAATGGCTGTAATCCCGATGTAAAATTCAGCTGTTTGTTTTTTTCGTGATATGTATATACCCAGCGGCAAAGAGATGGCAATCGCTATAAAAATGGATACGAATGATAAGTACAGATGCTCAAATAATCCGTTTACGATGGCATCCGAGCGATTTGAAATGGTGTTGATAAACAGTAGTGAGAATGTATTCATACCGAGCGTGCCTCCTTTTTCCCTTCTGAGGCTACTGCACGAAGAATCCCGCTGGCCGTGACGCTTCCTGTCTTTTTGCCGTCTTTAATGACCATGAGATAGGGTTTTCCAGCCTCAAGTAGTACTCTTGCCGCTTCTTGGACCGTTGCGTCATAAGGTATTGAAGTATATTCCGATTCTTCATAGTGCACGTAATTTGTGTTGTCTTCCATCATGTCGATTACTTGCAGTTGAGTTTGTCGAGCGTTCAGGCGGTCCTCACCGATAAATGCCCGAACGAATTCATTTGCAGGCTGGGACAAAAGCTCAGATGGTGTAGCGATCTGTTCAATTTCTCCATCACGCATCACTGCAATTTCATCAGCGATCTTTAACGCTTCGTCAATATCATGTGTGACAAACACAATCGTCTTATGTATCGCATTTTGGATGCTTTTCAATTCATCCTGAAGCTGCTCCCGGCTGATCGGGTCAAGGGCACTGAAGGGTTCATCCATTAGAATGATAGGCGGTTCAGCTGCCAGGGCACGAATGACGCCCACCCGTTGTTGTTGTCCTCCGCTAAGCTCAAGCGGGTATCGTTTACGATACACTTCAGGATCAAGTCCGACAAGATTTAGAAGCTCATCTACACGGCCTTCATATTGTTCCTTCTTCCATCCTTTTAAACGTGGAATCAGGCTGATATTCTCTTCAATTGTCATGTGCGGAAGCAATCCGATACGCTGTATGACATAGCCGATATTACGCCTGAGCTCCACTTCATCGGTTTTTGAAGTATCTTTACCATTAATCAGAATCGTTCCACTGGAAGGTGAAATGAGCTTATTGATCATTTTCATCGTGGTCGTCTTCCCACATCCGCTAGGCCCGATCAAGGCAACAAGCTTTCCTTTTGGAATCGTCAGGTTAATACCCTTTATGGCTTCTGTACCATCTTCGTAGACTTTCGTGACATTCTTAAATTCAATCATTTTTCCACCTGCTTTATGAACTGAGAAATTTTTCTAAACATAGAAGGGATACCCTCATTATACAAAAGGTAAACATGTTGTCCAAGGAATTGCCTTTGTGGCCTTAGTTTATGAATAATGTGGATTCCTCATACAAGATACTTCCTGGCTGTACAAGACAATAAAAAGCCGGCAAACTATTGTCTGCCGGCTTCAGGGTGTTGTTTGTTCTTTAACAGAATAGATTGTTCTACGATGATTCCTGTGATGGTTCCGAGGATCAAACCGTTGTTTAAAATGGAGGCGACCACTACAGGCATATCTTTAAAAGCGGACGGGGGCACAAACATGGCTCCTACCCCTACAATGAGCGAAATGCCGGCGACAAAATGGATTCTTTCGACGTTCTCTTCTTTTCTGTACTCTCCGAGAGCAAGCCCGACCATTTTGATGAAGATGACCGTGGTAACGGCATAGCCAACTGGAGCTGGAAGACTTGCGAATAGATTCATCACTTTCGGGATCAGACTGATGATCATAATGAGCGCACTTCCAAGGATAAAGGGAATAATGGAATACATCCCTGTAGCGGCAACAAAACCGGCAGACCCGGAAATGGGTACAGAACCAATGGCTGAGAACACTCCACCGAACAGCTGATTCAATCCCGAAGCAAAGCCGCTCTTCGTAAATCTTTCATATGTGGGCTGTCCCTTTGCCTTCATAACCTCTTCCATCACTCGAATGGAAGCAATCATATTGGTCGTTAACAAGAATGTTATGAAAATGGATGTCACAATGACTCCCGTATCGAATACAGGTGCTCCAAAGACGAACACATCCGGTAGTGAAAACCAGCTGTCAGAAACAGTCACGCTTTCACCCAATCCCATGAGAATGAAGACTAGCCATCCCGATAGTAGGGCAAGGATAATGGAGTATTGTTGGATCCACTTTCGTTTATGACCTGAAAAGTATAATGCCAAAAGGATGGTTATGATACTTCCTAATAAGACAAACGGTTGAAGAGATTGTCCTTCATGTTGTATCCCGAACATCCCTTTGATAAAAGATCCGCTTAATTGAAGAATCAATAGCATTAAGTAAATAAATGTAATCGCTGGTGTAAATAAGGTTGATAACTTCTTTAATAGTCCTGTTGCAGACAGAATAAAGAAAATCACACCACTAACAATCATCCCCCCCTGTAAAACGGTCAGCACTTCTTCGTGACTGCTGTACAGGGTTCCTGAAAAGCCTGCATAGATGGCGAAAACCCCCCACCACAGTCCTGCGGGGCCTTCATTAATGGGAAGTTTATGACCAACCAATGCTTGGATAAGACTGGCGGCCCCTAACACAAAGATGGTCCGCTGAATGAACCCTGCCGTATCTTGCGGAGACAATTGAAACAGGTCAGCTATGGCAATAGGAGCGGCGATTGAGCCTGCGACCATAAAGGCCACCCATTGAAAGCCCGATAAAAATAATTGCATATGTGTACACCTTCATTTCAACTATGTAAAGTGTGTCTATTTTAACATACTTCCCTCCTTGTGAATCAGATTTATGAGGAATAAAAGATATTATCTACTTTTATGAACAGGTACTAATTTTTTCGCTTATTTTCCCCCCATCCTATGGAAAACATGTTAAAATAAGAACGGATTAGTTATTTTAAAAGGAGCAGTGATGATGATTTTTGCCCTTATACTTGTATTAGCTTATTTATTAGGCTCCATCCCTTCAGGATTACTGATTGGGAAGACATTCTACGGAAAAGACATCCGTGAGCATGGAAGTGGAAACCTAGGCGGAACCAATACCTTCAGAACCTTGGGTGTGAAGGCCGGGATGATTGTCACAATCATGGATATTTTAAAAGGAACGATAGCCACTCTCTTACCATTGCTATTTGAAAGTGATGTACACATGTTATTGGCTGGCGTATTTGCTGTGATTGGTCATATGTATCCCGTGTTTGCAAACTTTAGAGGAGGAAAAGCAGTAGCAACCTCTGCGGGTGTTCTTCTAGGCTATAATTACATCTTATTTTTAATTTTATTGGCTGTCTTTTTTATTTGCTTGTATGCAACCAAGTATGTATCCCTCTCTTCTATGATAGCAGCGGTGCTCGCCTTTACGTACTCGATCTTCACAGGAGATATTCCACTCATTATTGTCGTAGGAATCCTGACCATTTTCGTTGTTTACAGACATCGTGCAAATATTGCCCGCATCAAAAATAAAACGGAACCTAAAATCAAGTGGCTCTAGTAAAAAAGCGACCTAAGCAACAGGCTCCTCCTTATTCTATAGGAGAGTTTCTGGCTGCAGAGGTGGCTTTTTTTATGGTTTTAGTTCAATCAAATAGGTATACCCTTCCAGTCGTTTGAGAAAGATGATGGATATCAAAAGGTAAACAACATCATGATTAAACAAAATAGTTTAAAATTCACAAAAATATGATAATATACTTCAGTATTTTCCTAAATATGCCCCGCTTTCCCCTTTTATTTTGTAAAATAGAGGTAGTGTAAATATAAAGGATGATGAATATGAATCAAAAGCGATTAATGACAGGAGTATTCCTTTGTGTTCCTTTACTCTTAGTGATCGGGTTTCTTGTAAATAAGCAATACGCAGACTGGAACACCTCTGCTGAAGGAAAACAAAATGAGAAGCTCTACCCTTTGCTCCATACGACGAAAGAAGTTCAAGCTTCGGGGAAATCGATAAAGTCAAATGCAACACTTGCCGCCATCGGAGATATTCTTCTCCATGATACCGTATATAATGATGCCAAAGATGAAAATGGGTATAACTTCACCCCTATGTTTTCACCGATCAAGGACATGCTGGCTGCCCCTGATTTCCTTATTGCCAATCAGGAATCAACCCCGGCTGGTGTGGAACTTGGCGTTTCCAGTTACCCGCTTTTCAATAGTCCGAAAGAAATTGTGAAATCCTTACAGGACGTGGGAGTGGATGCAGTCACGACTGCCAATAATCATTCGTTGGATCAAGGTGAAAAAGGCCTTCTGAGTGCAATCGACTATTATGAGAAGATATCCATGCCATATGTGGGTGCCTTTAAAAGTCAGGAAGACAAGGAGCGAATTCGCACATTCAATGTAAACGGTATCAAGTTTGCCCTGCTTTCATACACATATGGAACAAATGGAATCCCTGTGCCAAAGGGGAAAGACTACTTAGTCAATCTAATCGATGAGCAAAACATGATTCAAGAAGTCAAGAAAGCTAAAAGTATGAACGTTGATTTAGTCGTATTGAGTTTGCATTGGGGAAATGAGTACCAACGCTTCCCTACTGAGGAACAGGAAAGACTGGCAAATGTGTTAACGGAAAATGGTGTTGATATCATTTTTGGCCATCATCCACACGTTCTGCAGCCAATCCAAACATACAAAACGAGCGATGGCAGGGATGCTGTAGTAATCTATTCATTAGGGAATTTTCTTTCAGGACAGAAAGATGATTTCAAAGATATTGGAGGAATGGTTACGGTTCAAGTAGAAAAAACGATGAAGCCGGGACGTTCCAAGATTGCGTACCCTTCCATTGAATTTCAGCCAACCTTTGTTTCGGAAAATCATTACAATAACTACCGAATCTACCCTCTTGAGTTTGCTAAGAAGAATGGGCTGATTGGTTATTCAGAAGAAGAAATGGTCTCGCATATGGTGAATGGCCTGCCTGAATAATTAAAGGCCGGCTGAAGGTGACTTCCTAAAGCCATCCATCTGCCCATGTGCCGACCTGAATTTTCTAAGGTATACAAAAACGAGCCTCCAATACAGGAAGCTCGTTTTTTTAATGTCCACCGAATAGCAATGAATTAAAGAATATGCCTCCAAGGGCCAATACAGCCAATAAGGCATTGGCCACCAAGAAAGTTTTGCGGCTGCCCTTAAAGAATAGAGTGACCATCCCATAATAAATGAGTGCAGCAACGATAATAAAGGTGCCTGCTTCCATCTGATATTTCGCATCGTGTAATTGCAGGAACGTCAATACACTCAAACCGGCAAATATAAATGCACCTATGTAGTATAATAATGCTTGTGTATTCATCCATCTCATCCTTTATGCGTATTAGTAGATGTTCCTTCTTTTCTATGTATATAATATGAAATGAAACCTTCTTTGTAAAGAAACATGAAACACTCTGGAGGAATACCTGTAGAGAAAGGAGTCTCATCAATGAAGATACATATTTCAAAAGAAGCTCTAACGTGGTTTAAGAACGAAATGCTTGTAGAGGAAGGCGATCAAGTTCGTTTTTATGTACGCTATGGAGGTTCCAGTCCTCTGCATGATAGTTTTTCATTAGGAGTGAACAAAGACGAACCGGTTGATCTCGGCGAACAAATTGAAATCGAGAACAGGGAATTTTTTATTGAAGAGAGAGATTTATGGTTTTTTGATGGTCATGATTTATACGTCGAGTTTGACGATAAACTTCAAGAACCTTCATATGAGTACAAAAAGTAAGGTAGCATGGAAAACGGCTGGCATTCGCCAGCCTTTTCATTTTCGGTTTATAAAGCGTGAGATATGGTCATGGAGCCCCTCTTTAAGAAGAATGTCATATTGAATATCTCCCAATAGATCGAAATGAGGAAAACCGTCTTCCCTCTCATGAATCCATTCTTTTTTCAACCCGTATTTATCTCCCCACTGTGTTAATGTATCAAGATCACAACAGCCCACTTTCGTGACAGATCGTGCATGGGGGAATCGGTCATCAAGCCAATAATGAGTGAGAAATGCAATTTCTCCCCGTTTTACACACTGCTTCCATGCAAGTAATTCACGTTTGGTTAGCCCGAATGCCATGGAGATTTTCCTTTCTGACATGCTTCTGTAAAGTAGTTTTCAAGAAATATTTCAATTATGCAGAAATTACTTTTTGACCTTCTCGTATGCTTCATGCCAATGAGGAAACATTTTACGTATAGAAATCGGACGGAAGTTTTCTTGCTTGACGCAAACATGTTTCGATTGTCCCGTGATGGCCAGCTGGTTTTGACCATTATAAATTTCATAAGCATATGTAATGCGGAGACCATCATATTCTTCAACCCACGTTTTAATAAACGCTTTTTCACCGTAACGAACAGGTGATTTATAGCTGACATTCAGATCGATAACTGGAGAAAGAATCCCTTCTTTTTCAATATCAGCGTACTTAAAGCCGAGATCTTCAATAAGCTGCGTTCTTCCTATTTCCATCCATACAAGATAATTCGCATGATACACAACACCCATTTGATCGGTTTCTGCGTATCGTACCTCTATAGTTTTTTCAGCAATATGCATCCTCTACACCCTCTTCATCTAGTCAGTATCCTTCCTCATTTTAACATAGATGGAGAAGGCATTGAATAAATAGGCTTAAGAGTGTGGAGCCTGCTAACCTTATATTGATGAAAGAACCCGAACAGCCAGGTACTCTAAAGAGCCTTGTCCGTTCGGGTTGCGGTTGTTATTGTTCTGTTTGATGAGCTTCGTCTTTAATTTCATTACGGAAAGCTTCAAGGCTTTCTCTGCGACGCTCATTCTTCGCTTTAATAGACTGAAGCTGCTCTTCACTGTCTGTGAAAGCCATCGACTCCTCAGCTTTATCCATATTCTCAATCGTATGCTGAACCATACCTTGAAGCTTCTCTACATTATCACTGCGATCATCCGGATTCGGTTTATCCCATGCCATCCTTCATTCCTCCTGCTATTTGTGATGAGGGACGGACCTTAAGGCCGTTCCCTTTTCATTTTTTGTCACAAGCGTTATTCACCCTTTGTTTGGATGACTTGCGCATGCTTACCTGACTTATCTTGCATTTGTTTTCCCTTGTTTCCGCCTGCTGCTCTTGATTGAGTACCAATATGGTTTGGTGCAAAATGATTCGGACTTCCCTTTGAATTGCTCATTAACTTCCCCTCCTTACTAGTATGATTACCAAAATGGGAAGGAAGAAAAGGCGTAATAATTGGCAGTATTATTTCTGGGGCAAAAAAAATAAGCCTCGTAATTCCTTACTCGGCTTTGCCTATTGGGCGCTTTATTTCCAGTCTGGCATCGATTCGTTCTTCAATGGCATCAATGGCATCCTGATCAAGAAGAAGCTGCTTTTTGTTTTCTTTCACAAGATCTGCAAATGATTTTTTTCGCGGTCTTCGCAATCCAATCCCCTCACTCTCAATTGTGGTTTGTTATAGGTAGTATATCCAAATGTCAGATATTTTAAACAAAGGTCACAATAGTAGAGCTGTTTTTTGGACGGATTATGGGATTTGGACGATTGAATATCGAAAGCTCTGAAATGTAGAGGACCGTCCATCCCCAACGATAAATCGTCGTTTTAATATGGTTGAAGGTCCGTCCCTCACTTGATTAGCGCGGTGAAGGATTCAAGGCTGGTGATGGCGCCGATTTGTTTGTTGGTGATGATTCCTTGTTCGTCGATGATATAGGTGGTTGGGACTGTTAGGATGTCGTAGGCGTTGTTGATTTTGTCGTCTTTGTCTAATAGGATCGGGAATGTGAGTCCCATTGCTTTTTGGTATTCTTTTACGTTGTATTGGGGATCGATATTGATTGCCAGTATTTCAATGTCCTTACCGTATTTCGTGTAGAACTCCTGCATGATCGGCATTTCTTCTTTACACGGCGGACACCAGGTAGCCCAAAAATTGAGAATTACTTTCTTTCCCTTCAATTCAGATAAAGTGACGGATTTCCCGGATAAAGTATCCAATTTGAAGTCGATGGCCTTGTCCCCGACATTCGGACCAGGGTAGTTCTCTACAGGAGTAGTTTCCGACACCTCTCCTTCTTCTATATCGATTAATTGATCATACTCCTCAGCTTTCCCGAACGTGCTTTCAGATAAGGAAGTGGGCTCTGACTTATTTTCCATATAGAACGTGAAGACTAATAAAGCCACAAGCAAAATGCCAAAGATAGATTTCAAAGGAGTGTGCTCCTCTCATAGGAATGATATTACTATCATCTTATGTTAGCTTGTCTCTATTTAGTCATGCAATTTCAAATGAACTTTCGCCCTTAATAGTTGCTAAAGGAAAATAAAAAAAAGCCCCGGGAGGACCCGAGGCTAGCAGCATGCATGCATTATGCCTTTAATTTATTACGTAGAACCATTTGTAGAATTCCACCATGGCGGTAGTAGTCTACTTCTACATCTGAATCAAATCGAGCCAGTACTTCGAACTCTGTTTTGGTTCCATCTTCAGCTACAGCTGTAACCGTTAAGATATCACGAGGTTTAACATCGTTTGTCACATTGACAGAAATCGATTCTCTACCTGTTAAACCTAAAGTTTCAGCGCTGTCACCCTTTTTGAATTGAAGTGGAAGTACTCCCATCATTACAAGGTTCGAACGGTGAATACGCTCATAGCTTTCTGCGATGACCGTTTTGATACCAAGAAGGTTTGTACCTTTTGCTGCCCAGTCACGTGAAGATCCCATACCGTAATCTTTTCCTGCCAGAACAACTAATCCGGTACCATCTTGTTGATATTTCATACACGCATCATACATAGGCATAACTTCATTGTCAGGCCAGTACGTGGTGAAACCACCTTCTGTGCCTGGAGCAATTTGGTTACGAATACGAATGTTTGCAAACGTACCGCGCATCATCACTTCATGGTTACCACGACGAGAACCGTATGAATTGAAATCACGTGGCTCAACATTGTTAGCACGCAGGTATTTACCAGCTGGCGTATCCTTACCGATAGCACCTGCAGGAGAAATATGGTCAGTTGTTACTGAGTCACCAAATTTACCTACAACACGCAGTCCATTTAATCCTTGGATATCTTCTGGAGTAGTTGCTAATCCAGTGAAGAAAGATGGATTTTGGATATATGTTGATTGATCATCAAAGCTATAAAGTGGCTCATTACTTGTTTTGATTTGGTTCCAACGCTCGTTTTCAGAGAAAACATGCTCGTATTCTCTACGGAATAACTCTGGAGTAACAGTAGATTTCACAGCATCTTTGACTTCATCTTGAGAAGGCCAGATGTCTCTGAAGAATACATCATTTCCATCTTTATCTTTTCCTAGAGAATCTTTTTGAAGATCAATGTCTACTGTACCAGCTAATGCATATGCAACAACTAGTGGTGGTGAAGCAAGATAGTTTGCTTTCACTAATGGATGAATACGACCTTCGAAATTACGATTTCCTGAAAGCACAGATGTTAAGAGTAAGTCAGCATCTGATACAGCCTTCTCAATCTCCGGACGAAGTGGACCAGAGTTACCGATACAAGTCGTACAACCATACCCTACAAGGTTAAAGCCGATATCTTCAAGGTAAGATAGTAAGCCTGAATCTCTAAGGTAACCAGTTACAACTTTTGATCCTGGAGCCAGGGAAGTTTTGACGTAATCAGGAACGTTCATTCCGAGCTCCACTGCTTTTTTCGCTACTAAACCAGCACCTAACATAACATATGGGTTAGATGTATTTGTACAAGATGTAATGGCAGCGATACCAATCGCTCCAGTAGGCATAACCACATCTTTACCATCTTCCGTTGAATACTTTGCTGTTTTATTAATTTCAGACGCATCTAAACCGAAGCCTTGAACGCCTTCTTTAGCTGTAATTGACTTATTGAAAGATTCTTTCATATCAGAAAGCGGAATTAAATCCTGTGGACGTTTAGGTCCGGAAAGGTTAGGTTCCACTACAGAAAGGTCAATTTCTACTACATCTGTATACGTTGGTTCTTCCTTTTCAGGTGTGAAGAACATATCATTTTTCTTTAAATATTCCTCAACCATTTTGATATGGTCTTCGTCACGACCAGTTAAACGAAGGTAGTCTAAAGACTCTGAATCAACCGGGAAGAAACCACAAGTAGCGCCGTATTCAGGAGCCATATTGGCAATTGTTGCACGGTCGGCAAGTGGTAATGTTGCTACTCCTGTTCCGAAGTACTCAACAAATTTCCCTACTACACCTTTTTGACGCAATACTTGTGTAACTTTAAGAGCTAAGTCAGTAGCTGTTGCTCCATTAGGAAGTTCACCTGTCATTTTTACCCCGATAACTTCAGGAATTGGGAAGTATGAAGGTTGACCAAGCATTCCTGCTTCTGCTTCGATTCCACCTACGCCCCAACCTAACACGCCGATACCGTTGATCATAGTAGTATGAGAGTCAGTTCCGACCAGTGTATCTGGATATGTTTCAAAATCGCCATCTGTTGTTTCAACAGCGTGAACGACATTCGCTAAATACTCTAAGTTAACTTGGTGTACGATACCTGTTGCTGGTGGTACAGCACGATAGTTTTCAAATGCTTTTTGAGCCCAGCTAAGGAACTGATAACGCTCAGCGTTTCGTTCGAATTCAAGATCCATGTTTGCTTGTAAAGCCCCAACTGTACCATATTTATCTACTTGTACGGAGTGGTCAATAACAAGATCAACTGGAATTTCAGGATTGATCTTTTGTGGATCTCCACCAATATCAGCCATTGCTTTACGTAAAGACGCTAAGTCAACTACTGCTGGTACTCCAGTAAAATCTTGAAGGATGACACGGGAAGGTTTGAATGGAACTTCCGCATCTTTCACTTCAGTTGAGCCCCAGTTTGCTAAATTTTCAACGTGGTCTTTGTTGATCACGCGTCCGTCAAACTGACGAAGTACAGACTCCAGCAATACCTTTACACTGTAAGGTAAGCGATTAATTTTTGTTACTCCTGCTTCTTCAAGCGCTTTTAAACGATAGTAATGATAACGTTTTCCTTCTAGTTCGAAAGAAGATCGTGCATTAAATACATCGTTCTTTGCCATTTCGATTCCCCCTCTAAACTACATCACACAATAAGTCGAAAAGTTTTCGTTCTAAAAACTAACGAACTTTTCTCACATTTACATCTTAATACAAGCGATTACATAAGTAAATAACAATAAAGTTATTGTTTTTGATAAGTTTTTCTTATCTAAAATAATAAACTCCTTTAGGTTTCTAGAAAAATATTGGTATAACAACATTTTTCCCCATGTCAAAACGTGTCAGTTGCATGAAATTATTATCGTGAGAAAATAAATATGCTAGCCTTTCCCTCTTATAAAGGATTGATGATGGTGGCATTCTATCCATATGGAGGTGTTCTACAATGGCTAAACGTAAAGCAAACCATGTAATTAACGGGATGAATGCAGCGAAGGCACAAGGAAAAGGTGCCGGTTACAATGAAGAGTATTCAAATGAACCGTTAACTGAAGCTCAACGTCAGTTTAATAAAAAACGCAAAACCAATCAGTAATTCAAATGATCGGTGATTGACCAATCGAAGCTTATGAACATTCTCAGTTTGGTTTAGTCACCTTCATTTATGTAAAATATCTTCATCTCTTTTCCCCTACCCTGTTTGTTCAAAAATAAAACCCGCTCTGCGAATGTTTAGCAGAACGGGTTTTATCTCTTCTTATTTCTTACGATTGCCCATTTACTTCACTGACGATCGAAGAAAGGTCTGACTTGAATTGTTGGAGCTGCGCCCTTTGTGTCTCAGATGCCACTTCAAGTGCATTTTCAATTTGTTGATACGCTTCGTTCACTTCATTCTTCAAGTGAGCCAGTTGTGAACCGTAACTCGCTCCATCTAAAACAAGTTCATTGATTGTATTCTGTATTTCAGAAACACTTTGCTCAGCAGCTTGGTACGCTTGTTGTTTGTTCTTATGGTAAGGCATGGATGATCTCTCCTTATTCTGAAATTAGCTTTTTTAGTATGGTCAGATCGGCTGAAAATTATACCCATGAATAAACTGTTTCATAGGAAAGCATTCTAAGAACAGGAGGGATGCCATATGAACAAAAATGATAGCAAAGATATGCGTAAAAATGCTCCGAAGCAGTCTGGGCAACCGGAGCCTTTAAGTGGATCACATAAAGTGAAGAATCGCAATCACACCCGACAAAAACAACATAGCCATCACGATATGTAAGCAAACAATAAGGGAGTCCGGGAATTGTATTATCACAATTCCCGCACTCCCTCTTATTTGTCTGACAAGTTGTTTCAGATTGAAACCCATTTATTCTTTATGCTGATTATAACACCCTCACCAATTAAATTAGAAAGAATACAATGTGTAAAAGAATAAGTTGGGGGTCAGGTGTAAATGAGCAAGGAAAGGGAGGATTTCTATTTAGAGAACTGGGAGGAGAATATGAAGGATTGGCTATTGGATCCTGCTACGGTTCAATTGGATGAACAAGAATTTAGAGTCGACTTCCTCGATACAACGGAAGCGTTCATCGTTGAAATTGAAACAGAAAATATTCATCCAGAGGAATTAATCATTAAGAAAAATGACACACAATTGGTAGTATCGATACTGATGAAGGACGAAATCAAGGTGAGAAACCGGACCATTCGTTTTCCCTTTTGTTTAAAGCAACGGGCAATCACCTATTCAATCGAGCATCATACCATCGAAATCAATGTCCCTAAAAAGGAATGTCCCTCCCCCACTTCCTTCGTCATCCGGGTCCAGGGGTTATCTAATGAGTAATCATCCTCTCTAAATAGATGAAAAGGTCTGAAGTGAAAACTCAGACCTTTAAACATGTTTATAGGGGGTCAATCGATGTTACAAGAAACTCACGACTTTAGGTGTATCGTTTCACATCATGCAAAATAAATCGAGTCTCTTTTTTCTCCTGTTATTAAGCCTATCCTATTTAAGAGAGCTACTAACTTTCAGAAGGACCCCCTCTTATTTTTCTTCGATCATTTTGAGGAATTGGCCAGTGATCCTCTTTGATAAAATCCTCACATGATAAGGAAATCGGTTTCTTTCTTTGGCAAAAGAATTGAACCAGATGACTTTTTCATCTAACACGATGAATGGAATACCCGTTGTTGCTTTTTTTATTTTGATGCTGTTTCCCTGTTGCGAAGCGCTGCTGTCTTTACATTGGATTATGACGTTTTTCTCACTGGATACTGTGTGTAATATGCTCAATATCTCTTCAGGGATATCTGTCAAAAGTCCCGCGTTCACTATGATTTTTTGTTTAGCTGCCTTGAAATCTTTCACCAGTCTGTTTAGATCACTCACATCCATCCACTTCATTTTCTTGGTCGAGGAAGGGGTGAGTGATGAACTTGCTTCCTTATGCCCTTCCTGTTGAAGATGACGTATGAATTGATGAATGGGTTGGGAAGAATGGGTCTTTTCCTGAATAAATTGATCGTTTGCAATAAGAACGAACTTTCCCCTCGCTCGCGTAATCGCTACATTCAGTAGCCTGTCGCTTCCTTTCCGAGTAAGTAGTGCCCCCGGTTTCCCGTGGGAAGCTCCATCAACAAGATCAAATAGGATCATGTCATTTTCCGAGCCTTGAAAGCCATGAACCGTAGCGGCATATAAATTCGTTTGAGGATGCGTGGTCTTTACCAACTCGTTCAGTAAAAGGTTATACCATTTCGCTTGCACACGGTAGGGGGTCACGATCCCAATAGATTGAATACCATCCTCGATTGCTTCGGAAATAAGGTTGATCGTCGCTAAGCTGGATAGGACATTCCAACGGGAGCCTTTTTGCGTCTCTGCCCATTCCGTACCTTCTTTGAGTGAAAATAATACCGCTCCATGAGAAGGGAAAGGCATTTTATTCGTAATATCCGCTCTCATCTGTCGTACCGAATGGTGATCGCCCACCTTCGAATGGTAAATATAGTGATTGGTAAATGCCGAAATACTTGGATGCATTCGCCGCTGTTCTGGAAGTAATAATAATTGAGGGTGGTCCTTGCCTTTATCTACGGCGTTTGCTACCTGAGCCGAATGAAAGATGTCTTCCTTCAGCCACTTGGTTACCATCGGATGAAAGGACGTAGAAATAGGCGGGAGCTGTTTGAAATCACCACAAATAATGATCTTTTTTCCAAGTGATGCAGCAAATGCTACCTGAGGTATATACGCCATACTTGCCTCATCCACGATAACAAGGTCAAACTCTTCTTCATAAAGAATACCGTCAATGGCAGCTTTAGAGAGAGTCGTACCGATGACCCTTGCGTCTGTGACAAGTTCACCTTCTCTTCGTTTAAACTTTTCTTTGATTTTTTGATAATGAACCTCCAGTTGAGACAACCGTTCTGAATCATAAATTGAATACGTTTTAGCCAGTTTATTTTTTAGCCTTCTCCTGTAGGTTTCGACCTTTCCTTTTTCCTCTGCTAGGCTGGGATCAAGTTGTTCTAATAATTGAAGCACGCTTAAATCTGTGACATCTTCACTATACGCTTTCCGGCTGGTACCATAGCGGATGACTTCCCCTCTCTTCCACCGATTGTGGCTGCTGAGAAAGTGATGCATTTCTTCTATTAAGACATCGACTGCAGCATTACTGTGGGAAAGAAGCAGCACTTTTTTTCCTTCTGAATAATGATAGGCGGCGACTCTGGCAAGCGTATAGGTTTTTCCTGTTCCAGGTGGTCCCCATAGGTACGTGACAGGATTATACTTACTGCGCACATATGCTTCGTGTAAAGGGTTCTTAAACGTAGTCTTCGGATGCCTTGTTTCTTTCATTGGATTCATCACATGGTGAATACGCTGTGTTTTTCCGTGGCGCTCTTTTGCTTCCTCTAATCTTTCTATTAACTTCTCTAATATTTCCCATGGTTCATGCAATATTTGACCATAAGAGATGGTATCTCCTATGAACTGATCGAGCTCAATCATGCACTCCCGGTCCTCTGAACTGATCACCACCCCTGTGATCCTTGTTTGCTTTCTCTTATAAACTACACCTCCTCCTTCTGGTAAAGACGCAGGATAACTAAGGGTGAACCAATAAATATAGGCATTTTCTTCTTTTCGGATACATCTGCCTTCTTCTATCAAAACTCCAGATGTTTCCCGTTTTTTTAGTTGGAGAATTTCCATATCCAGAGCGGTTTGCCACTCTTCTATCATTTCTGTCGTTTTCATCTGAATCACCTTTGCCATACTTAAAAAATCACGAACCTTATCATAACAATTTATTATGTGAGTGTATATGGTAAATGGATTTTCGGGGAATTCTTATTGGGTATAGTTAGAGTTCAGTGATGTTGTTCCCAGTTTGGCAAAATCTTCGAATAAAGGAATAGCAAGCAATAAAACGTATTAAATTACACTAAATGAAAAAAAGAACCGATCTATGCAATCGGTTCTTCAGCGTATTATAGTTCAGATGTTAAACGATTTAATTGCTCTGCAGATATCGTTAAGTGAGAAATGGCGTTTGAAATCTCATCCACAGCTAAGGAAATTTCTTTCATTTCTACTTCAACTTGTTCACTTTGGCTTTTAGACGAGCCAATGGATTCTACTATTTCCTCAAAGAAGAAGAAATGATTCAATTGTCAGACTTTACTACAATAACAAAAAAACACCCTGGTGAGTATGGGTGTTTTAGAGATTTAGTGACAATATTAAGAATTCACATAGCCCTGCTTGACTACTCTTCTTCATCTTCTACAAATCGCTCTGCATAGTACAAAACATCTTCTACATATTTGTCGCTATGATTGTAGGCAAATACGGCTTGTTCGATTTTTCCATCTGCTGCTCCATTTCGTTCCAAATAGTTTGCAGCACTATACACGGCATCCTCAATTTGAAATGGATCGGCTATTCCATCTCCGTTTGCATCGACACCATATCCACCATACTTTTCAATGACGTCAGGGTCTGTTTTTTGGTTTTGTGGGATATTCCCCTTCCCTAATCCTGAGCAACTGGGGTGTGACCAGCCGACAAATGTACATGGCATGAATTGCATGTGTCCCTCAGCTCCCACAGGAGACACAAGAGTCTTCATGGTGGAGAACTTCGTTTCGACCCGGTGATGGGCAGCCAGTAAATACCATGGTACCCCGTATTCCTCTTCAGCTGCTTTATAAATGGGAATATATTCGGGAGGTACCTCTTCTTTACCGAATGAGGACAGGTTATAAGTGGCATCTCCATTATTTACGGCATAATAAATAGCTAAGACGATGATGGGTATAAGGACGATCGTAAATGGTGATGACCGTTTTTTCTTACTGGGACGCTTTTTTGTTGCGGTTTTTTTAGTCATCGAGGCTCGATCCTTTACAAGAATATTGATTCCTCTTGTATTCTAATACGAGAACCACTCTGTGACAATCATTATGTATAAAAAAAGATGACCCCTGTAGTCGGTTCTTCCTTCACCGGATGTTGGTAGAGAAATCATTGACTTTGGTTTGAGGTCATCTAACCATTATTTATTTATTTTTAACAAACAAACGCTGCTCCAACGATAATTAATAGGATGAATAAAACTACGATTAACGCAAAGCCACCAGCGTAACCACCACCGCAGCCATATCCATATCCAGGGTATCCATACATCATCAGTCACCTCCAGTTATCTTACTACGATATTAATGTATGTAGTGGACAAATTGTAGGTTAATTAAATTCAGCATTCACTTTTTGACTATGAAATACATCTGGAGCAGATTACCTATAAACAGTGGGTTTTGCATATCATGGATGAGCGAAAAATGAGTAAAATGTCTAGAAAGGAAGTGCTCGATATGCAAAAAAAACGCCTGGAAAAATTCCAGGCGATAAAATGATTCTTACATATGCTCTTTAGGTTCTTTCGGTTTTCTTGGCTTAGGTTTGATGTATAATCCAAGCTCTTTTTTCTCTTGATTCAGTGATTTATAAAGAGACACCATCATCAGGGCCATAATGACCGAGAATGGCAACGCCGCGACAATCAATGCATTCTGTAAGGCCTGTAATCCTCCACTATAGAGCAGGATTAATGCAACAGTAGACTGAGCAAGCCCCCAAGTTAACTTCACATAGTTAGGTGGAGTTAATGATCCATAAGTTGTTTGCATTCCCAGAACGAATGTAGCGGAGTCAGCAGACGTTATAAAGAAGGTTCCGATTAACGTGATGGCAATGACTGAAAGGATCGTTGACCATTCAAAACCGCTAAATACAGCAAATAATACCTCTTCTGTATTCAGACTTGATAAATCTGTTCCTGCTTGTTGAATTTCAATGGCAGATGTACCAAAAGTAGCGAACCAAATGAAACTGACTAAAGCAGGCAGCAGGAGTACACCGATTAAGAATTCACGAATGGTTCTGCCTCGTGATACACGTGCGATGAAGATTCCGACGAATGGAGACCAGGAAATCCACCATGCCCAATAGAAAATCGTCCAGCCATTGATCCACCCGCGATGCTCTTCATTTAATGGGGCAATCCGGAAACTCATGGCAGCGATATTTTGAATATAAGCACCGATTGTATCAGTGAACATATTCAGGATGAGCAATGTAGGTCCGATAAAGAACATTAACACGAACAGTCCAATTGCCAGTACCATATTCGTATTAGATAAATATTTAATTCCCTTACTTAATCCAGACCATGCAGATATCATAAATAAGACGGTTACAACCGCTATGATAATGAACTGAACGGTGAAATTATTTGGAACTCCCAGTAGATATGAAAGCCCTCCGTTAATTTGCGCTGCACCGAAACCAAGCGTTGTGGCAACACCGACAACAGTGGCGAATACAGCAAGTACATCAATGATCGTTCCCAGTGGACCGTTCACTTTATCTCCAAAGATCGGTTTCAATGTAGCTGAGATTAAGCCGGGCTCATCTTTACGGAACTTATAATAAGCAAGTGCTAAAGCGACAATCGCATAGATTGCCCACGCATGTATTCCCCAGTGGAAGAACGTATAGCGCATTGATTCTTTAATCGCCTGATTTGTTCCACCTTCAGCAAGTGGAGGCGTCAAATAGTGTGACAGCGGCTCGGCTGCCCCCCAGAATACTAAACCGATTCCCATCCCTGCACTAAACAACATGGCGAACCATGTTCCTTTCGTGTACTCAGGTTTCTCGTCTGGCTTTCCTAATCTTATCGTTCCGATTGGACTAAAGATCAAGAATACGCAGAAAATAACAATCACTGTGACTAAAATAAGATAATACCAACCGAATGTTGAGGTAATAAAGCTTTGCATATCAGCTGTTACACTTTCGAATGACTTTGGCGCGATGACACCGTAGGCAACACAAGCTGCAACTAATGCAATGGTAATCCAGAAAACATTTGATATCCTCTTCATAAAATTCTCCTTTCCATTTTCAATTTATTTTTTGCTCTTTTCTGTATGAAGGTAACGACAGCCGGATTGAGGGTGTTTATCTTAGTATGTACACCAGCGGCAATCATCTTCAACTTGAAAGAGTCTCAGTTAATGCAGATGGGAATATGTGCATTCTGAGGATTGTGGAGGAATAATTACTTATTACCTATTCCCTCACCACACTCTCATAAAACCAACATTTGTTACCCTATCAGAAAAAAGTTTAACTTTGCAAGTGATAACCATTATATTTTTTATAGTGTTTGTCATTTAACTGTTTTCATTCCTATTCTTTTTTTTTGACCTGAAAGTCCATTTAGGGATTTTCCAGCATGAGAAACTGGAAATGAATACGCATTATAACCCCGATAAGTTAAATAAAATTGACAGTCATTATTAAACTTAGAACAAGGATTTTGATGGATAGAATTAAAGGTGTATTCTAAATTTACTTGAAGCTTTAACTGGGAATACTGGATGAAGTTCTTGTAGTAATTTTCATGTATTGGTGAATGTTAAGAAAAGAATATATGGGAGGAGGTAGAGTCATGAAAAATAAACAAAACAAATCGCAACATGAAACAGCTGAAAAATTAGCTCAACAACAAATGGGTGAGGAAATTGAGATAAAATCCGTAGCTCCTTCTGCTAGAGAAGGTTCAAAAGTTCAGGGGAAATAGTTTTTTGATACAAAAAGGACGCCTAAATCGGCGTCCTCACTATTCGTTACTCTTCAATAATTTTCACTTTGACATCTTGTACACCATATTTAAGGGCATCTTTTTCTTTTTCCATATAAATGTCGATGCGTTTTCCTTTAATGGCCCCACCTGTATCTTCCGCACGGGCATAACCGTATCCTTCAACATACACCTTAGATCCCAGTGGAATGACACTTGGATCGACGGCAATGACTCTGGCATCAGGGTTCTCGATTAAGTCCACCCCCGTCTTTGTAATGCCGATACAGCCCTCACAATAAGCTGTATACGCAGTAGCGGTTACGTTAACCTCTTTCACAACGTTGTCCTCTGAAGTTTCCGTATCAGCGGATTTAACAGCTTGTTCATCTTCTTGTCCGTTATTCACAGTATAACCTTCTTCTAAAAGTTGTTGGCGTGTGCCAACCTCATCTATCGAAACATGATATCGATTTGCAATCTCCCAAAGAATATCGCCTTGTTCTATATTATGATAATCATTCATTGCAGTATCGTCTGATTCTGCAGAGGCAGAAGTAAGTCCGATTGTTAGAAAAACTGTGAAGGAAAAAATGGAAAATAATACTTTTTTCATCTTGTGAAATTCCTCCTTTTGTGTTTGGTCTATGAAACCAACAGTTGAAATAGTAACATAGACTTACCTCAGGTACATAACAAAGTGTTTATAAACCGATAACAATTAGATGACAAGCGTGTAATATTTATTGTTTTCTGCCGATTCTGCTGGAAGTGTTTCTAACTCTTTCATTTGGAGGGAATTGTTAGTGGAAAAGCGTGGTTGAATGAAATATAAAAGGGTAATGAAGAGACTGTTAAGAAATTTATTCCATTTGTATCTAATCTATTAAAAATGTATGGATGAATAAAAAACCACTGAGAATGACATCCCAGTGGTTCCAATCTATTATTTACTTTCAAGAATTTTTACGTTAACTGATTTTCTGCCCCAATCAACTGCTTGGTCTTTTGATGGGATGAATACATCGATTCGATTACCTTTAATCGCCCCACCTGTATCTTCAGCCGTTGCATAGCCGTATCCTTCAACATATACTTTAGATCCCAGTGGTATTACATTCGGGTCTACTGCAATCACTTTTGCATCTGGATTCTCTAAAAGGTTAACGCCAGTTGCTGTCGTACCAGAGCAACCTTCACAACTTGCTGTGTAAGCAGTTGCTTCTACTGTGATTTCCTTTACAGCTTCCTCTTGTGGAGCTGGTTCTGCTGCTGCCGGTTCTTCTTCAGCAGGTTGTGCCTCAGTTGGTTCTGCTGCAGGCGCTTCAGCTTCTGGAGCTACTTCTGCTGTTTCTTCTTCTTGAGCAGGAGCTGCTGCTTGCTCAGAAGTATTTGCAGTAGCTGAAGGTGCTTTTTTATCTTCTAAATTAAGGACTAATTCTTGTCCAGGGACAATGAGATCACTTTCAAGAGCGTTCCAGCTTATTAAACTGTCGACGGAAACTCCATATTGTGAAGAGATTCCCCAGAGTGTGTCACCTTTTTTAACTGTATAGTACTCTTTGGATGATACCGTGAGTTCTTGGTCAGGATAGATTAAGTGTGAATTTAAATTGTTCCATTTCATGAGTTGATCAACAGATGTACCGTATTCCTGGGCAATTCCCCATAAAGTGTCACCTTTTTTAACTTCGATGTCTTGTGCTGAAGCGCTAGCTCCACCAGACACTGCAAGTGTAGTAAATGCAGCCACAGAAATAATCGATTTTTTTAGTTTCATAGAAAAATTCCTCCTTATGTAGCTAGCGGTTTATTTATTTTTGCTAACAGGGAAAATACTAACATAGTAAAATCTCAATTCAATAACAGGAACTTTAATATCGTGCGTCAAGAATATTTCACGACTGTAATAGAAAGCGATTTCCTGTATAAACTATCATGTAGAGGAATACTATGGTAATTATAGATGAAAATAATAGGTATAAAGGGTATTTATGGATAAAATAGTTAAAGAGTTCTATTCTATTTTGACTCTGATTTTAGAGATTAAGTGGTCTTTTTCGTAGGTGAATAATTAGTAAATGCTCTTTATATTTTTAAATCAAACAAGATTTAGTCTTAAAAAAGAAGGAAGTTTAATCTTAACAAGCTGGAAGATTCCTACTATACTATAAGAAGGAATGGTTGAACTGGAGGATGACAAGGTTGGATAATCAGGAAGAAAATATCGTACTTTATAAAGATGATCCCGACGAACACAGTGGTCGTTGCGAATGTGGGAACAATATTTTTAAATCACGTGTATTAGATGGAAAGTTTTATCGAAAGTGTCAAGAGTGTGGTAAAACGAAAATCGTATAATAGAAAAAAGGGAAACCGGTTTTTGATGCCGGTTTCCCTTTTTTCTATTTATTCATTTTATGAATGATCGTAGAAGCAAACTGAACCAATTCATCAGTTGTATGATTAATTTGCCTGATGGCTTCCACAATATGATTTAATTCAGTTTGGTTTCGTTTGAACATACCCATATAGTTTTCCATTTCCATTTGAACGGTCATAATGCCGTTTTGTACATTCCCGATCTCTTTGCGGGAGTTCTCCGTTAAGTCAGTCATGTTAAGAACGCGGTTTGAAACAACTCCGATTTGCTTGTTGCTTTCATTCACGAGCTGATGAATGGAGTGGCTCAGTTCCTTTGAGTCTTCGGCAAGCTTTCGAACTTCAGAAGCAACAACTGCAAACCCCCTGCCCTCATTACCGGCCCGAGCTGCTTCAATCGAGGCATTTAGTGCAAGAAGATTTGTCTGCTCAGCTATTTGCTGAATCGAATTAGAAAGAGGCGTAATCTGTTCGGCTATTGTTTTTACCCCTTGGATCTCGTTTAATAGCGTTTTGATTTGCTCAGTTATGATGCCAAAGCTGTCGATCATATTATCTGTTTGATCTTTGTTCATTTTGGAAAGCTGAAGGAGATTTTTGCTGCTCTTTTCTGTGTTTTCAGATTCTGCACGGATACGTTCCGCTTTCGTAGCGGTCTCATTTAGACTTTTTTCTGTTTGGCTTAATGAAGAGCCGAGTTCTGTATTCATGTTGAGCATTTCTACTTGCAGGGCCTGGTTTTCCTGATGAAGTTTCTCGAGCTCATCCATTCTGCTTTGGATATAGTATTCAGATACAATACTTGCGTCTAAATGAATACCATGGTCAATTGCGACCAGTACGGAAGCGAGTTTAGATGGGTCGTTTTGATAAAGTTCTACAATCTTAGGGATCAATAAATGCTGAATGGTTGTGTAGGTGGAAATAAACCAATCAATTGTAACGCCATTCCGGTTATGGGTCTTCCCCATCCTCTCCCTCATGGAGAAATATTCTTCATTTAATTCACCAGAGAATAGAGAACGAAAGTAATCATGGAAAACCTTCTTTAATCGCTCCCGGCTGGAATGATTAACAGCAATCTCTACTAAACTTGGATGTTTGTAGAGGTGATCCAATACCGTTTCAAGCAAGGAATCGGATAACTGCTCATAGACGGGGAGAACTTCTTTTAATTCGTTCAAATGGTGTTCCTGGAATTGCATATAATGCAATCTTTCATTCAGTTTCTTGTCTTGCAGGACAATGATGTTGGATGTAGGGACGATTACAGGTTCAGTCTTGGGTTTTCTTGAAAACAAAACAGCCATGGGGGGTTCCTCCGATAAATAATGATAATTTTAATGTTATATGTATAAACTTTGTATAACTTTAATATATCTACTTTACCCCAACTTTTTTCCTATGACAATCTTTTTGTTTGTAAAATTTAAATAATTCAATGAAGCTTGGCCCTGTTGGTTCTATAAGCGAACAATGCCCAAAAGTCCAGGTTTCCACTCCCCCCCTTCCCTTTCCTCCTATGTATCGCAGTCAAATTTAGTTGTACAAAACATATACAAAAAGAGGGACGGACCTTTGATCCTAGGAGCTACTCCTAGGAATCAAGGTCCGTCCCTCACTGCTTTATTGTGTTAAAATAATTGGTTCGTCTTTGGTTATGATGATGGTGTGTTCGATTTGGGCAACGAAGCTGTTGTCGGGTGTGATGTAGGTCCAGCCGTCGCCCTTTTCGATTACGTTTTGTGCTTTGGTTGAGATGAAGGGTTCAAATGCGATGACCATCCCTTCTTTTAACAGTGCATTATCCCATGGATCGAAATAATTTAAGATGTGGTCAGGTTTCTCATGAAGAGACCGTCCTACACCGTGGCCGGTTAAGTTCATGATCACCGTATAACCATTTTTTCGCGCTTCATTATTAACCGCTTTTCCGATACCGTTTTGTTTTGATCCAGCTCTTGCTTTCTGGAGTCCCGCTTGGAATGATTTTAATGCCACTTCGCACAAATCTGTAAGTTTTGGGTCTCCCTCCCCAACAACAAATGAGATTCCTGTATCAGCATAATAACCATTTTTAGAACCGGATACGTCAATATTGACAAGGTCTCCCTCATTGATTACTCGTTCACCGGGAATTCCATGAGCCACTTCTTCATTTACACTAATACATGTGAAACCGGGAAAGTCATATTCCCCTTGAGGGCCAGAAATGGCTCCGTTATCTTCGAACATTTTCCCGGCCATATCGTCAAGCTTTTTTGTCGTTATGCCAGGCTTAGTATGAGAGCGTAATTCATCACGGATCATTGCCACGATACTTCCTATCTCTTTTAACGCTTTTAAATCTTCATCAGTTTTGACAATCATATTATCTTCCTTCTCTTTTGAAATTTCACCTTCCCTTACTATACCGAATCACAATCTGTTTTTAAAGGGAAAGCTTTTGTTTACTAGGGTGGTTAATTATAATTGGATTCGCTCCATTCAATTATTAGATCAAACAAATAGAAATAGGAGGGGGATGACGAAGGACATGATCGTGGCGGTTAATGCCATAGCCGCACCACTTACTGCGCCTTCCCTGTCCCCTTCTTTAATAGCCTGTGCCGTCCCAACTCCATGGGATATCACACCGAATGGAAGTCCTTTTGCTATGGGGTGTTTTACTTGCAACCACTTTAAAATAGTAGGGATGACCATGGCACCGAACATCCCTGTCACAATGACGACCGTCGGAATGACTTCTATATTCGCATCAATTACTTTCCCTATATCAACAGCTACTGGGGTTGTAATGGTTTTAATAAGCAAGGAGCGGTTCCATTCAGATGGGATCCCCAACCACATACTGAATAAATAAGAAATAACCATAGACATACCACTTCCGAAAAGGATACCGAAAAGGATCGGCTGTACATGCTGCACTAATAACTTTCGATGCTGATAAAGGGGATATGCAAGGGAAACTGTAGCTGGTCCAAGTAAATAGGTTATGTAAGATGTGAAGTCTGCATACTGATTATATGGAATATCGATAATCAGTAATGTGACAATAACAGCAATCGTACTAATAAAAATAGGAATCGTTATGGGGATTGGCCAAATTCGGTGAATCTTTACCCCAAAAATAAAATACAATATTGTAATGCCTATTGCCAGAAGTGAACTAATGAGATGTATCATGGCTTCGCTTCTCCTTCCATCTTATTAATCTCTCTGCTGATAAGGCGGTTGCTACAAATCCTGTTATCCCGCTAATAACCATAATGACAATGAGCTTCCATCCGAAATCAATAAAATATGGCCCCAGAACCATTGCGCTAACTGACAAGGGAAGAAAAAAGAAGGAAAAATGTCTTAGAAAGAATCCTGTACCGTCCATTAATAATCTTTCTTTCACTACCCCCGTTAATAAAAGTAGAAACAAAAAAAGCATCCCGATAACGCTTCCCGGAATGGGTAAATGAAAGAAGTCTGTACACCACTTTCCAATCTCAAAAAATAAGCATAGAATGGCAATTTGAATGATGATCCGAACAACCTGCATAATTTTCTCCTCGCTTTATAGTCTTCTCACGATTTTATCACAAATGGCAGGGCAATAGAGAATAGTGTTGAACTCAAAAAAAGAGCATGAGGTTCTCCCCCCATGCTCTTTTAGAAAGAATAGTATGGATTAGCTCCTTAAAGAGCTCCTATTCATTTAATCATTTATTTTAAATTATTTTAACGAACGCTTCTGCAGTTGACTTACTGGATTGTGGATTCTGCCCAGTCACGAATTTCCCATCGGTGATGACATGGTCACTCCATGCTTCAGATTTTTCAAATTGAGCTCCTTGCTCTCTTAATTTTGTTTCTAATAAGAAAGGCATTAATGAATCGAGGCCCGTTTGCTGTTCTTCTTCGTTGGTGAATCCTGTCATGCTTTTTCCTTCAACCAGCCATTTTCCATTTGACAGTTTCGTTCCAACGAATCCAGCAGGACCGTGGCATACAGATCCAATGGCTTTGTTGTTTTCAGCAAAGTGAGCCAGTGCTTGTTGAAGTTCCGGACTGTCAGGGAGATCAAACATCGTTCCGTGTCCACCTGGTAAGAAAATCCCTGAGTATTCGTTAACGTTTAGTTGCGAAAGGACCATCGTTTGATCCAATTCTTTGGTGACACCCTTCCACTTTTCCACCTGTTCATCATCAAGGCTGTTAGGATCTAAAGGAATACGGCCTCCTTTTAAGCTAGCCACATCTACATCGAATCCCTGATTCTTAAATTCTTCATATGGTTCAGCGAACTCAGATAACCAAAGACCTGTTTCGTGTTCATCATCAATTTTGCTTTCATTCGTTAAAACCATTAATATCTTTTTCAATGTGTACCCTCCATTTTTATATAGCTGTTATCCTACTCTTTTGTTTTATCCTCTTATCTTGAAATTAAACTTCCGTATTACAATTATTTTTTTTTTGCAAGGTTGTAAGGATAAAAAAACGACTCCCTTATGAGAGTCGTTTCGATGGGTTAATGTATATCAAATACGAATTGAATTTTCTTTTCAACAGGATCCCAACTAAGGTAAGCTGAAAACTCCTTTTCTCCTTTTTTGAAACCGTCGATGCGTTCGGATTTCCCATCTGCGAGCACTTTTTTCACGATTGCCTGGGTCATACGCTTTGAGAGAATGGTCTTAGAAATGGTGAAGCTGCACTTTGTTTTTTGATAATTGGAGCATCCGTAGAATTTTCCTTTGTCAACCACTTTTCCGCCACACTTCAAGCATGTGCCGACGCTGGTTTTCGATGTTCTTTTACCTTTACTCCCTTTGGACCGTTGGATGGAATCAGTATCAAGATCTTCGAAATTCCATGTGTTTGCCTCTTGAAGAGCGTTTTGAACAAGTTTATCGCTTAATTTCTTCACTTGCTCCATAAACTCGGGTGCGGACGCTTTTCCTTTTCCTATTTCCTGAAGTCGCTGCTCCCATTTTGCCGTCATTTCAGCTGATGCCAACACATTTTCACCAATTGCCCGAATCAAAACTTTTGCTTTATCGGTTGGATAGACAATATTCTTTTGGATATCAATGTAGTTCCGATCTTTAAGCATGGTTATGATTCCAGCGCGTGTTGCCTCGGTACCCAGACCTTCTGTTTGCTTTAACACTTTCTCGAGCTCATCATTATCCATGTATTTACCCGCTGTCTTCATTAAGGTAATCAGTTGACCTTCTGTGTAACGCTTAGGTGGCTGGGTTTTTCCTTCCTTGGTATGGACACTCTTGACAGTGCCCTTGTCGCTTTCCTTAACAGTTGGCAGGAGCGGTTCGTCATCCTTTTCATTCTGCATCAGAACCTGTCTCCATCCTTCTTGGAGAATTTGCTTTCCTTTAGAAATGAATTCAGCCCGTTCGTCCACGACGGTAGTGATAGTAGTGTAATTGATCACAGCTTTGTCGTGATGTGCAGCGATAAAACGTTTAACCACTACATCATATATTTTCCTTTCGTCCCCTGATAGAGATTGAGGATCGGTTACTTGTTCAGTTGGAATAATCGCATAGTGATCAGAAACCTTCGCTTCATTTACAAAACGCTTGTTATTCAACAGGCTCTTTTGAGGAGTGGGGATCCAGCTATTGTAAGGACTGTATTCCTGAAGCTTAGACAATATTTCCGGGAAGGTTTCTGCTTCCCCTTTGGTTACATATTGTGAATCTGACCTTGGGTAAGAAACAATCCCCTTTTGATAAAGCTTTTGCAGAACATCCAATGTTTTTTTAGGTGAAAATTTATATATTTTGTTAATCGTTGCCTGAAGAGCTGAAAGATTAAAAAGTAACGGAGGAGCAAATTCTTTTCTTTCTGTTTTCATCTCTAGTACGCTTGCAGGCTTCCCTTGGCAGAACGAAGCAATCTTCTCTGCCAGTTCCTTTGTTTGAATTCGAGATTCTCCATCCTTTTGCCAAACCCCTTCGTACATGTGATCTCCCATTTGAAAGGTTGCTTTCACTTCCCAGAAGGGTTCGCTTTTGAATTGCTCTATTTCTTCATCTCTTTTCACAATTAAAGCAAGAGTCGGAGTTTGTACCCTGCCTGCAGAGAAAACATCCGACATGCCTTGCTGCTTTAGTAGAATGCTATACGCTCTCGATGCATTCATTCCCACAAGCCAGTCCGCACAAGCACGGGAATAGGCTTCATAATAGAGGCTCCGCATTTCCGTTTCTTCTTTTAAACTGGTGAACCCTTGAATGATGGCTTTCTCTGTCAGGGATGATATCCATAATCTTTTCATGGGTTTTTGCACCCGGGACATTGAAATAATATTCCGGATGATCAACTCACCTTCACGCCCGGCATCCCCTGCATGGATGATTTCTGTGACTTCCCTTTTCTTTAGAAGGTCTTTGATGACTGCGAATTGTTTCGCTTTTGCCCGTTGAAGCTCATATTGAAATCGTTGAGGAATGATGGGGAGGTCTTCCAACGTCCACTTCTTCCATTTGCTTTCATATTTTTCCGGGGCTTTAAGCTGAAAAAGATGACCTACAGCCCATGTGATATATGCCCCCTTGGGGAACACATCATTAGAATGTACTTCAATGTATCCTTGGCGTTTTCGATGAGGAAAAGGTTTAGCGAGGGTTGCTCCTTGATCGGGTTTTTCGGCAATAACAACTTTCATATCATTCTCCTGTCCAGCTTTATGATTCCTTCATTATAGCATGTTTTTCAGAACTCTTGTTCTATGTATGTGGAGAAATCATATTTGTTTTTTATCAGTCATATTCGAAACTAGTTTAATACAAATCTACTTGATAGAATAGGGTTGATTTTTTTTGTGGTCCCAAGGGTGGGCGTGAATGTACGAAGATTGTTCGTGGGGTATGTAATGTTATAGTGAAATGGTGTTACAGATTAGAAGCCATATCTGTAACACCATTTCCTTATTGTCCTAAATTTTCCAGATTCCCTTTAATCTCTTGTAGCTGATTAAAGGTGTTTACGATCTCAAGGTTTTGTAACTCTGAAATTTGGACTTCTCCCTTATCAATTTCGACTAAGGCACGATCAATTCCTTCCAGCGCTTGTTCATTATACCCTTCCACTTTATTGTGGATGCTTTCTGCCAGCTGAGGCGGGGTCAGATCATTGATCTCTTGTATTTCTGTTTTCATGTCTTTTAATCTGGTTTCAAGTGCCGGTATGTTGGATGAATCTGCCGCTGCATTTTCCACTAATCCAGGAAAATCGTTTGCAAATTGTTCTGCTTCATTTAAATAATCGGTCATTTCTTCAACATAGGTCAAACTGTTATTTGCTTCCTCGAGGATCCCGCAGCCTGTCAGCATAAAAAAGCTGAATAATATGATTAATTTTTTCACTGAATTTCATCCTTCCCTAGCTTTCTCTCCCTATATATACGAATGACCTTCGCAATGGTTTCATTTCTTTTCATAAAAAGAAGGCTAACACACCGTTAGCCTTCTCCATGTCTTATTTAATGATTTGCAGTTCTTTAGGGAATTTGGTCAATGTTTCGTAACCATCCTTCGTTATCAGTACATCATCTTCAATTCTTACGCCGCCGATTTCCGGTACGTAAATCCCTGGCTCGATGGTGTAGGTCATTCCTTCTTTTAATATCCCATTATTTAAATGGCTCATCGATGGGAATTCATGTACGTTGATCCCAAGGCCGTGACCGATCCGGTGGGGGAAATAGTCTCCATACCCTGCTTCTGTAATGATATCCCTTGCGATTTGATCCAGGTCACCAATACGGTTTCCGGGCTTACTTGCACCCAGGGATGCCAGTTCTGCTTTTAAAACGGTATTGTAGATTTCTTTTTGCTTGTCTGAAACCGATTTATAAGCGAATGTACGGGTGATGTCAGAGGTATATCCTTCAAGGACAACACCAAGATCAAACAAGACAAAATCTCCTGCCTTCAGCTTCCGGTCTCCTGGGTTTCCGTGTGGATCTCCAGCTTTTTCACCAAAGAGCACCATCGTAGAGAAGGACATTTCACGAATGCCTTTTTTCTTTAATTCATACTCGATCTTTGCAAGAACTTCCATCTCCGTAATGCCTTCTTGGAGTGCACTTATACCTACTTCAACCCCGAAGTCTGCCATTTCAGCTGCACGACGCATGATGGCGATTTCACCCTCATCCTTCACTACACGCATCTCATTTAATTTATCTTCAACATTCACTATATTCGGTGAGGTGAACATGTTTGAAAATGCCTGACTGCGGCCATACGTTACGACTTCATTTTCGAAAGCCACCTTGCGGCCATCAATTCCTCGTCTTTGAATGGCTTGTTGAATGAATTCCCATGGATTTTCATGATCAGAGTAGCCGATCACTTCGTTGTTCCAACCGGCATCCTTCACTTGACGTGCTTCCATTCCAGGTACGACCACAAATGGATCGGCATCCGGAAATACAAACAGTCCCATCAACCGCTCATGTGGATCCGTGTGGAAATTCGTTAAGTAAAATACATTTTCAGTTGAATTGATGAATGCGGCATCGATATTTTCTTCTTTTAACCAATTTTTCAGCATTTCTATACGTTGTTTCATCGTGAGTTCCTCCTCGAATTTCGTGATGTTATGTAATCGATTAATATGAGCATATCTATGCTAACACATTTTGAAGAAAGTTTGAAATAATCGTATTGAATCGGAAGGTACTCAATGGGGTTGTTTGTTTTTTTGATAGGGGTAAGCTTTTCCTACCTCTTGCCTATAAAGTACGGGGGGTGTTTGTGATATAATTTGTAGCATACAGTGAATGTAGGGTGGGAGTGGCCACTTCCTTATAGAAGGAGGTGGTGCTTATAGTGACAACGTATGAGGCGTTAACGCTAATGATTACCTTTGGCTCTTTAATTGTCTCCATCATTGCCGTAGTTATTTCAAACGACAAAAAGAAATAACCCCACCCTCATGAAGCGCCTAAACTTTGAAGGGTAGAGTTATGTTCCTTTCTCTATTGGGCCACTGCTTTCCTTGCAGTTTGCTGTGTAGCAAGAGACATTGGTTGCCGCCAGTGTCTCTTGTTTTATCATTATGCTCTACTTTTAAGATAGTATAAATCCAGTCGGAAAGCAAGATGAGTACAAGCAAAACTTTACGAAAAAATATAGCCTGGAGAAGAAATTCTCTAAATGCTTTATTAATACACAGGGTCTGTTTTCTTAGGCTTGCGAACAAGTGCCATGATTCCTGCAATCAGGAACAGAAGGCCTGGTACGAAACCAAATCCTATCGTGCCAAGTCCGATGACTAGGGCAGCGATGATAAACATGATTCCGGACAATACGGGTTTTTTATTTTTCACAATGGTCAGTACAGCAATAATCCCCATGATGGACGCAATGATTCCTAAGATAACAAGGTACGATCCAGTTGATTCAGCAGCGTTGATAATGGAGCTTAAATCTCCTGCAGTCATCTCTGCATTTTGTATATTTGGATCACTCTCCATACCTTCTTCGAGTTGGGACATGACCTCAGGATTACTCATCCCCATATTAAGTACGATTCCGATTATGGAAAATAATGCGGATAAGATAATTCCGATTACTCCCATCACTACTTCTCCTGTTCGTTTCACCATTCTACTCTCTCCTTTATAGATAAATACTTTATAATATATTGTGCTAAAACGATACTATTCCTTTAAAAGGATAGTGTGTTTAGCTTCTTACTCATGTAGGTTTCCAGGATGGAATGATCTTCTGGAAATCCCAGGGGCAGGTTCTTTAACTCTTGAAGTGAAAACCATTCGATATTATGTATTAATTGATCAGGGTCCTGTATGGTGGCCTCTCCTCCCAGGAGATGGACTTCATAGTAATGAATTCTTATAGAAATACTTCCTTCATTCCCCCACTTTGTATACAAATGATTTCCTACTTCAACATCATAGCCTGTTTCTTCCCAAACTTCACGTTTGCAGCATTCCTGAGGGGATTCGCCCGATTCCATCCCCCCTGAAGGAACAGACCACCGTTTCTCTTCTCCTTCTTTCCCTTGTAATACCATCAATAAACGACCTTCATGCATGCAAAGAGCGGATGCACCAATCCATTCATTCAATCAATCACCTCATTTCGTGTGGAAGCATTCAAACTCATTCAATTCTTTAATGAATGAGTTATGCCTCCTTAAGCATATTCTCTCTTTTGACAAAATTCTCCTTCTGCATAATAAAATTCTTTATATTCAGACATTTCTTAATCGTGCTATAAGGTCCGTCCCTCTTTGGTCTCTTTCATTCCGAGTTTCTTTAAGATGATGTTTTCCATTATGCTCCATGGAAGGACTGCTTTGAGTAATAGGGTTAATCGCACTCCTTTGCCTATGGGAATTCGAAAAGATTTTTTCTTGTTTAGTGCTATTTCCCGTACGATCGAGGCAACTTCCCTTGGATCTCCAAGTGTATCTGCACCAGCTTGAATTTCCGAGTTGATGGCTTCCATGTAGCGAAAGTAAGGAGAGTTTTCTTGCATCGAAAGTGGAGTGACTTTCTTACCTGATGTCCAGATATTCGTTTGATAAGAACCGGGTTCTATCAGATGCACGGATATGCTAAAGGGTTTAAGCTCCAATCTCAGACTTTCGGTGTATCCTTCTAATGCATGCTTGGAAGATACATAAGGACTGAGTCCAGGAAAGCCGAATCTGCCGCTAATGCTGCTCATATTGATGATCTTCCCTTCTCCTTGCTTTCTCATATAAGGGAGAACAATTTGAGTCATTCTCATGACACCAAAAACATTCGTTTCAAATTGTTCACGGAACTCATCGATTGTAACGTCTTCTGCAAATCCCGCACCGGCAAATCCTGCATTATTCAAGAGGATGTGCACCTTGCCCAAATCATTAAGGGCGGTAGAGAATTCCTTGATGGATGCTTCAGACGTTACATCCAATGGATGCACTTCCACTAAATCCCTCACTTTTAGCTCCTCAGCCCGTTGAAGCAATGCACTTCCTTTATGTGGGTCTCTCATGGAGGCGATTACTTTATATCCAAGTTGTGCAAGCTCCAGCGTCGAGAGAAAACCAAACCCGCTATTCGCCCCCGTCACCACGGCTATTTTATAATTCATCCCAGCTTCCTCCCCATTTTTTCTTTCTATCAGTATAGCAATAATGGTTCTGATCCACTGAGTTTTTTATCAAAAAAACGCAAAAAAAGGGTGGCTTCATCCCATTGAAGCCACCCTTTTAACGAGGAAGTCGTGTCAATTTCTATTCTTAATCTACAGCAACCCCATATGATATTCAACAACTCTAAGAAGGGATGAACAGTTCTCTCGGGAAATGAATAGTCATCTATGGTCAATTTCATCAACTATTCATATATTTATATAATTCTAAGCATATTTATGGATCATTATTTTGCCTGCGTCGAACCAACTATTTTTCCGTCACTAGAATAAAAGTTCACTTGAGGAACATGGAGCATACCCTCGTAAGGTTCGATGTGAATGAAATAGTCATTCTCTTCAAGCTCTAATCGTTTAAACTGGATATTTTCCCGGTATGTAAAGTAGTCAGCACCCATTTCGTCGCGGTCACCGTAAACGATAAACTGATTAGTATGAAGAAAGTCTGTTCCGGCAGATAATTGAGGAGAATCATTAATACTGTTTAGCTCATAAAGGGGAAGGACATTCATTTTTTTATAAATGGCCAGTCCGATCTGATTTTTCCCGTCCTTATTCATATAGGTATAGAGCAGGAGGTATTGCTGCCCGGCTTCTTTTTCTGAAACAACTTTCAGATCATGGTAAGTGCCCTTAAACTCTAATTGTTCAAGGTGTTGCCTGAATGCACCCTTTCTTGTGATAGAGTCACCTTTTTCAAAATAGAGAGTGATTGCAAAGGCAATTAGTGAAGACACTAACAGTGATAGGAGGAAACTTCCCCTGGTATTCTTTTTTTCTTCCAACCAGCATCCCTCCAAATGAATTTACATATTTATCCTTATTTTATCATGATTCTTACAGGAATTCCTAGTGTATACAAACAAACCGGCAGAAAATTCATTCTGCCGGTTTCCTGCTTACGACTGCAAATCTACTGGGACTACTGCACTCTTAAGCTCACTATTTAATTCCGCTCTATATTGCTGTTCCTGGTCTGAATTCCACTTCAGAAGCTTCGCCATTATCTCGATTACAGGCTCCTTCCATTTCTCCACCCACTCACGATCGAAGAATAAAGCACCAGTCCGTCTAATAAAGAAATCAACCGGCGTCGCGGCCATCTCCTCCTGAATCGCATAAATCAGTTGCGCATATAAATAAGCAGGGACGGACCTTTCATCACTTGTTCCACTATAAGCATGAGCAAGCTTATAGAGCTGATCCACGTTTGAACCGTACATGGCTGCAAGCTTTCTTCCCTCTTCCTCTGTTAATCCAAATTGATGCGCCTCATCTGCTTTTTGATCAATAAACGCTCGGAAGTTTTTCGATCCGCCTACATGACCTCCAGAGATCGGCATATGCTTCGTAGAAGAAGCGGGGAACTTCTTCTTATTCTCTTCTTTTAATCGTTTTGATACAAGGTCAACCACTGTTTCCCCCATTTTACGGTAACCAGTTAGCTTTCCGCCGGCAATGGTGATGAGTCCACTTTCTGCTTCCCAAATTTCATCTTTACGGGAAATTTCAGATGGGTCCTTCCCTTTTTCAAAAATTAATGGTCTTACACCTGCCCAACTCGATTCCACATCCTCTTTCCCTACAGATACATCGGGAAACATAAAATGAATCGCATCCAAGATATAATCCCTGTCCTCAGATGTCATATGAGGAGATGATTTTTCCTGATCGAAAAATGTGTCTGTTGTCCCGACATAAGCTTTGCCATCTCGAGGAATCGCGAATACCATTCTTTTATCAGGAGTATCAAAGTAAACCGCCTGCTGAAGAGGGAATTTGCTTTGATCAATGACAAGATGAACACCCTTAGTTAAGCGAAGCTGTTTGTTATTCGTACTGTAATCTTTTCCGCGTACATCATCTACCCAAGGACCTGCGGCGTTGACGAATTTTGAACCGAGGATTTCAATCGTATCCCCCGTCACCAGGTCTTCAGCTTCAATTCCGACTACTTTCTTATTTTCATAGAGGAATCGCTGGGATTTCATATAGTTTATGACAGTGGCACCGTGTGCAACTGCTTCTTTCATGACTTCTATCGTTAATCTGGCATCATCAGTCCGGTATTCAACGTAGTAACCGCCGCCTTTAAGGCCATCTTTTTTCACAAGGGGTTCCTTCTTCAATGTTTCTGAAACTGAAAGCATGGAGCGTCGTTCACTTCTCTTTACTCCAGCGAGGTAGTCATACACCTTTAATCCAATCGACGTGCTGAATTTACCGAATGTGCCCCCTTTATGAAGGGGGAGCAACATCCATTCAGGAGTCGTTACATGAGGTCCATTTTCATAAACGATTTCCCGTTCTTTTCCCACTTCCGCTACCATTTTCACTTCGAATTGCTTCAAGTAGCGTAAGCCGCCATGAACGAGCTTTGTAGAACGACTGGAAGTCCCGGCTGCGAAATCCTGCATCTCGACTAGTGCCACCTTCATTCCACGTTTCGAAGCATCAAGGGCAATGCCTGCTCCGGTAATTCCCCCTCCGATCACAATCATATCAAAGTGGTTTGAGGCTAATACTTGTTTCACTTCTCTTCTTGCAGTACTTGAAAAGGTCATAGTGGGTTCCTCCTAAGGTATATATAAATAGTTTAAGTTCTCACTCTTCTTGTTTAACCATAAAAAAAGAGACCAAAACGAACATTATGGTAAAATAGTTCCATAATGCAGGTTTGGTCTCTCGTGGTCTCTAACCGAACTTATTAACTTATAAACAGTATATCATATGTTCATTTTATTTAAAAGCCATAGCTGCTCTAACGGCTTTTTTCCATCCGTTATAAAGTTCTCCTTGAGTTTCAACAGGCATTTGCGGTTCAAACTCCTTATCTTTATTCCACTGCTTCGATATTTCATCCCGGTTATCCCAGAATCCTACAGCTAACCCCGCTAAATAAGCGGCACCTAATGCCGTTGTTTCATTTACCACTGGTCTTTCGACAGGTACAGATAAAATATCGCTTTGGAATTGCATTAAGAAGTCATTTTTAACAGCACCGCCATCGACTCTCAGTTTCTTAAGGGAGATTCCGGAGTCGGCTTCCATCGCTGTCAGCACATCTTTCGTTTGGTAAGCAAGGGATTCCAGGGTGGCTCTTACAAAATGCTCTTTAGATGTTCCTCTTGTTAAACCGAACACAGCTCCGCGAACATCACTGTCCCAATAAGGAGTTCCCAATCCTACAAAGGCAGGAACAACATAAACGCCGTCTGTAGTGTCTACCTTTTCTGCATACGCCTGACTGTCCTTCGCGTCCTTCAGCATACGAAGACCGTCGCGAAGCCACTGAATGGCAGAACCGGCTACGAAAATACTGCCTTCCAATGCATACTCCACTTTTCCATCAATTCCCCATGCCAAGGTTGTGAGTAAACCATTATTAGACTTTACAGCTTTTTTACCTGTATTCATCAGCATGAAGCAACCAGTTCCATACGTATTCTTAGCCATACCCTCTTCATAACAAGCCTGTCCAAACATTGCCGCCTGCTGATCCCCTGCCGCACCGGCAATCGGAATCTCCTTCCCGAAGAAATGGTAAGGTACCGTTTTCGCATAGATTTCCGAGGAGGGACGGACCTCTGGAAGCATGCTTTCTGGAACGCCTAATATGTCAAGTAGCTCCTGATCCCATTTCAAATCGTAAATGTTATACATGAGCGTGCGGGAGGCATTGGAATAATCCGTTACGTGAGCTTTTCCACCAGACATTTTCCAGATCAACCATGTGTCGATCGTCCCGAATAAAAGCTTGCCATTTTCCGCTTTTTCTTTCGCACCCTCTACATTGTCAAGAATCCATTTAACCTTGGTACCAGAGAAGTAGGCATCAATCAATAATCCTGTTTTGTCACGGAACGTATCGTTATGTCCCTGTGATTTAAGTTCTTCACATATCCCCGCTGTTTGACGTGACTGCCATACGATGGCGTTGTAAACAGGGTCTCCGGTTTCTTTATCCCAAACGACCGTTGTTTCACGTTGATTGGTGATTCCGATCCCTTCAATCTGATCGGGTTTGATATTGGACTCAGATAAAACGCTTGCAATAACGGCTAAAATCGATCCCCAAATTTCGTTCGCACTATGTTCAACCCAACCCGGCTTCGGAAAATGTTGAGTAAATTCTTTTTGTGCAGTATGGACGATTTCTCCATTTTTATTAAATAAAATCGCTCTTGAACTTGTCGTACCCTGATCTAATGATAAAATGTATTTCTCCATTTTGTTATCCCTCCAAAAAATTAATTATCGGTTGATAATTGATGCACTTTTTGAGCTAAACTGATCTTTCTGTCACTCGCATATGCAAGCCCAAGTACTGCCAGTGTAACAAGTAGGACTACCCAAAAGCTTGTCGTGACTTGTCCAATGAAAATGGCTTTATAAAATACGCCTCCAAATGATCCTCCCAAGACAGGCCCGACAACAGGAACCCAGGAATATCCCCAGTTGGATGGCCCTTTACCTGGAATCGGCAGCAGGAAGTGAGCAATACGCGGTCCTAAATCACGGGCAGGATTGATGGCATAGCCTGTTGTTCCACCGAGAGAAATTCCGATAGCTATGATCAAGAAACCAACGATAAATGGATTCAGGCCATCTGTAAATGTATTCGCTCCTATAGATAATAATCCTACTACTAACACAAAAGTTCCAATGATTTCACTTAATAAATTTGAAAAATAGTGTGGAATGGCAGGTCCTGTAGCAAATACCCCCAATTTCACCCCGGGATCCTTCGTTGCATGCCAGTGGGGTAAAAAGTGTAGATAGGTGATGGTTGCCCCAATCATCGCTCCGATCATTTGAGCTAAGATGTACTGAGGAACCTCACTCCACGGGAAGTCTCCATTAAAAGCCAGTCCCAAGGTAACAGCAGGGTTTAAATGAGCCCCACTAAACTGTCCAACGGCGTATACACTCATGGCAACACCCAGACCCCAACCAAATGTGATGACAATCCAACCAGCGTTATAAGCAAATGATTTCTTAAGATTAACATTTGCACAAACCCCTGCACCAAAAATGATGAGTAAGGCTGTTCCAACCACTTCTCCTAAAAATGCAGTCATGCTTTTTCCCTCATTTCGTATATTTTTTATAAAATAAAAAGACTCACGGAATGCCTCCTGGAAATAGGCAGTTCACGTGAGTCTCTTCATCTCTTTCACAACGTATTAACTTGTGGACTATGTTACTCCACTATGAAAACGTTGTCAATACATTTTTCAGGTTTTATTTCTGATCAAAATGCTTCCATAGCACACGATCTGACGTAGTGATGGCCGTAGCGCCAGCCTCAAGAGCGGATTCCACCTCTTCAACAGTATCGATAAGCCCTCCTGCAAAAATAGGCTTCCCCGTTTTTTCTCTTATTTCGGTAATGATTTTAGGGATGACTCCAGGAAGGACTTCAATGAAGTCAGGATCTGTTTTATGTATAAGCTCAATGCTGCGATTCATAGCACTTGAATCGATCACAAACATCCTTTGAGTGGAAAAAATACCTTTTTGCCTTGCTTTCTTAATCACATTCCCTTTGGTTGAAATGATGCCATAAGGCTTTATTTCCTGACAGATATATTCTGTCGCGTACTCATCACTGGATAGTCCATGGATTAAGTCCAAATGCAGAAACATTTTCCGATTTTCCTTACGTGCATAATCAAATACACTTTTAAGCATTCCAACATGGAGATCGAGAAACACACCGTACTGAAAAGAGGTTTCGAGCATTTTATCAAAGTCCTTCATGGACCGGATGGCAGGCAATATCTTTTGACCTTCAAAACTCACCTTCTTTTTCCCTCCCTTTCTATTTTTAATGGATCTTTTTCACAAGGAGAAATTATATCATAAATTACTGTAAGTTTTCATGAGATTCCAATAATTTTACCATAATATTACATCTTGTGGTAGCTGACAAAATTCAGCAGGAGTGAAGGTCGATTTAGTTTTGATCGATGATTTTATCAACCGTAAGATTTCAGTTAAAGGAGAGTTAATATCAGTTCAGCAGGCCCTATCTCTCTTTTTTGAAGATGGATTGGATACGCTCTTGCATTTCCGTTTTACTATGATATTGAAACAATCCGATTCCATTGCCCCATGGATCCTGAAAGGTTGCCCACTTTACTGGGACTTCTTCTCTTTCATGGATGTCAAAGTGCTTTGTACCTAAAAGGGATGACAGTCTTTCCCTTTCTCTGCTAATATCCTCAACCCCCAAACGGATTGGACCGGAATTGAGGGATGGGGTGCCTTCTGCTACCTGGAGCCAACAGCCTGGAATGAGTTCCCACTCTGCAAACCCTTCGTGGGGGATGAAATCTGGAGTGCGATTTAATAGAGTTTCATACCATTTTTGCCCTTTTTGCATATCAGTTACGCGGACCTGTACAGTCATTTCATAAATCATGGGATCTCTCCTTTTATTAGTAGGATTATTCTAGATTTAGGCCGGATTTTCTAATAAAACGGCTTGATTCTCTCAGTTAACTCATCTTGCATCATCCTTCATACCAGTTAGTTATTGAGATGCCAAAAGTGACGTCCGGATTATGAATCATTTTTTACATCAACCCTATATAATCAGGAAAATCTGACCAAGACTGAAGCTATTAAATCAGATAGCCCAGTTGCCATTGCGGAAAATAGGGATCTTTCTTCCATCACGGCACACTCCATCTATATTCATATGATCTGAACCAATCATAAAATCTTCATGAACCACACTTTCATTGAGTCCTTTTTCTTCCCGTTCTTCATCGGATAAGATGTCTCCATCCTTTATACAAGTGGGATAAGAGGAACCGATCGCTAAATGGTTGGATGCATTTTCATCAAATAAGGTGTTAAAGAATAGAACACCAGAATCAGAGATCGGTGACTGATGCGGGACAAGTGCCACCTCTCCAAGATAGGCCGCTCCATCGTCTGTCAGGATCAATTTTTTCAAGATTTCCTCCCCTTCTCTGGCTGTGATTTTCTTAATTTCCCCATCTTCAAACGTAAGGGTGAAATCGTCGATCACGTTCCCATTGTAAGCAAGTGGTTTGGTACTTGAAACTGTGCCATTGACTCCGGTTTTTACAGGGACAGTATACACTTCTTCTGTCGGCATATTGGCAATAAAATGGGTTCCATCTGGTGTTTTACTTGCTCCTGTCAGCCATAAGTGATCTTCATGGAGTTCAACGGTAAGGTCCGTCCCTTCCGATTGGTAGTGCAAGGATTTGAGCTTTAGGTGATTGAGTTCGCTTGCTTTGTTGGTCAGGGTTTCGATATGTGTTTGCCAAGCGAGGACTGGATCTTCATGATTAATACGGACGGATGTGAAGATACGGTCCCAAAGGATTGGGATTCTTTCTTTCTCTGGTAAGTCAGGAAACACCTTGTCTGCCCATTTTTGTGAAGGGATGGCCACGATAGACCAGCTGATCTGATCCTTTTCAATCGCTTCATAGAAACGGTCCAGGGCATCTCCACTTGCTTTTTCAAAATTAAGAATACGGTCCGGGTCGATTCCTTTCAACAGGTCCGGATCATTCGCTTCTATTTGAAGAAAGGCTCCTTTATGGTCCACAACCCATTCATGCGCAGCAGCCAGCCAGCTTGGAAATTCGTAGAACGTGTCATCCGGGGCAAGCTCATAATGTGTTCTCATGATTTCCTCGTCATACCATTGAACATGCACGTTTTTTGCTCCGGCAAGATATGCTTCTTTTACAACAATGCGTACGAATTTTTCAGTTCCGAGGGGGGCGGAAATCCACAGGGGCTGATCAGGTTGAACATTTACTCCCACTTTAATCGCGAGCTCTGCGTATTGAATTATTTTTTGGTCGAAATCTTTATGTATTGTCATTTTGTTAACTCCTATTCTAGTAGTCTATTAATGTAGGCAATCATCTTTTCTTGAGTTTCTTCCAGTGATTCACTGTGTTGTTCAACCTCAGCCTTTCCATAAAACAGTTCGCCGAATCGATCTGCCTCTTCATTTCGCGGAATAACGTGCATATGATAGTGCGTTAACTCGTTGTAGATGCCTCCATTCTGGCAGACGGTAATCCCGTTGGGTTCATAAAGAGCCTGAACGGCTTGTGCAACGAGTTGTGAAGCCTTCATTATAGAGAGACTTTCTTCTTCACTGAATTCCGTTACTTCCACTGTGTGTCGTTTAGGGAGGATCAGGGTATGTCCGGGGTGATGCGGTACATGGTCCAAAAAGCAGGCCACATGATCATTTTCGTATATGATAAATACTCTCTCTTTTTCATTTGCAAGGCGGCAGCCGAGACAATTTTCCATACATATACCTCCAATTTAAAGGGATTCCATCAATAATGTCGAATTCTGTTTGAATAGCTAAAATAAAAGCTCCTCTCATCATATCATGGAACAGAAAGAAGGTCAGAAAATAATGGAAATTCAATTGCTCAATGAAAAACATGCCGAAGCTTATTGGCAGCTTCGTTTGGAAATGTTGCAGCAGAGTCCTTCAAGCTTCGGAAGCAGCTATGAAGAAGCCATTGCCCGTACCAATCCCATTGAAGTGACAGCCGAGAGACTTGCGCAAAATGGCAGCTACACGTTCGGTTGCTTTGATGACGGGAAACTAGTCGGAGCGGTGACCCTTGTACGCGAAGGAGCTTTAAAAATGAAGCATAAAGCTTCTATCTTTGCCATGTATGTTGCCCCTGACCATCGTGGAAAAGGGTTCGCAAGAGGGCTGCTTCAAGCTGCCATCACTCAAGCAAAAGCGGAGGATGGCATTGAACAAGTCATGATTACTGTTGTCACAACCAATGAAACAGCGAAGGGTCTCTATCACTCTTGTGGATTCAAGCCATACGGGACAGAAAAGCGGGCATTGAAATATAACGATGAATATTTCGATGAAGAACTGATGGTTTTGTTCTTATAAACCTCTTTTCACATTGTAAAACGGTGAGTCCCAAGATGTGGATTCACCGTTTTTTTATAGTATCTGATAATCAAAGCTAATAAGTAAAAACGCAATGACAAAGACTGAAACCATCAATGCCCGAACCGGGTTTTTGAAGTGAAGGCGCAGCATGGGAAACATAATAAAATAAAACAGGAGGGTCCACCAAAGATTCCAGCCTTCAAAATATTCAATGGAATCCATTCTCCACGCTGCCCACTCAATCAAGATGGCAACACCTATGTACTTAAAATAATAGAAGATTTTCATTGTGATTTCCTCTGGGTAGTGGCTCAAAAATAGAACTACAAGGCAAGGATAAGCGATCATCGTGTAAAGTGAATCCGTCACGAACATATTGATGAAAAAGCCATCTAGTTCCCAAACCGCCTTCATGGTGTAGCTGATATACTGATAAAACATATTGAAAAAACTAAAATAATAGATCGTGGGAAGAAATTCTCTCCATCTATTCCAGGAACCCCATTTCAAGGAACTGAAAATAATCACTACAATGACTACAATATGAAACATGGGATCCCCCCCATAGCCCGACTCATAATATAGACATTAGTGTTACCAAATATTTGGTAGTTCATTCCCGGGTCTATTGGGGTACACCATTCTTCATGAAAATAGATCTGCCACTTTGTTACTAAACTCCCGTAAATAATAAAGGTATTGGTCTCCCCCATAGTTGTAACGCTTGTTATACATTTTTGACACCACCACATTATAAGCAGGAATGACAAGAATCGTTGGACCGGTGACACCTAATATTTGATAAAATCCTGAAGGTACCCTTTCCCCCAATTCACTTTTATCCCTTGGAACGTCTTGAACGTACCAAAACAGACCGTTCTCAGGAATGGTGGAGTCAGAATACGAAACATTTTGAATGGAAGTGGCAGTCTCAATTACTTTAGAGGGAACGATTTGTCTTCCATTCATCATGCCTTTCTGAGTATGTAGCTGCCCCCAGAGAGCAAATTCCCTGGGAGATGCAAATAAATTCTTCTCCGTTCCATCTGACGCTGCCCCCAGTCCAGGTAGCGCAGGTTTATCGATGTGGTCGATGATAGGTACAAGATTTTCATCTGGTTCCGTTCTCCATCCCGTTTCACTAAACCCCAGGGGAGTAAAAACCCTCTCGTTTAAAAGCTGCGGGAACCCTTTTCCATACAGTCGGTGAATTAATTTTGTCATAATGTCCACCCCCACGTTACGGTATGCCCAGCTGCTACCGGGCTTGAATTCCCGAAATAAGTATCCATTTTCGTCGGTATCGAGTCCGTGGGAATGAGTTACAAGATGACGGATCGTTGTGCCTTTGAACAAGTCCTTATCAAGCTCAGGGAAATACTGAGTGATGGGATCGTCCAGACTCGAGATATATTTATCATGTAAAGCATAGGCAACCGTAAGGCCTAAATAGCTTTTACGGGCAGAGGCAACATTAAATTGAGACTTTTCTGTGATTTGAGTTGCATTTTTTTCATGGGAGTACCTGCCGCTATAATGCTCCAAAACGACCTGGTCATCTTTTATTATATAAAGGGATGCAGCAGAACTCCCGTTTTTATGTTTAATGTCTTCAACCCAGGAGATCAATTCCTCTAATGGTTCTTGAACGGTCTGTTTCAAGACTTCTTCCACTCGTCTGCGAGCATCCCATATACAATATGATCCACAAAATGATCGTAAATCCATTCTCTTTGCCTCAGCTTCCCTTCTTCCTTGAAACCAAGACGCTCGGGTATCGCTCGACTGCGATGGTTGAACTCTGCAGCGGTTATTTCGACTTTATTCATTTTATAGTATTCAAATGCGTATTTAGTGAGTCCCTTTGCCACTGTCGTCATAATCCCTTTTCCTTGGTAGCCTTCACCTAACCAATAGCCGATGTACGCCACTTTGTTTGACCAATCAAGTACGTTGAATCCTGCTACCCCTACTATTTCATTTTGATAAATGATGCCAGTAGCTAAGCTCTTATTATTCGCGAAGCCTAAACGTGTACTTTTAATAAATTCCTTTGAATCCTCAACCGTTTTTGAGTAATCCACCCATGGGAGCCACTCACGCAAATACAATCTGGACTGATCAGTCAGTTCGTGAATTCGTTCAGCATCCTGTATATCGAGAAGTCTTAATTCTAATTCGTCGTTTAGTTTATAAGTAAACATGATGATTGCTCCTTTATCCTTTTTGAATGATGACTTTGTCTTGATATGGTTCGAGAATTCGCATGATGATTGGCTTTTCTTTCTTTTCGTAGTGACGATTCCATCCATACATTCTTCTAAGCATCGTTAAGGTTTGCTTGTAGTTCCCTTTTTTGAATCCATATTTCTCTTCTATGTAGCGTTTGAGAATCCGGTAGTTCCGCTTCCATTTTGGTGTATCAAGAAAGATGATAAGCTCTGCCTCTTCAAGACAACTGTGCATCCATTCCTGATAATGCACGCCTTCAGTGATCCATGATTTCCGATTTAGTATGGATGTAAGTATATCTCTTCGTTGTGCTTCCGTATTTCTTATATCTCCACTGGGATGTCTTCTCCACATCACGTTATCGAGTTCATAACATGGAATCCCTCTTTCGTTTGAAAGCTGGCGTGCGAATGTAGATTTCCCGCTTGCAACTGAGCCTATGATGTGAATTCGTTTAGCTGTATTCATGAGAAATGATGGCTTTTGACTAATAGATAATTCATGATCACCTGTTTAAAGTGGTCGGCTTCCTCGTAATGAGGTGTATGACCACTATGTTTAAAATGAACGATCTCTCCATTTGCTGCATCTCTCTTAAATATTTCTACATGTTTTTCACATGTAACGGGATCATATTCTCCTGTCAGAAGAAGCATCGGTGTTTCAATTAGTTTGATTCTATCTAACAAACTGGTAAAAATGACGCCCTCTTCACGGAGAAGATGATAGTGATGATCTGAACGATCGTATAGGGTGTCCCATTCTTCCTCAGTGTAAGATGCATAATAGTCAGTAGGATTATCAAAATTATGTGTATAAATTTGCATGCGGTGTTCTCCAAGTTCATCACTAAGCTTCATATAAATTTCTGTAAAGTCCCTTGGGGAAAGGTGTTCCTCTGCCAATTTCATGGCCTTCCCTTGTAACTCATACCGATTGTATTTTCCGAATAATCGAGCGGTTTTTCTTAGTAGTCCCTTAGATGTCAGGGTGAAATCGAAGGTGGGACATTCGAAAATTACTTTCTCGATGGATTCAGGATACTGGGAGACGTATGCAAGAGCCAGAAACCCTCCAAAGGAATGCCCTATTACAGACCATTTATCCAGTCCTAATTCTTTTCTGAGTGCTTCACAATCCTCTACCAGATCTTGAAAACCAAACTCTTCATTTTCTTGAATGGCTTCTGAACGGCAAACACCTCTTTGGTCGATTGCAACAAGATAGAAATGTTTCCCTAATCGTTCACTTTGATGAAACGAGAAATCGTAGCAACTTTCACCAGGGCCCCCGTGCAAGTATAATAAGGCGGGATTCTCCTTTGAACCATGGGTTTCGACATGGATTTCTTTTTTTCGAATGGTCATTACATTTGCTTTCATTAATATAAACTCCTTAGCTGAATTCTGTTCCTCAATAGACTTCTAGAAGATGGAGGGATTTTCCTTTATTATGTTGGTCCATGTCGGAAATGGTTTGATATAATACAAAAGATTGGGGGTGCTGAAATGGAAAAAATAAAACAAAATAAACTAATATATATCATGTTCTCCTTCACATCTTTGATTAATTTTCTAGTGTTTTGGTTAGATCCGACATCCTACATGTATTTAGCCATCAGCCTTATCTTTTTTATGAATGCCTGTGTTTTCTTTATTAACAGCAGGGAACTGGGTAGCGACTACTGGAGACGTTGGGAAACCATTAGAGAAAAGGGTAAATGGTACTTTTCCATAGTATATGGTTCGTTGATTACTGGATTGCTATTTTCAGTGATTCTGTATGCAGTGATTAGAGACTACCTTCCCCTTTTGATCGTATGCTGTGTAGCAGGCGGATGGTTATGGGGATACACCATGTGGATGTTGAATGAAAAACGATATAATTTTTTGAAAAAGTAAGCAGAAAAAACGTCCTGGAGCAGGACGTTTTTTTATTTATTATTTGAATGATTGTATGACTTTTCCTTTTCCGCCTGAGACTTCTACCTCTCCATGTGCTCCATTGATCAAAGTAACTTGAGGAGGCTGATGCCCACAGTCAATATCATACACGATCGGAATTTGCAGCTCGTCTGACAGCTCTTGATAGACATCTTCAATCGTATAATCACCAACAGGCGTGTTGCCAGCACTTCTTCCAAACAGAATACCGGAAGAATGGTCGAACCAGCCGGCTAATTTCATCTGTACAAGTGAACGGCGCAGATCAGCGGTGTTTAATTCACAGTTTTCAAAATACCAGAGGATGGGTTCATTCTTTATATGTTTCTCTCTAAAATCTGCTATATTTCCATAAGGCGTTCCGATTAAGTGCCTGATGACATCTATGCAGCCTCCGAGCAGACGGCCATTGATCTTTACATCATGATTTCCTGCAGTTTTCCAAATAGTTGGCTCAGTTAAGTGAAAGACTGTTGGAGAAGGCTGGTCGTGATTCCATTCTTTTTGATAGTGTTGGGATGAATACTGAATAACAGATGATCCTTCTTTCGTTGAGAGAACGGATTCCCACTGTGCCGTCGTTGGATCGGAGTACTCCCCTCTTAAATCAACAAGATTGGTTCCATGTGCAGTGGCGATTCCAGTTTTTAATGTTAGTGCCAGTAATAGCACACTCGTATCGGAATAACCCAGCAGCCATTTCGTTTTGATATTTTCATAATCAATGAGGTCAAGGATTTCTATGAGTAATTGGCCGCCCCATGGTGGGATGATTAGGGAGATTTTTTCATCCTGCAGCATTTGGTTCAATTCTGTGGCCCTCTTTTGGGCAGGGGCAGATTTAGCTTTATGCTGCGTCCATACAGTCTCTCAGCATTTTACGGAGTAACCTTTACTCTCCATTTTAATAATGGATTGCTTGACCATATCATGTAGTTCTTGAGGAACTCCTGATGAAGGAGCGGTCACACCTATGGTTGAGTCTTTTTTTAATAGTGGGTATGTAATCATAGCCTTTCCCTCCAAACGGTTTAAATGATTTTACCAGATTGGAAGGTTTGGAGCAAGAATTATTTTCCAATTACAAAAAGAGGGACGGACCTCATCCTATCACATCCCCCAATAAAAATAAGGATTCTCAAAAAAGTAAGGTCCGTCCCTCATTTTGACAATAATATGAACGATTTGAAAAGGTTTTGGGGTTTGGGGGCGTTTATGTGGTTTGTGTGGTAAAATAATTTGGTTGTGTAAAACTAGGTTTTGGAGGTATTGGTTTGAAGATGAATGCAATGAAGCAAAGCCTGTCGGTTTTGATGATATCCCTTATGGCCATGACGCCTTTTCAGGAAACGGCGCATGGTAAGACAAAATTAGATATAAATGCAGATGCTGCGATTTTAGTGGAAGCAGATACAGGTAAGATTGTGTATAAAGAACATGAAGATCAGCTCCTCGGGATTGCCAGTATGACGAAAATGATGACAGAATACCTTGTGTTAGAAGCCATTGAAGAAGGAAAGATTAAATGGGATCAAACGTATAAAGTAAGTGACAAAGTCTATCAATTAGCGAATGCACCAGGACTGAGCAATGTCCCCCTGCGAGAGGACGAAGAGTATACGGTAAGAGAACTGTATGATGCCATGGTGATCAAATCAGGAAATGGTGCAGCGATTGCTCTTTCAGAAGTGGTGGCAGGTACTGAAGGTGAATTTGTAAAGCAGATGAATGCCAAAGCAAAAGAACTCGGATTTGAGAATTTTCAATTTGTTAATTCTTCGGGGCTTAGTAACTACGATATGCTCGGCATGTTTCCAAAAGGAACCGATGTGAATGATGAAAACATGGTATCAGCTGAAGATATGGCTACTTTAGCATATTACCTTATTCATGATTTTCCGGAAGTATTAGAGACTTCGGGTCTCTCTTCCAAAGTTTTCAGACCGGGTACAGATGAAGAACTCCTCATGAAGAATACAAACGGCCTATTAAAAGATAAATCTTATTTTTATAAAGGTGCAGATGGATTAAAGACAGGTACGACACCCTTTGCAGGTTCCACTTTTACTGGGACTGCAGAGCGGGATGGAGTCCGATATATTTCAGTCATTTTAGATGCCAAAGATGAATATGGTCAGCCCAGCAGTGCAGAGCGTTTTATTCAAACGACAGAACTTCTTGATTATGGATTTGATGAGTTTGAGACGGTTAAGTACAGCTTAAATGATATTGAAAAGAAAAAGGAACACACGTTAGACGTTCCAGACGGTAAGGAACAATCGGTTGCCATCAAGATAGACAAGCCTTTATCTATTCGAGTAACAAAAGAAGAGAAGGATAAAGTGAAAGCTTCAGTCAAATTGGATGAAGATAAGCTTAACGACGATGGTACTCTTCAAGCTCCAATTGAAAAGGGTGAAAAAATTGGAGATATGATGATCGAAACCCCGGAAAAGAACGAGTATATTTTTGATAAAAAACAACCTTCCTATAAAGTGGATATTTATGCAGCTGAGTCAGTAGAGAAGGCCAGTTGGCTAGTACGTAGTGCACGAAGTATTCAAGGGTTTTTTGGGAAATTGTTTTAATTGAGCTGGCTCCAATAAAGATTTGATGTTGATTTTCTATCCAGTTCGTGTCAAGCTTACTAAGTTAAAGGATTTAGAAAGAAGGTGGCATAATGATCGAAGTGAAAATATCGTCCCTTAGTGACGGTGATCTTAATCGCGGCGTTTTTGCAAAAAGAGATATAGCCAAAGGAGAGCTGGTTCATGAAGCACCAGTCATCCCCTATCCCAATGAGGAACATGAACATATTGAGAAAACGTTCCTGGCGGATTATGTATTTGAATACGGAATCAACCATACAGCACTTCTATTAGGTTATGGAATGTTGTTTAATCATTCGTATACACCTAATACAACTTACGAAATAAATTTTGATAACCATACCTTCGATTTTTTTGCCTATAAAGACATTCAAGCTGGCGAAGAATTGCTGATTAATTATAATGGCGAAGTGGATAATGATGAACCACTTTGGTTTAATAAAGATAAGAACGAAGAGGAATAATAGGAATGGGACTTCCAACTGGAGGTCCCTTTTGTTTTACTGACTAATGATTTTCAGGAATTCAGCTTCTGGTTTCATTAGCTTTGTCCCCCTATCTGATATTAAATACTCCAAATTAATATCAGATAGGGGGACGGACCTCTGATCTGCATTCATCATGTAAAAAGATTGATATTTAGCCTTTTCTCCAGAAAAATTAAATTTCAGAGGTCCGTCCCTCTTCCAGCTTCTCCAGGATTCTTCTTTTACGGTAGAGCATACGGCCGGTTTCTCCAATGTCTGAGATCATGGATTTGTTGATGAGGGAGCCGAACAGGATGCCTGCGATGGGAATCATTTGGAATAGTTTTTTCCAGCCGAAGTTGTCGCGGAAGCTGACCATCACTTCCCTCCATCCTTGTAGCTGGGAAAGGGTTTGTTCTCTTTTCTCCATATCCTTTTTGTTGAAGTCCGAAAGCTCCTGAAGGATTGCTTGCTTCCCGACAATATCTGAAGAAACGAACTGTAGACATTTTATAATGAAAATACGCTCCTGCTGATCATTTGGGTCGTACCCGTAACTTATGGCGATTTCCTGAAGAGTCTTAAGTGATATGCCCAGGATGAAAGGTATATCAATACTTAGAGTCAGGAACCCACCGATTCCGGTAGTCGCCCCCTGGGTCATCGCAACCTTCTTTCTCATACCCACGATCCCTTCACTCACTTCATCCATATCTGAAAGGGCCAGATTGGCGATGCCCTCTACAGTTAAATGAGGATTGTCTGTTCTCTTAGTAAATCGCTTAACGACTTCCTTCTCACTAGTAAGGTAGCTTCCACCCTTTTGTATATAGCTCCCTATTTCATCCAGTGCTTGTCCAATCTTGTTATGCACCATTTGAGGAGTGATCCGGTCTAGAATCATAAATGGAATACGGCCGAGCTTCTCCCAAAACCATAACCCTTTTTGATCATCTGCCCATTTATTTACAACTTCAAGTTCCCGTAAAAGAGCTTCCCTTGTTTCTGATTCGTGCATATAAAAGCACCATCCTTCCATCATTATTAAACCAAAAAAATAACAGGCAATGAAGAGCCTGTTATTTCATACTTATTGAACAATATCTTCGGTTTTTTCTTCTAGTATTTCAACTTTAATCGTGCGTACCCGACGATTATCCACTTCTTCTACGCTCACTTTTAAGTTTTCATAGTCGAAGCTATCACCTTCTGATGGAAGATCTTCAAAGCTTTCAACGACCCAGCCGCCAAGTGTATGGTAAGAACTTTCAGGCTCTGGTACATCGAGTAACTCTGTAAATTCATCCAATTGATATTGCGAATCAAATCGATATTCTTTATCGCTGATTTTTCTCATGGAATGTGTTTTTTCATCTTGCTCATCCCAGATTTCCCCTACAATTTCTTCCAAGATATCTTCAAGGGTGATGATTCCGGTCGTGCCGCCAAACTCATCCACTACAATGGCCATATGCACATTGTTCTTTTGAAGCTTAGTAAGAAGAGTAGAGATTTTGACAGATTCAAATACAAACATTGGTTCACGAATCAATTCCCGGATGTTTACTTCACCAAATTTGATCAAATGAGTAAAGAACTCTTTCTCTGAAAGAATTCCGATCACATTATCAATATAATCCTCGTAAACCGGAATTCGTGAAAATCGCTCTTCAAAGAACATTTCCTTAATTTCTTCAATCGGTTGATTCACCTCAACTGCCTTGACATCGATCCGTGGTGTCAGGACCTCGGTTGCAAGGATATCATCAAAGTCCATCGAGCGGTGAATCAATTCTCTTTCTTCTCTATCAATGACTCCTTCTTCTTCACTAATATCAAGCATCACTTTTAATTCTTCCTCTGTGACAGACGGCATCTCGTGATTTTTCGAGAAGAACTTCGATACCAACTCTTTTAATTTGATAAAAAAGAAGTTGATCGGTGTAAGAACTTTAATTAAGGCAAAGAGAACGCCTGATATGGTCAAGGAATAGGTTTCGGCATTTTCTTTTGCCAATGATTTCGGCAGGATTTCCCCGAAAATCAGAATTAATAATGTCATGACGAAAGTACTGATGACAAGCCCTGTGTTACCTCCGAAAATATCTGTCGCAAGCTTTGCTGAAATACTGGCTGCGGCGATGTTCACGATGTTGTTTCCAATTAATATCGTGGACAGTGCTTTATCAAAGTTCTCAGCAATATAATGAGCTTTAATGCTCCCTCTTCTTCCTTCACTTACAAAGTTCTTAAGTCTAATCTTATTCACGCTTGAGTAAGCCGTTTCCGCCGATGAAAAAAAGGCAGATAAAAGAATTAATGCTCCTAATAATACTAATGAATTCAGTGGTATATCGTCCAAAAAAAAGTCACTCTCCTGTAGTTGTTTATCTATTATGCTGGATTAACCAGAAAAAACCATTAATGTTTGAAATAAGGCCAAAGCTTGTGGGGATACCTGCTTTAACATTCGTTTGCGCTCATCATCCCCGAGCGTTTCCATCGCATGTAAAACCTCATGTAATTCGTTATGCAAATGATCCATTTCATTTCGAATATGGTCTACTTGTTTTTCTAGAATCGAGGGATCTACTTCCAAGGATTTCATTACTGTTAATCGATCTTTAATTTCATGTAACGTCATGTTCATCTGCTGACATTGTTCGATCATCTTTAAGTCAGCTAACGCATCTTCGTGATAGTACCGGTAATTATTGTGTGATCGATCGCAATCCAATAATCCTATTTTTGTATAATAATCAATCGTCCTTTTGGACACTTTACTTTGCTTCGATAGTTCTCCTATACGATACAACTTCCCAAGGACATCACCTCTAGAGTAGTATACTTTATTTAAGGTAAACCGTACAGTTAAACGTTATGGTTTTATGTAAAAGTTATAAAGAGAACCTACCTTTATCATGCTTGTCTGGATTGCCCCTTCATTCGTAGAGATGGAGAAAAGTGAAAAAGAGAGGCGAGAATGATAAGAAAAATCCCTATTAAGATAAATAGCCAAAAAAGAATGTTCCCACCAGTTGTGGGAGATGATGCGATAAAAGCACTCATCAATAGATATACCATTCCAAACAGAGTTAGAAATAATGGAAAGCCCCTATGTTTAAGAAATATGTATCCCAGTAGAACTAAAAGGTAACTGACGCTCATCACCATAACGCTTGGAAACAGTGGTGAATACTTCGCAGCGTACACAAAAAAATCAAGTTCCACTATCTGCTCCCGGGTTAAGACACTGCCGTGAATCATCCCACTGAACGGAGTGGAATACTTCCATTCCCAGGGATTATCCAACAACGCACTCCCTTCATACCAGGAAAACAATGCCGTGAACCCAAAAACCAACAAACCAACACCTATCTGAGACCAATACTTAATTGACATTAACATTCTCCTTTCTCATTTAAGAGGGACGGACCTCAAATTATTTCTATATTCAAATGAAGGATCCTGTGTTCAATGTATTTTAATTCTGAAAACACATTGAACAGAGGTCCGTCCCTCTTTTAACTAATTTCACCATAGTGAGAAGCTGAAAATTTCTCTTCCTTTAAATAGCTGAATGGTTGTTTTCATAAAAGAAATGTCAGGAGGATCCCCCTGACATTTCTTCTTACTGACCACCTGTGAACCAGCTGCCAGCTTTTACACGTTCTTCTTCCTGGATTTGTCTTTCGTTTTGATTTTCTGCTTCAAAGGAATTCTTTGAAAACTTTCTTCTTAGAAGCCCATTGAGTACTCCGAATCCCTCGGCAATACCGATGATCCACCATAACATACGCTTCCCTCCCATTAAATGAGGATGTCTTTATATATATACGTTTGAAAAATTGGATAAGTTTCGTCATACGTAAATATTCAGCTAAAGACTAGGCGGATCACTTAAGCAACTTAGCTTAATAATCAATAGTGCAAGTAAACATAAATCATCAACGCAACCCTTCAGTCCAAAGGGTTGCGTTGATATTATTCCCCTTCTGTTCCTTGTTCTTGCGTCTCTTCAAGTTGATCAGCATTCCGGACTTCTTCTTCTGTGGATGAGTCAAAGTATCCGTCTTTTTCGTATTTCTTCTTCAACTCGAAGTATTTGTCCATTGCGCGTTTGGCGATGGTTTTGTTTACGTATGGGTCTTTGTTCTGGTGTGAATAGGGTAACACGACTGAAAAGGCTACTTCAGGGTTATTGTATGGTGCATAGCCGATTAGAGTGGTGTTGAATGTTTCATATTGTCTTTTTTCTTCAGGGCTATAATAGAAAGCTTGGGCCGTTCCGGATTTTGCAGCTGCATCGTAAGGAGCTGTTCTAAAATTAGTTGCTGTTCCATTTGCACCATGTGTAACTTGATAGAAGCCTCTCTGGACTTGTTGTATTTCTCTTTCCGTTGCATCAATTCTGTTTAAAACTTTAGATTGGTTTTCGTATAAAAGAGGCCCTACTTTTCCTCTTTCCTGACTGGGTTCACGGATTTGCTTCATTATATGCGGCTGCATCCGATAGCCACCATTTGCAATCGTCGAAGCATATTGGACAAGCTGCATAGGTGTGTATAAATCATATTGTCCAATGGCCAAATCCATAAGTTTACCAGGGATTTTTTCTGTTCCTTTTAATCCCTCAACTTCTCCCGGGAGGTCGATTCCAGTTTTCACACCAAGACCAAACTGACTATAGTAATGTCTCATAGTATCGAATGCATTGATATCGATATCCATTGGTTGACCAGGTCGGTATGTTGCATCAGCGATTTTAAATGCTGTTTTAAACATATAACCATTGGATGAAATCTCGAGTGCTTGAATATCATTGAAGTACTTGGAGTAATTGAACCATGATTTTTTTACAGGGGTGGCCTCTATACGTATCGGCTCATCATAAAGTGTATCCCCTACATTCAATACCCCAGTCATATACCCCGTCAACACAGTAGCACCCTTAACCGAGGATCCCACTCCATACTCAGAAGTGAATGTCCCTAAAGCATAATCCTGCATCTCCGTCTTTCCATCTGCATCCTTCCCATACTTCTTTCCGACCATCGAAAGGATTTCCCCTGTATGGGGATCCATCATGACAACAAAAGCCCGATCCAGGAATGGAGACTCCCAATATTGGGATGCCTGTTTGCTCAGCTCTTCTTCGACGATTTTTTCGATTTCTTTTTGAAGCTGAAGGTCAATGGTCAATACGACATCCTTGCCACTGTGACCTTCGCTGATAAGTTGTGAATCAAGAACACTTCCATTTTTCGTGATGTATTCGATTTCTTCTTTTTGTCCTTTTAGGACGTTTTCATACTGTGATTCGAAATAACTCGTACCAACACGGTCGTTCAATGCATAGCCTTGAGCTTTATATTCATTGACAAGCTCACTTGGCAGACCCTGCTGTGAGGAGGAAACTCTGCCGAGAATCGTGCTCAACGTGCTGTCATTCACATATTTTCTTTCCCAGTCCGTGGTGACGTTCACGCCAGGCAATTCTGACAGGCGTTCACTGACTCTGGCCATTTCCTCCATGGAAACATTTTTGTTTTTGATGATTTGAGGACTAAGGGCGTACCCTGTGTTAAATTCGCGGAATATCGCCAGAACTTCCTCTTCTTGTTTATTAAAAGAGTTGATGTCCTTTTCGGTGATCCTTTCGAGCTGCATCTCATAAACCTTTTTGTTCACATCATCTTTTGTAAGATCCTCATCATCTTCGAGTTTCTTCAATTCATCCTCTGACACCAATTTCTCTGCTTTATCAGGATAGCTCAGAAGCCAGAAATCCTGCCGATCCCGATCTGTAATTTTGTCTGGATTCATTTCGATCAACTCTGCCAGATTTCTTGCTACTTTCAGCATATCCTCGGGCTTCGTCGTTTGTGTTCTGGTGTAGGTGATTGCGTTTAAAGGTACGTTGTCCACGATTACATTTCGATACCGATCATAGACTTTTCCCCTAGGTGGTGTTCCATTATGAGATTTCACATTTTCCGTTCTTGCCACTTCCGCTTCATAATGATTCCCCTGTACGATTTGTACAATCCCAAGACGAAGAATCAAGAGTGAAAATAGAAAAAAGACCGAAATAAAAAGTAAATTCATTCTTAATGGGACATGGGTTTTTTTCTTTTTCTTCTTTTCCTTCAATTGAATGGCCCCTTCTTAAGCTAGTATTTTACCAAAATATGATAATGTTCTAGTCCTATTTTATAGAAATTCAGACTATATTTCTACCTCTTAATGGAATAAATTCCAATTATCACACTCATTTGGGACATGATTCATTAATTGGAGAAAAGTATGTGGGGACGAACAGTGGAAAATACGATAATACTTATAAAAGTTCGCGAAATATGTCGAAGAAGGGTTGTAGACAAAGGGGATTGTTTTCTTTTAGAATATAGTCGTAGAAAAGGCGTAGAAAAATGAAACCAATGCTCTCCTTAATGCGTAGAATTGGTAACTAGATGAATGAGAGGTTGAATGGCTGTTATGTTTAGTAAACTGATGTGCAGGTTCGGTATTGGTGCAACAAAGGTTGATTTGGTATTGAATCAGAAAGAATTTCATCCGGGAGAAGTGATCAAAGGGGAATATGAACTAACAGGCGGACGAGTTGAACAAAAACTAAAAAGGATCGAGACCGACCTTTTACAGTACGATCAAAATAGTGACCGCTCATCGGTTCTTCATCACAATACCATATTAAGCTCATCAACGATGAAAGCAAACGAACAACGCACCATTCACTTTTCGTGCAGACTTTCAGATTCATTTCCACCAAGTAGTGAAGATGTTTCTTATAAGTTCGTCACCCGACTTGTCTTTGACGATGGTGTAAACAGTGTCGATCATGACGAGTTTCGGATATTAGTATAACGATAGTATAGCCTTTAGCCCTTCTTATTTTAGAAGGGCTTTTAAGTTGAATACTTATCCTTAATCCTTCCCTAACGCAAATCCATCAAATAGTCTCCCGCCGTGTGGTTTTAGTACCGAGTCTACTAATCTAACAATAGCTTGTTTCTCCCCATTACTGTAAAACTGTTCGAAAGCCTCTACATATTCTTCAGCAAAGTCTTCATCATATTCCTTTAGTGATCGAACAACCCATTTCGATGCACCAATCCAGCGGCCATTTGTCCTGAGTACAAATTCGTGCAACGTTTCCCCTAATGCTCCCGCTATAAAAATACCTTCCCCTCTATTTGTTGATCCAATAAAATCATCCAATGCATCTGTAATGAAATATCTCTTCATATCGATCGTCTGATTCGTCCACTTAGGAGGTCCGTCCCTCAAAAGTTTATTTGCTTCTTCTTTAAGGATGAGGATGATGGGGTGATCGACGATAGGAATTCCTTCTGAGACCATTCTTGGCAAGGATGGGCGGGCTCGTTGACAGTCCGATTGGAAATAGTTTCGGATGGTTTTTTCGTTATGGACGAAGGCTTCTATTGGCCACCCCTGCGCGATAAGTGATTCCCGAAATTCTGAGGAAATAGTATCGTCAATGATGACAATATCTAAATCGGATGTGCTTGTCTCCTCTCCCCTTACAACGCTGCCTCCAAGAAGTGCTGCTTGACAGGTTGGAAAGTTTTCTAGTACAAAATTCGAAGCTGTTTTAATCGCTGACAGTCTTTCCTCTGGTTTTCTTACATTCATTAACAATGACTCCTTCCGATAAAGTGCTAATGAGTATAGTATACTTAATTTTTCTGAAAAATAGAGGAAATCCAATCCAAATTACCTTGTTATATCCACTCCTTCTTTGGGAATAATGAGTTTAAAAGGAGGAATTTCTTGTGAAGAAAATAAATGTATTATCAGTCATCTTTGTAAGTAGCCTTTTGTTTGCCGGTTGCGGAGCCTCTGAAGATAATCAAGGGGCAGATAAAATGGAAGATACAAATGAACCTAAATCTGAGACTACATCTGGGGATGGTACTTCAGAACAAACTGCAGCCGAAGTCCTGAAGTCAGGTGTAAATGATACTCTTAAAGCTGTTGAGGACTTAAATATGACCCTTACGGATGCTTCAAGTGATGCAAAGAAGGTGAAGGAACAAGGAATGATAGTAGAAGGAAAATGGGATGAGATCGAGAAGGTGGTCGAGGAACAGTATCCTGAGGATTATAAGAATATAGAAGAAAGCCTGTATCCTTTAATTGCCGAAGCGAAAAAAGACGAACCTGATACGGAAACCTTAAAAGGACTGGTACAGGAAACAAAGGACAAGATGATGAAATTTCAAGAGAAGCTACATACGTCATAAATAAAATTTAGGAGTCGAATGAGCATGATTATTCGACTCCATTTTGGTTTATGGCATTTTTCAAATCGCCCACATGTCTTAATATGTAGTCAGGCTTTTCTTTTTGTGGACATTCATACTCATACCTGTTTATCCAAAGAGTATCTAATCCTAGTGATTTTGCCCCTAAGATGTCTGTGAAATAATTATCTCCTATAAAGAGGGTTTTATCAGCAGTACTCCCTAAAACATTCAGTGCATGTTGGAAAATTTCTTTATTTGGCTTCGGGGATCCAATTTTTTCAGAGACAATAACAGACGTTTCTGGAAATATACTGCATAGTCCAAGACGGTCCACCTTATCAAAGACATTAAACACAGTTCCATTTGTGACTATTCCCAACCCCACACGTTTACTCAATTCAAACAAGAATTCGTTCAACTTCTGAGAAGGTCTGATACGCTCAAGGTAAGACGATTGAAATGTTTTCACGAATTTGAGAGAGAGATCCTTCTCCGCTGAAACGTTCAATTCCTTTAGAGTGTTCTTAATTCTTAAAAATGAGAATTCATGAAAATTTAACTCGTTGGATGAAAACCTCGGCCATAAAAGGTGATTATGCTTTGTAAAGGTTTGGATGAATTCAGAGTGGCCGATCTCCTGTAAGGAATGAAATTGATGGATTGTATCTACTAATCCATTTTCATAAGTCTCTGAGTGATCAAACAAAGTATCATCGAGGTCAAATAAAAATAAATCATATTGTTCAAGATTTAGATGTTCCATACTAGTACACTTCCCTTACATTGTTTCAGTAAATTCTTCTTTTTCTTTTCTACGACCAATGCTATACCCAATCACCAAGCCAATAATTAGTATGAATAGATAATCCGTTTCAAATCCATTGGTGAAAAATCCGGTGATTCCCCAACCTAAAAGGGCACCTACAATTAAGAAAAAAAGTGATTTCATGTGTATGCGCCTTCCTCTCTAATAGAATCCAATCATAGTAAGCAGCCCCACTCCAATGACGGTTGTCAAGCCACCCGTTACGATGGCAATGAATAATATTCGTTTTTGTTTCGTTTCATACCAGATACTACATGCAACCACAAGGGTGAGGATTATTCCAAAGAACGCTGCAGCGTAAGGGTTGGAAGGTGCTAATAAGTCATTCCAATTTAACCAGCTCATCTTGTCATCTCCTTAAATACTAATTTTGTTTTCCTTTAACACTAATGTTCAGGGGATTTGTGAGTTCGATCAGAATAAGCGGACTGCTTCCTGGTCCACGGATAGCAACATGCTGAGTGTGATTTCACAAAAAGGAGAAGAAGTTCAGGTGTTGGGTGAAGTGATCTTTGGTGTGGGTGAGCCGAAATGGGCTCCCAAAGAAGATACGCTTGCTTACATTGCCGATGGTGGACGAATACTATTCGGATTTAAAAATTAAGAAATGAAAGACAAAAGAATTCCCTGCATTTCGAGGAATCACTCCTGAAACTTTCTTGGTTCAGGGGAAAGTCGATCACAGATGATAATCGAGACGTTTGGCTTGCTGAAGAAGACGGTAAGAACCCGGGGAAATGGCTTGAAAATGACAGTGCCATCTCCGTTTATGAGTAACGTTAAACATTTTTAGTTACAGGAGTGTGAGAGGTATCTCTTATGTTCTCCACACCATGCTTTTCTAACAGTGTTAGAACTCGATCCAATTGGACCTGATCTCTAACCACTACAAATTGAGGCTGGAACCATTTATTTTTGACTTTCACTTCTAATTTAAAGCCGTAATTGATTTTGTTATCTAGGCCGTAAAGCTCGTGCCACTTAATAATTTTTTCTACTTTATACCCTTTAACCCTGCCCCACGGCACATAATAACCGTTCAGTATAAGACCATCAGCTAACAAATAAAAATTCCCACGGTGTTTAATGGAGCTAATCAGGATGAAAAAGAGATGGACAATACTGAAAATAGATTGATGAAGCATCTCGGTCCAGTATACAACCGCTAATAAAGCAGTTAACAGGGTAATGACACCGACCGTACCCCATTTCACCCACTGATATGATTTTGTTCCCTTTGTTAAAGGCTGCATCACCTTGAACTCGCTTGGAATCACAATACTGTTCATATCTTCTTCATTGGCTGGATACAGGGAATTGCCTGCTATTTCAGCGGCATATTTTAGGTTTAATCGAAAACGTATGAGATAAACGATTCCGATGATGAAGATAACGCTGAATAATAAGTTGATCCACATAATGAAGTCCCCCTTTGAAGTGAACGTGGGAAGAGTTAGGATTGGTGCTTTTCGATATCTTCCTTTCCTGTTTTACGAATATATATAAGTTAAGGTTTCATTTTTTTTCATTAATCCTGACTTTGCGCTTTCAGGATGAAACGATTCTGTTTTGCTTCAAAGAATCCCTTTACTTCGATGGATTGATGAATGCTGAACAATGGTTCATGGTATTTTTCAATACTGAAATCCGGAACCTGCCAAGGGATGGCTTTCAAGTAATAGACTAATGCACCAATATCATAAAAGCGTTGGGTAGAAAATTCTTCTTGAGACAAAAGAATATCAAAACCCTCTTCTCTCAATTGCTTATGGGCATATTCCAGGTTCCAATGCAGAAACTCTTCATTGATCGGAGCACCGAGAGCTCTATTGATATCATTGCAATCCTCTCCACCCACCTGTTGAGTTAAGAAGGTGCCTCCTGGAGATAATATCCGATTCACTTCACTAGGAGAATAGGATTCGTGTTTGTTGATGATCAAGTCGAATTGGTTTGTCTTAAATGGAAGGTTTTCGTCTCCGTCGATACCTTCTACTCTAACGCCTAATGGCTCCAGGCATTTCTTAGCCACAGGAATGTTAGGAGCGTAACCTTCTGTTGCACAAACAGATGGTGGAAAGGGCTGGAGTTTAGAAAGCAATTCTCCTCCCCCTGTTCCCAAATCAAGCATCGATTTCGCATTCCTTATCAGCGGGATGGCCAAACTTCCATACGACCAGGAAATCATACCAGATCCCATACGGCCGGTTTCGGTGACGAAGGAAAAGTCCCATCCCGAGAAATGTTTTTCCACATCATTTAATAAACTTTCAAATAATGAAACTGTCATAGTGTTGCCCCCTTAAAAGGTATAAACTTACATAATATTTTAGTAATCATATGTATCTCTTATAGTTACCATTTTCCATTATACCGAAAAAAGCCCATGATTTGGAATTTAATTAGCTCTGATTATATAGTCACCATCTTTCACTTTGAAAATATCCTAGTAATATTTACTAGGTGTTGGTTTTATGGGGTTAGTGGATCAGTGGTAACAACTACCTGTTTCAAAATTAACAGAATTATATTTCAATAGAACTATGAAAACTTTAAAACTTTTATCTATCTTATTGTTGTCTGTCACTTTTGTCATTGGTTTTGGTCAAGCTTCTCAGGTTTCCGCAGCAGGTACGTATACTGTGAGTTATGGAGACACAATGTGGAAGATTGCCGTAAAGCATCAGGTGGGTGTATCTGAGTTGATCTCGGCAAACCCGAACATCAGCAACCCGAATATGATTTATCCTGGACAAACCCTTAATATACCAGGAGCAAATCACACTGCTGAAAGTTATACATACGAAGTGGTGAAACTGGTGAACCAGGAACGATCAAAAGTTGGTTTACCACCACTGAAGGAAAATTGGGAATTATCACGTGTGGCCCGTTACAAGTCAGAAGACATGATTGCGAAGAGCTATTTCAGCCACACATCCCCAACATACGGCTCTCCTTTCCAGATGATGAAGGATTTCGGAATTTCCTATCAAGCAGCAGGTGAAAACATTGCGGCTGGGCAAAGAACACCTGCCGAAGTAGTTGAAGCATGGATGAACAGCGAAGGACACAGAAAAAATATCCTTTCTCCGACATATACAGAAATCGGAGTAGGTTATGTGAAGGGTGGATCGTACGGTCATTATTGGACGCAAATGTTTATAAAGAGATAAAGCAAGGAGACCCTCGATAGTCGAGGGTCTCTCTCTTTTTTTACAACTTTTAAGCAGAGCACTACGTTGAAGTCCTCACAGATAAGATTAATAGATTTCCTGAACGACTTCTAAAATAACCGTGAAACGTGTGTCCCATAATGGAATGACATTCTGAATGAAAACATTGTGAGAACCCGTTTCAGCTCTTTTAGTATCAACAAGATGTTGTAAGGTTTCTGATAATGAATCAGCAACCTCAATATCGATAAAAAATTGTTCTTTCATTCGTTTTCCTCCTCTATACTTCCTTCTATATGCTCTCATACGAATTTAAAGTGAATATAGTTTCATTTTTAGAAGAAATAAAAAAGAGCCAACCGCAGTCGACTCTTTCTTACTATTAAAAAGTTTGTGCCAAATCCTTTGCTCTTGCAATCGCATTTGCTTTGATTTCTTCAGCTTTGTCAGGCATTGCTGCATGACCTTCAACGAATAAGCCTTCGAATGAAGGAACTCCGTAGAATTGCATCATCACATCAAGATAGCGGTGACCCATTTCCATTGCTGCAGCCGGACCTTCAGAGTATATACCTCCGCGAGCTTGAATATGAAGAGCTTTTTTGTCAGTTAATAGCCCAACAGGTCCCTGTTCTGTATATTTAAATGCCTTCCCGGCAACGGACACAGAATCAATATATGCCTTCATTACTGGGGGGAACGAGAAGTTCCAGAATGGAGTAACGAAGATATATTTATCAGCTTCAACAAATTGATCTGATAATTCACCTAGTCGGCCAACTTTTGCCTGTTCTTCTTGTGAAAGCTCCTCAAATCCTTGCCCGGATTGTAATTTTCCCCAGCCACTGAATACGTCAGCGTCAATTTGTGGAATGTTTTCTTTGTATAAGTCTACATTCACAACTTCGTGAGTTGGATTTGCCTCTTTATATGTGTCGATAAATGCTTTTCCTACTGCCATGCTATAGGATTGTGTATCATCATGCGGATGTGCTGTAATGAATAAAACCTTTGTCATGTTGAATCGTCCCTTTCTGATTGTGAATTCCATCATCCAGTTGGGTGAAACCACCTTGATTACCTCGAACTGAAATAGTTTTAATTCGAGATTAATATTATAGGACATTATCTTAAATATCAAATATAAAGCTTCAACAAGAAAAAATTAAGGAATTAGTCATGGTATTTAGACTAATTCCTCCTGATTATCCTGTTTATGGATTCGGATATGTTTTTTGAAGAAAGCTCACAGATTGATTAATCAACTGTTTCAAAACGTCTTGGTCGATATCTGCTACTTTGTTTATGTACACGCAAGCTTTTCCTGTTGTGTGTTTACCGAATGAATCCAATACCTTTTCCCTCTCTGGGTCCCCTGGGGCAAAATATAGACTTATTTTCGCTTTCCTCGGTGAAAATCCGACTAACGGTGCATCCCCTTCGTGCCCGGTTTTATATTTGTAGTGATAAGAACCGAAACCGATAATGCTCGGTCCCCACATTTTCGCTTCAAACCCTGTCGTCTCTTTGAAAATATCCAGCAGTTTATAGGCATCCTCGCGTTTTTTAGGGTTCTCTACAGCTTCGATAAATTCAATCACACTGCTGTCATTTTGTTTTGTTTTCAATTCATACATCCGACTGCCCCTTTCTGATTATCATATTTTATTCTACCCACATAGTTCTCTATTTTCCAGCTCGATTCCTGCGTCAAGTTAAGAATTTATCATGCACGGGATTGGATAGATAAAAAAGGAATTTATTAGACATTACTTCATTTAGCGGCTAGATAATCACCAAATAGTTGAAACCATTCCAATATATAATCGTAAATATACTATTAATAACCTGAGTGGAGGTACGTGCATGGGAATCCTGATTGGGATTCAACTAATTGTTATAGTTCTTTTTTCATTATTAGGGTGGGCGATCCGAATTAAAAAAAATTATGGGCTTATTTCGGGGTTTGTGACCCGAAGTAAGTCAGAACAAGAAGAGTTGATTAAAAATGGCTATCCTCAAAAGACCGGATCGTTAATGATTTATACTGCGGTCGGAATGCTTATCCTTCTTCCCCTTGCTTTCACCTCTTTTCCATTTGTTATAGAAGTTCAATTTGTCTTTATGCTTGTCTTTTTAATGGGTGGTTTCATATATCTATCCAAATATGAGGTTTCAGGGAAAAGGAAAAGAAGTTTTTGGATTAGTTCTACATTGTTTGTGGTTGTTTTAGGATTTGTGAGTGTGCTCACTTATCTCGGGTATGAAAAATATGATCTGATTGTTAAGGATGAGGAATTTGAGGTCACTGGTTTGTATGGAGAAGTGTGGCTGCTTGAAGAGGTTGAAGAGGTTGAGTTAATGGAAGATATGCCTGAAGTCACCTGGAAAATCAACGGATTCGGTCTTTCCACCATGTCTAAAGGACAATTCAAAGTGAAAGGTTATGGGAAAAGCTTGTTGTTTATACAGAAGGAAGCTCCTTATATTTATATCCGGGTGGATGATCAACATATCTTTTTGAATGGTGGAAACCCTGGGGAAACCAAGGAGTGGTATGAAGAGTTGAGTAAAAACATTGACTAGGTAACGGGACATAAAATTTAGCGACTTCACCCGGACATCCAAATTCATTGACAACTCTCCACCCATCGATTATGATAGTCTCATAATTTAATATTCTCCTAAAGGGGAGTAGCTGTAACAGTAAAGTCGTCATTACAGAGTGTTTCACTCTCGGCTTTATTGACAACCATGTTGTTAGCGAGACCTTTACCAGTTGGTGAAGGTTTATATATGTCCAAAAAGACCTTTACCAATTCCGGTAAAGGTCTTTTTCTATATCACTCTATTTTGAAAGGAAGTAATCGACAATGAAAAAACTAAAAACAAACCTCTCTCAATTAATAGAACAAAACAAAAATGAAATATTAAACGATAAAAATGAGATGAACAAAATCGAAGCTAAAATAGATAATAAATATACTTCAACAAAAAAGGAGAATGCTTAATGATTTTACGTAAATATATGTCTCTCTTTGGTATAGGCTCTGCCAGGATTGATCTAGTTTTACCTAAAAACTCGTTCAAGCAAGGAGAACTTTTACAAGGATACTTCTTTTTAGAAGGAGGTATTATCGAACAAAAGCTGAGGCGGGTGGAATGTGACTTGGTGATGCTTGATAATAATGGCAAGGAAGAAAAAATCATTGATTCAACTACGGTTTTAAAATCTGATAGCATTAAGGCTGAAGAACGAAACAAATTATCCTTCACCTACCGGATTCCTAAATCTCTGCCATACTCTGAAGAAAACGGGGTTCGCTACCTTTTTAAAACGAAGCTGACGTTCAATGAGGGCGTAGAAAGCCTGGATGAGGATTACATTACAATCGATTGAAGCCAGGCTCCTTATTAGGGAGCCTTCTTTCATATGTATTAATTATTTATTCTTGATTTCCTCGAGAAGCTTAATCATCCTCTCGTTTTGCTCAATCAGGGTTTGATTTTGCTTTCTGAATTTGGTGAAATCAAATGAAAAGATTAATAGAAAAATGGCTAAAATGATAACCACTCCATGACCTCCCTTACCTATCTTCTTTGTTTATAGTAAACAATCTCCGGGTCGCCTGGGTCCAGGTTTTCGATCTTTCCACTTTGAGAATAGCCGTTTACTTGAAAGGTTTTTTGCATATGCCGGTTTGATTGATTAGTAGAAGAGAATATTTTATCTGACGGAGAATTTTCTTCAACATGTTTCAATAGTAAAGAGGCATTGCCCTTCCTTCTTTCCTCTGGTGAAACAATGATGAGAGAGACGAAAGTGTTTCCGAAAAAGTGGTTGTTGAATATAAGAAACCCGGCAGTAGTCTCCCTCTCTTTAACGACTATACATCTCTTTTCCAGTATCGCCTCCTTGATATGCCCGTGTCTGCTTTCGTTTCCGATCACTTGACAATCAATTTGTACAAGAGATTCCAAATCGTCTATTTGTGCATATGCTACGATTCTCATGGCGTTCCTACTTTCTTTTCTTTAATAATATGGGAAGGGCTACAAGGATCAGGATTAGTGCAACTATTCATATTCCGGCATTTCCTATTATAAAGTAACTGTCATCATAACTGTATATCTCCCTTGATGCAGTCAAATTGCATTTCCTCTTTTTCATAGAAAAAGGCACTGGATTGGAGTGGTGCCCTTTGTTTGAACTTAAAGACTCTTTGACATCAAGACATTAGTCACTTCGAACCCTGTATTCTGGTACAAGGAAAGAGCCACTTTGTTATGACCAAAAACATGCAGGGATATTTTTGATAAATCTTTTTCCCTCGCATATGAGTCCAGGGACTTTAAGGCTTCTTTTCCATACCCTCTCCCTCTTTTGCTTTCATGAATCTTAATATCATAAATGAATGCTTCATTACCGTCTTCTTGTACATTAATCCATAAAGTCCCTACGTCTTCCTGGTCTTCACCATCAATTAAAGTAAATAAATAATGATCCTTTGACTCCAGTCCATCCGGAAGTAATTGATTAAATTCGTTTTCAGCCTGCTCTAATGAAGTTTCTTTTTGGAAGTTACCGGCTTTCGTCTTTTCCTCTGCGTACTCTTTAATGGATTCTTGAATCCAAAGAGTATATTCATGGTCTTTCATTGGTTGTAATAAAATCATTGAATGAGTGCCTCCTCTTTTTTTCTATTTCCAGCGGTTCCTGATTTCCCTCACCACAGTCTCAGGACGGTCCCAATGCAGTAAATGAGTGGTTTCGGGAATCGACTTTACTTCCCCCCTGGTTAGTTCCTTGAAAAGAGCCGCAGTCTTATTACGGCTTTCCTCCATGCTATGGGGAAGGGTTGCTTTTAATAATAATATCGAACCGTCCAGCTTGTGATAAATATCCTCCGCTTCATCCTTGTGCATGGCCCTTATGATGTGACCGGCAGTACTACCGCGTGCATGCCAATAATATCGATTATCTTTATAGAGACAAAGATCCTTCGCAGCTTCCATCTTTATGGGGTTCCAGTTTAATGTTTCACTTTTGACGAGGGCCAGGAAGTCTTCCCATGATTCCCAAACCTGTTCAAAGTCTTTGTTATAAAAATCAACCTCCTCTTCTACGCTTTGGTTCGAATGACGTTTCCCCTGGTAGCCTCCATCAATTAATATGCTATTGCGTACCCTTTTGGGGTATTTTGCAGCGTAGTAAAGAGCGACAAAGCTCCCCCATGAATGAGATAAGAAGTAAAAAGAATCTATTTCAAGAAGAACAGTTACTTCATTTATCCAATCAGCCATCTTATCCATCTCATAGTCTTTTTCATTTTCAAAAGGAGAAGTTTTACCATGGCCAGGTGCATCAATTGAAATGATCCTGTAATGCTCTTTTAATTCCTCAGCAACTTCTATAAAACTGAGACTGGTACTACCAAGTCCATGCAGGCAAAATATCACGGAATCTGAATAGGCCCCCCATTCTGTAATATGAATGTCCAAATTTCGGTGCTGAATAAAATAGCGCTTCAACGGTGTTCATCTCCTATGTATTACATATGTCGTCACGAGCAAAAAAACAGAAGGAAGCAAGTTATTCGCCTCCTCCACCACCTCCACAATCCCCACCGCCAAATCCGGTGTCGCAGCTGCCTGCTGAATCATGCCCTCCGTCATAAGGACCATAATAGCCCCCATCTCCACTTCTGTAGCCTCTCTTTGATGAATCGGAAAGGTTTAAAGCTATTATTGTGAAGACGATCGGGATTAGTATAATGAATAATATTCCTGTCATGTTCATCACCTCTTGCTGTTATATACGGTTTTGAATTACAGAAGGTTTCAGATTATTTAGAATTGATTTGAGATGAACTTTGAATGAACAAATGGGAACAGCGTTTATCGAGCTCAGATAAAAATAGTTCCTTGTCCCGAGGTGATATCTTAACACTCCCCCAAAACCCGGTTCGGTAATAGATCTCAAGGGCATCCCTAGAAGACAAGACTCTGTATCCAGTGGAAATATCCCTGGTAGCTCTCACTCTGGTAAGATCACCATAGAAAATTCGGCTCCTGAACGGACCTCCTTTAATATATAGGTAATCTTCGCATAACTCATATTGCTGAAAGAATCCTGTCCATATTATGATGCCTGCTGAAAAAGCATATAAGCTTACAACGACTATGATGTTTAATATGGTGGGACGACCTATTAAAATAAGGGGAATCCAATATACAATAGAGATAAGAAGCAATGATATGAAAATCACAGAAATAAAAAATCGATCAATTTTAGAACGAAATCTCATTATATGTTCATCCCCTTGTTTGCTGTTATTTGACTTTCAGCGTGATGACCTGCTAGTTTGGAATGTCCAAATAAGTTCATCCAGGAAAGCCAAATATTATACAAATATGCCAGAATACATTCTAAATGCCATGGGATTTAGTATTGAATGTACTATTCTTCTAGTTTACCATTATCATCCAATACTTTCACGTGATAGTAAAGTATTTTACCAGAAAGAAACATCCCTCCTCATAGAAATTCTTTGTGAAGGGATGTTTCTTTTATTAAGAGGAAGCCGTTACACTCTCATCTGCCAAGCCTACTTCCTCTGGATTAAGCTTTGAGGTGTGTGGAAGGGAACGTAAGGTTTTGTTTAAGATCCATACGAGGGAAATAAATAAAATCCCACCAGCACTCCCGATGTATACAGACGTGCTACTGAATACTTCAGCAAGATAGCCGCCAATAAGGGATCCGAACGGCATGGCCATTGCCCCTAAAGATGATGTGACAGAGAAAATTCTTCCGAGCAGATGCTGTGGAACGATTGATTGAAGAGCGGCCCCTATGATGACATTGGTGGCACCAATGGGAATCCATGATAAGCCGAATAATATAATGCTTAAGCTATTCATAGGAATAAAACCTGAAATCATCCAAGTAGCTCCACCCAAGAAGAATAATACAATCGTAAGCTTTCCTAATGGATAGCGCTCAAACCAGGTTGCTCCAATGGCTCCGATCAATGCACCTCCTGAAATGGCTGCTAAATAAAGACCATATAATTCTGAGCCACCTCTGTCATCAGCAAATGCCGGCAAAATGGCATAGATGGACCCGATGGCAAAGTTTGCTACGATTGACCCCAATAAAAATTTTGCGAGATGGGATTTGAATACGATTGAAAAACCTTCAATTAGATCTTTTTTGTATTCTGCAAAGGCTACGCCTACAGTTTGTTTTTCTTTTGATTTCGTTTCGGATTTCATTTTGAGAAGACTGAACAAAATGGCTGCTGCAATAAACGTGACAACGTCGATCATATAGAGTGTAATGGCGCCAACCAAGGTGATGAGGATTCCGGCAAGGGCATTGAAGGCAAGATCCACTCCCTGAAAGGCAAAAGAAAACAGGGAATTACTTTTGACAAGTTGATCTTTTCTGACGATTCGTGGAAGGATGGCTGCCTGCCCAGGGTAGGTAAATTGGTTAAGAGCAGAAATGATCGGCATGATGATGAGTATGAACGAAACAGTTAAAAACCCTATAAAATGTGCCAATGGTATTAACATTACCAGGATTGCTTGAATGATCTGGGTTCTGACCAGCATTTTCTGAATCGGCCATTTATCAACCAGAGGACCTACAAGAAACTGTAATGTTCCGGGCAATAAGGTAAGGAATCCGGCTAACCCTGTGTAAAAGACACTTCCTCCCAGCTCATAAACAAGCCACATGGCAGCCACATAATAGATACTATCCCCCATATTCGTCACCAATCTCCCAAAGAACAATGAGGCAAAATTACGGTTTTTCATTAATAATTCTTTCATACTAATTCTCTCCTTCAGACTGTAAATTTTTTTTAACCGTCTAAGCAAAAAAATATTCCTAATCAGTAAAATAAATTTTACCGTTGGTCTAAAAAAAAACCATTAACGGTCTTTTTCTTCTTTCATTACTCTCTTTTCATACTCAGATTCATCAACTTCGCAACCAAAAGCTGTGAGATAATAATAGTTGGCGTCTGGATTCGATTTATTATCTTTTGCGATGTTTTGATATTCTTTTATTAGCTTTAAATATCCATCAATAAACGACTTGAATTGTTCTTCTGTCACATTCAGTTCTAAGGAAGTAGCAAGAATATTCCATTCAGACGGATCTTCGGGACCGGCTTGCTCAAAGGCTTCTGGTGGTGCTGATAATACCCTTGCCATTGTTCTGTCAAGCATTCCATACATTAAATGTCTCTTCGTTTCGGTAATTTCTTCTTTATGCGGAAGCATGCTTGAATCCGGATAAAAACCACTGGCAACGGATTGATAAAATTTTTGGACGATACCGTTCTTTTCTTCCGTTTTAACAATTTCAATCAAACCTAGCTTCTCTAATTCTTTTAAATGATAATGAATGCGAGCTCTGGAGAGATCGAGAATTTCTGATAACTGTTGACCGGTATAGGGCTTTTCAACTAATCGAATCATAAGTTTGACTCGAAACGGATCGCTGAGTGCTTTAAGTTGATCATATTCTTTAATGATGAACATTGGTTTCATTTTGTATCACCTGTTATGAGGATTCACACGGTAAAATTATTTTTACCGTGTGAATGAATTTTATCATTAATTGGTTATTTTATGCAATAGTTATTTTGCCTAATTTTCAAATTAATTGAATTTTTTCTATTGTGGAAACGTATTTTTAGCCGGACAGACTCGACTGAATTTTGATTCTGAATTTGTGATTACTAATTCATTCAGGAGTTTTTAATTCCAGAGGCTGGGACAAAACTAAAATGCCACGATATAAAGACGAACAAATCTGCCCTCTAGGAAGCAGATTTGTTCGGGTCTTACTTAGACTAAAACCCTTTTGTCCCAGCCCCAAATCCTTACCCCTTTAATTAGGCTCCACATGTACATGCACATCGTACACTTCATGCTCCTTCATCAATTCTTCCTCTACAACGCTTGAAATGTCATGTGCCTGTTTAATATCCAGTGTTGACCTTACTAAAATAACCACATCCACTACAGTGTTGTTACCGTAGTTTCTCGCGCGTATATCCTTAACCCCTTTTACACCAGGTATGGTTTGAATGGTCTCTTCATAGGCTTGAATCAATTGTTCATCAAATCCGTCTGTTAAATAGTGTGAAGCTTCCCGGAAAATATTCCATGCGGTTTTACAAATTAAGAGACCTACAAATACGGCCGTCAGAGGGTCCAACCAGGGAAGATAGAATTGAGCCCCAAGAATTCCGACTACTGTTCCGATACTGACCCATGCGTCTGAAAGATTATCCTTTGCAGCAGCCATAAGGGATTGGCTGTTTATTTTTTCAGCCAGACTTTTGTTATATCGATAAACCAGGTACATGACGATAGCTGCACCCACCCCTGCCCATGCTGAAAGAAGGTCAGGTGATTGAGTTTTTCCATCAAATACAGACTGTATAGCATTATATAGTACTTGAAGCCCTACAATCATCATGATGAATGAGGCAATTAGAGACGCAACGCTTTCTGCTTTCCAGTGACCATAGGGATGATCCTGGTCTGCAGGCTTTCTGGAATATTTCAGTCCAATAAGTACAGCGACAGAAGCCACAATGTCTGTCGCGTTGTTCAATCCGTCTGCCTGCAATGCTTCTGAATGGGCCGAGGTGCCAATGATAAACTTTATTATGGATAATACGATGTATGCAAGGATACTGATGATAGCTCCGCGTTCACCTAATTTTAACTGTTTATATTTTTCTTGATCCACTGGTTAAATCCTCCACACTTTAATTGTGTTTATCATATCAATCCGCATTCATGTGGGTCTATAGCAACCTTATTTAGTTCAGCTATCTTATTATGAACAGGTTAAAAATGTTTTGTTGAGCAAACTTTTATGAACTCATACCAAATAGGACTGCACCTGCTTCTTCATAGACGGAGTATGATCAGTTCATTTACGGGCAGGCAGTCTTTTTCGCTGATAATTAGAAAATTCGCTGATAAAAGTATCGATTTAGCTGATAAATTCAAAATTCTGCTGATAAAACGAAAATTCCGCTGATATCCATCTTTTGGACTGAAGTACCCAACCCAAAATACTTCTGAAATAGCATGACCGATCCTCCAATTAGGATTTTAAGTTGAAAATGAGCTGATTTTCTCCATAAACCATTAAATCATTCCAGATTTACATAATTTAGAGATCAGACTCCATTTTATTGTTTTCCAAATAAAACAACCTCTCCAAGCCTGAATGTATGGAAATAAAAGTTTTGGTTACATTGAATAGTACAATAAGTCAAAACGGGAGGTGCCTTTCTTGTTGAAAAAAGAATGCTCATGTAAGCAATGCACATGTAAGACGAAAAAAGAATGTGATTGTCCCTGCTGTTGTGAAAAATGATATAAGCCCCTAAACTCCATCAGAGCTTAGGGGCCAATTATTTTTACACTCGTACATTTACACTAACAATATCGTCGAAGTATTGAATTGATTTCATCTCTTCATCAATCCATTCGGTTTGTTTCCATGTATGCTCGATAAACACTTCAGCGATCATTCGCTTCCTACCTCCACCCATTGTATGGGCATCCTTAAGTGCGATGACACTTTCGAAAATATTGGCCATTAAAACAGCGATTCGTTTTGAATGATACGTTTGCGTGTCGATATCCCCCATTGCTACTTTTTCCAATAATTGTTCTAGTTTTACGATACCTTCTGTAACTGGGGTGCTAAACAACAGGAGCTCTTCTGGCAAATTGGATAACTCTTCTTTCATTTTGACCAAAAAGTACTCATGAGCCCGATGCTTATTCATTAATCTTAGTACTTCAAGTCCTAGAATATTTGCTGTTCCTTCCCACACCGTCAATACCTGGGCATCCCTAAGTAAGCGAGGCAAAACAAAATCCTCGATATAACCATTACCTCCGTGCATTTCAATGGCTTCGTGGGAGAAATGAATCGCTTGTTCTGCTGATTCCTTTTTCAAAATTGCAATGAGTAACCTGTTTAGGACCATTTCTTCTTCTGACGTCGGGATATCGTCTGAAACGACACGATCGAACAAGTGGACGAGATGAAATACTGCACTTGTTTCTACCTCTTGCTTGGCTGCGAGACGAGACAGTGTCTCTTTGATCATCGGATATTGAGTCAACGGCTGCCCAAATGCTTCCCGATAGAAGGCATAATTCCGAGCTTCCATGTAGGCTCTCCTCATAATGCCAATCGATGCAATCGCATTACAGACACGGGATAAATTGAGGGCTTCCATCATATAGTAGATGCCCCGGTTCGGTTCTCCTACAAGATAAGCGTCTGCTCCTTCAAATTCTACTTCAGCTGAAGGCACCGCACGGACACCTAATTTATCTTTCAATCTTCGAATACGAATTCCGTTCAGTGAGCCATTATTTTTTCGCCATGGAACCGCAAATAAGCTGAGTCCTTTTGTTCCGATTCCAGCCCCTTCTATTCGGGCAAGCACCATGGTCACTCCGCACATTCCTGAGTTAGAGGCAAAGTACTTTTCACCCCAAAGCTGATAAGAATCACCATTTTTAATCGCTTTTGTATCATTGGCGCCAACATCTGATCCTCCTTGCCTTTCCGTTAAGAATGTAGCTCCCTCATATAATTCCACTTCTCCTGTTGAGAGCACATGGGGAAGAAATCTTTTTTTCACCTGATCCGAACCATACTTTTCAAGAAGCAAAGCAGTAGCCATGGATAAAGTGACCGGACAATAAAAACCAGGCTCTGTTTGAGATAAGAGATAGCCTTGTGCATAGGAATACACATAGTTCCCTTTGTGACCGAGTGCAGGAATGTCTTTATGGATATATCCGACAATCCCTCTGTTATATGTTTGTTCAACCGTTTTCTTATAGCCTTCATTCACCCAGATTTCAGAGATTTCTTCTCCTAATCGGTTGTATTTGATGAGCCTTGGCTGTCCTTCACGATCAGTGTGTACGGCTCGATCGTCAATTTCCCCTGCACACAATTCACCGAAAGCGTCCAGCTCTTGGTCAGCCCAGCCGAAAAAATCTTTGTCCAGATATTGCTTCATGAGTTCGTTGAAATGAGGGTCTTCACGATAGAAGTTTTCAATTTTTCTCATGATTTCACCTCCTGTATTTCATCGCGCAATACTTGTTTCAAAATCTTACCTGTTGCATTACGCGGTAGTGCCGGAATCCCTTCATACAGTTTAGGAATTTTGTAGCTTGCCAGTTTTTCAGCTAGATAAGCTTTACATTCCCGGGCAAGTTTTTTTCCACCCAGGGTACTTACAACATATGCTTTTACGGTCTCCCCCCACTCTGGATGAGGGACACCGACTACTGCCACCTCAGAAATTGCTGGATGCTTGATCAATTGCTCTTCGATTTCTTTAGGATATACATTAACGCCACCTGAAATAATCATGTCCTTCTTCCGGTCGACCACCCAGATGTATCCGTCTTCGTCCTTCCTGGCGAGGTCACCCGTTTTCAGCCAACCGTTCATGTAAGTCTCTTTTGTCTTTTCCGGGTCTTTGTAATATTCTTTCATATTTCCTTCTCCATAAAGGAGTATTTCACCTACCTCATTGACCCCGGCCGGTTCTCCCTCTTCATTGACGATGATGATGTCGGTCCCCAGGGCTCCTCTATTGCCGATGCTTCCCCCTTTTTCAAGGTGTTCATCCGCAGTTAATAAAGTCCCGCTTGGGCCAGCTTCTGTTAGTCCGTATACACAATGGAGGAGGTCCGTCCCTAATTTTTCTTTAATAATATTTATCTCTTCGGCTGATACGGGTGCTCCTCCGTAGACCCAGTATTTCATTGAGGTGAGGTTATGGGTGTTGATGTTTGGCATTTTGGCAGTGAATAGGTAGGCAACCGGTGCTCCGAAGAAGTGGGTAATCCGCTCTTGATCGACAAGATTGAGCAAGCTCTCTGGTGTGAAGGTTGGTGATAGGATATGGGTACTTCCCACATATGTGCCAGCAACAAGGAAAAGGTGAAGTGGTGCTGAGTGACTGAGAGGCATCATATGAAGTATTCTACTCTCTGGCTTCATTTCAAATTCAACACACATCATAGTGGATACAGTAAGTATGTTTCGATACGTGAATAGGACGCCTTTGGGCTGACCCGTAGTGCCGGATGTATAAAGGATTGTCGCTTCATCATCTTCTGTTAATCGACAATCGATTTCATCTGTTCTTCCTTCTTTTAATAAGGTTTCAAAGGATTTCCATGAGTCTTGGGCATTTCCTGTTTTCACGCACAATAGCTCATCGGTTTTTAGATCCCTACAGGTCTCCCATAACCATTCGTGAACGAGAATGGCTTTAGCATCGCTGTGATCCACTATAAACCCCAGTTCTTCCAGTGTCAGTTTCGCATTGACAGGGACAATGATTGCGCCTAGCCGGAGAACGGCAAAATAGCTTATCACAAATTCCTTCGTGTTTGGCATAAATAACACCACTTTATCTCCAAGACCGATACCGCGATGATGTAAACTAGAAGCAAATTGATTAACTGCTTCATTAAGTTCTTGGTAGGTCAACACTTCTCCCTCTGTTACTATGGCTTGATGTGTTGGATATTTACGGGCATTTCGTGACAATAAACGTGAAATATTCAATCTGATGTCTCCCCTGTCTCATTTAATTTTTTGATAAATTCATTCCTCAGTTCTTCCATTTCCTTTCTCATGGCTTCAAGCTCTTCAATAAAGGTTGTCACCTCCTCGATTCGTTTGGTTCCGTATTCAATCGTACGTTCTAACTGTTTCCTTCCGGTTCTGTCCTGATCAAATAAGAGGACCATTTCTTTGATTTCATCCAAAGAGAAGCCGAAGCGTTTTCCCCTGAAAATCAATTTCAGTTTCGTGATATCACTCTTGAAATAGATTCTCCTTCCTGACTCGCTCCTTGCCGGATGCAATAGATTGAGCTCCTCATAGTACCTTATCGTGCGTGTCGTTACGTTAAATTCCTTAGCCAGCTGAGTTATCGTGTATGTCACAGTGATCATCTCATTATTAGAAAATTTTGATATTTTAAGTTTACCATTAACGTTAACGTAAAGTTCAACCTATTTTTATGAATGTTTTTGGTTCTTTTGTAGGGGTCCCTTTACACATAATCAGAATACTGTTTTCCATATACTAGTAATACATATTAAAGAGGTGGTGAGTGAATCCTGCAGAAGGTATTGTTATTTGCGGATTTAGGAATCGATGATACCATTGCCTTGATCTATTCTTATCTGAGTGAAGAGATTGAACTGGTCGGGGTAGTAGCTGATTATGGAAATGTCCCAAGATCCCGTGCTGTGGCAAGTGTTCACTACCTTATGAAATTGTTGAACCTTAAAGATCAGATACCAATTATTGGTGGAGCAGAGGTTCCGATGACAGCAGAGCAGCCTAAATTCTATCCTGAAATACACGGAGAATATGGACTTGGACCAATTAAGCCCGGTATGTATGAAGGAATTATTGAAAATTTCTTTGAGATTATTAGATTGATTGAGATATATGGGGATGAACTGATCATTGTAAATGTTGGAAGGCTGACGTCCCTTGCGAATATGTTTATCTTATACCAGACTCTTATGAACAAAGTTAAAAAGATTTATATTATGGGGGGAGCGTTCTGGGTGCCGGGAAATGTAACGGCGGTATCTGAAGCAAACTTTCACTCTGATCCGATTGCCGTTAAGATTGTTCTGACATATGCGAGTAACCTTACCATCATCCCTCTAAATGTAACTGACCATGCCATAGTAACACCTGAAATGGTTGAATACATCGAGTATAAAGGCCGGTCGAAGCTTGTTAAGCCCCTCTTAGACTATTACTATGATTTTTATAAGAAGAGGAATCCACTGATTAAAGGAAGCCCAGTACATGATGCGATCACCCTCATGTCAGCAGTCCATGAAGACATGTTTACGTTTCGAAATCTACCCGTTCACGTAGTGACTTCGAGCACAGGCATCCACCGCGGACAAAGCATTGCTGATATCAGACCGTATATTCAGTTTGAAGAAACAGCCAAAAAGCATCGGATTGCCTTTTCGTTCGAGTATGGGATGTTTTTCGAACGATTTATGACTGTGATGACCGGGGAGTCATTTGAGAGAGAAAAGGATTGATCAATGCAATGAGGATTGCCTCCACTTTGTTGGGTTGGTGTATCCATTAGGATAGAATAGTCCGTCCCGGAAGAAAGCAAACTATCAGGGACCATTTTGAATAACCCTATAACAAAACGCAATGGAGAAATTCTCCATTGCGTTTTGTTGGTGTATCCCTTCAGAAAGTCTTTCTTTCCTAGTAATCAACCAAAAATCAACTCTGCAGATGCTGCAGTTTACTCCAATAATGATTTTGAATAAACGATCGGAGCGTCTATGCAATCCTTTGAATCATCAACTAATTCAATTAAAGCAATACCAGTTATCTTCGCTTTAATGGTGTCTCCTCTTTCTAAACAATGCTTAAATCCCTGAGATAATTTTTCCGGAGAAAGCTTATTGGCTAAAGTGCAGTGTGGAATCCATTTGTCAGGAAGATAGAGTGGATTAGCTGATTCATTGAAGTCGTGAAAGAAATCATGATGATCCGAATGAAAGTTTAGTAATTCTCTTGTGATGGTCGGGGAGAAAAATAGAGTTCCGAAGTTTAGAAATGAACCTACGGTGTTAAAGGTGATATCGATCGGTTTTTTATGTTCATAATACTCCTCTAATGCTTTTATGTATTTTTGCTTATCTAATTCGTTATAACTTCCAATTGTGATATGGGGACGTGCATCGTTGATTTCTTCCTCATAGTAAGAAATATCTTTAACGGTTAGTTCCTTCCATATTTCTTGTATCAACTCTTCAGTCTTTTCATCGAATAGAGCGATTACCCAGTACATGGCTTAACCACCTTTCCTATTGTACGGATTGTTCATAAGCCTTACTTCCTTTACTGTAACATAGTCTCTCTCTCAGTGGGTTCATATACTCATATTTGCAAACGCTTAATTATTTGTTGAATCAAGAATGTGTGCTGAAATCTAAAGTCGTTTCTTTTAAAACTACAAAAATCTTTGACATCGATAAGAAAATGATGTAAATTACCTTATGGACGAACATTTATAAAATAATTAAACTTTAATATTCGTGTTTAGGGGTGTAATAATGGAAAATGTATTTGATTACGAAGATATTCAATTAATTCCTGCAAAATGTGTTGTTAACAGTCGTTCTGAATGTGATACGAGTGTGACCCTGGGTGGACATACATTTAAGTTACCTGTGGTACCTGCCAATATGCAAACCATTATTGATGAAAAAATCGCTGTATATTTAGCTGAAAACAATTATTTCTATATCATGCATCGCTTCGAGCCTGAAAAACGAATTTCTTTCATTAAAGATATGAAGTCCCGCGGCCTGATTTCTTCTATTTCTGTAGGTGTTAAGGATGAAGAGTATGCATTTATAGAGCAATTAGCTGAAGAAAAGCTGACACCGGAATTTATAACAATCGATATTGCACATGGTCATTCCAATGCGGTAATCAGCATGATTCAACACATAAAAATACACGTACCTGAGAGCTTTGTGATTGCCGGGAACGTTGGTACTCCAGAAGCTGTAAGAGAATTGGAGCATGCTGGTGCTGATGCTACAAAAGTGGGAATCGGACCAGGGAAAGTTTGTATTACGAAAATCAAAACCGGATTTGGTACAGGTGGCTGGCAGCTGGCTGCACTACGCTGGTGTGCAAAAGCCGCTACAAAACCAATCATCGCTGATGGTGGTATCCGTACCCACGGTGATATAGCAAAATCCATTCGTTTCGGTGCTTCCATGGTGATGATCGGCTCCCTATTTGCAGGCCATGAAGAGTCTCCAGGGGATACAATCGAAAAAGACGGCAAGCTCTTCAAAGAATACTTTGGTTCAGCTTCAGAGTTCCAAAAAGGCGAAAAGAAAAATGTTGAAGGTAAAAAAATGTTTGTTGAACATAAAGGGTCACTGGAACATACGTTGACCGAAATGGAACAAGACCTTCAATCCTCTATCTCCTATGCTGGTGGAACAAAGCTTGAAGCAATCCGAACAGTGGATTATGTAGTAGTAAAGAATTCTATCTTTAATGGTGATAAAGTATATTAATATTGAAATGTTAAAAGGTGGGCAATTGATGCTCACCTTTTTTTGACGAAATATTCATTTCATAATGGATTCGTATGAGAAACACCTTTTCCTTCAGAAACTATTTTTGTGTGAGGGACACGAAGGTTTAATTCATCAAGCAATTTTTGGGGCTCTTTAAGATTGCCTTTGACAATATTGTATTGTGGATACCCCATTTTCATATTGATCTTAGACATGCGTTTTAGCTTATCCGGCATTTTCTCGCGGTATTTCTCTTCATTGGACAGAATGAGCCCGATAAAGGCATTCCGGTAAATCTCATAGGGAATATAGCTTTCAATATCTTCCCAGCTGATGTGAACGGGATGCTCGGGTAACACATTTAAAATAAGATATTCCTGCGTCAGGCTTACATGAGGCACATTATAGGAAAGCTTTTTAAAAATCTGAATCAAGCAAAAAAGAAAAAACAATCCTCCTAACGCACCAACGATCCCCATAAAGTAGTTAACATTAACAAAGAAGAATTCAAACGATAAATACAAACACACAAGGACAAATAATATACAACCAATCGCTAACAAACTTAACCTTTTCTTGGATTCATAAAAATGAACAGCCTTCTCTTCCATCTCTAATCCCCTTCCATAAATATACATATTCAATCTCCTATACCCGCAATAACAAAAGTTAAACTCTGAGTAAACTTAGAGGGACGGACCTCAAAAAGGTGAAAATCACGCTCCTTGTCCCTTCCTTTCCTCTAAAGGTCCGTCCCTCTTAACTTGTTATAGACACCGATGGAAATTAAGCTATAATTAGTTTTAATATTGTCTTGGGAGGTGGAGTGACTGTGATGAGATTGTTGTTATTGATGGTATTGAGCATGGTGTTAGGGACAGTTCCTGTTCAACAACAGAATCAAAGCCCGGTATTCTTAAGTTTTGATGATGTAGCTACTATTTCTGACCATGTGTTTTTAACCGATGCAGACATGATTCTCGACGTGGTCCCTTCACTGGTTCAGAAACAAGATGGTATGGCTTCTAATAAAACTTCCATTCTTCCAACATTACACTTCAAATTAATCCCTTTGGCTGGATGTCTATTTAGTACTGAGATTTTTCCAGATTCATTGGGATTCCTTGGAGTCGTCATGTCCCATTCAAATTACCTCTGATTCCTTACACTCATAAAAAACATGTGATCGTAAACCCTTTTTTCTCTTTGCAGTTAAGAGTTTTTTTGCAGTGCCTATTTAAAATAAACATTGGTCATTGAAAATTAAATTAAACTGAGGTGCATTCATATGAGAAATTATGAATATCGTAAGGAATCTATTGCTTGTTATGTCTTCTGTTCTCTATTCCTTCTAAGCTTTGTTGGAACGATACTGTTATCTGGAGAAATGAGTGGAAATAGCATCATCTCATCCATCCCTCGATTCTCTTGGGATATGATGATTAAGTGGAAAGAAATTGTTGAAATATTAGATTTGAAGTAAATTAAAGCAAAGTTACGTACTGAAACTACTTCTATAATAAAGCGAGGAAATAAAAATGAATCTGGGTTTCGGTGAAATAGCGATTATCTTGTTCGTAGCACTCCTATTCTTTGGGCCAAGCAAACTTCCAGAGCTCGGAAAAGCTGCCGGTGTTTCTTTGAGAGAATTTAAACATGCGGTCAGTGGATTGATGGAGGATGAGGATACAGACCATAATGGTGAAAAGAATATGAATAAAGATCAATAGTACTGCTTAACTGAGAGGGACGGACCTCCAACAGACTAAAAATCTGATAATCTGGCAATTTGGAACATTTGGAGGTCCGTCCCTCTCTTCTACCACAAAATGACTTGAACAGTTCCGTACATAACAACACCAATTACAGGTGCAGTTCGTAATAGGGTGTATCCATTACTGGAGGATAGTACCCGTTCAAGTGGGTTAAGTGCAGGAGAAGCTAAATAATGTATAAGGCGATCCCATTTGGATGATTTCATTGGGAAATTGGGTACTTCAACGCCATATTCGTCAAGATTTTTACGAAGATTGTATTCTTTATTAAATGGATCCTGAGTCATACTCCGTATCCTCCAATTCTTTTTTTAAGATTTGAATAGCCTGGTGCATCCTTGACTTGACTGTGCCAAGAGGGATTTGCAATATATGTGCAATGTCTTTTTGGCTTATATCATGAAAGTAGAATAAGAGAACGACTGCTCGTTGCAAGTCAGGCAATTTGGCGACAGCTTCTTGAATGGTCATTCGGTCATCCTGTGAAAGGCTGTCTTCTGTTATAGGAGTTAAGAATGGTAATAGTAAGCGCCATTTCTTACGTCGATTTAATTTATCAATCATAATACGATAGGAAATTTGGAATAGATATGATTTTACTCTTCCCTTTGCAGAATCAAATTTCAATTTATTGATCTGAAGTTTCACAAACGTATCCTGAACCACATCGATACTTAGTTGCTCATCTCGACTGTAGCGGTAAATGAAACTATAAAGTGAAGGTTTATAAAGACGGTACAACCTTTCCAGCGCCTCTTGATCTCCTCTTTGATACGCAAGCATCCAATCTTCTTCTGATTCACTCAATTGAATCGCCCCAACGCTCTTTAATCGCTTTCAGTGTGTTGGAAATCCGTACAATCAAATAGATAAACGAAACCAATGTCCACGCCTGCGATTGATTGGTGAAAAATTGTACATAGTCATTCTCTACAGTTTCTCCATTAATGATCAGCACATTTAATATTTGTACACAAATAACCGTATATATCGCCAATCCAAGAGACATAGTATCAAACATATTCCACCTTAAAAAGATCTTCGTTTTTTTATAATTGATCTTTCCATTTTCCCTGACAATATATTTTCTTTCCATTGGAATCGCAACGGCTAATATAAACACCATTAACACTCCGGACACAATTAGGGAAATTATCCATCCTTGATCCACATGATCACTCCTCTTTCTTTTCTTCTCATAAGCTATACCACTGAAGAAGTGAAAAGGTTCAATGAAAATGATTTTTTCTGAGGGACGGACCTCCAATATGTACTTATTCAAACTCTTTAATCGTTTTTCGATCAAACTTATCATTTAATAAATCCTTACATTTAGAGGTCCGTCCCTCCCAATTAAAAACACGAACCTACGGCAGAGGCAGGTTCGCGGGGTTTTTAGGTGAATCGAATGTTTTGTAGTGGCTTGATTGCTTGTGCAGATCGAGTTTCACCATGGAATAGAATGGTTGGTTCAATTAAGATGGTTTCTCCCGTTGCTGCAGACCACTCGTTTGTTGATGCTACTAGAAGAACATCTTGATTTAAGTATGCTTCTGACCGTTTTCTGGTACTTGGGTGAACAAATGTGACAGATTCTGGGTGATCATCCGATCCAACCGTAATAAATGGTGTATCTCTCAATACAAATTCTTCAAGGCCTGCATAGTATTTATGGACCATACCTTGTGTTGGAAGATTAACGAAACTGGATGTTAGCGTTTCACCAGCCTTGAAGAAAGCCTCCACATCCACTAATTCGTTCGTATACGTTCTTCCTGAATCCTGCTGAATCTCTGCGTATACAGCCAGGACAGGCACTTCTGGAAGTGTTAACGCATATTGACGAAGAACAATCCCCTTCATCTTTTCATGCTCCTTAAATTCTGTTGTCAAACAAATCCCTGCCCACTGATGACCGTGTTGATCCAACTTTGTTACAGATCCGATGGCCGTTTTCTCTTTCAACATTGAATAGGAACTAACGGCTTGGAAAGAGTATCTGATACCTCCCCCCCACGGATTCCACCATGCCCGTGGACCCGGGTTTGGATATTGATGATCCAACGTTTCCTTACCGTCAATCGATAAGGAATAGATACCAGGATAATACGCAGATGACGCTTTAAACGAAATGACGCCATTATCTACAGACCAGACATCTTCGTTCCTCTCAAACTTCACTTCCCTCTTACCCTTAACAAGTTGCATAACTTCTACTTTTCCCAAGTGACTCTTAGACTCGAATTCCCCTTCTATCCATTTGACCCCTGGTGAAGAATGCTCTAGTCCAAGATTCAAACGGGTTACTGACTCAGCTTTATCCACTTCTTTAACGAACGTTTCATTTTCTGAATGAACGGTTAATTTACCATGAATATAAGGAGTAAGCATGGATTGGAATGAATAGTCTTCACTTTCACCAATAGAAGAAATAATATCTCCTCCTGTTTTATCCAGAGTGTACAGGGGCAGCTCTTTCATGTTCCCTTCATCACCCAACACCAACTCCCGCCACTTAGACCAATGGTTGGAAGTATTGATCCCGACTTGGATGGGACCTAAGCACATTTCTTCCTGGGATTGTAACAGGTCGATCTCATATTCAAGAGCCATTCGCCAATCATCTTTTCTTCCAAGAGCTTCTTCTGGCCAAGCAAGACCAATGGTATCTCCAATTGAAGACCGTGTGAAAATCCAACGTTCAGCCATATCTTTATCATTAATATACTCCATAAAAGGAACCAGTGACTCATTCCCGATTAAGACTCCATTCCTTTGTGGGATAGCCATTCCTTCAAAGTTAATAAAAACAGGCTGAATTAGGGAAAGATGCTTCCTGTCATCTTCTCCGGCATTCACGACTTCATGTTTGATTTCCACTAGGCCATCACCGTAAATCTTAAAATAAGTGTTCAGAAGCATGGAGGAAAATGCATCCGACTTTAGTGATGTTTTCATCACGTAAGCTTCAGGAAGCTCAATATATTCTACAGAAGATGCTTCTTTCTTAGAAAATTCCTCACTATAGGGTTTTCCGAATTTTGGAGTGAAGAAGGTTATCGGATCTTGGATTGAATTGATAGAGCCCACTTTGACGATATGGTTTCGTTTTTCAATCTCTACGTAGTGGGGACCGTTAAACCCGATCCAATGCTCTTCTGTCTCGCCACCAAATTTCGCCCCAAATCCCGGTAGAGCCAATGACAGTCTAGTGGAAAAAGTAGTCACGTCCCCGTTTTTCCGTTTAACCTCTACATTCACATCTTCTGACAAAAAGCCATTTTTCAATAGCTGCATCGGAAGTGGAATCGAAACTCTCTTTTTCCCCTCGATTTTTGCCATCACTTCTGAGTTTTCCCACTTTATTACCTTATTTACAGGCAGTTTAATCATCCAGGTAGTTTCTTCTTCTAATTGGCTTTCCAAATCAAGATAGAGCATTCCTTTACCATGGGATTTCCAATTCTTTTTTACCGATCTTAAATGAAGCTTCCCCGCTTGTTTAGGAAACACCCCTAGTGCAAATGGGATTGAATGACAGTCCACCTCAACTGTCACCCCGACAGTCGGGTGAGTCTTCCAGGGACTTGGTTGACTAGTTGGCATGTCAACACTGACAGGGAAATCTCCAATCCAGTTCTTCCCCACTAAAACAGTCTCATGGAATTCATGCTTTACATGAGCAGATGATATTCCTCTTAGGGCGATTTCAACCGGATTCTCTTTACGATTTTCTACATGATAAGTCACATAGTGTTCTTTTTTCTCCAGCAACTTAAAGTCAGGCAGCCTCATTTCCGCTAAAAAATCCTGCGTTTCAATTAAGCGAATGCCTCTTCCGGTCCGTTCAAATTGAATACGGACGAACTCATTTCCTGCTTCCCATTTGTATTCATAATAAGTATGATCTCGATCTTTCAGGCCATCTGGTTTGATTTCAATTAAACGCTGACTCGTTGTATACCAATCATGCTTCTCAAAAAACGGCTTCAGCCAGTCAATTTGGAGCACCATCGGAATAAAATTCATCAGATGAACGGTGTCATCGCGCTCTTCCCAGAAGAATCCGCATTTTTTGTATAGAGGTACGGCTTTTGTATTACCCGCCCACGTAAATAAATCCAGTCTTGGCCATTTTAATTCCACAGTCTTCTCTAATGCTTTCAGTACGAGTTGTTTGCCGATCTTTAAGCCCTGATACTTGGGGTGCACATTCAGAAGAGGAATATATAGGGCTCCTTCGTCCTCACGATATTCAGACAATCCGCAGTAGCCTGCCACTTCATCTCCCACCATTGCTAAAAAGAGATGGAGATTTGTGGAGTTAGCTTCCTTATCTTTTACGTCTTGTTCAGTGGTGACAACGGAATCTCCACCCCAGTTTTCACGGCTTTCATTCCACATTTTCGCGATTCCTTTTGCTAAACCTTCATGATATTCTACGATTTTCACTTGCTCTACAGTAGTCTTCATAATGTCCTCCTACGCTAGGTTTTAATATATATAACCTCATCCTTGTTGATTTTTTGCATTGCATCGACGATTTTAATCATCGTCATCGCCTCCTTTCATTTAGTTGGAAAGATTTTCTTCCTCACCCACAGTTTAAGATTTTATGATAAGTAAGTAAAGAATATTCTAACTAAAAAAAGATTTCATTTACTTCTGTAATTGTAAGTTAAATGGAAAATGTAGAATAATTTCAGCCAGACTAGACAAACCTACAAGGTAAAAAGAAGGATATGGTATTGAAAATGAAACGACATATTCCAATTGTTCTATGCATGATTTTTATTGCCAACGCGGCACTAGTTGACCTGAAACCCGTGCACGCTCAACAAGAGATTCCCTCCTATGCGAAATGGGGAAGTCTGGCAGTGAAAAAGACTAAAGAGAAATATCCTGATGCGGCGATCGTTGACTATCTTCATATCGGGAAGGAGAACGGTTCTAAAGTATCGACTGAGAAGTTTAAGCTCTGGTTAAAACGTGGCGGGAAAGAATTTGGTGTATTTGTGGACATCCAGTTTGAGTCGGATACTGAAAAGCTGATTGATATCAATTTCACGGAAACGGATCGATAAATAATAGGTTATGAACAATAAAAGAGATCAAAGGATTTTAATTCCCTTTGATCTCTTTTTAGTTTAAAGCTTCACTCTCTGCAAACGCAGTGCATTCAAGACAACGGACACAGAACTAAATGCCATTGCAGCTCCGGCAAGCCATGGTGCTAAGAATCCCATTGCGGCAATGGGGATGCCGAGTGAGTTATAGGCCAGGGCCCAGAACAGGTTTTGTTTAATATTACGAATGGTTTTCTTACTCATGAAGATAGCATCGGCAATGCTGTTCAAGTCACCGCGGATGAGGGTGATATCGGCAGCTTCCATGGCTACGTCTGTACCTGTTCCGATCGCCATTCCGATATCCGCCATGGCAAGTGCAGGGGCATCATTGATTCCATCTCCCACCATCGCGACTTTCTTTCCTACCTTCTGCAGTTTTTGAACTTCCTTTGCTTTTCCTTCAGGTAATACTTCCGCAATTACATGATGGATTTGAGCTTCTTTTGCAATTGCTTCAGCGGTCCGCTGATTGTCACCAGTGATCATGATGACTTCTAAGCCCATATCATATAATCTCTGAATGGCTTGTTTAGAAGTATCTTTTATAGTGTCCGCTACAGCGACTAGGCCGGCATAGCTTCCATTAATTGAAACGAGCATAACCGTCTTTCCTTCAGTCTCAAGGGTTTGTTTGGTTTCTATCACATGATTCATCTGGACACCATTTTGTTCCATAAGTTTCGTGTTACCGATCACCACTTCATTATTTCCAACTTTTGCTTTTACACCATACCCTGGTATTGCATCAAATTCTTCACTACCCAATATAGTAATTCCTTTTTCTTTAATCCCTTTCACAATTGAAATCGCTAGTGGATGCTCCGAAGACCGTTCCACCGCTCCAACCAAAGCGAGGAAATCCTCTTCATCAAAACCAGCTTCCAATTTTACATCTGTTAATACCGGCTCACCGTTTGTAACAGTACCCGTTTTGTCGAGTACAACGGTTGTGATTCCATGGGTCGATTCCAAATGTTCTCCGCCTTTAAAGAGAATCCCGAATTCTGCTGCACGTCCTGATCCTGCCATTATCGAAGTCGGAGTCGCTAACCCAAGGGCACATGGACAGGCAATCACAAGAACGGCAATCAGTTTTTCAAGTGCTTCGGCAAAATTACCCGGTTCAACCCAAATGTACCAGACAAGAAATGTGAGGACTGCAATTCCTACCACAATAGGAACAAATATACCTGATATTGTATCCGCTAATCGTTGAATAGGAGCCTTGGAACCTTGAGCATCCTCCACCACTTTGATAATCTGTGCCAGGGCGGTATCCTTTCCTACCTTTGTAGCTTTCATTTTCAGGAATCCATTTTTATTCATTGTGGCACCGATCAGTGTATCACCTATAGATTTATCCACCGGAACGCTTTCTCCTGTAATCATCGATTCATCAAGTGCTGAACGACCTTGGATGACTTCTCCATCTACGGGAACTTTTTCACCTGGTCTGATGTACACGATGTCTCCTGTTATAACGTCTTCTAAAGGAATTTCTACATCCTTTCCATCTCTTTCCACCGTTGCGGTTTTAGCCTGTAGTCCCATAAGCTTCTTTATGGCTTCAGAAGAACGACCCTTTGCCTTGGCTTCAAACAATTTCCCGAGAATAATGAGTGTGATTAAGATAGCACTTGTTTCAAAATACAGCTCAACCATATGCATTCCCGAACCTATGGACTGATAGGCAAGAAACACACTGTAAAAGTAAGCAGCAGATGTACCAAGTGCGACCAAAACATCCATATTGGCATTCTTATTTATTAATGCTTTATAAGCACCTACGTAAAATTGTTTCCCGATAATAAACTGTACAGGTGTTGCTAACGACATTTGCACCCAAGGGTTCATTAAGATATCCGGTAATGGGATGAACGATGTAAATTCAAAATGACTGACCATCGACCACAATAAGGGGAGCGATAATAATAGTGACCATATGAATTTACGTTTTTGCTTCTGGATTTCTTGAAGTTTATGATCGGTTTGTTCTTCATGATTCTCATCACTTTTCACTGTTGCACCGTAGCCAATTGAATCAACCTTTTTAATGATTTGATCTGTCGAGATTGTGCCAGGGGCATACTCAATGGTTGCTTTTTCTAAGGCCAAGTTAACCGTTGCATGTTGTATTCCCTCCTGCTTATTCAATACTTTCTCGATTCTTGCAGAACAAGCAGCACAGGTCATCCCGGTAATATCAAACTCGGTTTTTTCGAGTTGTATGTCATAACCTAGATCCCGGATTCTTTTTTGAAGTTCAATTGGATTCACTACTTCCGAATTGTATTTTACTGCTGCTTTCTCCAAAGCGAAGTTGACCGCTGCCTTTTCTACACCGTCCATTTTATTTAAACCCTTTTCGATACGATTCGCACAAGCAGCGCAAGTCATTCCTGTTATTTCTATATTGATTTCTTTATGCTGAGCCATTTATCAACCCTCCATACCTATACGGGGTATATTTTATTGTAAAAGAAAACCGTGCTGAGAAAGCACAGTATCCTTACACGATATCATATCCCTGATCATCGATTGTTTCTTTGATGTCATCAAGCTTCACTTGTGAATCATCGTATTCAACTTCTACTTTCTTGTCTTCCAAACTTACTTGCACCGATTTCACACCGTTTAATTTCCCAACACTGCCTTCAATTGCTTTAACACAATGTCCGCAAGACATACCTTCCACTGTTAACGATTCTTTTTGCATCTGTAAACACTCCTTTATTTTTTCATTAGTTTTTGAATGGTAACCATGACTTCATCTAATACTTCTGTGTCACCTTCTTGAATCCGATCAAGAACACATGTTTTCATATGACCCTCTAATAGAATTTTGGCTACGCTGTTAAGGGCGGACTGAGTGGCGGATATTTGCGTAATGACATCATCACAATACGTATCGCGCTCAATCAAGCCTTTAATTCCCCTTATTTGACCTTCAATCCGATTTAATCGAGTTACAAGGTTTTTCTTAACATTATCAGAATGATGGCTTTTTCGAACTTCTTCGTCTGAGCATGCAGCATGATCCATAACACGCTCTTCCTCTTGAATCACGGATGGGTTAATCTCAGGTTCTTTTTCATTCTTTTCAGTGGTCATCTTCCCACCTCCACGCTCTCAATATACTATACCCCATTATGGTATGTAAAGAAATTTGATTTGATAAAAAAAAGCGTGTTTCCTCATTGGGATGCACGCTTTTGTATCGTTTCATTATGTATGCTTGTGGAGCCCATCTTTAGGGTTGGAGATATTTATTTCAGTAGAAGCAGTGGCGACACCGATAATGGTGCCGTCTTCATTTAACAAGGGGTGGGCGTATACATTATAGGAAATCGTTCCTGTTTTTAAAGGAATCGAGATCACTCGATTGATGGGGGCCATTTCTTCTAATACGTCCTCTTTCAATTTCATTAATGCCCTATTCCCTTCATTATTATCAAGCTCTATGTCGGTTTTTCCAATATGATCGTCTGGAACAAGATCAGGAGTATTAAAGATCCAGGTATAGCGTAATTGAGTATCACAATGTGCGAGCACGACAGGTGCATTCTTTAAAGCAATCGAGAATGGATTTTCCTCGAGATTAAAGCTGGATGCGTGGAAGTCCAATACTTCACCCAGCTTGATAGTGACCTCACTGCTCGGCTTGCGGATGCCATTCTCGATTTGGGCATAGTAGGACCTTTCAATGAAAGCTTTGGAAGCCACTTCCTGTTGGGTCATCTTTTTCATTTTTCTCAACTTAATAAGCCAAGTTCTTTTATTCAATCCTAAGTACCCCTTTCTGAACCTTAATGGCAGAAAAGCAATGTATAAACTCTATTAGAGGGTGGCTAAACAGAAACATTCCCAAATGGTATTATTCGATATAATAGAATGGTAGGAAAGTATTTAAATGACCTACTCTTTAATCTTCATCATGTTGTGAATCTTCTTATTGTAGAGTGATCTCTTCGTGAGACTCTATACGTCCTCATTTAGTATCATTGCTTATGTACTCCTTATAAAAAGCATAACATAATATCCAGTGTTTCCTCTATCCTTTTTCCAAATATATTTACATAATTGTGAAACTCGCAGTTTTGATCCAGTAGGAGGTTATCAGATGTCGATGAAGGCAATTCATGACGAAAACAAGTATCTTGAATTCATTCACACCATAGTAGATTCTAAAGTGAAATTGATTCAAGAAAGAACAAACGAAACTACTCCTTACCCAAATATTGTAAATGTACCCCTGCGAAAATGGAGAGGAGAAATGATTGAGCTTTTAGCCCGGTCCCTGAGTTCTCATGATATTCAACAATCTATTGAAGGATGGGCATGTTCTTCTGTTACTTTATTTAAGCAGTTGGAAATTTCACTTGAAGTAGCGCTGGAAGATCTTCATTATTTTCGGCATGAAATTGGAAAAATAATTAAAAATAATGCAATAGAGAATGAACTGTCCTTAGAAACGTTTTATGATATTCTTTCTCTTTTTCATTCTGGTGTGGATCGAGCCATTTATCGCCTTACGGTTTCTTATTCTCATTCCCTTGCAGGAACGGTCAGCTCTGAGCTTTCTATACCGATTGTGAAAGTGACAAAGACGATTGCCATTCTTCCTCTTATAGGAGATATAAATTCAGGACGTGCGAAGGATTTAATGGAAAGGGCACTATCAGAGGGATCTTCATTGGAGCTGCATTATCTGATTATTGATTTGTCCGGAGTGTCGGTTGTGGATACAATGGTAGCCGATCAACTCATCAAAGTGGTAGCTGCGCTTAAATTAGCTGGAATTCAAGTAATCCTAACAGGCATTAGGCCACAAATCGCTCAAACCATGGTCAACCTGGGCATTGTAATTAAGCATATTCCGATGTTCGCCAGTCTTCATACAGCACTTATACATTTGCAAAAGTCAAAAAGCATCCAGAAGTTTTAGGATGCTTTTCTTATGGTAAAGGTTTTTGAGGTATAGCGAAAATTCAAATTAGGCTAAGCCGCTTATTTCACAAATCAGGTTTAGCTAAGTAATCATATAGAAGCTTACCGATTTCCGCGATGGTTTCTCGCGCAGTTTCGTTTTCCCCAAGACCGTCAATTAATACAGCTATGTAGGCAGTTTTTTCTTCATACCGAACAATGGCACAATCATGTTCAACCCCAGGTAATTCCCCTGTTTTGTTTGCTATAAAGACTCTTTCCCTGTCCATTCTTGCCGGCAGCTTGGTATCAAATTGCTGCTGATGCAAAATTGATAGCATCTTTTCACGGCTCTGCTCACTGAATAGTGTGCTCTGGTCCAGTATCCGCAAGCAGGTGATGATATCAGAAGCAGAAGTCAAATTGTCATACCCTTGTTCCATTGATTGAAAATCCATCATTTTCCGACTGAGCTTAGTGTGTTTTAATTCTAAAGAATTACAAAGGTTATTGATTGCTTCTGCCCCTATACGGTCGATCATGAGATTCGTCGCCGTGTTATCCGACACAATGATCATAAGTGTGAGGAGGTCTTCTACCGTCAACGACATATTTTCGGAGAGTGTTGACAACACGCCTGCCCCTCCCACTCTATCCTCTATAGGGACCATTACCGTTTCATTTAAGCAGATTTCCCCCTCCTCTGCCTGACGAAAGCCTTCAAGTAAGATCGGAACCTTGATTAAACTTGCGGCTGAAAAAGGAGTGTCATTATTGATTTGGATGGAGCGTGATGGCAGGTCAATGGCTACACTGACCCTACCCATACATTTCTCAATAGCGCCCAGAATTTTTCCCTCTAATAATTTTTCATTCATCCACTATTCATCCTTTACTTTGTGACCGCTACTTCGTCATGATCCTTGGTGATTTCATTGTCGTACAAGTGACAAGCAACAAAGTGCTGTTCTTCTACTTCCTTCCATTTAGGTTTAAGGCTGGCGCACGCTTCCATGGCTACAGGACAACGTGTTCTGAATACACAGCCACTTGGTGGATTGATCGGGCTGGGGATTTCCCCTTGAATGATCATACGTTCACGCTCATCCTCTACATCGGGATCAGGGATGGGGATAGCTGAAAGTAACGCTTGGGTATAAGGGTGAAGAGGTTTTTTATAAAGCTCCTTACTCTCGGTTAATTCAACCATATGTCCCAGATACATCACTCCGATACGGTTACTGATATGCTTGACCATGGAAAGATCATGAGCAATGAATAAAAAGGTCAAACCCTTTTCTTTTTGAAGCTTTTTCAATAGGTTTACGATTTGAGCTTGAACGGAAACATCCAGAGCAGAAATCGGTTCATCGGCGATTATGAAATCCGGATTAAGGGCAAGAGCTCGTGCTATGCCAATACGCTGACGCTGTCCGCCACTGAATTCGTGGGGATAACGATTAGCATGATCCCGATTCAGTCCGACATCTTCCAGCAGCTGATAAATACGTTCCATCTGCTCTTTTTTATCCCGGTATAAATTGTGTGCCTCCATCGGTTCTGCAATAATTTCACGTACCGTTGAACGGGGATTAAGAGAAGCGTACGGATCCTGGAAAATCATCTGCATACTTCTATAAAAGGATAGCTTTTCTTTTTCAGAGAGTGTATGAACATTCTTCCCGTCATACAGGACTTCCCCATCTGTGCTGTCATACAAACCGATAATGGTGCGGCCTGTAGTCGACTTCCCGCAACCCGATTCCCCTACTAGACCGAATGTCTCACCTTTATAGATATCAAATGAAATACGATCCACTGCCTTTAAGATTTTACCTTTTTCAAGCTGAAAATATTTTTTTAATTCCTTTACTTCTAGTAGTTTGTGATTCGTCATGAAGATTCCTCCGTTTCCTCCCAGTAACGTCTTGCCATACATAGCTCTTTCTCGTAGTAGGTACCTTTCAGGGAAAGAATTTCAATGGTTTTCCCAGTATTGGGAGAGTGGATCATCTTTCCGTCACCATGATAGATCCCAACGTGATGAATGCTGCCCTTCCCTTCTTCATAAGCAAAAAATAAAAGATCACCAGGCTCTAATTGATCCAGTGCTACTTCTTTTCCAGCATTTGCCTGGTCATTTGCATCTCGGGGAATCAGATAACCATTTGCCTTGCACATGGTATAGCTGAAGCCTGAGCAATCAAACCCATAGCTCGTCATCCCTCCCCATAAATAAGGAAGATCAAGAAATATTTTTCCGGAATTGACGATGTCTTGGCCGCTACCCTTTTGATCGTTAACATTTGTGGTTGAGATGATCACATCTTTCTGTTTTAAGAAGCGTGTACCTAACGGAGTCATAACTTCGATAACATGATCATGCTCTTTCACAACGGGTAAAATCGTTTGGAAACTGAGTGCCGATTCCACCTCATTCTCTTCATTGATTAAATTCGTAAATTTGCTAGTGACTATGGCATATGTATCCGTTTGAGGTAACTCCCCGAGTGAAAGCTGAGCGTTGGGGACCCAACCAGGGTATCCTTGATCGTCTTTCGATGTAGCCTGGTCCGGAATGATCACATGAGACCAACCGTTCTCCTCTTCCATCACCAATACTTCCTGGCCGAATAAAGCTTGAGATTGTATGAGGTTTTCATCGCAAAGAGCCAACCGGGTTTCATGTGTCAAAGAATCTAACCATTCGTTGATTTGCACGGGATTGGAAACGGCAGGTGAATCCAAATCACGGGCTGAATCCTTGGATGTCCAAACAGTCGATACGGGTACTGCTATTAGCGCTTTTATCGTCATATTAATTCCCCCTCGTAGTTATTTAAACTAGAACTCTCTCTATCCCTAATCCAGGTTGGGTGGGCATCGTTATCATTCGACCGTTATATTCAATGCCTCCCACTACTATATCTTTTGCCAACATAAGAGGGGCGTCGAAATCAAATCGGGTGACATTTTTCTTGCTAGCTGCAAAATGAGCTGCGGCCGTAATCCCGAGGCGGGTTTCAATCATGCTCCCTACCATACATTCGACACCACAAACCTCCGCGAGGTCGTTAATTTTCTGAGCGTAGTAAATGCCCCCGGCTTTCATGAGTTTAATATTGATCAGGTCTGCGCTGCGGGTTTTTAACACCTCAAATGCTTGATATGGTGTAAAAACACTCTCATCTGCCATAATCAGTGTATCCACTCCATCAGTGACTCTCTTCAGCCCTTCAATGTCATGAGCAGGTACTGGCTGCTCGACTAATTCAATATTAAGATCAAGGTCTTCCAGTTTACGAATCGCTTTGACAGCCGCTTTCGATTCCCAGCCTTGATTAGCATCCAGTCGAATTTTGATATCGTACCCGATTCGTTGGCGTATCTCATGAATTCTTTTAATATCCGTCTCGATATCATCTTTTCCCACTTTGACCTTCAGTACGTTAAAGCCTTGCTTCACATAGGCTTCTGCATCCTCACCCATTTCCTTTGGGCTATTAACGCTCACAGTATAATCGGTCTCCAGCTCATGACGGTACCCTCCAAGAAATTGATAGAGTGGAAGATTACAATGCTGAGAAAGGCAATCATATAAGGCCATATCTACAGCAGCCTTTGCGCTTGAATTACGGACAAGTAGAGAATGTAATTGTTGAAAAAGCTGTTCATAATTTAAGAGACTCTTCCCTATGATGGCTGGCTTGATCACTTGTTGTATGGCCCATTCAATGCTTGATAGGCTGTCCCCTGTAATCACGACTGTCGGGGGAGCTTCTCCCCATCCAACAGTCCCGTCATCACACGTTAATTTCACAACGATGCCTTCTGCCACTTCAACGGTGCGTAACGCCGTTTTAAAAGGGGTATGCAACGGAACAGATGTTCGGAATGTTTCCAGTTGATGGATCTTCACTTATTCTCATCCTCTCTTATGCCAGTTTCTACAATGAATGTTTGGTTATACGTATTCATTCGTCCCATGCTTCCTAATGGTATGGCGATACTTGGGGAAGAATGACCGATATGAAATCCTTTTAATGCAGGTTTGCCTGCATCTAAAATATGTTCTTTGAGCACCTCATCGAGAGTCAGGGATTGTTCGCGTTTTTCTGGCACACAGTTTTTGAAAACCCCGATGATGATTCCGGATGCGTCATGCAATTTACCCGCCATTTTCAGCTGATTCATCATTCGGTCCACTTTATAAGGTTCTTCATCGATATCCTCGATAAATAGGATTTTTCCTTTTGTATCCACTTCAAAAGGAGTCCCTAATGTGCTAACCAATAAGGTAAGGTTTCCACCTATTACAGGTCCGCTTGCTGCGCCTTCTACAACCGTTTCCAACATGGAAAGTTTGTTTGTATATTCTATGTCTTCCGAACGAAACAACTGTTCGAAGGAATTCTTCGTTAATGCATGTACATCCGAAAGACCAATATCTGAACTTAACATAGGACCATGAAACGTAACGAGTCCTGTTTGTTGATGAATAGCTGTATGTAAAAAAGTGATATCACTATACCCCCAAAAGATTTTCGGGTTTTCCATTATTAAGTTGTAATCCAATCGGGATACGATCCGTCCTGTACCGAAACCGCCGCATGCACAAATGATGGCTTTAACGTCACGGTCTCTGAACATCATATGGATATCTTCTATCCGTTCTTGATCATAACCTGCCAGGTACCCATATTTCTTATGGACAGATTTCCCCAGTTTTATGTCCAAACCTAATTCTTCAAGAAAGGAAAAGGCTTTTTTTAATGGTTCAGATTTCGGAGGGCTTGCAGGAGCAATGACTCCTATTGTATCCCCTTTTTTGAGTCTTAACGGTTTTATCACCACACGCTGTCTACCCCTTTCGTAGAAAAAGAGGGAGCAAACGCAAGGCTTCAAACAGCCTTGTGTCTTCTCCACTCACTCTTAGTTTAAGCACCTATTTCTTGTCTGCCCATTTTAATTCCATATATCCAACTGGATGGCGAACGATGCCGGATACATCTTCATTTTGTAAATACACGTGGTTGTAGAAGTGGATTGGAATGATCGGCATTTCATCCATTAAGATTTTCTCTGCTTCATACATTAATTCGAAGCGTTTCGCTTCATCTGCTTCATTCATGGCTTGTTTGATTAAGCTGTCAAACTTTTCGTTGCTCCAACCTGTTCGGTTCATGGAATGCCCTGTTTGGAAGTTCTCCAGGAAGTTGATCGGGTCTGCGTAGTCTGCCAGGAATGAGCTTCGTGATAATTGGAACTTCAATGCTTTTTGTTCGTCCTGGAATACGTTCCATTCCATATTGGCCAATTTAACGTCTACCTCTAAATTTTCCTTGAACATTTGTTGAAGGGCTTCAGCGATTTTCTGATGTGTATCACTAGTGCTGTACGTTAAGGTTACTTCAGGTAGTTTATCGTATCCTTCTTCTTCCATTCCTTTTTTAAGAAGGGCTTTCGCTTCTTCGATATCTGTATTCACTAAATCTCCATTTGCTTCCCGGAAGTCTTTTCCTGAAGGATCTTTAAAACCTTTTGATACGAAGCCGTATGCTGCTTTTTCTTTGTTCTTTGTCACGAAGTCGACCATTTGCTGTTGATCTACCGCCATGGCAAATGCTTTACGGATGTTTTGGTTTTGGAAAGGCTCTTTTTCTAAATTGAAACGGTAGAAGTAGGTTCCTGCTTGATCTTCTACATTGACTTTACCTTCTTCGAATAACTGTTTACTTAAATCAGCCGGTACATCGGCTGTATCCAACTCACCTGTTTTGAATAATTGATAATCGGTGTTTGTATCGTTCACCATTGCCCAGTGAACTTTATCCAATTTTACTGAATCTTTATCCCAATATTGATCATTCTTCTCCATAACAAAGTGGCTGTCATGCTCCCATTCAGTCAGCTTAAACGGCCCATTTGCTACGAATGTATCAGCTTCTGCAAACCACTCAGGGTTTTCAGTAGCAACCTTCTCATTGATTGGGAAGAACGCTGGATTCGCAATAACGCTTAAGAAATACGCTTGTGGACTAGTTAGAGTGACCTCAAATGTTTTCTCGTCCTTCGCCGCTACCTTCACTTCATCAGCGGACCCTTTACCTGTATTGAAGGCTTCTCCACCTTCAATGAAATAACCTAAGAAGGCAGCCGGTGATCCCGTTTCCGGATTCAACAGACGTTTCCAAGCAAAAACGAAGTCTCCAGCGGTTACATCATCACCATTAGACCATTTGGCATTGTCACGAATGTGGAATGTGTATACTTTTCCGTCTTCAGACACGTCCCATTTTTCTGCCATTGCCGCTTCGGGTTCATGATTGGCGTTTAAACGCGTCATCCCTTCCATTAAATTGTTTAATGCTGTCCAGGAATAGGAGTCGAATCCAATAGGAGGATCAAAAGACGTTGGTTCAGCACCATTATTCAAGTGAAGAACCTTTCCTGCATTTTCTTTCTTACTGTCTCCACTGCTTGACTCACTGCCTGCATCCTTTGTAGCTGTACAAGCTGCCAACACAAACAAGAGCATTCCTACTAAAAAAACTGATAATAGCTTCTTCATGTTCTTCCCCCTCTTATTCTTTTTATCTATCAAACAATTAACTTAACGGAAGGTTAAGCTAATCGATGAAAGCATCGTTTTGGCACGTTTATCCTGAAGCCAGCAGTCAACGTGGTGATCGTTTGATAGTTGTGTTTTCGCTGGATATACACGGTCGCACACTTCCATCGCCTTTTCACACCGGGGAACGAAAGGACATCCTACGGGTGGTGAAAATAAATCAGGAGGTGAACCGGGTATTGGAATCAGATCTTCCCCATCAAGATCGAGTCTTGGCACTGATTTTAGTAACCCTTGTGTATATGGATGTTGAGGATGATAGAAGATCTCTCTTCTGTTTCCTTCCTCTACAATTTTACCGGCATACATGACGGCAATGCGATCAGCAACTTGAGCTACTACACCCAAATCATGGGTAATCAAAATAATCGAGACCCCGGTTTTTTGCTGGATTTCTTTAAATAATTCCAAAATCTGCGCTTGAATGGTTACATCGAGAGCTGTCGTTGGCTCATCTGCGATTATAACGTCTGGTTCGCATACGAGTGACATGGCAATAACAATCCGCTGCCTCATTCCCCCACTAAATTGATGAGGGTATTGCTTTAATCGTTCTTCAGGGTTTGGAATACTGACAAGTGTCAGCATCTCAATCGCTTTTTGTCTGGCCTGTTTCTTGGAAACATCGTTATGCTGCAGAATTCCTTCTATTATTTGCTCCCCGATTGTCAGGGTCGGATTCAGAGCTGTCATGGGATCCTGAAAGATCATCGAGATATCGGCCCCTCGAATCTTTCGCATTTGCGGTTCGGTTACATTTAAAAGGTCTTTTCCTTTAAATAGTATCCTGCCGTTCGTCACCTTCCCGGGAGGACTCGGAATTAATCTCATAATGCTTTGAGACGTTACACTCTTTCCGCATCCAGACTCGCCGACAATGGCAAGTGTCTCCCCTTTATGTAAATCAAAGCTCACTCCCCGTACCGCTTTGACTTCTCCCCCATATGTCGAGAAATGTACATGTAGATCTTGTACAGATAATACTTGATTCATGATGATTACCTCCTTAGCTTCGGATCAAGTGCATCCTGTAGTCCGTCACCTAAAACGTTGAATGAGAACATAGTTAGTGAAATAAATAAAGCCGGGAAGAATAAACGCCACCAATAGCCTGATAGAATCGTAGATAAGCCGTCATTTGCCATGACTCCCCAACTCGCATACGGAGCTTGAATGCCCAATCCAAGGAAGCTTAGGAATGCTTCCGCAAAAATAGCGCTTGGTACGGTCAGTGTCATCTGTACGATAATCGGTCCCATCGTATTAGGCAGGAGATTCTTCCGTATGATACGGGCTGTTTTCGTACCAAACGTTTTAGAAGCAAGAATGAACTCATAATTTTTAATTTGGAGCACTTGTCCCCTTACGATTCTGGCCATGCCGATCCAGCCCGTCACGGTTAAGGCAACGATAATAGTGAGCAGGCCCGGCCCCATCACGACCATTAATAAAATCACAACTAATAGGTAAGGTAATCCGTATAGAATTTCAACAATACGCATCATAACGTTATCGGTTTTACCACCTTTATAACCTGCTACGCCTCCATAAACAATTCCGATAACAAAATCAATGAGTGCTGCCATAAAGCCAACAAACAAGGATATGCGTGCACCGTACCACGTACGGGTAAATACATCTCGTCCCATATCGTCGGTACCAAACCAGTGATCACCGGAAGGCGGCAGGTTTTGGTTGGAAAGTGTTTGCTTCGTTACGTCATGGGGAGAAATGATGGGGCCAATGACTGCCATCACAATTAATCCGATTAAAAAAACAAAGCCAAGCATTGCCAGCTTATTTTTCACAAGGCGCTTCCACGCATCCTGCCAATAAGAAAGACTCGGTCGGACCACCGCTTCGGCATCATCTTTATTTCTCTTCTTGGGTGTAAACCACTCATCCAGTACGTCTGGAGTCACATTTGGCTCTTGGTGTTTTGGAACTCCCATTATTTCGCCTCCTTCTTATGTAACTTAATACGGGGATCCAGGAAACCATAAGCTAAATCTACTAAAAACAGCATAAGTATGAGAAATGCACTGTAAAATACAGTCGTCCCCATTATGACGGGATAATCACGCTGATTGATGCTTTCCACGAAATACTTTCCCATTCCCGGAATCGCAAAGATTTGTTCAATAACGAATGTTCCTGTTAATATTCCTGCTGCTAGAGTACCCAGTACAGTTACAACCGGAAGTAAGGCATTTCGCAGGGCATGCTTAAACACAATCTTGATTGGTGACAACCCTTTGGCACGGGCTGTTCGAATATAATCCTGGGTTAACACTTCCAACATACTCGAACGAGTCAGACGGGCAATGATGGCCATTGGCCCTGTTGCTAATGCCAAGGTCGGAAGAACCATGTGATGCCAGCTCGTCCATGTGGCTACAGGGAAGATTCCCCTGTTTACAGCCAATTCCTGAATAAGTAATGTCGCCATCACAAAGTTTGGAATCGAAATCCCAAGTACGGCGAAGGTCATTGCCATGTAATCTATGATTCGGTTATGTCTGAGAGCAGCCAATATCCCTAAAATAATGCCAGACAATACTGCAATCACGAGAGTAATCATTCCTAATTCAAAGGAAATTGGAAATCCCCTTCCCAATAAGTCATTTACGGTTTGTGATGGTTGTGTAATAGATGGACCAAAGTCTAATGAAACCAGAGACTTTAAATAGAGAAAATATTGAACCATCAACGGCTCATTCAAATGATAATGAGCTTCTAAATTTTGCTGTACGATCTCACTTGTATTTCGCTCTTCATTAAACGGTGACCCTGGTATGGCATGCATTAAGAAAAATGTTAATGTCACAATCAGCCATAACGTAATCACCATGGCCAGTAGCCGTTTCAACAAATATGTACCCATTGATCTCACACTTTCTAACAGAATGTTGTTCGCATCGCCAGTTCAGTCATCACAAGCATGGCTCTATAGGCTTCCAGGATATCTTTTGCCTCAAATCGTACAGTGGTTGTGCCTGCCTCCAGTTCTGTTCCTGGCATAAGACTTGCCCACTCCGCTTGTCCATAATTCGCAAATTCGATTCGCAATGTCGGATGGTCAGGTGGAGTGAGAGGTTTTACGATTTCTTTATTATGTATCGCTTCTTTGGTTTTCTTCTTTAATAATTGTGCTGATTTCTGAGGTGTCAGGCTTTTTGCCACAGAACGGGAAATCGTTTCCTTCACGACGGCTGTCGTAACATTAGGGATCAATGCTTCTGCCTCAAGTGCAGCCTGGTCATCACCTGCAACCATCAACACTGGAACCCCGTAAAATCCTGCAACATACGCATTAAAGCCCAGCTCACCTACGGGAACATCATTGATATACATGTTGCGAACGCCGAAAATCATCGAATGGGACATCACCCCTTTCGTCGAAGCACGTGCGTGATAACCCACAAAAAAAGCCCCATCAAACGTGGCATCCAGTCCTTGAACCATCGAATATGGTTTCACTCCACCGGATATCAACTTTGTTTCTGGATGCAGCTTTTCAATTAATAGATTATTCATTTGTGAATGACTATCATTTACCAGTACTTCGGCGCAACCTGACTCAAAGGCAGCAAATATTACCGCATTCGCTTCCTCCGTCATCATGATTCTCCCACGCTCATAATTATGCTTGCTCGAATCTACGTGTGTATGATCCACTAAGCCTGTAATTCCTTCCATATCCACCGACATATATACATTCATATAGTAACCCCCTTTCCTAGGAAATATTTATTAAATTTTCTTAATATTATAAATATTAATTCGCCTAATTACAACAATTTTTTGAATAAAAAGGAATTTATTCCTATTTTCATAAAATAAGGAAAATAGAACTATTTTTAGATTCCCCCAAAAAGATTTCCCATCTTTTTAATCAAGAAATAGTTCATTAGAATCATCAAATTTAATGAAAAACTAAAAATGCGATGGGTTTCATAATCGAAATCACACCGCACCTTTTGTTAATGTAGATGTTTTATATCCTTAGGAATGAGCGTTTGATGAAGGATAAATGACCCAGGTTCATTTTAATGGTTCCAACAGCTATTCGTTTTTATGATAATGAACCTTCCATAGGAAAAGACCTGGAGAAATCACCTCTCCAGGTCTTAAACTCGGTTCATGTATGTTAGCTTATTTTATTCAAAAGTTTTTCTGAGTGCTGAGAGCCCATCTCTGCCACTAAATCGAGTAATTCTGCTTTCGTTGTCTCATCTAGGCCTTTATAAATAAGGAAAGCTTGTGTTGCATCAGAAGTAATCAACTTTCGGTATAACTTGGATATCCTTTTACTCCTGTGGGTGTCCATTAGATCCTCCTCTATAAATCCTTTCTGTTATTATAATAAATATAAGCTTGTTTTTTCAATATATTCTTAAAAAATTAATTATGTAACAAAAATGAATCAACTACATTACAGGCTTCCTAATGGTCAACCTTGGAGGAGAAAATAATTTTCTTAGACCTTTACACGTAGGTGATTATCTAATAGATAAATCAGGTGCTAATTTTCCAAACTCAAGTGCTTCGAGAATGATTTCCTCAGAGAAACCTGTATACTGAGAAAGCATTTGGATCGTAATTTTCTGAGATTTACGAGAAGCTTGATATTTTGCCATATGTGTTTGATACAAAACAATGGAATATTTGTCATGTATATTGAGCAACGATCGTCACAGCTCCTATTATTCTCTCCTCACAAGGTTGCGGGTAAAGGTTACTTACTATTTACCCTATGATCTTTTTTGAAAACGTATAACGAGCATTTATTATTAGCGTATTTTATGGACTGACCCAGAATAGAATTCCTGTCCCCCAACGAGGAACAAAATCTCTTTCAATCATCTTATCCCCTAATCAGTTTGTCTATAGCTCAGAAAGAAAATAATCTATAATCGCCATTATTAGAAGAGTGCTTCAGGATATTTTCATCCTTTGACCCTACAGTGAAATATGAGCCGATAGCCCCAGTCGTACAACGGTGACCTGAAATCAGAATATTCTTCTCATTATTTCCATGCTCTTTTTTCAGTTCAGTCATAAATGAAAAAATTCTTTCTATGAAACAATCTGTTTCTTCAAGTCCTTTATAAATTCTGGCATCTGGGAGAACCCCAGCCATTTTCACCTCGCTTTTCATCAGCCCATCCGCTTCACCTAAATCATAAACATCCAATCTTGGATCTATGCAGGCTTCTTTTCCAGTGGCAATTTCAGCCGTCTCAATCGCTCTTTTTTGAGGAGAGGAATAGACATAATCAAAAGGAATCTGTGACAGTTTGTACTTTAAGTATTCAGCTTGTCTGAAACCTTCTTTATTTAAGGGGAGTCCCTTTCTTCCTTGTAATCTGCCTTCCTTGTTCAAGTCAGTTTGACCGTGTCTGATAACATATATCATATAGACACTCCTTTCTATCATTCTATCTCCCATATGTAACGAGTTATTTACTCCCGGTTTAAATCCAAGTCACAATTGATTTTCCCTGTTCATTTTCTTTTTCAAAGAGAAAAAGGTAACAAAACATAAAATGATATACATAAAACCAATGATTAACCCTAATGTTATAGAATAAGTCATTACTCGATAGAGGGTCAGCACACCCATGACCATTAAGAGAATAAGGAATAATAATCCGTTCTTTTTATTTTGAAGCACGATTGATGAAAATATGGCTAATGCCAGAGAAGTGGAGATTAAATGTCCCATTACTAAAATGATTCCCCACAAAACATCATTGTTAATAGATATCAAGTTTGATAGTGATTCTGGATACATCATAAAGCCTCCTGAACTTAATCATTCCTCACTGTATTATTATTTAGTTTCCTTCCTCCTCTGCTTCTCAATATGAAAAACCAGGAAAGCCACTCCACTAAATCCAATGATCCCAAAAACACCAGCGATTATCCCTTGAACAGAATGGGTGAAGAGTGTGAATCCCATAACAAAACTAGACCCTACAAGTAGGAGAAGTAACCAGTGGGCATATCTGCTTATAAAGTGGTTCATTTAAAATATTCCTCCAAAATATCATTATGGTATTCATTTTAACATAATATTCCAACATCTTATTATAAAAAATAAGCTACCCTCAAAAGGGTAACTTATTTCACTTTTACTTTAAATTTTCAAGAAACAGTCGCACAACATCAGCCCCACCAATTACAGTACCAAGTGTACTTCCTAAGTTAGCAAGCACGACAATGAGGAGGATTCGCGTTACTTTGTTTCTCCAGAATCCTTTTACACTTAGAACGTCTTCAGATAGTGAGTCAAAGTCACCGACATTCGGTCTGCGGAAATATGCTTGTACGAATCCGGCAAACCATCCTGCTGCCAGAAGCGGATTTAAAGACGTAAATGGTGCTGCTACGAATGCTGTCAATATCGCTAATGGATGTCCTAGGCCGATGGCTACGCCAAGTGCAGAGAATCCTCCGTTCCATAATATCCAACTAATCCCCTGCTGTATCCCGGCATCTGGATTAGAAATGAAGGTATAGGCAATCACGGCAAGTATCATTACAGGAATAGCCCATCCTATAATCTTTGGCCATTTTGATTTAGCAGGACGTTCGTTCAGTTTGTCCAAATTATGTTCTCTATAAATTTCTTTAGTGATACCAGGAACATGAGCTGCACCTAACACCGCAACAATTTTCTCCCCCGGGGCATCTTTGATTTTCTGGGCAAGGTATTGATCCCGTTCATCGATTAATGGTGTTTTCAATTTAGGAAACACTTGGGTGAATTCATTTAGCATTGAATCAAGCATATCTTGAGATTTGATTTTCTCGAGTTCTTCTTCTGTAATGGTATCGTTACTGAAGATACTGTAAATGATTTGTGTCATAAGTTTCGCTTTGCCACTGAATCCGACACTATTCCAAATACGGGAAAACGTGATTTGGATATTCCGGTCAGCCAAGACGAGTTCAGCGCCAGTTTCTTTCGCCGATTCAATTCCTTGAATCATTTCCTGACCCGGTTTGATGCCGAATTGTTTGGCCATCCGTCGCTGAAAAGACCCAATGGCCAGATTCATAAGGAGCAAAGTAGCTTTTTTGTCTTTAATTACTTGAAAGATGTCTGTATCTTTCCATTTATCTCCCTCGACGATTGATTGATACCTTGGTTCGTCCAGCTCGACACATACCGTGTCCGGCTGTTCGGCTTCGATCACTTCTTTTACCTGCTCCGCACTCTGACGCGATACGTGAGCAGTTCCGATGAGAATGTATTCCTTCCCATCCATATGTATTCTGGTAATATTCTTTTCGTTTTCTGTCGACATATTGTACCTTCCTTTAACTCCGTTGACTTCCAATTTGTTTAAATTGAATCTACCTCATAATGATAAACTAGTTTTGGCAAAATTTAAATAAATTCTATTTAGAATCGAGAAAGTTATTGATTGTTGAGGTTATTTTTATACGTTTCGAATGGATTAAGAACAGAGAATTCATTATAAAGAACGTCAAATGTTTCTACAATGAAAAAATCCCATCCAATAGATAGATGAGATCCCAAATTAACTATCAATAGCCACTCCTTTTCTCAAACACAGCCTCACTCACAATATCATACATTTTTTCAACACCTTTAGCAGAAGCTTCAAATTGATAGGAGCTCTCTATGTCAATTCCAATCTTCAAGGCTTCTTCAGCAGCATTGATATTCGCTCCAAGAAAAATGAACTCCCAATTGTATCGCTCCTGTTGATGACTGATAAGGTCCTTTACCTTACTGGCAGAAAACTCAACGCTCGCATTTTCCATACCATCGGTTGTGATAACGAAGATGACTTTCCCTGGCCGTTTGGCTTCCTCAAGCTTAGCCAAACGATGACCTACATCGAGGATTGTTTTTCCCACTGCATCCATAAGAGCCGTCATTCCCCTTACATAATAATCCTCGGGGGTAAGCCTTACCTTGTCTGCTTCAATTCCGGTCCATAATTGCTCATATTTATCATCAAATAGAACGGTTGTTACAACGGTTTTTCCTGGTAACCGACTCTGTTTTTCAATGAAAGCATTGAAGCCTGCAATCGTGTCATGTTCAAGTCCACCCATTGATCCACTTCTGTCTAATAAGTAAATTATTTCAGTTAATGCAGTATTCATTTTTTTCATCCTCTCTTTATCGTTTCTGATATAATCATAACCACTGAGAGTATGAAACGGGTCGCTTAGAGAGCGACATTTTGGAGGTGAAAGTATGCTTAATGAACAGATTTTGCAGGAGCTTCATGATTTCGTGGAAACAAATAGAGAAATACGGATATATGATATACAAAAAGAAGAACCCTTCTTAAGTGATAAGATTTATTCCAGTGAGCTGGAAGATTTTATTGAGTTACATCAATCAGCGTCTTTTTCAGAGAGGTTGTTTCAGCACATCGATGGCAAGGGTCAGCCAGATGCTTCCATCTACAAAAAAGCAGGACTCGACCGCAAGCACTTTTCGAAAATCAGATCCATCCCTGATTACAAGCCGAGTAAACGGACAGTAGTAGCCCTGTGTCTCTCTCTTGAACTATCGGAGGAAGAAACCGGTGATATGTTGAGTGCCGCCGGTTTCTCCCTTTCAGACAGCGACCGATTCGATCTCGTGATTCAGTTTTGTTTAGAGAAGAAAATCTATGACATCGATGACGTGAATCAGGCACTGTATTCCCTTAAGTTAAAACCACTATAAAAAAGTAGAGTGCTAGAAACGGCACTCTACTTCTACTAATATTTCTTTTCGATTTTCTCTTGTAGCGTTTCGATTTTTTCTGGAAGAACGAATAAGTATTCAATGAGTCCTTCTAATAATTCCATAAGTAATGCCGCTGTTTCATCGTCAATTTCCCTTTCCAATTCCAGCATTTCATAGAATGGGGAGTTGGGATGAACAAGGTGGCTCAGCGCCTGGATTGGCTTTGAAAGATCGACATTTTTGGGTAATTGGTCGAACTGTTCCGATAACGATTGCCCGTTTACTTTGTCTCCATTAAAATTCTTCAGCACACTCTCGAGTACGCGCTTAGACATAACGGCTGTAGCAGAGTTATCCTTTGACTGGCTGACATTTAATGCGGATCGAAATGATCGGACGAGGTCCTGTGGAATCCGTTTATTCCCTTGAATCTGATCCAACGGTCCGTTCGTTGCCAGGGGATCATAAATATACAGGCCCGCTTCCTCACGTCGATTGACCGAATCATCATTTAGCATAATAACAAAGAGAGCAGATTTCTTACACTCTGAACAATTTGCTTCTGCAAACAGTCCTGTTTTATTTACTTGATAAAAATTGGCTTTCAAAACAAATTCACTTGTCTTTGAGCAGCTTGGACATTGACTTTTGACCTTCTTAGGAACTTTTTGATAACCATACTGAATATGAGACAGTACTGATCCAGGTAATATTTCTCTCATTAGAACCTCCTAAAAAAAAGCAACATAGCGAATGGATTTTAACTATTTAGAAAATTTAAGATAAATAAAAAAACGCTTTCCTTATATCAAAATTATACCTTTGCTAGAAATGATTACAAGGTTTAATATTTGGAAAATAGGATTTGTGAGATTGGGACTATGAATGGAACGAGTGAATTGGTTATTCATTCAACCTTCCTATCGTTTCTTCCACTTCAGATAGGATGGATACAAAAAGGTCTTTAGTAGATATATCCCTGCTGAGTCTCGGGGTTTGTCCAGACCACAAGGACAAGAATTCTGGAATTCCCTGTTTACCCGCTTCTTTTCTCAGCCTTTTCGTTAACGCATGTTGTATGGGGTACGGAGGTAATTGGCTCTCGAATTCCTGCATTTCCTTGGTAAATCTGTTTTGGATTCCTCGGGCAGGTTTCCCGCTAAAGGCAGCTGTGATGACCGTTTGAACTTCTGATGATTCTAAGACAGCCCTTTTATGAGAAGCCCCAGCCCCACTCTCTTTACATGTAAGAAAAGCAGTTCCCATTTGAACTCCTTTTGCCCCTAAAGCAAGTGCGGCAATAACGCCTCTTCCATCCATAATCCCTCCTGCAGCAATCACAGGTATGCTCACCGCATCCACCACTTGTGGAACGAGAGCAAAGGTTCCGATCATTGAGTGTTTATATGAGTCTAGAAACGTGCCTCGATGCCCACCAGCTTCACTTCCTTGGGCGACAACGATGTCTATTCCGCTCTCTTCATTGATAACTGCCTCTTCAACGGTCGTCGCGGTACCGATCACGATGGTTCCTTCCTTTTTTAACTCTTTCACAAGCTCTTTAGATGGGGCGCCGAACGTAAAGCTGCAGACGGATATCTTTTCATTGAAGATGACTTCTAGCTGCTTTTCAAAGTCGGTTTGCAGCTCTGAAAGCGAGCTGTTGTCCGTTAGGTTTAATTCTTTTATAAAAGGCTCCAACAATCTTTTGGCGTTGGTTATTTGTTCTTCATTTACTATTGGAGTTTCAGGTATGAAAAGGTTCACCCCAAAAGGCTGATTCGTTTGATCTTTTATTTCTTTGATTGCTAGTTTCATATGATCAGCTGACATATATCCTGCTCCCAAGGTTCCCAAACCTCCCGAGTTTGAGACCTCTGATACCAGATTTGCAGTAGTGACTCCTCCAGCCATTCCTGCTTGGATGATGGGATAGTGTGTCCCCAGTATTTTAGAAACGCTATTTTCATTCCACATGATTTCCCCTCCTTTTCTTGAAGTACTTTAAATTGAAGTATAAATAAATTATGACAAATTTATCCTTCATGTACAATTGATTTCTCTTTTTCCTCTATAGAAAGTGAAGGGGAAAAATGTAAGATATAAATTGAGATTGATTGTATTAGCACGAGAACTCATATAAGAATTCCTCATTTACTGTATTGAGAAGTACTTACTTGCAAGGTGGTATTGGCAACTGGAAGTACGTTTCCCTAGAAAAAAAGCATTCAGAGCTTTTATTGCTCTGAATGCTTTTTTAGTCTCTTTTAAATGAAGTAAACTTCAATACAATTTTCATAAATTCCTCATAGGAAGTAAAATGCTTGTTCCAGGAGTTATACCATTTCCGAATCGTTTCAAGTAACCAAAATGGAACGGCTTTACCGTCTATGAGGTGGTAGTGATCCTCATATGCTTTCTTTAAATGCTCCCATCTGAAATCATTTCCAGGAAGCACATATTCGGACACATCTATAATTTTCGCTCTTCCATTTTGAAGTAAAATATTCTTTAAATGAATATCACGGGGATTCATTCCCTGATCACGAACATATTGTCTGGCATCCTCCACATCTTGAACTACTTGTTCTGGAATATGAATTCCCTGGAGCAGACAATCGAATAGTGTTGGTCCCTCTTCATAACTTAAAACGAGAAATTTATCGTAAGCTGCATAGCAGGTTGAGAAAAAAGGTGATTTCCCAATGGCATTGTACACTTTTTCTTCTATAGTAATTTTCGATCCCTTATCCTCCGCGTACAATTTGAACGCAAACTCTGGAGCATAAATGGATTGAAAGACCGCTGCATCCGTCCCGACACCGATGCATCTTAGACTATCATCCCCACCATGTATCCTGACAGGTTCATTATTGGGATTGGAAGTCACGGTGACTTGGGATAGAGATGGTAATGCTGTTTCCCATTTATTATCCATATATTCTCCCTTCGTAGGAATTGAACTCTATTAAAGGTATGATTGGAATTCATACCTTATTCAGAATAATATAGCACCTACCAAACCCTGATATCAATTTTGCACCTTTGTAATTTGCTAGAAATTTTAGACAGCTGTATATAATCGTATAAATTCGAACAGTTAACGTCGGTTAGAAGTTTGATGGAGACAAAAAGATGGGAAAATACTTTGAGGAATGGCTCTACGTATTTTCCCATCTATTTTTTATAAATTTAATGACAACATTACGAATTCTGCTGCTCATTCCCTAACTTGTACACAGTGTATGATCACTCAAGGAGTTAAATGGCCGATTGGTTTGTTGATGGTCATTTATTTCACCTTCCATTGCTATTAAGATGATCAATATATTTCGGCAATTCCATCAAATCATCAATCACCCCATCTGCTTGTTCCACATGATTAAAGTGAAGGTCTTTCTTCCAAATACCTTTCATCCCGACTTTCTGAGCACCATACACATCATAATCAGGGTGATCCCCGATAAAGATGCATTCATGAGGTTCTAAATTCAACCTTACTAATGCTCTCTTGAAGATTTCAGGGTCTGGCTTTTTCAAGCCTTCCCATTCTGAAACTAGAATTTCATCAAAGTATGCTTTTATTTCAAGAGCCAGGATGTTGTCCATTTGAAACTGGCCAAAGCCATTTGTGATCATTCCCAGTTTAATATTTTTCCCTCTTATTTCCTCCAACATTTTATGTAAATGTGGAAAAGGTACACAGCTGTGCTTGAATTCGCTGATGTAATCCTCCAGCAGTTCTTCCCAGGTTATTTCAGGAATAGTGAATTCCTCGATAAGCTGCTTGTACACTTCATCTTTCCAGACGTAGCCGCGCTGGTCTAATTCAATGAATCTGGTTATGTACGATTCTTTTGGTATATGTCTTAGCCATTTATCCAATCTTTCATATTGGCTAGTGATGAATTCATATACAGAGGCGTCTCTGTTCAGCAGGGTTCCGTCCAGATCGAATATGGCCGCTTGGATCATAATGTGGTGTCCTCCATTCCTGTTTTTAGTCGAAGGTTCATATTGCATATAGAAAATTAGTCAAGTAGGGGCAGATTTCGCCCGAATAAGGGAATTTGCGTCGTCATCCAAGCTGATTCTTGTAATTAATAGTGATTTTATGGCGATGTCTCCCGCCCTATACTATAAAATTTAGACTTAGGTGTTTGTTTTTCAGCGAAAAATGATTTTTATCAGCGATATTTTCGATATATCAGCGAACTCACACTACTCCAGTATCCTATTCAAAATGAATATCTCTCCAATCCTCATAGCATCGAAATCCCGATTTATTAGAAATATGATGAGCCCGAAATGGATTGGATACGGTTCCTATGTTAATTTGTTCCGTATATAGAATCCATAAAATCCGCCCCGATTCAAAAAAACTTTCCATATATTCACTATATTAACGCATTTTAGAATATACTGGAAAGAGATTAATAGAAAGGGAGATACATATGGGATTAGAAATGAAGACGGATTGTCAGGCGTGCCGGAGGACTTTGACGGATGACGCGTACATCTGTGTCCATGAATGTACCTTTTGTGAGGACTGTACAGCTAAAAATGACTCTATCTGCCCGAACTGTAGTGGAGAGTTAGTCAGAAGACCGAAACCACCTACGGGAATTGAGCATTAAGGAGGGAATCGCTTGAAGAAAGCACTGCTGATCATTGATGTGCAGAATGGACTATTCTCAATGAAACCACCGATTCATAGAGGATACATTCTGTTTCTCTAGATAGAAACAAGCTCAGAGTTTGAACCCTGAGCTTGTTTCATTAGTTGATGTCTCCAAGATATACTACCTGAGCTAGTTCTTTATTTAGATAAGGAATGATTTTATTAGGATATAACCTACACTTCGATAACTCAGTCAAATCCATCCATTCGACCCCTACCTGATGACTATCCGGATTGGTAGGGGCAGGCTCCTTGTCCATTTCATTGAACATTGAACACTTAAAATAAAACTCCATCTGATGTACGTCATAATCAAAGGAAGCATGTTCATGATTCCGCCCGATATACTCCCGGATGTGTAAGAGTTCCCCTACTTCTACTTCTCTTCCGATTTCCTCGATACATTCTCTTTTTAACGCTTCATGAAGTGTCTCACCTTGTTCCTGGCCGCCACCTGGAAACAGATAAAAGAATCCATTCCCGTCTTTATTCTTAGTGAGCAGGATTTTGTCATCTCTTATAATGATGGCTTTAGCTGAATTTCGGATGGCCATGGATAATCTCTCCTTCTATTTGCTTTCATTTCTCATATGTATAAAATATCGCTATCTAACAATCATTTGGAAGGACGGGAGACTGTAAAAGAGTCTCCCAACTTTAAAGTGTTGATTAATTGCAAACCATCAATACATTCCCATCGGGATCTTTAAAAACAAAGTATTGATCATTTTCAACATCAGTTACCAATTCGACACCATTGTCTTTCATAAATTGATAGGAATCATGGATATCATCAGTGGCAAATTGAATGGCCGGGAAATTCAGCCTTGGAAGTTTTCCATTTTCGTCTTTCCACATGGGCATTGTGTCAAGGATCATACCTGCTCCGTCCATGTCGGCAACGAATAGATGTTCAAAATGTTCTTCTCCTTTTTGGATCCCAAGGATTTTTGAGTACCATTCTTTAGACTTTTCAATGTTACTTACAGGAATAAATACCAGGTTCACTTTGTTCTTGATCGGACTCTTCATCATAGAGCTCCCTCCAATTCTTTTAGAGTACTAGAATAAGTTTCAATAAAAGGCTTCGCATATCCTGCCTGACTCTTCCATTTCTTCTTTGGGAGTATGAGATCTCGGTTTCCGGACTGAGTACTTTAGGATAAACCATTGATACACTGAGCTTAACTACAACTCGAAAGGATGATTTTTTTGATAGATCGCATATTGGTTGAGGATACCGTACATTCTTTGCGCGAGAGATATCAGCTTCCAGGCATCTCAGTGTGCCTGACAGATTCTACTGGAGAGGACTTTCCATTGGCAGCCGGGGTTCTTCACATTGCATCAGATACAAAGTTAGACCCGTATGATCATCTACGGGTCGGGAGCATTACGAAGATTTTCATCAGCACACTTATTTTAAAACTAAAGGATGCAGGCATTGTGTCGCTTGAACAGACCGTAGATTCCCTCTTACCCGGTATCTTGAAAGATGGCATCCATATCACCATCCGTCAATTACTTCAACATAGAAGTGGCTTGAAGGACTACATATGGATGGATGTCGCTGGAACAAAATGTATCCAGCACGCTGTAAATAGCCTTCAAGATGTATTCCCGCCACAAAGCCTCATCAGACTTATTGCCAACCATGATCTTGAATTTGAACCGGGTACTGAATTTAACTACTCGAATACAGGTTATATCCTGCTTGGAATGATAGCGGAAAAACTCTCCGGAAAATCGATAGAATACCTATTGGATCAATGGATCATTCAACCGCTTGATTTGAAAAGGACATACTTCCCTATTACGAATGATCTAAGAAAACCTTATGCGACAGGATGTTCCAGAGCGACTCCTGACCTGACAGACTTTTCAGATGAAATATCAGAAATTACGGATCTAAACATATCGATTATCTGGACTGCAGGGGCTCTTATTTCCAATCCCATTGAAATTCAAACGTTTATGAAGGCCCTTTTTAACGGTCAATTATTAACTGAGGAATCATTGACTGAAATGATGAGTTTCCTCGAAGCTGATGATCCGAAGCATTCCTATGGCTTGGGACTCCAACAATATACCTTTGAAGATGGAAGACAGGCCGTTGGTCATCAGGGAGGCATACATGGCTACGAATCAGTGACACTTTATTATCCTGACTGTGAAATGTCTTTGACCGTTATCGTGAATCAAATGCCAATCGGGGTTGTGGCGATTGCAGATCAGTTGTTTCGAGAAATCACTAAGGGAATTTGAATTCGAGTTGCCTATTATGAAGAAAAAAACGCTCAGTCTGAGCGTTTTTTCTTACTTAATCAAATGACTAACTAGTGTTATCGTCTTGTCACGGCTTTCTTCCCCAAAAAATAAGAGCTGCTTCCCATTATCAAGCCACCAGCGACACTAAACAAGGTTCCAACAACAATCCACTGAATGGAAAAGAAAACACCCAGCATAAAAATAAATAATCCGCCAATAAAAAGAACGTATGGTTTTGTCATAAATTCTCCTTTGCTATATTGAAAGCTGCTCAAGAATCGCCATGAAGATTAACATGGTGATGGCAGATGCAATAGTAGAAATCGTTAATACATATTCTTTTGTTTTCCGGTAAAACAACCATTCCATGAAAGCTTTGAAAACGTGATGAACAATGAAGAAGAACAGAAAATACAATTCGGGGCTCATGATATTTTCATAATTGAAAAGAATTATGATAACTCCGGCGACCATGAGCACTAATAGTATTCTCTCCCCCCATTTATGTACCAGGTGCCTTAATTCATTCATTCCCTCTTTGGGAATATGAAATGATTTTCTTAATTTTTTTTCAATCATAAAGTTGAAGACCATTAAGATTAATGCAAATGCTGAGGTAAGATACCAATGAAGAATGATTATTCCCACTTATAAATCTCCTTCTATTTTAACATAAATTACCTAATAAGCTAGTTAAGCCGATGCTTGTGCCCCTTTAAATGATCAATTCCTGGTTATTACAAATATCTAAATAGTATACATAATAATATTATGGATAATTTTAAAATATGAATCGCTAACTAGAATATACATATAAAATTCAAATATAAGTTGGCTAAGTCATTAATGACTTAGCCATTCTTTTCCTTTATTTGTTCCCTAATGCTTTCTAGTTCTTCAAGAGTCAATTTGCTCAAAGACTTTTTGATTTCATCCTCAATCTGCTTTTTGTTTTTCTCCCTGTACTGATTCCACCATTGCCTAAGATCTTCTGTATTTGTCAGGAGATATTCAAGGTCAATCTCTTCTATTTCATCATCGGATAAATAGTTGAGAACAGCCGCTAACATTCGTTCGAGCTTCTCGGTTTTTTCTTTTTCCTGTACCGGTTCATCATTTTCTTCAGTTGAGGATTCATCCTTCCTTGGCATGTGAGTCCCTCCTTAGCATTACTTGGTACATGTAGTATTGCCTAATGATGTGATTTGGTAAACGAATCTACCTTAGTATGTCCTTAATGTAATAAATCTTGAATAATAGAGGCAATGTTGATTCGTTATTTCTGTATTTATTTAATAAAGGTGACAGTTTAGGTAAACTATGCGTTTTTAATGAGAAAACGGCGTATACCACGTCATTAAGTTACTCTGTGTTTACTTCAGGTTTACGGACACTTACTCCTTTTGTCCCTCTCCCTTTTTCTTTGTATGGTTAAGCTACCTGGGAATACAAAGAGAGGCGCGCCAATCAGAAGGAATCTGCGTTGGAGAAATTTGAAGAGCTTCATAAGCAATATGATTTAATGATTCATAAAGTGATTCATTCTTTACACATATACAAAAACAAACATGAATATTATCAGACAGGTCTCATTGCACTCTGGGAGGCACATGAAAATTTCGATCCGGAAAAAGGGGCTTTCCCTGCTTATGCTTATTCATTTGTACGTGGCAGAATACTATCTCAATTAACAAGTGAAAACCGTAATGAAGAAAAAAGTATTTTCAAAGAAGCGGACTTTTTTGAAATCATCGAGGATGAAAAAGGAAATGATGGGTTGGCACAAGAGTTACTATACAGTTACTGTGAGGATTTAACTGAAAATCAGAGGAAATGGGTGCTTTATACATGTATGCACATGCTGACGGTGAGTGAGATTGCAGAGGTAGAGAATGTTTCGATTTCCGCAGTGAAGAAGTGGCGTAAGGGAGCAAAGGAGAGATTAAAGGGATTGTTGGAAGTAAAATGATAGTTAGTGGTTATAGGTGTGATTGGCTTTCAAGCTGAGAATAATCAGAGAGATTCAAGCAGAATAGTCTTAATGAAGGCCAAGTATCTTAACTTGGCCTTTCCTACTAAAAATTTTTCACAACAGCCATTTCCCTGCCGAATCTATCTCCCTGGTCAACAAATCCCAGACTGGTATATAAATGGTGTGCCCCTTTATTTTCAGGATGATAACCCACTACAATCTTATCGGCAGCAAGGGTTTCAACCATTCCTTCTATCATCAAGGCAGTTGCTTCTTTTCCAATGCCCTTACCCTGATAGCTTTTATCCACCATGATTCGGTATATCCAGTAAGCATCGAGTTCTTCTGGCATAGTGTTATACATTAAAAAGCCGACTACTTTGTCCTCATAATAGATGGCAAAGGGCCTTAGTGAAGGTTCAAATTTTGATTGGGCTATCGATATCGCATTTGATTCGATGAATGCCTTTTGATCTTCGGAAATTTCCAGCTGACAGCAATCGTACCAATTCTCTTTATTTACTTCTACTATTTTCACACTGTTTGAATTCATTCATTTTCCCCTTTCGATATTAAAGAACCCAGCCTGTTAATTGTCCTCAATACCTATCGCTACTTGAAATTATTCATTCTTTATTAACCACATTGAACGATGCCAAGAAACCAGATAAATATAGAATTAGAATGCAATTTTCAGACTATTGAATTATACCACTATTTTCTATTAGAACCTCATATTTACCATTTAAACTAATATCATTTGTAAAATAAAAAAGCTCCCACAATCGGAAGCCTTTAGTACACGTCAATTCTTTGATAAACGAAGGAATCTTGGATAAGCTGCGAACGCAATGAAACCACCCGCTATTCCAGCGATAAGCAAAATCCCGATATTAAACAAAACATCCCTTATTGTGCCATCTGTAAGGATCACTTCTTTGTAACCTTCGATAGCCCAATACTGAGGCAATGCCTTGCTGATTTTTTGCATGAAGTCCGGCATTAGTTCTACCGGAAGCCATAACCCCCCAAGCATAGCTCCACCAAGGGCTATGACCTGAGTCATCGCAATCCCCATGTTTTCCGTTTTCACCAATACGGCGAGTGCCATACCCCATCCGGTTACAATAAATGCTAATGACAAAGATAACATGATCAATGCGAATGGATCTCCTAATGGCAGATCATAAACAACCACACCGAAACCAAATAATACTGCCACTTGGATCAGCACAATCAACAAAAATGGGATCCATTTTCCGATAAAATAGTCTCTGATCGGTAATGGGGTACTAGCGATACGGGACACCATCCCCTTATCCCTGTCTTTAACAAATGCAATCACCATGGAGATCATGATATAAAAAGCAAACATAATCGTGTAGCCGGGAATGATCTGTGTAACAACTTCCTTATAACTTGTGTTTTCATCCCCTGAAAAAATAGAGACAAAAGCGATAATAAACACGATTGGTAAAATAAACGTCCAAAACCATAACCCTTTATCCTGAATATTTTTCTTTAATTCCATCCTTACAATAGCCCACATGCTCATCCACCCTTTCTATGAATCTCGCAGTTGTGTTCCAGTCAAAGCGAAAAAGATATCTTCCAGTTTTGGCTGATACAATTCAAGCCTTCTTGGCATAATGTTTTGATTGCGGAACTCGACAATTAATTGTTCCAGCGTCATCAAAGGATTTTCACTTTGTAAAAGAAATCCATTTCCTTTGGCTTTGACCTGCCCATGTACGGATAAGCGGACTTCATCTAAACCTTCACCGGAAATAAACAATGAGGGTTTATTATATTTTTGCTGCAGTTCTACCATTGTTCCGCATTCGACTAATGTCCCCTTGTCGATTAGTCCGATGCTGTCACATAGCTGCTCTACTTCCTCCATGTAGTGACTCGAATAGATGATGGTACTTCCCTTCTCCTTTAACTCGTGGATGATAGAGAAAATCGAGTTTCTTGATTGTGGATCGATTCCTACGGTAAGTTCATCCATGATCACAATGGAGGGATTATGCAGTAAAGCACAGCCAATATTCAATCGACGCTTCATACCTCCTGAAAAGGTGATGACTTTGTCTTTCCCGCGTTCTTTTAAACCGATTTGTTGTAACACTTTTTCGGAACGATCTTGAAGGTCTTTTCCTTTCAGTCCATAAAGGCTCCCGAAATACATTAAATTATCCTTGGCAGTAAGGGTTTCTTCCAGACAGATATCTTGAGGTATGTATCCAATGAGCTTTTTCACCTTTAATCTTTCATTCATGACAGAATGCCCGTTGACGAAGATTTCCCCATTAAAACTTTGTAAAACTCCGGATAAGATCTTCATAAGTGTCGATTTCCCTGCACCATTGGGTCCTACCAGACCAAAACAAGAGCCTTCTGGAATAATTAAATGAATATCGTCAAGTGCTTGAATCGAATCATATCGCTTGCTTATGTTCTCAACTTTGATCATTAATAAACCCTCCTCCAACTCAAATGCATATTAAGATGTACGAAACGAAATTGTAAAAGTTTCACTTACTGTAAAGAAACGAAAGGAAAAGGAGTGGTTTTGTACTCCACTCCTTTCGTATTATCAATATCCTCGATTGAAATCATTTTATTATTTCGCCAATCAACGCTACCTAACCAAATAAAGTAATATAAATGAAAGAATACCTAGAAGGACAATCATAAAAGCATCTTTGAATCCATCTTTCACACGAATATGGGCAAGCATTCCACCGATAGCTGTGACGCCAAGAATGAGAGAGCCGGGACCAATGTACGTTTCATACCAATAACCAAGTACCAATAGTACGGCACCGGTTAATTCCACCAATCCAGTGACGACCCGAAACCATTGAGGTAAACGCAAATGATCAAATACACCACGATGCATGCTCGATCCAGTCAATTTTCCGACTGCCGCCATAAAAAACATCGCTGCCAATATCCCTTGTAAAACCCAGATGAAGATGGTCATGTTGTTTTCCCCCTTCGAATTGAAAGCAATGGGCCCTGATATATGAATATGCCAGCTTTAATGAATTCATGCATTTTATAAGATTCAGTGGATTATTTCACGAATGCTACTTAAAAAAGTGGACAGAGAGAACAACCTCTACTCTCCTTTACGCCTACTCCTTCACTTTCAATCCCAATAAGCTGGCAAATCCAATCGCTTGTTCAGGTGAAACTTCGCAACCAGAAAGATATTCAAGAGCTACATTTATACGTGTAAACCTGCAGGTACTAATATCAATTCCTTTGAGGTCAGTCTGGGTGAAGTCAATCTCATTAAGGTCGCATCGATCAAAGTTTACTTTCAGGAGTTTACAGTCAGAGTAGTTGGCATTTTGTAAAAATGTCTGGTTAAATATCACCTGCTTTAATCGTGCTTCAACAAAGTCACTCATGTTTGCCAAGCACTCTTCAAAACGGACATTGCCTAAATTACCACCCGAAAAATTCACACCTAATAATTTGCATTCCTTGAAGGTCACCCGATGTATGATTCCCTCGCTAAAGTTTACATTCGACAGGTCGCAGTTTTCAAAGACGACATCTGTCATATCCGTCCGTGGGAAGGATGCACCAACGAACGAGACATTTTTAAACAACACTTTAGATAACACGAGCTGATTGATCTCTTCCTGATCAAGTCTCGCATTTTCTATCATACAATTCGATAGAAATGGATCTTCTTCATAATAGACATCTTGAAAATTAGCAGACTCTAAACGAGCAGGGATCTTTGGGTCTTCTATTTTAAACTTATTCCCCATGTTTTACACCTCAATTATGTTCATTTTATATGGCTCTTTTCGTAAAGTTTGTTGCTATTGTAGAGGAGAAAGTAATAGTTGATTTCCGCTCCAGGATGCTCGCTTTCCGCGGGGCTGGCGGTGAGCCTCCTCGGCTGCGCCTCCGGGGTCTCACCTGTCCAGCTATTCCCGCAGGAGTCGAGCACCCTTCCGCTCCAATCAACTTTCTGAGCATGTATCCTTAATAGAAAAACAATTAAAACAAGAAATTTAGCAAACAATCTTATTTAATATAAGTAGAAATTGATTTTCCTTTTAAGAAAGAAGAATTTATTTTCTAGTTACATTGATTTGTTGCACACCTTGAAGCTCTGTCATGAAAATCCCATTAAAGATGGTGAGGGGAACTGCGCAGACTCCGGCGGATTTTGGGCGTGCCGAGACCCCGTTCGGCTAAGCTGAGGAGGCTTGGCCGAACGCTAGCTGCAAGCGGAGCAGTTCCCCTCACCATCCAGCATAAACTGTTTGACAGAGCCCTGGCAGATTCTATGTTAGAAAACATCAATTTTTGCGAAAAGAGCCTTTTATATAAAGAAAACTATAACATGAAGAAAATTGAATAGTAGTCTTGGATTTTTTTCAGGTGTGTGTCTCGCAATGATGATAGGGTTGGAACACTGCAGCAACCTTTTAGCTGAAAGAATAGTAGATAGCTTACAATCGTTTCCCATATTCGATTTTATTTTTCCCTGCTCATAATAAATAATCATTACACCTATTTTATGTTTCGAGTTAAAATAGGATGGAATGAATATAGTGAGGTGTTCCATATGAAGGTAACAGAAACATCACGACTCGCATTGAGATGGGTTGAGGAAACTGACGCAGAATTTATTATGAAATTACTAAATGAACCTGGATGGCTTCAATACATTGGAGACAAAGGAATTCGCACTATGGATGATGCAAAGGATTATATCGTGAGTGGTCCCCGAACAATGTATGAACGGGAAGGGTTTGGATTGTTTTTGGCAGAACGTAAGGATGATCACGTACCAATTGGTTTATGTGGATTGATTAAGCGTGACGGCCTAGAAGACGTGGATATAGGATTTGCCTTTCTCTCTGACTATCAATTTCAAGGGTATGCATTTGAAGCGGCAAGCGCTACAGTAGATTTTGCAAAAGACATGGGGATAAAGCGCCTGATAGCGATAACCACCAAAGATAATGAATCTTCCTCCAAATTGCTTGAAAAATTGGATATGAAATTAGAAGGTTATGTAACATTGCCAAATGATACAGAAGAACTGAAAAAATACAGCCTGAATTTTTAGGTATTGAACTATATTCATATTGAAAAGAGCTGATGTCTAGAATTCGCAGCTCTTTTTCTCAAATTGAAAAGCGTGTACTGAAAAAATTATAAAAGGAACGAAAAAAACACCTATCCAATATCAGATAAGCGTTCAGCTGGTTCTTATTTATATAACTTCTTCAACTCTCCCAATACATAGTTCTCCCGTTTAATCCAGCGGTTGTTATCAAACTGGTCCATCAACTTGTCATTCCCCTCAATCGCTTCATCCAATGTAACCCATTTTGGTATCATATTCAGTTCCGATTCATATCCTTCCAATTGTTGTGGTATTCTTTCTCTGTCTGTTAATTCACATTGGAAATAGTGGGAAGTCATTTCGAATAAGACATCATCTTCAAACACATCCAAATGCCTTTGAATCACAATTCCAAGGGGCTCATTAACAACACAATGTATAAAGCCTGTTTCTTCAGCGACCTCCCTTATCAGGGCACCAGGCAAGGTTTCACCTTCTTCAACTCCGCCACCAGGAAATTTATAATCTCCTCTGTTTGAGTGCATAAGGAGAATCTTATTATTTTGAATGATGACTGCTTTCACGACGGTTCTATATTTCATTTTGTAGTCAGTTATTTCGGTTTTGGATTTTCCTAATACGGTTTCAAACAAAAGTGCCGCTCCTTTCCTTTTATTTAACAATAGCCATTCCAACAACTTGATCCGAGAAGACAATCATTTCATCCATTTCGATAAAAGAATCGGAGGCTGAAATTGATTTGAATCGAACGTTTTTAATATGTATCGGTCCAGTTACATTTGTTGCCATCATATCAGGGGAAAGTTCCTGGAGTTCTTCCCCAAATCGATCGAGCCCATATTCAAGGAATGTCTTCATCTCTTCATCACCATCAAAAAAATTCACTTCCCCCTCAATCATGGCAGTTTGAGTAAGGATTTGAATCCTGCCTTGTTTGTTTGAAATCACTTCTTCTGGAATCAATCCTTCATCAAACTGTAGTTTTTGATCAGCCAGGTGAGTGATAATCGCTTTCTTGTAATCCATCGCTTTATTAATGATTTCTAACTTTTGCATGGCTATTCTCCTTTTTAAAGTAGTATTCTTTATCCTTGCCATATGAAATTTTCTTCGTCAATTATTTCTTTTCAATCAACCCAATTCCCACCCAGGTAGGATCCACTATATACGCAAGGGAAAAATCATCGAATTCCATCTTATCCCTTACCACCATCGCCCCATTTTCTTTAGCTGATGAAATGGTTTTTTCAATGGAGTCTACTTCAATTTGAATACGTGTACCGTGTGGATGATCATGAGGTCCTTTGCCTAGCCCCCCACTCATTCCCTCACCTTGCCCCGTTGAAACTGCCCAGTAGTCCCATTGAGGTTCAGCCACTTCCCATCCGAATACGCTTGAGTAAAATGCTGCTGCTTTTTCTGGATCCTGACTACTTAATTCAAAGCCAACTACTTTCCCATTTTGATTTTTCATGTTCGTTCCCTCCATATTCCTTCATTCATGAAAAATTGAGCACTCTTATATATTTGCCCTTATACAAATACGTATTATTTCAATTCGACAAAATTTCCCAATACCCTCCATTAAAATGAACATTCTCAAATGTAAGGTCAATTGCCGTGTGACCGGCGATCATTAAAATAAAAACCTGCGTTGTGTTAGACAAGCAGGTTTTTTCTCACTAGCAGTTTCGTTTTCCTATATATTCGGATTGAGGTCTGTATATGGTATTGTTTTCAGCCTGCTCCATCACATGAGCTGTCCACCCAACGATTCGACTGGCCGTAAATGTCGGTGTGAAGAGATCTGATGGTAGATGAATCGATTTCATGATGGCAGCAGCATAAAACTCTACATTTGTGTATAGGGATCTACCCGGCTTAATTTCAGCTAAAAGTTCAATCGCCTTCTTCTCCACATAGAGTGCTAGATCCAGAGAGTGATCATCCCCGATATTTTCTAACAGTTTCTTTCGTAAAGCGATGGCTCTTGGATCATGAGTCTTATAGACACGGTGTCCAAATCCCATCAGCTTCTCACCTTTCAGCAATTTTCTTCTGATGACACTTTCGGCTTTTTCAGCCGTACCTATTTCGTTCAGTAAATCAATGACCCCGGATGGTGCTCCTCCATGAAGCGGTCCTTTCATTGTTCCGATGGCTGAAGTGATGGAGGAAACCAGATCGGATTCCGTTGAGGCTGTGACTCTTGCTGAAAAAGCAGAAGCATTCATTCCATGCTCAAGGGTCAGGACCATATACGTTTCCAATGCATCAGCAACTGCCTTGGACGGGTTGCTTCCGGATAGCATATAGAGATAATTCTCCACATGGTTAAGCTGGGGATCCGGATCAATGAAAGGTTTTTCCGTGTTCATATTAAACCGGTAGGCAATGATAGTAGGAATAACGGCTGTCAATCTCATTGCCTGCTCAATAGTTGGCTTCCAATTGTACTCTGGTCCACCTAGAGAGGAGATGACGGTTCTTAATACACTCATCATGTCCATTTCCACTGGTAAAGAATGAAGGATCTCCTTCATTGCAGGCGTTAAGAATCGGAACGTGTTCAGTTTGTTTTTTATGTCCACTGTATCCTCCATTGTAGGAATATGCCCATACCATAATAAGAAAGCGGCTTCTTCAAATGACAGGTCTTTGAGTTCCCCGATTTCATATCCCCTATAGATGAGGACGCCCTCCTTACCATCGATATGACTGATCGTTGTTTGTGCTGCTATAATTCCTTTTAATCCTTCACTAAACATTCGTTTCATCCCCTTTTCCTTCATTACAATTATTGTATAATGGATTTATAATTAAGAAAATTAAATATATTTAATTAAATCGATTACATTTATTAATAAAGATAGGGTGAAAAAAGTGGATTTGAATGTGGTGAAAACGTTTATTACAGCAGCTGAATTCAATCATTTCAGGAAAGCGGCGGAGCGATTATATATATCACAGCCGACCGTTACGGTACACATTAAACAACTTGAAAAAGAACTGGGAGTTACCCTATTTGAGAGAGAGGGGAAGAAACTCAAACTGACAGAAGCGGGAAGGTCCTATTTACAGCATGCTAAGAGATTGATTGAGATCTATGAGGAAGGAATCTCTGATCTTCAATCCTTTAGTCAGGGATACACGACAACACTTAAAATGGCTATATCCCCCTTGATTGCTGATAATGTGTTACCTTTTGTTTTAAAACAATATTTAGAAACTCATCCCCAGGTCGAGATTTCGGTTGAAATTATTGAATCTGCTGAAATAGAGAAGGCTGTTTTAGAGGAAAGAGTCGATATTGGACTTTCCTGCCTTCCTTGCTTTAGTCCTGAACTTGAACATACTCTATTGTTTTCCGATAAAGTCATTTTGGTGGCTCCTCATGATGGACGGGATTTCGAATCAGCCCCACCTTTGGATGAAGAGGAGTTATTAGCATCCAACTACTTATTGACCCACAACCACCCTGCTTATTGGGATGATCTTTGTTATACAATAAAGCAATTCTATCCAAAAACCAGGATGATGAGGGTTTCGCAAACGCATATTACGAAACGATTCATCGCAGAAGGACTCGGCGTATCCTATCTTCCCTCGTCTACAGTCAGGAGAGAGCTGCTGGAAGGAAGACTCTTAGAGGTTGAAACTAAAGCTTTTCCCATGCCAGAAGCAAAAACCTTCGCCATTACAAAATATCAACATAAAACACAAAAGGAGTTTTTGCGTTTCCTGTCTCGATTCAGAGTGTAAAAAAAGGATGACATGATCACTATCTGCTGATCATGTCGTCCCTTTTATTAATTACTTTTTTTGAAAAATTCCAGTCAATAAGTCAGAGGCTCCAAATAGGTTTTCTGAATGTTTTTTATCGATCATTCTCCTGATCTCAATAGGCTTTAATGAATGAAAAATCTTCGATAACCGTTCCTCTGTATAACCTAATCCACCCATAAGTGAGCCTTTTCGATATACTTCCCAATCGGTTATATCAGAGCCTCCTAGATTTCCACCTTGAAGAAAACAAGTAATACCGAAATATCCCTCTTCCTTTAATGATCTGTCAATAATATCTATGTAACTCATTCTTCTATGAGGTGCTATATGATGAAAACATCCTGAATCGAAAATGAAATCATATTTCCCCTGTTCACTATTGAAGTCGAAAATATTTTGGTGTAAAAAGTTGATAGTGAGATTCCTTTCATCTGCACGTTCCTTTGCCCAAACGAGGGACGTTTTCGATAAATCAACTGCATCTACCTCAAAGCCCTGTTCCGCTAAATAAATCGAATTTCTGCCTGGTCCACATCCGAGTTCCAGTACTTTTCCAGGTGTAATCCTTCCCATTTCCACGTATGATACTAAATTCTCGTCAGGTGCATTTACAAATATGGGTACCGATCTGTCACGATCAGAAAAAAACTCATCCCAAAATGGAGCAGGTTCCCGTAGAAATGAATCCAGCATTTCCAGTAAATCATCATAATTATGAATGTTTTCTTGCATTTTGTTCCCCCCTTTTAATGCTAATTTCATTTTACTTGATTACAAAGATAGAAAGGTTACCACGATTTTACAATTTTGTGTTTTCGAATGGCGCCGGATGGTTAAAGCGATGATTATTATGCACCGAGAAGGGACAAGGTTGGTTCAGGATATACTTAAACTCGCTTTTAATAGGGAGATATACAAAAGCATTTTGATCAAATTTGACTTATTGTAAATGCATTAGTGAGGGTAGTGCGAGTAAATGAGAATGACAAAACATTACATTTATTACAATAATATATCAGAAGAGAGTTGGTGACTTACTTCTACCAACCATCATTATTACGCTCATTCTCCTAAATACTTCTCCATCCTGATATCAGACCACATTGTATGATTCCAATAGGTAAAGTCAGCAATTCTAGCAATTTCTTGATACCCCAACTGTTGATAAAGCTTATATGCCCGGGTATTAAACTCGAATACACCCAATTCAATTCTTGTAAGTCCTTGCTTTTTTATCTCTTCTTCTAAATACTGGATAGCCTTGAAACCTATTCCCTTGCCACGTCCATCCTCATCACCTATTGTAATTCCTATCCAGGCAGTTCCGGGTTCTCTTTTGTGAAGATGACTTGGATCCACCATGTAATTCATTTCTCCCACAAGCTTGTCATCTATGTAAATAAGATAAAAATGTTGAGTGTCTAAACGGCTTTTGAACTCTTCTAAAGTTATCTGCCACTCTTGTTCCAGTTCCTTCTTGTTTTTATTAGGGCGAATTAATGGAACTAAGACAGGATTGTTTTCCCAACGATTCAATGCATCAATAATCATAGGATTTGGTTCGATTACCTCAGTAAAATGAATAGTCATTATTTTTCCTTTCTATTCTCATTTATTTTAATCACTGAATTAATAGTATCATTTAAAACAAGTAACTTTCATTTAGTCACTCGTTCTCATCATTCAATTATACCTTTTCCCTGGCCGACTTCCCTCAATAGGCTTATTCTACAGCAATATCTGCAGTTAACTATCTGTTCTATTGAAGCCCGACCTCCAATATGTATAACTATGACCATTTATAGGCATATACCAAGGAGGTACTTCTGTGAAAGGAACCATCAATCCCATTAAGCTGAACGAAGTCATCAAGTATGAAGATCTTTTTCACGAAGCTTTTAAGGGGACACCCTTAAGAGCAGGACGTGTGGAATTAATAACGTATTGGATAAAGCCTGGGAAATCATTTATTACGTATGACATCCATGATCAAGATAAGAAGTTTGTGAATATAGAAGATGCTCCTTCCCCGCCTTCGATTCATCGGGAAGAGATTCGTTTTCGGACGATTTTTGAGTTGAATCAGTCAGTGGATATTGAGATTGCCGGAGTGAAGAGACCTTCTGTCATAGTAACAATCAACATCGCCTGGTCGGATTATGGAAGTGTAGTGTCTTATGGAGTGACGGATCGGACTAATACGACATATTATGGGGTTCGAGAAGAGTTGCTGGTTAGATGGAATCGTGAATTTGTGATTAGGTGAAAAACATGAAAAGACCTTTACTACCTGTTGAAATACATTTTAACCCAAAAGAAACCAGCGTCTTTTTTATGACACTGGTCCCTTTTTATATTATTTATAGAAAACTTTATCTACGTTATATTTCGATTGGAGCTTGTTAATGATATACGTTTCGTAAATCTCACGATCCATCGCATCTTCAACAATGGCAACATCGATTCGGTAGATTTCGCCTCTGTGGTTACGTAGTGGTGATACGTTATCTTCAAGATGTTTCTTGACTCTTTGTCTTAGTTTACGTGCTTTTCCAACGAAGAGAAGTTCGTCGTTGATGTTGTAAAACAAGATGATACCGCCTTTGTCTCTTGGAATTTCGTGAAGATCGATGAACCCTTGGATACTTTTGATCTTCGGTTCTTCTGAGTCTCTTGGTTGTCTGCGTTCCGTTATGGAAATATCCGCTTGTGGGATGTCAATTTTTATCATGAATGTCACGTCCTTTGTTTGCTGTAAGAGGTAATGGTAACACATAAAGTATAGAATTACTATACAACGTAGCACTTACCATTAAAAAAGAGAGGTCCCCTCACCCTTTTATACGTACCTGAGTCCAATTCGATTATTAAACGTCTGATTCTTATTCTTAAACACAAAGAAATTATTTTTAAAATCAATCGTGAGTTCGTGTTCATACAAATCTTCGAAGTCGTCGTCAACAACGAAGGTCAAATCATCGGATTGGATGATATTCTCTCTTGAATTAGGTTCTCTATTTTCTACTACCTTTATTTCATAGAGATTGTTCACTATATCGCAGCTTCCGCGGTCAAGTGATAGCTGCATGATTTTTCCATAAGGGATTTCGTTTAGTTTTTCTTTTGCAGATTGGGTGATTTCCAATTTCATTGTAATTTCCTCCTATTCTGTAAGTGGAACAAGTATGCCAAGATGCTGCTTCAGGTTTTCTATTGTGATTGGCAGCTTGTCCCCCTCGTCCCCATCAACATTGGCAATCATCTTATAGGACGATGACGCTTCCAGCTTTGTGACTTTCATATAATGGACATGTTCACTTTCTGCCAGTTCTCCTGAAAGAACCTTTGGAAGGAGCAATAGAAAATGAGGAAGGGCAATGTCTTTGATGATAAAGACATGGAGCTTACCGTCATTTACTTTGGCTTCGGGTGCAATGGTTTCCATGCCTCCGACAGAATTGGTCAGGGCAACAAGCATGAGAAGCGCGTTCCCTTCCCAGTCATGGTCGGAATGGACCTTGAGCTCGAACGGCTGCTTCTCCTTCATTTTCTTCATTCCTTCTATTATATAGGCAAGTGGACCAAGCTTCGACTTCTGTTCGACGGGTGTTGAGAACGATGCTTCTGCCAACGCTCCTACTGCTACGATATTGATGAAGTACCGGCCATTGATCTTTCCAACATCGGTCTTCTGCACATGATTATGCTTGAATATGTCGATGGCCTCTTCGGGTTTCATAGGAATATTTAAAGCTCGTGCGAAATCATTTACTGTTCCGAGTGGGACCAGACCAAATAGAGGTCGGTGATCCTGCTCAGCTATTCCGTTAATCGCTTCATTGATTGTACCGTCCCCTCCCATGGCTGCGACGAAATCAAACTTTCGCTCACATGCTTCCCTGGCGAAATCCATGGCATCTCCTTCCCCTTCTGTAATGCGCAATTCCGTTTTATACCCCATTTTTGACATGGTTTCAAGAGCATGTTCACTATAGTCCTTCCCTTTTTCTTTCCCAGAAGAGGGGTTAACGATAAGCATGGCTTGTTTCACAGCGATATCCTCCTTTTAATATGTATACAGTATCTTTACCCTGATTTAGAGAGTTGGAACCTTATGTATGATTAAAATTGGCAGGAGAGAACATATCATTACAATAAGAAATTAAATACTTTGCAAACCCAAGGGTATGTTTAATCCGTTCTTCTTCTGAGTTGAAGAGACCCACTTTCAAACCGTCCCGAATATTCATAGCCTCCCTTATAATGTTGTGCCATTCATCATGAAGATGTTGCAGTCCATATTCCCCTGCTTCTTGCTTTGAGGTAATTCCATATTCTCTTAATGTGTAGTATTGACGAAGCAAACCAAGGACGGACCATTCTATCTCATTATCAATGATTTCAGTCGGATAATTCATAACGTCCTCAATTGAATTTTCAATTCCACGGATCCTTCCTTTCCAATACGAATTCATGTTAGAAAGAACATATGAACTTAATTGGTGTAAAGAAATGGTTACATCAAAAGAAGCGGTGTCCGGCCCCATCACGCTAATTCCCTTATGCTTAAACAAATACCAAGTGATTGGGTTGAAATTAAAATACTTACCAAATTTCAATTCACCATTATTGTAATAAGCATTTTCTTGATATTCGGTTGTTTCGGTTGTGCTAAGTTTTCCTATCTCCTCTTGAATGATATAAACCCCATCCATTTCCGGCTTAGGGTATGTCAACGCTAATTCATTATGTACAAGATATAAACTCTCAGCATCTTTAGATGTCATTCGGCGGCGGGTAACTACGATAAAGTCAATATCACTGGAATTATTCACATACGCATCCAACGAGATGGAACCGTGTAAATACACGCCTTCTATCGTATTTGGCAAGTATTTGTTAAATGAAATCAGGTAGTCATCTAATACTGTTTGGACAACCCTTGGTACCCTGGCCATTGAATTTCCCCCTTTAGAATACTAAATATACGCTATCTTCATTATTTTCCGTCTCTAATTTATCCTTTACATATCAATAGGAGTGAAAGATCATCACTCAGTAAACATATTAACATTTAATTCCATTAATGTGTAAGGTTAATGAAGAATTGAAAAATAGCAGTGAGGGAATTGGAAAAGTATAAAAAAAGCGCTGACCTCCATAAGTCCGGTCAGCGCCCTCTAGTTAGTTAATTCCTTTTATTAATTTAGCTTTAACATTGTTAATCCTGCACTATTAATAGGGGTATTATCCACATTACCAATGAGGTTATCTGCCGTATGCCCAATATTTCTAAGCTCTACTTTTCCTCCTGCTGGTATAGTAACAATCGCTTCTCCATTTACTTGAAAAATGGAATCCAGGGTCACAGGAGCACTTGTGAAGATGCCTAGTTGGTTACCATACCTGCTGGATGTTACTATTGAACCATTCACGAATAATGCGTATACTCCTCCTCTACTAAATCCTGTTTTTCCACTAGTAAATACAACGTTATAGTTTATTTTGTAGTCTCCTTCGTTTACTACGATTATTGAGGTTCCCAAGTGAATAAAGTCCCCGGCAGAACTAATGCCCGTATGGTTAAAAGAAACAGGTTGGTCAGGTATTATAAGATCTCCACCAATTCTATACACATTACAATATCTTTGATTGCAAGCGCATTCCCCTTGAGGACCTTTGACACCCTGAATTCCACGCTCTCCTTGAGGACCCGGTTCGCCTTGAGCTCCTTGTTCTCCACGAAGTCCTTGTTCGCCTTGAGGCCCTTGTTCGCCTTGAACTCCTTGTTCTCCACGAAGTCCTTGTTCGCCTTGAGGCCCTTGTTCGCCTTGAGGCCCTTGTTCACCCTGAGGCCCTTGTTCGCCTTGAGCTCCTTGTTCTCCACGAAGTCCTTGTTCGCCTTGAGGCCCTTGTTCACCTCGAAGTCCTTGTTCGCCTCGAGGGCCTTCTTCGCCTTGAAGCCCTTGTTCGCCTTGAGGCCCTTGTTCGCCTTGAGGCCCTTGTTCACCTCGAGGCCCTTGTTCACCTTGAAGTCCTTGTTCTCCACGAAGTCCTTGTTCGCCTCGAGGGCCTTCTTCGCCTTGAACTCCTTGTTCTCCACGAAGTCCTTGTTCGCCTTGTGGCCCTTGTTCACCCTGAGGCCCTTGTTCGCCTTGAACTCCTTGTTCTCCACGAAGTCCTTGTTCGCCTTGAGGCCCTTGTTCACCCTGAGGCCCTTGTTCGCCTTGAACTCCTTGTTCTCCACGAAGTCCTTGTTCGCCTTGTGGCCCTTGTTCACCTCGAAGTCCTTGTTCGCCTCGAGGGCCTTCTTCGCCTTGAGGCCCTTGTTCACCTTGAGGCCCTTGTTCACCTTGAAGTCCTTGTTCGCCTTGAGGCCCTTGTTCACCTTGAAGTCCTTGTTCACCTTGGGGCCCTTGTTCGCCTTGAAGTCCTTGTTCGCCTTGAGGCCCTTGTTCGCCTTGAAGCCCTTGTTCACCTCGAGGTCCTTGTTCGCCTTGAAGCCCTTGTTCACCTCGAGGTCCTTGTTCGCCTTGAAGCCCTTGTTCGCCTTGAAGCCCTTGTTCACCTCGAGGTCCTTGTTCGCCCTGAAGCCCTTGTACGCCTTGAATAACTTGGACATTTTGGAGTTCCAACTCTTCTTGTGCTACTCGCTTTCCTCGTTTTTTGCTTTTCTCGCTTTTTTTCTTACACTCTTTAGGCTTGTCATCGTATTCGTCATTCTTTGATTTCTTATGCTTGTCTTCCTTATCATGACCTCTTTTAGATCCCAATTTACTCACCTACTTTTCATATATCAATATTTTAATCCTATTAATCAAATGATGAATAACTAAACAGAATTACTATAGTTTATGAAAATGATGAATAGTACGTGTAGACAAACATCCTGTGGTTCTATAAATAAACGATAGTCTATAAATATTGGAAGAATACTATAGTATAGTAGCCTCTGCTGAGAAAGCTGCTGGCTATATGATGATGAACTTGCCGCCGCCCTTTGCTTTTACATTTTAAATTTAGACATTTCTTATCTCAAGCACACACTGATTGACTGAACCCTTGGCTTTTACGTTACAACACGACACACTTTGGTAAGAAAGCATTATTTTAAACCAAGTTCTATGAAATTTCAGCATTTGGCTCGGTTACACAAATGAATCTGTTTCCATACAATATAGAAAAAGTGAAAGTCTACCATGTAAAGGAGTGATGATCAATGGAGAACTTTTTTAACGGTAAAATCTCAAAGAAAGACCTGGAAGCCTTTGAAATGATTGGTGATGGGAAAGATGGTGAAATCTATAAGGTAGCAGAGGACAAAGTTGTTAAGTACTTCTTTAAGGAAGAAACACATCAACGGGAACTTGAAGCGATGAAAATAGGGCAGAACTCGTCCATTATGCCTCGTCTATATGAATTTGGTGACAATTACATTGTCATGGAGTTTGTTCAAGGGATATCCCTTGCCCGTCATATGAAACGACACGGTCATATTGATGAAGAAATGACACAAAAAATATTATTCGTTTTAGAAGAATTTAAACGATTAGGCTTCACACGATGGGATACGGAGGTTCGCCATATGTTAATGGATGAAAATGGCGAATTCAAAGTGATTGATCACAAGCGAGCATTTACATCCGACTCACCTGTTCCAACAAAGTTGTTAAAAGGAATGAAGAAATTTGGTTTAACAGGCGAATTCCTGGAACATGTAAAGAATTTAAATCCTGAGCTCCATGATGCTTGGAAGAACTATAAGTAGTTCCATACATGATGAAGTTCCTCACTAAAATATCATAGAAACAAGAACGTTCTTTCCTAAAATCAAAAAGGAAAGAATGTTTTATTAAAAGTTTTTAGGACAAGCACCTGAAATCAAAAAAAGGATAGTACTCCCATAAAAGTACTATCCCTAGAATTTTTTAATAAAAATGATTATACTTTTTTCACCGTTACCCTATCCAGGTGAGTGAATAAAACGTCACCATTACCATTAGACCACACTAAATAGTGATCTTCAGCTTTTATAAATGTTCCGTCGCAGTCTATTTTTTCTGCTCCCGAAATAACCTCGATTTTATCACCAAGCTTGAGTACTTTATTAAGTTTATCGGAAAATCCCATAATGCCTCCTCCTTTCTCTTTTAACATTCAACAGTCTATATATTTATATTAATAAAAACGAAAAATGATAGGGCTATTACCTATCATTTTCATTTTTCCTCAAAAAAAAATGACTGGATTGCATCCAGTCATTTTTTTCGTTTCTAAATAATGTTAACTAAACTTTACGAACAGTAACATTATTTAAGTTAGACGTGTTCATATGGCCATTATCATCAGCCCATACAACGAAGTTATCGCTTGCGTAAACATATGAACCCTCTTCGATTTCTTCGTCACCAGATAGGACCTCGATTTTATCACCTAGAGATAAAATTTTATTAAGAAAATCAGCCATATTACCATCTTTGAACAAATTAGACATTATGTTTCCTCCTTTCGGTGTTTACTCTATTTTTATGCTGAACCGTTAAATGCGTAAAGGCAGATAACTAGATTTCATAAAAATATTTCGAATTAGTCATTTACTAGATTAATTATTCTTTATCATCCTCAAGGAGTGAGTTGGTTGGTGGGTGTTCCGAGCTATCTTCTGAAGAGCTTTCCTCCAAACTGAATAAAGTCTCCTCTTGGCTTTCGAACTCTTCAACTACATCTGTACCTTCATCATCTACTAGTGAAGAAGCCAGGTTCTCCTCTGGGATATTAATGTCTAGTTCTCCCTCTAATACCTCTTGAGAGTCACTTTCGTTATCGGAAATTTCTTCTTCAATGTCAGGGTCTACCTCTTTTTCCTCCGGTTGATCTTCACCTGGTTCCAATTGCGGAGTGTATTCCTCTTCCTCTTCCTCATCTGAATCGTTAGAGTAATCGTCATCGTACAAATTGATTACCCCTTCTTTTTCATCAACTGAATCGGGTATGGAGGTTTCATCTTCACCACCAGAGGAATAAAGAATTTCTACAGTGCTGCTCTGATTTTCAATTATTTCATTGTCCTCGTGTACTTGTTGAAGATTTAGAGTCTCCTGGGATATTCCCTCAGTCTCAGGTTCTTCTTTCTCAAGCTTTACGAAGTTCAGCAGTTCTTCATTAACGCCGGACTGTTCATTCTTTACATCCTTTTCCCGGGGACTTTGTTCTTTCTTATCCGGTTTGTCTTTTTTCTTGTTGTCGATCTGGTTATTGCCTTTATGTTTAGGCTCATTTTTGTTTTTTTCGTTGTGTTTCTGGTTTTTCTTTCTCTTGGAGCCTATTTTTCTTACACTGATCGGACCGCATAAATCTGTGAAATTGACATTTGCATTATAATCCATCCAAATGAGAATATTGTCGAAAGCTGCCACAAACGTTCCTCCGCTGTCAATCATTTCATCTTCAAAGAAAACTTCAAGATGATCTCCAAGCTGGAACATTGAATTCAACACCCCTTCGACTGATTTACACGGAAGGTCGTCAAAATCCTGATTTGAACATTGTTTTTCATGATCATGTGCACAGTTCTCGTCTGTTTCAGGAAGATCTTGATTGCCTGGTTTTTCTTTCTCACCGGCGTCTTCTAAGCACAATTCATCTTGCTCATCAGAATCTCCCTCACAATGCTCTTCATCGTCATGATGATCGGAATATTTTTTAGTGTAATCATCATACTCTTCTACCATAGGTTTTCCACTCCTTTACATTTTGTCTACAATTCATAATCAATATATGTATGTGAAAAAGGAATGTATAGCCTATTTTTATGGTATTATCCCAAATTCCGCTCACTCTAACCGGGCTTTTGAATAGGTTATTAATAGATACAGAGACGTGGAGTGAAGCACATGCCCAATTGTTATCTTTTTATTAATGAACATATATTGCCAAGGATCTTTTCCTCCTTTTATTACGATGACTATATGGCCCCTTGTCACAATCAATCCATCTTTGTGAGCTACCAAGAACCCAAAAGACAATCAGTTACTTATCCCGTAGAGCAGCTGCAAAATGCTCCTTTTCTTGATCAAGCTCATGTATCTCAAATCATTCACAGTATGATGAGCAGCTTGAACGAAACCAATACTCACCATCATTCGACTGAGCGACCATCTTTCGACATCACTCTAACAACCGAAGTTCAACCCAGCATAGTACTTTCTCGAATTTCCAAGCCAAAACACCGTAAAAGACTCGGCAAATGTCCACGCTTACTATCCAGAGAGGTGCGACCATTCGAAAGATTCAATTATATCGATCGCAACAACAGTATCCCCCAATCAGAATATCAAGCAAGCGCACCACCCATAAAACATATACCAAAATATAATCCATCGACCAGCCAATGTGACAATCAAGAAAGACAAGAAGAGAATATCGAAATCAAGCATGATCAGGAAAAAACGTTAAAAAAAGAGACTGGAAAAGACATTCATCAAAATGATCAAAAAACCTATATTAACAACCAAGATATTGAACCAGTTAACGATAAGGTTTCTCATGAGGAACGGCCACATGAAATGAAATCTATGGGCCCCTCCCACATATCAGAATCAGATATGACGATACAAACTTACTCTGCCGGCCCGGCCAATGAAGATGGTACTCGTGACATCATTATGAAAGAAGAAAAAATAAAAGCAGTTTTACATGAAGACCTTTTGGAAGATAAAAAAGATGAGCAGCTCTATACCCTATTAGAGAAAGATGAAGTTGATCAAGATATTTCTAATCAATCATCATTAACAATGGATACTGACGTTATACATCCCGGAAATTCGTATGATGATACAGCCCCATTTACAACAAGATTGGATAACCGCCCGGGTAAAAACATAAACGAAGATAAAAATATAAAATCTACGACCGATGACATGATTCCTTCATCGAAAGTTGTGAAATACAAACTAAATCGCACTTGCGTCATGGCAAAGAAAATCGTTAATGAACATAAGCAGTATGCTGCCGAATTTAATTTCGAGATCCTTAGTTTGAACCCACCGTGTAAAGAAATGAAATACAAACTAAATCGGACTGATCTAAAGACTATAAAAATCGTTGATGCATGTAAGAAAAGTGCTGATGAAACCAACACCTTAAACTTGAGCCTTCCAACCAAAGAAGGAAATAATAATGTTGATCGTGCAGATCACTTAGCTAAAGAATCAGCAAGTGATGAATCAGATTCCCCTGCACCTACTACAGAATTTCACTTTGATATCTTACAATCTGCTTCATCTATCAAAGAAGTGAAAAAGGACATCAAGTCTACAGATATCTCACCTATGAAAGTGAAAGTAAACGAAACAAAACCTACTCCATCTAATAAACAGGTTCAATCTGATATCTTAAGCTCTAAGTCACCCGGGACTGAAGTGAAATACAAACTAACCCGCACTAATAACCAAGTCAAAAACAGTAATCACAAACAAAAAAATATCGTAAAAGACGAAGTGAAAAATACTAAGGAGCGGGATTTCGATATCTTACACACCAACACCCCAATTAAAGAATCGAAATTACAACCATTCCACCAGAGAACGAATAAAAAGGTTAGTAAGACAGTATCACCATCTTCTCATACCAAGGTTAAAGACGACTTCCATACCACGATTTTGAATAAATATTTCACACTCGGTGACAAAATCAATGTATATGCCGGAAGTAAATTACTTGATCAGCAAGGGACATTTTTAACAGCCGGACCTGATTTCTTCATATGGATTGATGGTGATGGATATGTACGGTTACAAATTATCAGCGGTGGAATCAGTATCGGTCAAACGAAAAAGAAAAAATAAGAAACAGACATTAGCCCTGTGCTGGTGTCTGTTTCGACAATATAGAAGGATACATATAGTAATGTAATAGAGATTAGAATGGGGTGAAGGGAATGAAAGAAACTGTATTGGTCATAGCAGCACATCCAGATGATGAACTACTTGGGACAGCTGGTACGCTAAAAAGGTTAGTGGATCAAGGAAATAGAGTCATCTCGATCATTACAGCAAACGGTAGAAAGGAAGAGGCCCATCACATTCAGCAGCTTGCCCGGAAAGCAAACAAAGAGATTGGGATTAAAGAAGTTATTTTTCTGGAGCATCCGAACCTGGAATTAGAAATGATGCCTCTTCATCTATTTACCAAGGAAATTGAAAAATTAATTGATATCTATCAGCCTACTAAGATATTTACCCACCATTACGGCGATGTGAATCGTGATCATCAAATTACGTTTCAAGCCGTATTAACAGCAGTTCGTCCTCTACCAAATAAACAACCGATTGAATTGATTACATTTGAAACGGTATCCTCAAGTGAATGGAATACCCAGACAAATGATAAGCAATTTAAACCGAATTATTATGTGAACATTTCATCAGTTATTGTTCAGAAAATTGCTTCCTTAAAACATTATGAAGTGGAAATGCGAGAGTTTCCACATCCACGTTCCTATGAGGGAGTCAAACATTTAGCAAGTGTCCGAGGCATGACGGTTGGGGTACCGTATGCTGAAGCATTTGAAGTTATAAGGAGGGTATGGAAATGAAAGAACTATTTTTTCCTTATCCTTATCTTGTTTCTGCTCTCGATAAATATTATGGAGTAAAGTCAAAACCCATAACAGCAAAAATAAAGGATAAGGGTAAAGATTCTAAACGAAAAAAAGAACGCAAAAAGAAATCCAAGACTAAGAAGATGAAAGGTAAGCCTGGCAGTAAGAAATTATCCATTCTGATAGCGACTTTTTGGGACTATCCTCATACGGGTGGTCTTTCCAATTACATTACTACTCTACGAGAAGGCTTGAGGTCTTTAGGTCACAAAGTGGATATCATTGTTCCGAACCAGTTTTCACAAGTGAATGTAGAAAAGCTGCGTGAGGTGATCGTTCCTGAATTAAAGACTTTTTTTGAGCAACGATACGGATCATACACAAGCAAAATCATACAAAGTTGTCGTTTGCTCTACATCTATGAACAGATGATGAAATCTGTAAAACTGGAAAAGTACGATATACTTCATGCACAGGATTTGTTCACAGCCAATATATTAGGGAGATTCAATGAAGATTTGGGTAAACCTCTTCTTTTCACCCCACATGGCATGTTCACCTTCAGCAGGGTCAAATTTAACCGAATTGAAAAAGGCTCAGTAGAAGAAGTGTATTACAAAGAGATTGAAAAAAAAGCGATTGAATACGCGACCCATATGGTCATTTTAAGTGACTCTTTCCGTGATCCATTGAGTTCACTGGGAGCGAAACCTGTAAATCTGACAACCATTAATACAGGGATTGATTTTAAAACCATTGAACGCGTTAAAACGAGTGGAAAAATTGTGATTTCATGCATCGCAAGACTTGGACCTAGAAAGGGACATTCGGATTTACTTAATGCCCTTTCTCGCATGAATGGAACAAATCATCAGGTTGAGGTGCAAATTGTCGGAGACGGGGAAATGCGTGAAGCGCTTGAAGCTCAAGTCAAATCGCTGAAACTATCGAACGTTCGATTCCTGGGTAATCGCGATGATGTCCCTGCCATACTAAGTAAAACGGATATATTTGTTCTTCCAACCGTCAATGACAACCTTCCCATTTCCATTATTGAGGCCATGCATAGCGGTGCAGCCATCCTGACAACTAATTGCGGTGGTATTACGGAAATCGTTCATCATAATGAAACCGGAATCATTGTCGAGCCAGGCAATGTCAGCCAGTTGGCAACTCAACTCAAACTCTTGATTGGAAATGAAGCATTGCGTAAGAAACTGGGCAGCAATGCGCATCAGTATGCCAGAAATCATCTCACTCGGGAAGCCATGGTTGGCAAGATTGAAGGGATTTACCAAAATCTAATAGCTTCGGGGGATGAATAATGTTGTCATCACATCCAGCTGTTGTCCTTGACTTAAGCGCTAATGGAGTCGGCATCATTCATGCTCTTTCCCGAAAAGGAATTGATGTATATGCATTTGATACAGAAGGTCCCTATTCAAAGGGGAAATCAAGACTTGCAACATGTGGGGTATGTCCAAGCCCCTTGAACCAAGAAGCAGAGCTGCTGTCTTTTTTAAAAGGAATAGCGATGAACCTTGATAAGAAGCCTGTGCTTTACGCAGGTGCAGATGATTATGTTGTCTTCATTTCAAAATACAGGGACGAATTATCCCAGTACTACCTATTTTTATATCCTGATCACTCTTTAATTATGGATTTATTAGATAAAAAGAAAACCTATGAATTAGCATTGGAATATAATGTCCCAACAGCCAAAACCTTTTTTGTGGAAAGTGAAGAGCAGCTTGATGAGGCGATTACTCAATTAGAATTTCCGTGTATCTTAAAGCCAGTGTTCGGACATGAATTCAGAAAACATGTTAATAAGAAAGCCATTCATATTCAAGACGCCATCCAATTAAAGAAAATCTATCCTATTTATCGCAAGTTCGGTGAGCTTATTATTCAAGAAATCATCCCTGGAGACAATCAATGTTTCTATAAAGTGGCTACATTTTTTGATGATGATATGGAATTACTAGCCCTTTTCACTCTTCAAAAAAACCACCAGTTCCCTGCACAATTTGGAACGGGAGCACATATTGTGAGCAAACGAATACCTGATCTGGTTGAAGTCGGTGTTCCACTATTAAAAAAGTTAGGACTAAAAGGAGTAAGCATGATCGAGTATAAAAAAGATCCACGGGATGGGCAATATAAGCTCATTGAAATCAACCCCAGATTCTGGCTTACCCATAGTTTAACCGGTCACTCCGGAGTTGATTTTGCCCTTCAATATTACCAGTACCTTACAGGTCAACGTCCATCTCCAAAACTGCAGCAAATTGACGGGGTTCAATGGATTTACCTGATACGTTACTTCCTTACCTTTCTTGAAAAAAGAAAAAATGGAGAAATGAGCTTAAAAGACTTCTTTTATGGATTCAGAGGAAAAAAGGTATTCGCTCTTCTTGCCTTTGATGACCCTATGCCATTTATAAGGAGTACCATGTCTCACCTGCGGAATGCGTGGAAAAGAAAACGAAGGAGTGATTGAGTATGTATACACCACAAGAACTGATATCCATGTTTCATAAACATGGAATCGAAGAAAAACTCTCCACATCCCTTGGAAGTAAAGTGACCATCCAGGCTTCATCAATCCAAAACCTTAAATCAACTAAAAGGAGCAGCATTTATCAGCTTCAGCTACAGAAACACACAGACACCTTCCCTATCATTTTTAAAATCTACCATTCTACCAAATACAAAAATGAAGTCGAGATTAATGTCTACAGTCAAGCCTACCCATTTTTAAAAGAGTTTCTTCCTGAAATATACCTGATGGAGAAACAAGGAAGTGATACTTGGGTGTTCATGGAGTTTGTTCGCCAAATTCGCGGACAGTTGACCTTTACACCCAAGCATTTTGATTATATTATCCCAACCCTTGCTAAACTTCACGCCCACACCCATGAAGAAAATTTCAAAAAAGAAAAAAAGACTTTTCAACATTGGTTTCCCATTTACAACTCGGTAAAAATGAAAAACGACCGGGAAAAATTCATTTCAAATACAATGACATTTCTAGACGATGCCAAGAAGGATAAACAATTGAAGGACATCATCAAACCACATTATAAACCATTAAAAAACTTATACAGTAACGGTCCTGACTTCTTTCCGGAACTATTGACCAGTGGCTATTCCATTACTCATGGAGATCTTCATATGCAGAATATCTGTTCAAAAGATGTCAGTAAAAATGAACCCTGGGCGATTCAATTCATCGATTGGGAATCAGCCAAATTTGCCCCGACATGGTTTGACATGATTGTCCTGGTAGAAATTTTACTAGGTTTTCGGAAGGATTGGCAAAGCAATGCAGAAGAAATTCGCACCCATGCGGTCGACGTGTACACGAATGAAATGAAGAAATATGGAATCGAGTTCAAAACCAAACCCATTCATTTATATAAAATGGCGTACCTTCAACGAACCCTTGAAAAAGGATTACACACTCAGCTGAGACGTATCTTTGACAACCGCGGAGGTGAGCTACTTCCCTACCATTTAGAAAAAATATCAACCTGGGGAAGTGAACTGGGAATCTATAAATAGATACGAAAGGATGAGAAAACTTGAGTCGAATGCCACCTTTCAACATTCATCCCTCTCTTCTTGCCATCATGGATCAGTATTATGATGTGGAAAGAGACTATAAGGAGCCTCTCACTCTCCAACCATTCGGTCAGAAGACAAAAGGCGATGATTCAAGGCCAATGAAAATCTTATACGTTACATTTTTTCAATACCCCCATACAGGGGGATTATCTCATTACATCACTTCGATAAAAAACGGTTTTGAAAAGGTCGGTCATAGTGTAGATGTACTGGCGCCAAACCATATGTCTTCAGAACAGCTGGAAGAATGGATTCCTGAAGCTTCCTCTGAAGCCCGTAAATTTATGAATACACGCTACGGAAGAGTGAATGAAAAAATCGTCAAAAATCTTAGTTACCTTCATGTATTTGGAATTTTTCTCAAAGAAAAAAATCTCCAGGATTATGACATCATACACGCTCAAGACCTATTTGCCATCTTCATCCTGGGACATTTAAACCAAACATACCAAAAACCTTTACTCTTTACGCCACACGGGTTCTTTACGAAAAGTCGCTTAAAATTCAACAAAATGCAGAAAGATTCCATTGAAGAAGCCTACTTTACTGAACTTGAGAAAGTAGGCATTGAAGCAAGCACTGAAATCGTGATGATTTCAGATTCCTTTCGACCTAACTTAATGGATTTCGGTGCAAAAGATGAAAGGATGGTCACCGTTCATACTGGCATCGATTTTAAACCACGTCCTCATAAAAATCATGAAAACATTATCCTAACGTGTGTCTCCCGACTGTCACCACGTAAAGGTCATGGATTTCTCTTGGAAGCATTGTCCAGACTTCGTGAACACCTGACTAATGTGGAAGTATGGATTGTCGGAGATGGGGTCATGAAGGAAAAACTGATTGAACAAGCGAAAGAACTTAAGCTAAATAACGTGAACTTCCTGGGGAAACGACACGATATACCCCATATTCTTTCCATGTCGGACATCTATGTATTAGCAACTGTGAATGACAACTTTCCCCTATCCGTCATGGAAGCAATGTTTTCCCGGCAAGCGGTCATCTCCACCACATGTGGCGGAATCCCGGAAATGGTTCAACATGAAGAAACAGGCATCCTATGTGAACCTGGTAACGTCGAACAACTCGCACATGCGATAAAGCGCTTCATAACGAATACGGAAGAACGTAATAGGTTTGCGAACGCTGCTGAATCCTATGCTCGTCAACACTTAACCTGCCAAGTTATGACGAGAAAAATTGAACAGATCTATCAAACATATTTATGAAGAAAGGAGACTCATCATGAGGGAGAATGAACGGATCCAGGATCATACATGAAGATATTAGTTACAGGCGGTGCAGGATTTATCGGCTCACAACTCGTAGAAATACTGCTCGCTGAAGGTCACACCCCAATTATTCTAGACAACTTCTCTAATGGCAGGGAGGAAAACGTGCCAAGTGGAGTCAAAATATATAGAAAAAATCTATTATCCGATAAAGTTGAAAAGATTTTTGAAAAAGAAAAACCCGACATCGTTATGCACCTCGCGGCCCAAGTGAGCGTAGCTAAATCACTCGAAAATCCTGCAGAAGATGCAGCAGTCAATGTATTAGGAACCGTAAAGTTGTTGGAGTACAGTACCAGATACGGTGTGAAAAAATTCATCTTCTCCTCTTCCAGTGCAGTATATGGTTATACAAATGAGGTGATTAATGAAGAGAGTCCTACTAGTCCGATTTCCTTTTACGGTACCTCAAAATTAGTATCAGAAACTTATATTAAACTATTTAATAAGCTCTATGATCTTCCATATACCATCTTGAGATACGCCAATGTATATGGACCCAGGCAAAGATCCGATGGCGAAGGCGGAGTTATAAGCATATTTATTGAGCAACTATTAAATATTGAAACACCAATCATTTTTGGGGATGGAAACCAGACTCGGGACTTTGTTTACGTAGAGGACGTAGCCCGGGCAAATCTTCTTTCCATCGCAAACGCTGACAACCAAGTCATCAATATCGGCACCAACACCCAAACAACCGTCAACCAACTCTACACCCTACTTTCAAACCAACTCCACTCTTCGCAAATGCCAAACTACGAAGCGAAACGGGAAGGAGATATTTTACACAGTCACCTCTCAAATTCGAAAGCTCTACACTATCTAAAATGGGAACCTCAATATGATTTGAACTACGGTTTAGAAAATACTGTTGAATATTTCAAAAGGAAAATGGAGATTGACGAATGATTTCATAACTCGTGCAAACATAAAGGAAAAGAGCTTGGGAAATTCCAAACTCTTTTCCTTTATTCTTTATCTTCCTCAAACGTTCTCCTCTAACTCATCTATAATACTTTCTGCAGTTTTCTTCCCGTTTTGAATACACGCGCCGATGCCCACTCCAAAGTATGAAGCACCTGCCAACTTCACACGTGGCAGCTCGGTTGCGAGATTTTCACCTAACGATTGCACAGACTGACTATGCTCAAGATGATAGTTTGGCATCAGGTCTTTCCAGTTCGTTACTTCAACAGAAATCGGATCTCCGTCTATGCCGACACTTTTTCTGATATCTTCAAGTGCCATGCTCACAAGTTCTGCCTCGCTAAACTCTTTCAACTCATTGTAATGAGGGTTTGTACTTTTATAAAAAAGTCTCAATAAAAGGTTTTGATTAATGGACGTATGCTTCCATTTCCGGCTCGTCCATGTGCATGCATCACATTTCACATCTCTGCCGCTTGATACGATAAAGCCTGTTCCATCAGCAGGTAGTTCCTCACCTGGAATGTTAAATCCAAGGTAAATTGAAATAAGGGAAGAGTTTCTCAATTTATTAAAATCAGGTTCAAGTTTTTCATGAGTCAAAATCTTCTGGGTTACGTCATGAGGTGTTGCGAATACCACATAATCCGCTTGAGTCCTCCCGTGACCATTTAGTGTCAACTCATATTTGTCTCCTGTTTTTTGGAACTTAGTTGTTTCTACTCCCTTTAAAATTGTCCCGCTGGAACATTGTTCTTCTAAACGTTCAATGATAGTTGATAAACCATTTTTAAACGAGATGAACTTTTTATTGGATGCCCCTTGGAATTTTTGTTTATTTGCAGATAAACCTTTAATGATACTGCCGTATTCATTCTTATATTCAAGTAAGTATGGGAGTGTCGAAGCCATGGTGAGCTTATGCAAATTTCCAGAGTAGACCCCTGATAATACAGGAGCTATCTGCTTCTCAACAAGTTCCTTACCCAGGAACGCTTCTAAAAAATCACCGATGGAACTCTCTTTTGTAAATTGTGTATTTTCCGTTTCAAGGTCTTTAAGTGCGTCGATCTTCCCTTCTTCTGAGACCAGGGTGCTATTTTGAAGAGAATCAACGGACATGGGAATTCCGAAAATCGTGTCTTGGGGAATCTTATGTAATTCGCCATTTGTATATATGTAGGATGTGCCTGTTTCATTATAGACAAGCTCCTCTTGAAGTTGAAGTTCCTCAACTAGTGAAAGAACTCCTTCATTACGGGCCACGATGGAATCTGCTCCCGCTTCCATTATGAATTCACCTTCATTTATGGTTCTAATTTTGCCGCCGAGCTGCTGATCTCGCTCGATCAGGATTAACTCGATATCTATTTCTCGTTCAATGGACATTCTTTGAAGATGGTACAGCGCTGTTAATCCTGTAATTCCTCCACCTACGACAACCACTGTCTTCATACGATTCACTCCAATAATTGCGTTTATGTATACAGATTATCATGTTTTTTGTTGATTAGAAAAAGATTCTGTGTCTGAATTGGTAAAAAGTATAGGAATGAGGGTTAGTTCCAACATTTTTATTTTTAATTCCTCTCATCTATCCTATACCCAATATCCAATTCCTAGTTGACAACTATGAATACTAATATATATAATATAAGAAATCCATGACAACTATATAGCCGCTTATCCAGAGAGGAAGAGGGACTGGCCCGACGATGCCTCAGCAACAGATTCTACATCGTAGAACACTGTGCTAATTCCACAAGCAATTCGCTTGGAAGATGAGTTGAAGTTTGATACATAAAGCCTTCTTCTTATCTACTAGGAAGAGGGCTTTTTTCAATGAAAGAGCCTCTTCCACTGTTCGTATACATTATAAGAGGAGTGATCAGATATGGGCGAAATCCTTCAGGAAGCGATTCACAATCGAAGAAACGAGTTAATAAACAAATTAATTGTCCACAACATATTCAAAAAAGGAGACAAACAATTATTTGAGTTGACCCTCCAGGAACTTGAGAACGAATACAAATATCTTCAAAAGGAATGCCATCCGCATAGCGATGTTGGCTCCATTCATTGGAAAAATCGTGCCAAATTAAGCAGTTAAAAAGCAGCAATCCAAGGAATTGGATTGCTGTTTATTTACTTAAACTAACTATCTTTCATCTTCACACTTAAATCAAAGAAAGATTGTATAATTGTTAACTCGTTTTCCTTTCAGCTTTTAAACTATTCTATCCTCCCTAGTGGTGATTCTAGTTTATTAACAGAGTGTTTTATAGAAGAGTATGCACTCATCACAAAATAATATTGTTCCAAAAGGATTCCAGATGTATTATTCTGATAATCTAAACTCTTACAAAGGAATTGAAATATGACTGACACACTGCAGCATTTCATGAACGAATTTATCGGCCTTGATAGTTGGTCTCTCTTTTTCATCAGTATAACCACTAATATATTCATCAGTATCCTAGGTTTCCTACCAAGTGTTTTCTTGACTGCATTCAATATTTCCGCATTTGGGTTTTGGCCGGGAGTCGGGGTTTCCATACTTGGTGAATCATTAGGGGCCATTGTTAGTTTTTATTTATATCGAAAAGGTATGAAGTTTACAGGGATTGATCAGATTCTGTCTAACAAATATTTTCTCAAATTAAAAGAAGCGTCAGGTACGGAATGGATCTTTCTTCTATTCTTATTTCGCATGGTTCCATTTGTGCCTTCAAGTGTGGTTACCGTTGCCGCTGCCTTTAGCTCTATTTCTATTGTTGTCTTTTCTGTGATCAGTTCTGTCGGGAAGATTCCTTCATTGTTGATTGAAGCATTTGTGGTGGTGAATGTGTTGGATGCGGATAAGGGCACGGTTATTATGGTGGCAGGTTCAGTGGTGGTTGGGATGTTTTATTGGGGATATCGTTGGAGGAAGAACATTAGAACATAATTGAGGACGTCATAGAAACCATTCTTCTTGAGAACAGAAAAAAGACGTCCACCACATGGCATACGTCTTTTTTCCCTAACACTTATTGTGCATTTACTTCTACAGCATCCTTCTTGTAATATTCTGCAAAGATCTCGGCGAACGCTTCTGTAGAGTTATACAATTCCACTAAATTGTTTTCCACTCCGCCAAACTCAAGTAACATGGCTCTCTCGGTCAGGTCCTGATTGTAGACCCCGTTACCTTCTGCCCTTGTTTTGATGAAGACACCCCGGCTGATGCCGGGATATTTCTCCTCCAGTTTAGCATTTAATTCCTTTGCAATCTTAAGGTTTTTTTCGAAGTTTTTGTTTTCTTTTCCTACGATAAAAAATAAACGTGCATAGTTTTTCCCATTAATGGTTTTGGTAGTGATGCTTCGTGGCTGAGAATCCCGATGGATATCAATCAGGTACGTTAGGTCATCGTTTTGGGCAATGGCTTCTTGTACTAGACCCCTTGATAACTGATAGGATTCAAAATATGTCCATGACTTGTCTTTTAGAGCTTTGTTTACATCTGTCTTATCCTGGACTGCTCCAATCCCCCTTGCTTCAAGCTCTTGCTTCAATTTTGAGCCGACAGCAATGACGTTGACCTTCTCGTTGGTACTCGCTGGATCTTTCGAATCGTTATTCTTAATCAGCGGGCTGAACGCTTCCCAGCTGTGTGAATGATAGATGTAGACGGATTTTTCATCAATCTCTTGAACGCCGTCTCCTGAGTTGTTGTTGGCCTGATCAATTTGACTCTGATCGATTTCCTGATCTTTCAACTGATCTTCTGTTGGAGCCGGTGATTCATTTGGGAGGTTCGTGATGTCTGTCCCTTTCCCGGCAACGGCTATGTGAGTATGATAATTTTCGATTCCGGGGATCTCCCGTCCAAATAAACTACGCGGATCAAGGAGTGAAACGTTCGTGACGCTTTCCAACCAATCAAAATCACTGTTTAATGCTTCCTCATTGGTAGCCCGCAGTCCAGTCATTTCCTGTGACAACAACATAAGAAACGTTTCCTTTGGGACGAGTTCGGACATCGATGAATACAGTAAACTATCCACCCTCAATTTAATTGCCGTCGACGAAATCAACCAGACTGTCAAGTACATGAGGACAATACCGATCAATACTACCCGAATGATGGCCTTCATAGAGACGAATACTAGTGGGACTAAGCTATTGTTGTTTCGAGACTTATACGACATCATCAGTACCCCTATATAAAGTATTTAATAGTTAACTTTATGCAGGGGGTTGATAGAGTAGAAGGTTTTTTCCGAGGTTCGGTCGGATTTCCTAGATCTTACCGGTTTAAACCTTACCTCTTAACCAGAATCACATCAATATTATTAATAATCGTCATCAGACCGTTAAATCATTTTCAGATTTTAGCTCAAGAGCATTCCTCAGCAATTCCTGAAGAACCGCTGCGAAAATCGAAATGGTGACAGACGCAAAGCTGATAATGATCCCAACCATAGCGATACCCGGATGAAGAGCATTTTGGATGAGTAGAAACACTATACCTGCCACATAGATGGCTGTAATCAGTAAGGCATACAGTTTAATTCGGTGAAGAGCCACTATTGCTTTACCTGAAAAAGCGTGCTTCTTTTCAATACATTTTAAAAGCTTAAAAGCTTGATACAGTGCTAAATTGAATGGAACCGCTGTTAAGTATAACCCTATTAGAATCGGCCATTTCAAATAAGCAAATTCCGGAAATAAATCAGCCGAATGCTTTGCCATGGTTGGCAACCAGACAACACAAAGGACGAATACAATCGCACCTATTGCTATTACTGCCCCTTTTAAAAATATCGTCGTTCCTCGTTTCATAACACACCTCTGATACCATGTTTTTCTAAATTATATAATGAGATTTATTGTTTTCCAATGAAATTTTATTGATTTTTTATTCTCTATTATAAACTTCCTATACAAACAGAAAAACGCATGAGCAAAATCATGCGTATTAAACCCTTATCTGCTATCTGCCATTCACTTCATTGGCTGCCCTCACCCCCGACTCAATCGCCCCTTCAATCCAACCATGAAAAGAGGACGTGTGCTCTCCGGCAAAATGAATTCTGCCTTCGGGTATCTTCATATAATCCCCGATATCACTTGCCTGACCAGGGGTATAAAGGGTAAAACATCCTGCAGAGAATGGGTTTTTACTCCAGTTGTAGACTACATAATTCAGCATTTCTGTATACACCTGTTCGCCATATATTTTAGAGAGGTCTTCTAAAACTTCTTTGATGATTTCTTCTTTTGATTTACTGTTCCATAAGAGTGCATTCTGTCCCCAGCTGTAACTCGCTAACATGACCCCTGGTTTGTTGCTATCCTTGTCGTGACTCGGCATATACGTAAAGCGTGTGGGGAGATCTGACACGATGTTTCCGTAATTCAAATCTTCCCAGAAGCGACGACGAAATTCTATTCCTATTTTGACGGATGGAACATTCGTTACTTCCCGAATCGCCTGCCACTTTTTAAAGGATATTGAATTATAAGGTACGACCTTGATAAACTGAAAGACAGTAAAGGGTATGGTTACAATCACATAATCGGCATTGTATTCACGCACCAATCCGTCTATGGAGTCTCTTGATCGAACACTTACTCCTTTATTCGATTGAATAATGTGGGTCACTTTTTTATTCAGTAGAATATGTGACCCAAGTTCTTGAATAAATCTATAAGGTAAGTGGTCGTTCCCTCCTGTTATTTGATAAAATTTTGTTTGTTTCCTGAATATAGGGAAAATGATGTCTTTTAATATATCGACGAACGAGAACTCAGGGAATCCTTCTATCCCTAGAATGACATTGATTTTTCGGATTGCATTAAAGGATAATGATTTACCAAATGGATTGTTTGCTAAAAATTGTCCCATAGAATAGCCAGAGTATTTTTTTATTAATTTTTGCTGTTCCTCATGATCACTGTTTCTATATAATTCGATAAAGGGACTGGTTGCTTCAAGGAATAATTCTGAAGCTGTTTTTCCCCTTTCTTCTTCTGGTAACGGATACTGTAGAATGTCTGGATTTTTTTCGTAATGCTCCCTTGTTGTGAGGATATTGTTTACTAATAGTAAATCTCTTGGAGAACTATTGATGAATTCTTGATAGGGCAGGTTGAATTTTCTGATATATTCGAACACTAACTTGTGGTTATCGGGAATCCTCATGGCTCCCAGGTCCAAATAATTACCGGGTGTGAATGGCTTGCGAACTGTATATACCCTGCCCCCAATCCGTTTATTTCCTTCTAAAATCGTTACATCATGCCCTGCTTTTTTTAGTAGAGAAGCTGCGACTAAACCACTCATTCCTGCTCCAATGATTATCACTTTTTTAGACTTTGTCGGATTTAATCCATTCCGAATAATGGCCAGCATATCGTCTGGATAGTTCAATTTGGAGGGGTCATCTCTTGAAAGTTGATTTACCATCTTATCACCCACTTCCCTTTTCATACATCATATGACGTCAAGGAAGGAGGTATACGTATGATATCTGTGACAAAGAACACATTTCCAGTCATTTTCAGAACAAACGTTTCTATTTATACGTTTATGTGTTATACTTAAGTTTCATTGGGTCTACGAGACTGTATTTAGTCAATCCCTCGAGCAAGTAGAAGGGAGACATGTTATATGTCACTAGAAAATATCGTAACCATGCTCAAGACTCTTAAGGAATTCAAGGATAGTGAGATTGTTCATACGATTTCAAGTCATGATCACTCACCTGTTATGACCGTTACCTACCATTTGGACAAGGATTGCTTTCAAATCACATATATGGATTCAATGAAAGTTGAAGAGTTTACAGACATTAGCCTTTTGGCTACAACTATAGAAAGTGTTGTTCTTCTCGAACCTTCAAGATAACATAATAAAATGGAATGCCATTACGTAAATCGTGATGGCATTTTTTTGTACCCGGATTCTGTTTAATTATGGCATACCCTTCTTCTTCCCTGATTGAATTAACAGAAGAAGGTATAAGGAGTCTTCATTGGAAGAAACAAGCCTTTATAAGATAATGAAGCAATTTTTTGATGACCGGGAACGGATGATCTATCATTTACTGAAAGGAGAAGGCTGAGGATTTAATTTATATCGTTATTGATCAATGAAGAATTCCTATAATAATAAAATGAGCATAAAACCAATCCCTGTTTTATGCTCATTTTATACTTTTTAAAAAGAAGGAAGTTCACTAAGATTATTTTCTTTTAATCCGTCAGGTTCACTGCGAAGAACATCTCTGCCATACCGATGAATCACATCGACATGAGCCAGTTTTCCTGACTTTGCTTCTTCGAGTGCAGTAATATAATCCAGCTCTCTCCCACTTTCGGTTTTAAAAGCGATGAGATCGTCATCCTCATTTCGACGAACGGCTACAATCTGTTCCGCGCCAGTTGCAAGCTCCTGAGCCATTTCTACTTTAGCCTGAAATTCACCTTGCTTCTTGTATTCTTCATAAATCTGTTCAAAGCTCTTCTTTTCCATCTGGTTCACCTCCCGAACATACGTTTAGTATTGACTCTGGAGCTATGTATTATGATAAAAAAAGACAAAAAGACATGTCCAACTTCCAACCAAAAAAGAGTGCCATCCATCGCGGCACTCCACTATCATCATTTCAATTTTCCAAGAGTATCATTTAACACAATTTTTTGTTCATCCATTACTTTTATCGCATTTTGGATGTTTCTATTGAAAACAGAAAGGATACTTTGTCCATAGGTAGTCCCTGGCACTGCCCACTTTCCGTTCAAGTCTGTCCAGTTTTTGGCGCTCCCACGTGTGACTAGTGAAAAACGGGGATCTACGAGTGATTGTCCTTGTGGAATTGGGTTGGTTGATGCATATGCATACAGATGCTGAATGTGAGCTAGAACCCCTTCTTCTGGAGTCTTAAATGATGCTCCGTCATTACCAGGACCGGTAGTTCCAATCCCTGCATAGTTGTTTTGATCTGGTTTGACTTGTCCAGTGAACCTGAAATAGTTGGTTTCATGTAGAGCTTGAGAGTATGCTACGTCTCCTCTAATTCCATAAAGATTCCCGTAAAAGAGATAAAATTTGCCTAAAAGTGGAGCATCCCGGTTAATCTTTCTCGCAAAGTCATCGAGTTGTTCAGCACGTAATACAGATGTACCCAGGATTGAATACTGTATTCCCGGTGGCTTGGGAGGCTGTGTCGGTTTTGGCGGATCGGTCGGAGATGGTACAGGTGGCTTAGGGTTATCATCGTCAGCTCTTACTAAAATAAATGCTTCAATACCTATTTTTTTCAGGCTGGCCACTTGTTTTTCTGCGTTCGCTCTTTCCGCATAAGCTCCGGTTTGGACCCTGTAATACGTTCTATCCAAGACCACCATAGTATCAATGAATGAATTCACACCTTTTCTTTTCAATTCATTTACCCGGTCTTCAGCATTTTCACGCTTTGTAAATGAACCAGCAATCACTTTGAAAAGTTCTTTCCCATTCACTATTTTCGCGGGTAAACCTAAAGCCTTTGCAACACCCCTTGCGATTGCCACTCCTACAGTGTTTCTAAATGCAGCGTTGTTCATTAACGCAATATCTTTTGGGTTATCAATAAATAGAATCTCTAATAGGAGTGAAGACATGTTCGTTTCACGCAATACATGAAAGTTCGCTCTCTTTTTCCCTCTATCAAACACTTTATAAGTTGATTTAATAGCTGAAATCACTTCATCGTGAATGATTCTTTGATAGGTAATCGTCTGGGATGGAACACTGCCATTATACACATAGCTCTCAAACCCGGTTCCCCCTCCAGCATTATGATGGATGGACAAGTAGAAGTCAGGATTAGAACGGTTGGCGAAGTTTGATCTTTCCGTTAAAGATAGTGTTTCATTTCCAGTTCTCGTCATCAAAATATTTACATTGTAATTTTTCAACAAAAAGTCTCTTACAACAAGGGCCGTTAAGAGATTGAAGGTTTTCTCTTGATTCCCATTGTAAACAGCACCTGGATCAGTACCTCCATGACCAGGATCAATCATTATGGTTTTCAATATTATTTCCTCCTAAGAGTATGACATATAGTACTATATTCACATATGGACAAGCCTGCTTGGACTTTTCCTACTTGCGCCTATTGTTAATGACGAAAAAATGTTCCCGGTAGTGAAGGGAACATTTTTTATGCACGATCTATTTTTATGGAGGAAACTTTCTTATAGGTTTTATTCTATTTCTGTGAACTCGTTCTTATTCATCATTTTTTTTAATTGAACGGCGGAGTTTCATACTGGTGCTCGCTTCATTTTTTTCAGTATGAACTGTTGATCTTATAACCATTGTTCTCTTACTGAGCAAGGGGTCGAAGAGTAACCCCAAACTGCGCAACGTACATATTTGAGAGAGAAGGAGATCCCAAGTCAAACTTGGAATGAGTTACTGGTGGACTGATAAAATGAGACACTTCTAATTTTCTTGCCAATGCATCACCTCCATAGAATACTTTATGTTGAAAGTGATCGGAAGGTGAGGACAAGCAACGAGTTTTTATGAAAATTGGACAGCCTTTTTTCATAAAATAGAACTCTTCACAAGTTTATGTCATCCCTCAATAAAGAGAGAGGTTTGCCGTCATATTACTTCCCTCACGCTCCTTATTCAGCCTATAGGTTGGTGTCATCTCTGAACCGCCAAGGTAATAGGTGACACCTACTCTTTCGTCGATTTCTATTTTAAAAGTATCAGCACATTTTACCAATTAGGTTTCTATGAGTGAATGGGGAAAAGAAGCGAATAATAAGAGGCGATAGCCAAATGAATGGAGGAGTTTTAGTGAAAAAGATTGGAATTCTTGTGATGGGTGTGATGATAACACTTTCTTTCTTACCTGTACTCAGTACTTCAGCTGAAGCTAAGCAGGCTGAATGTGTAAGTGTAGCCAGCGTGAAAGCAAAAGAAGACATGAGAATTTTATGGAACGATCATGTTATCTATACCAGAAATTATATTATTAGTGCCGTGGATGGATTAGAGGATCAGGATGTGGTTCTTGCACGATTGCTTCAAAATCAGAAAGACATCGGAAACACAATCAAACCTTATTACGGCGAAGAGGCTGGCAATAAGCTGGCTGATTTGTTGACAGAGCATATTGTATTGGCAGGAAAAATTGTAGCTGCTGCTAAAAATGGGAAGCAAGCAGAGGTTGAGAAATTCAACAAAGAATGGTATCGAAATGCAGATGATATTGCAGGGTTCCTAGCAAAAGCAAATCCTTATTGGTCTGAAAATGCGCTAAAAGACCTGTTATATATGCACTTGCAATTCGTCACCGATGAAGCAGTCGCACGAATCAAGAAAGATTGGAAAGGAAACATTACAAGCTTTGATAATGGGAAGACCCATATTCTTCACCTGTCTGATGCCTTATCAGGTGGAATCGTGAAGCAGTTTCCGGAGAAGTTCTAATTAAAGCAGCTGGGATAGATTGATTCCAGCTGCTTTAATCTGATGTGTATATACGCTCTATCTCTTATCTTCCAAGTCAATCTCCTTGATGATACGGGCAGGATTTCCACCCACCACTACATTAGAAGGGACATCCTTTGTCACGACTGCACCTGAAGCAATAACCACATTATCACCTATCGTCACTCCGGGATTAATGATTGCGCCTCCACCGATCCAGGAGTTGTCTCCGATTTTGACAGGCTTCCCAAATTCCGGTCCTTTGTTTCGCTCAATTGGATTGACCGGATGAGTCGCTGTGTAAATATGTACTCCAGGTGCAAGCATACAATTTTCACCGAAGCGGACTTCACACACATCTAATATCACACAGTTAAAATTAGCAAAGAAATGATTGCCTACGTGAATGTTATATCCATAATCACATCTGAAGTCAGGCTCTAAATAAATGCTTTCCCCAGTAGATCCGAACAACCTTTTTATGGCAGCCTCTCTCTCCTCGGCGTCTTCTTCCGTCGTTTGATTAAGCTTCCGTGTTAAATGGCGTGCTTCTTTTCGTTCTTTCGTTAACTGAGGATCCCATGGTTCGTAAAGTTCACCATCAAGCATTTTCTGTTTTTCAGTTTTCATGCATGTGCCTCCATCATTTGGACTAAGATTACTAGACTCTTATTTTATCCCTTTTTCTAAAAACATATCAACAAAACGTTCTCATTTAGCGAATGGACCCGATAATCATTTAATTAATCGATTTCAGAGTAAAAGGACTGAACCCGTTAAGATTCAGTCCTTCCTTCTTGAATAATTACTCCTCGATCAAACCATTCTCAACAAGCCAGTCATGAGCCACAACGGATACACTATTCCCTTCGATATCCACTTTGTAATTCAGTTCACGCATAATATCACTGTTAAGTTTATCGGCTAATTTTGCCGTAATATCTTTGATTTCCGGATATTTTTCATAAACGTTTTTATTTATGCTAACCGCTGCCCGGTACGGCGGAAAGAATTTCTTATCATCCTTCAACGTTACCAAGTCATAATCTACAATCGTTGCATCTGTCTCAAAGGCAACCGAAACATCTACTTGGCGGTTATTCAATGCCCTTTGCGTCAGTCCGAGATCCATCTGTTTTATTTGTCCGGAACCGAATTTGAAACCGTACAATTCCTCTACTCCTGGAAGACCGTCGGGACGATTCGCAAATTCTGCGTCAGACGCCATTGTTAATTCTCCAGGATTGTTATTTACATATTCAGCCAGATCACTGATGGATTCAATACCCAATTTCTTTGCCTGATCCTGATTCATAGCCAGTGCGTAAGTATTATTCACATTGGACATATTCATCCAATGAATGTCCCTTTTTGCATCAAGCTTCTTCACTTTTTGAAAAGTCTTCTCAGGGTCTGACATCGGTTCTTGCCCCATATAGGTAATGAGGGCCGTCCCGGTGTACTCCCACATCATATCCACCTGCTCGTTTTCCAATGCTTTACGAACAACCGTACTTCCCAGGTTGTTCATTTGTTTTACTTTAAAGCCCTCTTCTTTTAATAAAAAGGCGGTCATCTCAGAAAGAAGGTATTGCTCCGTAAAGTTCTTTCCCCCAACGGATATTTGTTTACCTCCTATTCCTACGTTTGAACAGGCGCTAAGCATAAGAGTCAGGATGAGGATCCCTATCCACTTTGAATTCCGTTTCACGGTCGTCACCTCCTGATTATGAATTACATTTCTAATGTTTGTTTGGTACCTTTTGGAACGACGATTCTCTCCACCAATCGCAGTAGTAAATCTACCAGAATCGCCAGAATCGTAACAGGTATGGCCCCTGAGATTAAGTATCCATTATCGAACAATTGAATACCTGTGAAAATCCAAACTCCTAATCCCCCACCACCGACGACATAGGCAAGGGCAGCTGTTCCGATATTCAGCACGACCGCTGTTCGTATTCCAGCCAAGATTGAGTATGCGGCATTCGGCAGTTCAATCCGGAAAAGGATTTGATAAGGTTTCATTCCCATCCCTCTGGCTGCATCAATGAGGTTCTCATCTATCGAATCAATACCTGCAACTGTATTTCGGTAAATCGGTAAAAGAGAATAAATAAACAGTGCAAAAATGGCTGTTTTAAAACCGATTCCTAATATACTGATCATAAGGGCAAGAACCGCTAAACTCGGAATCGTTTGGCCAAAATTGACTGTATTAGACACGATCCACTCTGCTCGTCTGAACTGCTTTCGTGTAATCAAGATTCCAGCCGGTACCGCGACAATAAGTGCTAATATGGAAGAAACAAAAACAAGCTGCAAATGCTGCTTCAATAAAAGTAGAAACGTCTTCGATTGACTGAACATGTAGTCGAAGTATTGATTTTTAATAGCCCAGGCAAAGAAAAGGATGACAAGTGCATACACGAAATACCGAACGACATTACTGACAACCTTTTTCGTATTCACAGAATCATCCTTTCTGAACCACGTTCGTTTTTCCTTTAATCTCGTAATGAAGGTATTTCTGTACAAGGTCAATCGTAATGGCCCCTTGTTTATTGCCTGCGTCATCCGTCACGATGACCTGGTCAGCTTCCTGATTTAAAAGCATCGACAACGTATTTCTAAGATCGTGATGAATATTGATCGTTTTCGTATCAGGAATGGATTCATCAAATTCCGCTAAGCCTATGATGTTCTTCAAGTTTTCAATCGTATGTAAACTTAAACTTTTAATGGCACGATCTTTACCAAAGAACTCATAAACAAATTCACTTTTAGGACGGACGAGCATTTCTGATGGAGTGTCATACTGCATGATTTCTCCTCCACGCAACAGAACAATCTTGTCCGCCATTTTAATCGCTTCATCAATATCATGACTCACAAACAGAATCGTTTTCTTCACTTCACGTTGAATCTGCAGGAATTCATCCTGTATTTTTTCACGAATGATCGGATCCAGTGCCCCAAACGGTTCGTCCATCAACATAACGGGAGGATCTGCTGCCAGCGCACGAATAACACCGATTCTCTGCTGTTGTCCTCCTGATAATTCATGTGGATATCTCTTACCGAATTTATCTCCGCTAAGACCGATCATTTCCATCAGCTTATTGAACCGCTCTTTCTTTTCCTTCTTACCCCAGCCCAGCATGTCAGGAACAATCATAACGTTTTCTTCAATCGTCATATTTGGGAAAAGTCCGTTACTTTGAATGACGTACCCGATTTTTCTACGCAATTCAATTTGATTCAAGTCCATTGAGTCCTGGCCGTCGATGATGATTTTCCCATCTGTAATCGATTCCAGCCGGTTCACCATTCGTAATAAGGTGGTTTTCCCGCACCCGGATGGCCCTAATAAAACTACTATGTCACCCTTCTCGACGGTAAAGTCGACACCTTTAACCGCTGTCACATCACCTTCATAAGTCTTCGTTGTATGATCAAATGTAATCATCTCTTCACCTCTTCCTCTTTATGCAATGCTTTTTGGTGTGTAGCGTTTTTGAATCCATAAAAGGATGGCATCTGCAATCATCGCCAATATCGCCACCGCTACAGATCCACTAATAATTAAATAATTGTCTCCTCTGGAAATCCCTTGAGTAATAAGGACTCCGAGGCCACCAGCTCCGATATAAGCTGCAATTACACCGATTCCTATATTTAAGACCACGGCAGTTCTGATCCCCGCCATGATGACAGGGAATGCATTTGGAATCTCAACCCGCAGCAGACGTTGATGAGTCTTCATCCCGACTCCCTTCGCCGCATCACGCATCTCAGGACTCACGTTTCGAATCGCAGTATATGTATTCCGTATAATAGGAAGCTGCGAATAGAGAACCAATGCCACAAAGGCCGGAACAAATCCTATCCCCTGATTGATGATTGAAAAGATTGGAATCATCACCCCAAACAAGGCAATGCTGGGAATGGTCAGCATAACAGACGCAATCTGCAACACCGTTTCTGCCAGATAATCATTGGTCGTTAAATATATCCCTAAAGGTATCCCGATTAAAAGGGCAACGAGTATCGCAAGTCCGACGAGCACTGCATGCTCAATCGTCAAATCAAGAATCCGAGGTGCATTAACCTCGAGAAACTTCATCCATTTCTCCATAGTTACACCCTCCTTTAAATATGTATTTAGGGCAAAACAAAAGCCGTCAAGGATCTCATCTAGTCCTGACGACCCACGGATTTAGTATAACCGTATAATTGCACCAACATTCTTTTACCCCTATTGTAGAATTTTGAAACATTTTGTCGGAAAATAGTGGTGGAAGAGGTTATGTTTGGGCTGTGAATTTTTGTTGGTTCAACAGATGGAATGGGAGGTGTGGAGGGTATGCGACATCTCTAATTGTGTAGTGTTTTTTGGTTTTTTGGGAATTATATAATATTTTTTCTAAATTAATTGGTATTTTGGATGGCTTCCCCGAATTTATTAGTGAAAGAGTTATGACACGGTCGTTTGGGTCCATTAGGGTTTAATTTTCGATTCAACTGTATCCAACAATTCCACTTCTACGTGTTCACCACTATCAAAACGATAAAATCTCTCTACGTGCCATAAATCACTTCGTCTTGCATATCCATTTATCTCTGCCCATTCATGCATGTCACGATATGCATCTCTAATTCCATGATTCGTCCCTTGATAAAAGGTACTTACATAGGTTTGTGGCGGAATCGTAAATGACACCATGCCAGGGGGAATAACTTCAATCTTCTCCACTTCCATCCCTACCCAGTATCCATCCAAGTCGCCAGTAGTGTCCTCTGCTACGAACGCACCAAGTTGAACCTCTTTATTTATAAGATGCTGAATCTCATCGCCCCTTTCTTTCAACACAGCAGCAGCTTTTGGGATTTCAATGATGTACTGTTCACCAGGACATAAGACTCGAAAACCTACTATGTTCAATCCACCAATTTCCTTCACTTTTATGTGACGCGTATTCATATCATTATACCTCCTCAATTGATGATTTCTAACACATTTCCATCTGGATCAACAACATAGCTAATAGTATTCACTGATTTTCTCGAGGCACTGTAATACTTGGTTTCCAGTAGTCGATAATATTGAAATAATCGTAATGTATTTGATTCCTTGATAGAGTTTGTTATTTCAAAAAGGAGTTGTTTATCAGAATTTGCATATGGAGCACCCTTCATTATTCTATTCCTGGCACGGTGAAGAGCGGTCTTGACCGATGTATCGCTGATTCGAAGCATTGAGGCGATTTCTTTAGATGAGTAGCCAAACACGTCTTTCAATGTGAGAAGCATAGCTTGCTTAAGGGGTAACTGTATAAATAGACATTCCAACAGAGAGTCATATTCGGTAAAGTCATATGATTCAAAATGATACTCTTCATGAAAACACAACACTTCTTTCCTTTTCCTTTTCCCATCGATAAAAAGGTTCTTGGCAATGGTATAGAGATAGGACATGGAAAAGTCTCGTTCTGGATCTGATTTCTTCAATCTGTACGTTTTCAAAAGAGTCTCCTGAACAAGGTCTTCTGCTTCTGGAATAGAACCAGATAGCTTCATACAATACTTATAAAGTTTTAGAATCGTAGTTTCCAGTTCCTCAAATATCAACATTTTCTTCCTTTCAAAAAAATTAAAAACATATGTAACTTTTATTCTAGTATAATCGTTATACCAATGAATTCCAAATAGAAGGAGTGAGTGTATTGTTTAAAGTCGGTAGTGTATTTATCCCGGTAACAAATATGGAAAAATCGATGAAATGGTATGAAAAGAATTTAGATGTGAGAAAGATCGATACTTGGGATGGTGGTGCAGGATTTTATTTTCCTAATAGTGACACTCAAATAGGATTGGTTCGGGTGGACTCCCCTCAGCCTACTGAATTTGTAATCAGTGGGAAGAGGAAGAATGTGTACTTTAATTTTTTAGTAGACAATATTGAGGCTGTGCATGAGAAGTTAAAGAGTGCAGGTGTGATCACTACCCCTATTGAGGACTTTGGTGGTATGAAAGGGTTTGATTTCTTCGATTTAGACAACAATCCCTTTAGCGTCGTCAATGAACAAGAAGATTCTCCCTTCCATCGAAATAATATTAGAAAAGCTCAAGAAACCAAAAAAGGAAGGTCAAGTTACTGATTCATCTTTAATCATTCCCATAAAAAAGAGGTGCTCTCCACTGAAGGGCACCTCAATTTATTATTAACACTTATCCTTTCCTTCTTCTTCCACACGCTTGACATTGGTCCTTGGCGTACAGAAAGTTCCTAAAACTTCAAGAACGACTGGATGAAGTATTTCTATTTCCAGGCATGCGATGAGTTGAAGTTTCACTTGTTCACGAGTGAGGCTTCCCTCTTTTTCACGACACTTGATATCCATAAGAGAGCATTTCACATTGCTTGCATCCATTCCTTCGGGTAAGCATACGGCTATTTTTTTATCAAAGAAGATTGGTACTTCCATGGTGCAGAAATTTTTTTCATTGAATAAGGATTGGATGGTCACAAGCAGAAGCGCTTGGCCACGGATCACTACATAACCCGGTGCTCCTGTTTCGAACGAAATGAGCAAGCACCTCGGCTCGGTATTTGGACTAAGCTGACACTCTACATGTATTCCATCTCCTCTTACAACGAGTTCATCTACAAACTCCCTGCAATCAGGTGAGAGACTAACGGTTTGAGTGGTGTTATGGGTTGCAATGACCCAGTCATACACTTTTTCTACAGAGATGCATTCAGGTCTTATACTTCCTGGTGGCGGAGGTGGGGCTTCTTCTCCTAATTTAACGTTTAACTGTAGGTTCTCGCCTTCTCCAAGTACAATGGAAATCTCTTTGACCGGGTAGCCTGCTGCAGTGAATCGAATCAAGTATGTTCCTGCAGGTAATCCCGTTAGGATATAGAATCCATTAGGGTCAGTTAAGGTAGAACGAATCGGAACATTGGAACCTATCGGGAAGATTTGAACAAGAACCTGGGAAATGGGTTCGCCTGTTCGAATGTCAGTGACGATCCCACTTATGCTTGACGGATTATCCTCTAATAAGAAGTTGACTGTCGTCGTGTTACCTCTCGTCACGGTGACATTTTGCATTTGACTTTGATATCCTTGAGCACGCACGATCAGTACGACTGTTCCCCCAGGCAAACCAGAAATGGTGTAATTACCATTCATATCTGTAAGAGTAACTCCCAGTAATATTCCATCGAGTGTGAATACTTGGATGATTGCGTTCCCGATCGGATCGAGCGTATTCGCGTCACGTACATGTCCCGTAATGGTAGCGGGATTTGGTTCTAAAGCCGCATTGAGGACGGCTGTTTCATTCGGGCTTAATGTGATCATGAACGTCGACCTGACGTATCCATCTGCTGAGAAGATCACATTGTAATCACCAGGTGCCAGACCAGTTAAGATATATTTTCCTTCTTGGTCCGTCAAGGTGGACGCTATTACGATTCCACTTCCACTGATCACCGTAATGACGCCGGCACTTTGGATCGGCAGTCCTGTTGTCGCATCGGTTACATTACCTGCAATGGTGGCTGGCTGGCGCAGGAGATTCACATTAAGTGTCCGGTCTTCACCATTGGTAAGGAAAATCCTGAAGACTTCACTTGTGTATCCATCAGCTGAAAAGACGACTCGATATTCTCTGGAATCTAACCCCTCAATCACATACTCACCAGAGCCATTGGTAAGGACAGAGGCAATCGGGATCGCTGTACCTATTCTGAAAACTTGTACAAGAGCGGATTGAAGCGGTTGATTGTTTACGTTATCCCGTACAACCCCTCTAAGAATTGCGGATTGGTTTGATAAACTGAAATTCAGTGATTCGGTTTCACCTGGTGATAGCGTAATGATGTTAATGCCATCTGCGAAACCGGGTGCACTCGCTAAAACAGTGTATTGACCTGCTCCAAAACCGGAAATTGTGTAGAAACCATTTTCATCGGTTAAAATGCTTGTAATAAACACGCCGTCAGAGTTAAAAACTCTCACTAACGCACCTTGTATTCCGGCAGCCGATTGAGCATTTAATACCTCGCCGGAAATGGTTGCTGGATTCGGGTCAAGATTCGCATTCACCGTTTCTGTCCCATTTGGAGCAAGGATGACCGGTACAAGCTCAGTGGCATAGCCGTCTGCTGATATGACTACATTATAGCTTCCCTGTGGTAAATTACCTATAGAATACGTACCGTCACTGGATGTAATGATGCTTCCAACAACGATGTCGGTATTTGGTATTACCACCTGTACAAGTGCACCGCTAAGTGGATTAAGTGTGTCTGCATCTCTAATCGTTCCTTGAACCGTTGCAGGGAATGGAACAAGTTCAACATTTAGCACTTCACTATCACCAGGTGATAAAAATACGGTATTCACATTTATGGCGTAATCTTGAAGCTGAGCTTTTACGTCAAAGGTTCCTTGCGGCAGTCCTTCGATTAAATAGTTTCCGTTTTCGTCAGTAAGGATACGTCTCACCAGAATGTCGGTTCCACTTAAATAAACTTCAACAATTACACCGGTTAAAGGGGACTGATCGAATGCATCAATGATGTTCCCACTAAGAGTCGCGGGATTGCCCTGAAGATTAAAGTCTAAGAATGTCGTAGAATTAGGCTGAATGTTTGTTTGAACAATTTCGGATTGATAGTCAGGGTTAATGGCGGCTACTGAATAGCTTCCTTGAGCAAGACCTTCGATAAGATATGTTCCGTCAACAGACGTTTGTACGGTCGCTACTACTGTTCCCTGGTTGTCGATGACCCTGATTAATGTGTCTGTCAACGGTTGTAATGTCGCAGCATCTCTAGCTGTTCCAACAAGGGACCCCGGATTTGGCGTAAGAAGAAGCTCAATTTCAGTAACACTTCCACTCATCACTTCTGCCGATACAGAACTTGTGCCAAAACCAGGACTGCTTCCGACTAATACATATACCCTTGGGGAGAGGGTCGTCGTCTGGAAGAACCCATTCGAATCCGTAATCGTGGTAAAAATGATTGGACCCGATCCGGAAAGCTCCCTGACTTCGACGTTTGCACCTGGAATCGGATTAAGCGAGAGCGAGTCCCGGACAAATCCTTGTACGATACCCGGATTTGCACTTAATGCAAAGCTTAGTAAACTGGTTTGATTTGATTCTACGATGGCACCAGCCGTCTCCGGCCCAAAATCTGTTGCATTGGCAATGACCGTATACACTCCAGGAGTTACTCCCGAGAAGGTATATTCTCCGTTTTGATTAGATAACGTGGTTTGGACGAGAACATTCGTGAAATCGTATAGTTGAATGACGGCGTTAGGGATTGCATTTCCGTTAGTAAGATTTGAAATAAAGCCTTGGAGTTGACCAGGATTTTGCGCCAGATTCAGGGATGCAAATAGAATATCCCCCGGGCCTCCGATAACAGACTTCGTATCCGTTCCAAACGAAGAAGCATCAGCTGTGATATTCAATGTGCCTGTTGGTAAAGAGAAAAACGTGACAAATCCACTTTCATCTGTGATTCCTGTTGCAATTGGAATGTTATTGGCCTGCCTCACCGTAACCGTTGCTCCTTGGATTGGATTCGCAGTATTTTCAATCAGGACTTGAACGGTTAACATTACTGGAATTGCAGCTAATACGTTTGTTACAGTGGTAGTTTGATTGGATTTTACGATTGCTGAAACGGTTGAGGAAGAAAAGTTCGGTGCCGTAGCTGTAATGAAGTACGTACCCGGTGAGAGAGATAGAACAGTGTAAGTGCCGTCTGAATTGGCAAGAAATGCAACTACCAGAACGTTGTTTTCATTATACACTGAAATTTGAATACCATTGCCTGTTATTGGATTTCCATTGGTATCTTCAATAGTTCCTTCCAAAGCACCTGGATTTTCCCCTAGTGACAAATCGGCTCTCGTATCTGTGTCACTAATGACAATGGCACCAATCTGCTCTGTGGTAAAATTCATTTTAGTTGCTGAGACAATATATGAGCCCGGTGATAAACCACTAACTGAATAGTTTCCAAATACTGAAGTTGTTGTTGTTGCGACTGGAATTTGAGAACTTCCATCAATGATGATTACAGTTACGCCTGAAATCGGTTCTCCTGTGGTTCGATTAGTGATCTGACCGTTGATGGAGCCCGGGTTCGGTATCAAGGAAATATTTACATCGCTTAAATCTTGACCGACCTCTACGAAGATCCCTGTAATGACCTGCCCGAACCCAGGTGAATTGACAACCACATTGAATGATCCGCTTGGAAGATTTCCGACGATATATTGTCCAGATGAGTCAGTGAATCCTGAACCGATTAAACTATTATTTTGATCAAAGATTTGTACAATGGCGTTTACAAGTGGATTTCCGAGATTATCCGTCACGATCCCTGACACTGTGCCTGGGTTTGGGGTAAGAGTTAAATCCACGGTTGAAGTTTGATTCGCCAGGACGAAAGCTCCAGCCTGGGCAGTTGAAAAGTTAGGAGCCGATCCTAAAACGGTGTAGGTTCCCGGCGTTAAATTATTGAAAGAAAATGTCCCATCCTGATTTGGCACGACTGAATCGATTAATACGTTGTTCACATTCCGAAGTTGAATGGTTGTATTCGTTACAAGAGGGGTGATGGTCCCCGTTACCCTTCCTGGATTTGGTTCCAGTGAAACCGAAACCGGCGTTGTCTGCCCTGATTTTACCAGGGCTCCCACTGTCCCGTTTTGGAAGTCGTTTGCAAATACGTTCACTGTATAGTTATCAGGTGCGAGTCCTTCAACCATGAATATTCCGTTTGGATCCGTTAATACCGTTGTAATCAATGTTCCTGAGCTATTCACGATGCTGACACTTGCTCCAGAGATAGGGTTACTCCCAACACTGTCTAAGACTGTCCCCGTTATCTGACCGGGATCAGGTTCAAGTGCGATGCTTCCATCCACTGTTTGATTTGAGGTGACTTGTACAGTAGCGGCATTGGTTTGAAAATCTGGTGCTGAAACCAGGACCGTGTAAATACTTGGAGCCAATCCATTTACAACATATTCTCCATTATCATCTGTCAAAACGGTCGCGATGACTGCTCCACTTGAATCAACAATTCTTACCTCCACATTTGCACCAACTATTGGCGTGCCTGTTTGGGCATTTGATACGATTCCAGATATTGAACCTGGATCAGCTGCCAAGTTAAAGTTCACGTTAGAGGTCATATTCGAAACAACTGTCACCCCTTGAGTGGCAGCCTGAAAATTTGATGCTGCTGCGACAACGGTGTAATTCCCCGGGGCAAGACTCTGAACCGTATAGGATCCGTCAGGTGCCGTGACAGTGGTAGCAACAATGATTCCTGCCCCGGTACTGATTTGAACCGTAACACTTCCTCCGGCAATAGGGGCATTATTCGTGTCTCTAACAAACCCCGTCAATGTACCCGGATCTTCGTTTAACGTTATATTTAACGAGGTAGATTGACCATTTACAATCATTGCTGCAACGGTTTCAGTGGTGTAATTCGGTGCACTAGCAACAACGGTATAGCTTCCTGGAGGCAGTCCGGAGATCATGTAGTTACCATTTGCGTCAGTTACTACAGAACCAATCTGAATATTATTTTGGAATATGGTAACCGTTGCACTTGGTATCCCGGCTGCATTGGGATCTAGTACTGTTCCTTGAAGTGCTCCAGCAAGCTTGGATAAAAACGCATCCACAGTTGAAGAAGTGTTTGATGTAACAATCGCACCGAGGTTTATGGTCGCAAACCCGTCAGCTGTAAAGATAAGAGAATACGATCCAGGCAGAAGACTAACAAATGAATATTGTCCGCTTCCGTTTGTTGTTGCAGAGGCTACGATGACATTTTGACCGTTCACTGCCTGTACTGAGGCTCCTGAAATGGCCGTCATGGTATCCCCGTCTACTACCGTGCCTTGAATAGAGCCGGGATTGGGCTCAAGGAAAATGTTCGTTATAGTGGTATTACCAGCTGTAACCGTTGAAGATATTGTCGTTGTACTATAGTTGGTAGCGTAAGACCTCACTTGATAATTTCCTGGAGCGAAATTATTAAAGGTATATTGACCACTTCCATCTGCCGTCGTGGTGGCAATAAGTACCCCGTTTGAATCAAGCAACTCTAAATTTGCCAGTGGGATGGCTGTATTATCGGAGGAATCACGGACCGTACCTGAAATAGATCCCGGATTTGCAAAGAGGGTAAAATTGACGACCGCTGCCTGGTCTGGCGCTGTCATGACGGATTTCACTTGAGATTGAAAACCGGCTGCGATAACAGAAACATTATAAATACCCGGAGTTACATTTACGAAAGAATAGTTTCCTGCTCCGTTAGTAGTTGTGGTGTCTATTACGGTTCCTGAATTATTGAGAAGCTGGACGGCTGCATTGTTAATGGGACCACCATTTGATACATTTCCGGAAATCGTACTCGGCTGAGGTACAAGTGCAATATCCGCGGTTGTTGATGTACCACCTACTGCCGTTACGTTAGCTGATCCTGTTACATAGTTCGTTAAAGAAGCCTGTACTGTATAGTTTCCAGGTACTACATTCGTAAATGTATAAAACCCACTTGCGTTTGATTGAGTTGTAGCAATCGTGCTCATTCCTTGAAGCAGAGACACTGTTGTATTCGGGAGTGCCAACCCTGTTGATAGATCGGTAATTGTCCCATTGATTGTGGCGGTCTGCTGGACTGTGATATTGATGACGGATGTATTTGATTGTATTGCATTTCCTGATGAAGTATCAAAACCTGAAGCTTGTACCCTGTCTAAATTCCGTGAACCACTAGTCGTGAATGCACCATTTAATGTAAATGTTAATGTTGCAGTGGCACCCGGGTTCAGGTTCCCCACGTTCCAGGTAAGCAATTTAGTCACTGAATTGTACGTTGTTAATCCTTGTGAGATGGAATTCACAACAAAAGAGTTAACGGCATCTGGCCCGATAATATCATCCAGAAAGACAGATGTTGCTTGAGAACGCCCGGAATTGGTGACTGTAATGGAGCCGGTCCAATTTGCTTGCTGGCCAAGAACAACTGTTTGTGGCCCGGTGTTCAATACCTTATTCGTTGTTAATTTTGCTCTTATATCAGCTTGTTCTGGAGTGATGGGGTCTGTCAATGCATTTGCAAATGAAAAACCCTCGCTCGTTCTTAAGGAATCCTTGTTGTAGTTGTTAACGTTTGCAGAGGTAAAATACACAGCACGAATAGCTGATGAAGCATTTATGCCTAAGAATGAGAAGACGGTGCTTGCCGGGAGGAACCAATCAAGAAAGAAATCCTGCCCCCCACCAATGCTGGAATCAGCAGGCGATACCCTGGCAAAGTCAAAATTGGTAATCTTCTGGGCGAAATTAGGATTCCCCCCGCCAGTTCCTTCAGCTAGATCATTCCACGAATTCACTAATTTCACTGTATTTTTAATCAAACTCACACGATTATTCAACCCATCTACGTTAAAGAGCCAATCGTACGTTCCTGCCACACCAGTAGTGTTGATCAAAACCCCCCACGAGAAATTCCTGAACCCTGTTAACTGATTGTTTCGGGGATCACCATTCAGCCTTAACCGGAAATAGACATTGGTACCATCGTATGCGAAGAATCCTGCAGGGAATGTTGAATTTCCTACAATATCCGTCGATACGGGACTCTCATCTCCCAAGACGTCAAATAATGGTGTTCCCCCAACTAAAACCGGGGTGTATTGTGCATTACTGGGAAATGCCATAATAACCCTCCTTTAAATGATTTGGTCTTTAATATGGTATTGAAACAATAGGAGTTTTGTCTTCCCAAATGACTAGAGAACTTGTGAAGTGGTGCGATTTTTGGTTCTAATGAAATTCTTTTGCTCATTCTTGATGATAATAAATTTCTAATTCTATCTATTTCTACTAGTCAACATAAAAAAACCCCTTCCCTATTTATCAGGAAGGAGTTGCATCTCTAACTCTTCAGCTTCTATTTTCAATTCCTCTACATCCATCAACAATCGAAATAACCCTTTGATGATCAACTCGTCCGGCTCCGCTTGGCGGCATTCCTCTGAAATCCGATTGGCGATATTCATGTAATACTTGACATGTTCTTCACACAACCCGTTTATTTTCTCATACAAACCCTTCCAGGCATTCTCCCTCTTTTCAAAAGAAATGAAGGCCCCTTCCCGATCCATGCTTACAGAAAATGATTTCATCATCTCATCATTTAACAATGGCTTGCTCTTACCTTCGAGAAAATCTTCAGCAAGAAGGGAAATCTGTCGCACTAAATGTTTCCCGAGAACAGAAGGATCCAAGGTATCGTCGGTAGAAATCAAAAGCATCATATACGATGAATAGATGGATTGGGTCATCCACATGAGGTCCCATATGTAAGGCTTGATCTTACCACCAAATACTTCTAATAGATTATGCTCGAGCCAGCTAAATAACCGTCCTCTCATACGGTGTTCCATTGCAGCCAATTTCTCACTATTCTTTGTAGTCTCTCCTCTCATGTGCATTTTCATATAGGACTTATATTCAAGTATCCCTTCAAATTGCACCTGAAACTGCTTTGCGAATCTTTCCAGTGGTGGTAAATTCCCATCTAGTCCGACGACGAAAGCCCGTTCGAAGACAAGCTGCTGATAATGTTCATAAATCGATATGATTAAATCTTCTTTTGATTGAAAAAATGAGTAAAGGGAGCCTTTTGAAATGCCCACGCTTTCTGCGATTTGCTGCATGGACGTGTGATTATATCCGTGTTCTGCAAAGAGCTCTACTGCTGATTCGAGTATTGATTTACGTTTATCCACTTTCTACACCTCTATATCCAGAGAAAAATTCACTCTATCATTTTAACCATACTCTCCCAAAAATAGAAGAGCATTAATTCTTGACTACAGAAAAAATACAGGTAAAATGACTAATGAGTCAACCGATTAATTATTGTTATATCAGCAATTACTCAAGTTATAAAAAATCATTTGACCAATGAGTCAAAACTTTTTAAAGGAGGATAACATTCATGTTGAAAGCTATTTTAAACCGTTCCAAAATCGCGCTGATTTTCGTCGTGTTGTTTGTGATTATCGGTGTATTAACGTTCCTACAATTACCACAGCGAGAAATCCCGGAAACTAGCGTAAACATCGGAACGGTCAGCACCGTTTATCCAGGTGCAACCGTTGACTCCGTTGAGAGGACGGTAACCAATCCCATCGAATCTTCCCTCCAGTCGATTGATGGAATTAAAGAAATCAGTTCCTCCTCTTCAGCCGGTTTCTCTACTATTATTGTAGAGGTTGAAGATGGAGAAAACAAAAAAGAAGTGTTTGGGGATGTGCGACAAGCTGTCTCCGATGCATCCACCTCATTTCCTGATGAGGTGTTCGATCCGGAAATTAACGAATCCACGGTGAAAATGCCTATTGTTTCTTATCATCTCACAAGTGATAACAAGGAGTCCCTTCTTGCTCTTGGAGGGGAAATGAATCGTTGGCAGGAAGAAGTCAAGGAAATCACTGGTGTCTCCAGTGTAGCGGTAAAAGGATTACCGGAAGAAGAAATTGTTATCGAATTAAAACAGGATGAACTAAAAGCGTCCGGACTCAATCCTTCAACTGTCATGAGTGCGATTAATGACGAATACTATCCTACTCCTCTAGGAAAGCAGGAAGTCGATAACGAAGTCGTTCAATTAACGGTTGATCATTACTCGACTCTTGATGAAATGAAAGAGCTTTTTGTTGGCAAGAATCCTCAAGGAGAATCAGTCTACCTACAAGACATCGCCAACATTAAAGCAGCCCCTAAAGAAGTAAAAGATATCGTCACCTTTGAAGGAAAGCCATCCCTATCCTTTACAGCATTTGTTCAGTCAGGGGAAGATATCCCTTCTGTAGATGAGAAAGTAAGCGACAAAGTGGATGAACTGGCAAAGTCTCTTCCTTCTGATGTGAAACTAGAACCTTATTACTCTCAGGCTTCGATTGTAACAGACATCTTTGATGGATTATTTATGTCCCTTGCGATTTCCGTTGTAGCGGTTATTTTGACAACTGCATTAGGACTTACCGTTTCTGGCGCATTCGTGGTTGCATTAGCGGTTCCTATTTCCGTCTTGATGGGGTTGATTCCACTGCCGTTTGCCGGTGTTGACCTTAACCAAATTTCTGTCATCGGTGCCATCATCGCTCTCGGTATCCTTGTGGATGACTCGATTGTTGTGAATGACAATATTCAACGTCGCTACAAGCTTGGTGATCGTGCACTAATGGGGGCCGTTAATGGTGTCAAAGAGATCTGGGTTTCAATCGTGACCTCTTCTCTAGCCATTGTATTCACCTTCTTACCACTTATTTTCTTATCAGGCGGAAACGGAGCGTTCATAAGAGCATTGCCGACTGTTCTGATTACGACGATCATTGCATCAACACTCGTTGCATTGATCTTTGTTCCAATCATGAGATACCTGCTTTATAGTAAAACAACGAAAAAAGTGTCTGATGCTCCTGGTTTACTAGGAAAACCATTGAATAAACTGGCTGACTTTTATGCTGATACTGTTCTAAAGAAGTTTTCAAAGCGACCTTTCGTGGTATCTGCCATCGGCCTTGTCTTCACAACCGCCATCTTTGGCCTGATTGCTCTTACACCATTTGAATTCTTCCCGTCAGCGGACCGAGAAGAAGTAACGGTGGATGTAACATTGCCAATCGGCACAACGATTGAAGAAACAGCGAGCACTTTAGAAGACATGGAACAACTGTTAAAAACAGATGAGGGTGTCTATGAAACCTCTGCTTTTGCTGGTTCAGGATTACCTAACTTATTTAACAGCTCTCTATCAAATTCCGGTCAAAATACAGGTCAATTAGTCGCGAGAGTCGATCGTGAAAACCAAACGGCTCAAGGTCTGATTGACGAATGGACTGACAAACTGAGAGAAGAGTATCCAAATGCGTTGATCTTCATGGAAACAATCCAGCAAGGTCCACCGGCAGGGGCTCCCGTTACAGTTACGGTTTCTGGTCCTGAGATAGAAAAATTAATTGAACTTCGTAATAAGATTTCATCTGAAATTGAAAAACTGGATACTGATCTGGTCGTTGATAATGTCGGGGAAATGGAGCCAACGGTTGAATATGTTCCTAACCGCGAGCTTCTCGAGGAAAATGCTATTACGATCAATCAGATCAGCCAACAGCTGCGATTGGCTACAGAAGGCATTCCGATGAAAGCCTTTGATAATGGTGTCACAAAACGTGATATGACACTGGTTTTAGAAGGGAATGATGATGAAGTCGACCTGTCTTCTCTTGAGGTTCCCGCTGAAACAGCTAATCCTGCTGGACCACCGAAGCTGATTTCTCTTGATGAGCTAGTGACTCCCGAGAAGAAGGAAGAATTACAACTCATCCCTCATAAAGACGGCGAGCGTGCAATCACGATTCGTGCCTTCCCTGAGAATGAGGAGAACTATAAAGAAAATGTCCAGGATATAGTGAAAGATGCACGAGAAAGTCTTGATGATAATGACTATTCGATTACACTTGGTGGAGAAAATCAAGCCCAGAATGACTTCTTTTCTGAAATCACCATACTCTTTACAATCGTTATATTCTTAGTGTATTTAGTCATTGCCCTTCAATTTAATTCTTTATCACTTCCGTTCTTAGTTCTTGTTGCGGTTTATCTTGCGATTGCAGGTGCGATTCTCGGGTTATTCGTTACTCAAACCCCGATCAGCTTCCTGGCTGTGATGGGTATGGTATCCTTGACAGGGATTGTTGTCAGAAACTCGGTTGTTCTGATTGAATTCATTGAACAAGGATTGAAAAATGGAATGAACGTCAAAGAAGCTGTGGTTGAATCAGGACGTACACGAATTCGTCCAATTCTACTTACAGCTCTCACATCGATTGTGGCACTTATTCCAGTTGCAGTCAGCGGAGATGCCCTTTTTACACCACTTGCTGTTACCATTATTTCAGGTATCATGTTCTCAGCTGTATTAACGCTGATCATAGTTCCGATGATGTATCTTGTCTTCCACCGCTTTAGAAGAAGAAAACGAGAAGCATAAAAATGGTCTGGAGGGGTGTCCATGTGACACCCCTCTTTTTCGTGATTTACGGAACAATTCCCTTGAGAAATCATTCAAAATCAAGCATTATAGATAAGTATTTTATTTTAATCTTTAATGGAGGAACAACATGTCATCACAAATCAATACAAAAGCGATCCTCATTACTTTTATGATCGGTGCTTTTTTTGCCATATTAAATGAAACGTTGTTAAATATCGCCCTAACCGAATTAATGGCTGTATTTAACGTCGATGCTCCCACGGTTCAGTGGTTAGCAACAGGATTCATGCTCGTCATGGGTGTGCTGATGCCTATCTCCGCCCTGCTTATCCAATGGTTCACGACTCGTCAAATGTTTATCGGTGTGATGAGTGTGTTTCTTCTTGGCACGGTGATTGCTGCATGTGCCATGAATTTTCCTATGTTACTTGCCGGCCGGATGATTCAGGCTGTTGGGACCGGTTTACTCATTCCTGTCATCATGAATGCCTTATTATTAATTTACCGACCGGAAGTCCGCGGTAAAATCATGGGTACGTTCGGACTGGTCATTATGTTTGCACCAGCGATCGGACCGACTCTTTCTGGTGTGATTGTCGACTTGTTAGGGTGGAGATGGTTATTCATTACGGTCATTCCCTTCGCCGTTTTCTCTATTCTATTCGCTCTAAAATATTTACAAAATGTCGGCGAAATTACTCGTCCCAGCGTGGATATCTTTTCCATTATCCTTTCTTCTATCGGTATTGGAGGAATCGTCTATGGATTTAGTTCAGCAGGAGAGGAAGCTGCCGGGTTTACGTCTATGAAAATCATCGTGATCATTTCAATCTCGGTTATTAGTCTGGTCCTATTTGTCCTTCGTCAATTAAAGCTTGATGAACCACTTCTCGATGTTCGTGTTTTCCGATATAAAAGCTATGCGAGAGGAGTTTCGATCTTCGTCATCGTCATCATGGCTATGTTTGCATCCGAAATCGTCATGCCAATGTACTTACAAGGACCTCTCGGATATTCTGCAAAAGCAGCCGGATTATTATTACTTCCCGGGGCACTCTTAAATGGTCTGATGTCTCCAACGATGGGATCGTTATTCGATAAATACGGTCCAAGAAAACTGATCATTCCAGGAACCTTAACCTTAGTGGGGGTAATGATTTTCTTCAGCACGATCAATCCATCTACACCGATCTGGTTATTCGTTCTTTTCTATATGGTTCTGATGCTATCCATTTCAGCAATCATGATGCCTGCCCAAACGAATGGTTTAAATGAACTACCTAAGCATTTATATCCACATGGAACCGCCATTGCAAACACCCTGCAGCCAGTCGCAGGAGCTCTGGGTGTTTCCATCTTTGTCAGCATCATGACACAAAGTCAGGCCGGGTATATTGAAGGGAAATCGGGTGAGGTAACAGAAGGACTCTTAAATAATGCCATGACCTATGGTGTACATCATGCTTATTGGTTTGCTCTTGCCTTAGCTGCCCTCGCTTTCCTTATTTCACTATTCATCCGAAAAGCTGTTGCTCCTGATTTTGATGGAGAAGGAGAACAGGCTGGAAGTGAAAGTTAAAATTAAACTACCATATTACCTGAAAAGCTCAGATTCCTGAGCTTTTTTTTCAAAAGAGCTATTACTGTACGTCCAACTTGCTAAAAGAGTAAAATGGATGAAGAAACTACCCATGAGGAGGAACTTGTATGGATAAGGAGATTAACATGATTGAGGACATCCGTTCTGACCTATTGAATAGTGTGAGCGGTTTAACCAATGATGATTTAAACAAAAGAATTGAAGAAAGCCGATGGACAATCATGCAAGTGCTGGATCATCTGTATCTAATGGAGAGATCCTTGACGAAAGCGATTCAATCAACGTTAGCTAAAGGTGAAGAGCAGGAGGTGCCATCGAAGCCGATCCACTATACGGTAGACCGATCGACAAAAGTAGATGCACCTTCATTTGTCGTTCCTACTGAAGAAAGCCTTACACTTCAAGAAATGAACGACAAACTGAATGCTTCCCGTATAGACCTTCTTACCTTTCTTTATACAACAAGCAAAGAAGAATTACAGAAAAAAGCGTATCCTCATCCTATTTTCGGACTTATCCGATTAGATGAATGGGTACCGTTTATTGGGTACCATGAAAAGAGGCATTTGGAACAGATCGAAGAATTAAAAGCAAAATTATAAACTATTCATTTAAGAGCTTCTTCATCGTGAAGAAGCTCCTTTTATCCTCGTAACTATATTGTTCATCACTAGATTACTTACTTCTATACATTCAAATCCCGCTTGTCATATAGAACAAACGTAGATACCGCCAGAACCCCTATCAAAACAACTGAAATCCCAACAAATATCAATTCTAAACCGGCATCTATCACATTCTTCGCTTCAAAGTATTTGAATGGGGTGAGGTATTTCAAGCCTTCGATTTTTTCGCTCAGGTCGATGGCAAAAGAAAGAATAAAGGTGACTAATAAAACGCCCGTTGCTAATGTAGCGGCTTTTCCAGGCTTTTTGGTCGAAGCTGCAATCGCTGTTCCGATTACTAAAAATAATACTTGTAAAATTAACATGCCAATCATGGTGACCCCAATATCGCTGTTAATGGATTCTCCATTACTATACCTTCCTACTATAAGTAAAGAAGCCGCCCATGTGATGGTGGACAGAATTCCAACTTGCGTGAGAGCTGCCAACAATTTAATCCCTATGATTTTCTTCCTGGGCATGGGTTTTACGAATAGAAACTCTACGGTTTTATCCCTTTCTTCCTTTGAGATGATTGTTGCACCGATCATTGTTGCATGAATTGTTGCGAGCAACACTACATACAGAAAGAGCACTCCATAAAATCCACTCGCAGTCGACATATCGAGACTACCTACGCCTAGAAATGCTTGTAGTGATTTTGGCATTTGAGCCATTAGCTGATTCATGGATTGACCTGAAGAAGATAATCCTGCAAACTTCCCCATACCCGAACCGATCAAGGCAATCATCCCTATACACCAAATGATGAGGGATTTACGGTGAGCCTTCATTTCTCTTATATATACGTTCATCTTGTTCCCCTCCCCTTATACCGTATGAATATCTTTTTTGTTGTAAATAACGAAGCTGCCGATCAGTGAAAGAACAATCAAGAACATCCCTAATAGCAGGAATGACCATTCGTACCCCTCGTGGTTCATGATATAGCTATAGTCAAAGTACTTAAATGGAGATAAATAACGAGTGGCCTCCTCAGCAGCTGCAACCATACCTATTAGAAAAAAGGCAAACACGACACCGAGTGATAAGCTGATTACCGATTTCACCTTCGGAAATACAACAGCAATGATGATCCCAACGGCAAACATAATCAATTGAGTGAATAAGAGAGTTAGAGAAATCAGCAAGAATACATACAGACTGAAATTCTCCACTTTTACCGCATTCGCCACAGTGATTGCTGCAATCACATACACGATATTTGTAAAAAGCAGCGATGTTAAAGCTGCGAGTATTTTAGAAGAAAGGATCTTCGTACGGGTTACTGGTTTGGTCAATAGAAAATCAGCTGTCTTTTCACGAATTTCCTTCGAGCTAATGGAAATCCCCAGATTCATGGCTTGAATCGCACCGCATAGTGTGATGTACAAAAATATATACGAATAATAACCATTTAGAGAGCCTATAGTGTCCACCTGGATACCTAACGCTTTTCTTACTCCCTCTGGGAATCCTTCCAGGAGTTTCTTAAATTCATTAATTTCTTTAGAAATAGAAGGAAACATCGACATAAACAGGATCACTAAAACAATGAGTGCACCGGTCCAAATAAACGTTGACTTTCGATAAGCCTTTAACTCATATAAAAAGATATTCATAGAGGATCAAGCCTCCTTTTCATAATAGTGCATGAAGATTTCTTCTAAATCCGGCTCCTCAATCCAAAGATTAGCAATTTGGATATTGGCAATCTTCTTCATCACCGTGTTGATATTACCCCTGAACAGGAAGCTGACATGATTTTGATTCACTTCAAGATTGCTCACACCTTCAAGCTCGAAGTATGATTGATCTACACTACTTTTCATTTCAAGTTTGAATTTTTTATGATTGTTTTCTTTTAACGTGCTGATTTTTTCAACTTGAACGATTTTTCCTTCTTTAATGATTGCTACTCGATCACATAGTCGCTGAACTTCACTTAATATATGAGAAGAAAATAGAATGGTGGCTCCCTTCTTATTTTCAGCTTGAAGCAGTTCGAAGAATTTTTGTTGCATTAATGGATCCAAGCCTGATGTTGGTTCATCCAGGATAATGAGCTTAGGTTCATGAAGCAGTCCTTGAATGATTCCCACTTTCTTTTTGTTTCCAAGTGAGAGATCGTCAATCTTCTTCGTTAAATCTAAGTTCAGCACTTCAGCTAATTCTTTAATCCTCTTCGTGCAGTCTTTATTGTAGAAGCTTGATGAATACTTTAGAAGATCCATCACCTTCATATTATCGTAATAGAACACTTCAGATGGAAGATATCCTACTTCCTTCGCAATCTCTGGAGCGGACTCAATACAATCCTTTCCGAATATTTTCGCACTGCCGCTCGTCGGATGAATCAGCGAAAGGAGGGTTCTGATCGTCGTTGATTTCCCTGCCCCGTTAGGCCCGATAAAGCCAAAGATTTCCCCTTCTTTCACTTGGAAACTGATGTCTGTGATCCCTCTTGACTTTCCGTACGTTTTCGTTAATTCATTAATTTCAATTATATTCATGGATATCATCCTCCCCTTTTCCTATATCTTATTTATAGAATGATGCCTTCAATAATTCGATGTAGGAATCGATTTCAGTCAGCACTTCTTCTTGATCAATTTCGTCTACAGAAAGTTTCTTAGCTTTTTGTTGTTGTTGATTGGCTATTCCTTCAAAGGTCCAATAAATAATTTGAATCGACTTTTTCACATCGACACCTTCTTTGAATTTCGATGTATCCATATTGGAGAATAATTTTGCAAAGCTGTGCTCCACCATTTTGGATTTAATCTTCTCGATATCTTCTTTCACTTCAGGTGCTTCTTCAAGAAATGCACTAGTAAGAAAATTTATCAGATGAGGATACACGGCAAAAAGCTCAAACTTTATCAACGTTACTGCACGAATCGTAACGAAAATATCGCGCTCTTTCCAGTCTATACGCTCATAAATCTTCTCAGTGAACAAGTCGGATAGATGTTCGTACAGTGAAACATACAAATCCTTTTTGCTATTAAAATAATGAAATAAAATTCCCTTTGAAATCTTTGCTTCCTTCACAATCGTGTTTGTCGAGGCATTTTGGTAACCATTCTTCGCAAAAACTTGAGTTGCTGCATTAATGATCCTTTCTTCTTTCTCAGGATCTATGTTCAATGTTTTAAACAATATTTTCTCTTCCTCCTTTAAGGGGACAAGTGTTTGACCACATCGGTCAATTTTATTATAGCCTTTTTTGACCAGTGTGGTCAATGTTATTTTTGTATAATAGTATACCCCTTTTTGCGTACTTTTCCCTTGATCACTATTTCAATCAGAAGATATCTCTAACGAGTGACGTCAAATAGAAAAAAGCTCATAATTTTTGAGCTTTTTCATCGCTTTCCACTTTTTCATGTTTTTAACCTGACCTTTTACTGGGAACGACTCTTTGTTTGAATAATCTTTTCACTACCATAATTAGAAATAATAATAATGGAATGTATACCTGAAATGGCATATGTACATATAGGGGAACAACTTTCAGACCTATTTGTAAATGCTGGGTAAACCCTTCAGCCATAAAAACCGAGCTTGCAAGAAGAGCTGTACCCGTTAGTAATATAAAGAATTTTTGCTTCTTGATACGAAACAACCTCTCAAACCCGTACATTCCTGCAAAGAAGAAAAGGGTGATTTTAAAATAGACACCTATAATGAAAATCCCCAATGCGATGGGATCTAAACGTTGAATTATTTCGGCAATATTCACTTTTTCTATTGCTTCCATAAGGGGGAATTCTGTGTTTTTTCCTATAGTGGGCCCGAGTATACTTAAAATGACACTCATGGTTACCATGAGTACGGTACCACTAAATATTACTGCAAAAAGACCTGTCTTCAATACCTTTTCCTTTTTATTTAAGAATGGGAAAATCATCGTAAACACGATAAGTTCACCGAAAGGGAATGTTAAGGTTAAGGGAAATGCTGTTTTTAAAACGGGATTCCAACCTTTTTCAAGGACAGGCTGCAGATGCTCCATTTGCGGGAGGCGATCGATAAATACGAATATAAAAAACAATGAAGCGAGGACCGTTAGGATAATGAAAAATATATTGCCAGTTCTCGCAATGACTTCGATCCCTAAGTAATATGCGTAAACCACCAATAATACCATGAGTGAATTTATGACCACTAATGGTGTTTGACTAAGTGTGGTTGTAATGAGGAGGTCGCCGAAATCCCGCAATACCCTTCCAGCAATATAGAAAAAATAAAGAATATACATAAAAGCAATGATTTTTCCAAGATATTTGCCTACTATCTTTTCCACATATTCAGTTAAAAGAAGGTTGGGATATTGTTTAAAAAGTGATTCATACAAAAGAAAAAGAATGATTCCACCTATCATAGCTAATAGAATCACTAACCATGCATCCTGGTTTGCTTCAAATCCTAATCCCACGATAATTGAACTGCCTAATTCAAACAAGAAAATCAATACAAACAACTGGGTTGAATTTATTTTGTATGTTGTTATGAGGTAGCCCTCCCTTACACCCACTCAGTGAAAAGATTACAACTATTCAATAACCAAACGATTCTTTCGCTTCTTTCAATGATCAGTGTTACTCAGTTATAGCCAGTCTTTTCATGTTTTTTTCTTATGAAAGCTACAGTCAATAGAAGCAAAGGTAAAAACACGCCAAATGTACTGTCATAAAATGGCCAGTATTTTGATATCGTATCATTAAAATACGCTGCATTTGGAGAAATGACGATTGAAAGTACAGTGATAATCACACCCATAGGATAGAGGAGTACCTTGTATTCCTTTATTCTTACAATCTGGGCTAACGCTAGGTTCAAAATATAAAAATAGAAAGTAATCTTGTAATAAGTGGTTAAAATCCACATGACGGCTAATATCACTTCTATCCTCTCCAAAAAATCACCTATCCTGATCACTTTGGCTAAAGCAAATGTAGGATAAAAAGACCTTTGTGTAAGATCGAATCCCAGTATTAGAATCGTTAAAGCGATGATAATGACCAGTACAAGCCCCCCACATAAAGAACCTATAAGAAAGCTTTTTCTGATTTTTTTTTGATGGTTTACATAGGGTAAAACCATTAGAAACACTACTAATTCCATAAAAGGAAAGGCCACTACTGTAAAGGCACCGTTAATGACGGGTTTTATCCCACTCTCAAGGATAGGCTGCACATTTTTCAATTCGATTAAGGGAACAAGTGCTATAACAAATACTACAAATAGGATCGTAAAGAAAAAGAAAAAGATTTCCCCTGATCTCGCAATCACTTCGATACCTAATCGTGCCCCCATGACGATAATGACTACAAATAACAGGTTAACCATTAACACAGGTGTATTCGTCATGATATGTGTTGTTGTAAAATCCCCGATTTCTCTTACATGTGCCGCAACGGATAGAAGGGGGTAAAAAATAAATAGGAATGAAACAACCATTCCAGGCCACTTTCCTAGGATTTTTTCATTATATTCCACTAATGTTAAATGAGGATATAGTTTCCCTACCGTTCCCAATAAATAGACGACAAATAAACCAATTAGTAATCCGAGAATAGCTGATAACCAGGCATCTTGTTTGGCTAAAGCAGCTGGTATTGCCGGTAATACCAGAATAGAATCTCCAATGGTAATAAGTGTTACAAGTATAGTAAACTGAGGAAGATCTATTTTTTTGTTATCCAAAAGAATTTACACCTCATCTACTATGAATTTAACAATGACGTGAGCAAATCACTGAGAGGTTTATATACGATGATGAGTACGTCCAAGGGATTTGGGATACTGACATTTAAACCTCTCGTTATGCTTAATCCAACTCCTATAACCAACAGAACAGAAAATACCCATAGCTCTCTTTTAGCTTTATTTTTTAAAAGGGAAGGTGCTTCAGCCATAAATATGAGGATAGCTGCACTAACAATTCCCAGCGTTGCCCACATTATGGTCACTCCTTCATTTCAGGTAAAAACGAGTTTCCTATCTTACCTAAACGGCGAATTTTTATATCAGCTTTCACATTCACATCAAGATCAGTGAAGTGTTTTTCATTCCAATCCTTTTTTAGCTTCTTCCATAACTCAGGGTCTGAACGATGAATGACATCCCCAAATCCGAAAATATCGACACCGAAATCTTCCTGAACTGTTTTTATAGTTTCTTGAGTGAGCTTTTCAAAACTATCCTCTGTTTGCTTCTCTAATTCATAAATGGCTTTTGGTTTTGTCAAATCAATGGCGCATTTCACTTCCCCTATATTTCCTTCTGCCTCGATAGAAACTTCAATTTTTGGAGTTCCATTTTCCACTTTTCCTTTTACTTTTGTTTTTGACTGTATAACCTCAAAATTCATTTCCCCTTCGGTAGGACACTGGACATTAGCCACCGTGTTTTTCACATTATCCATTACGATGTTATACCCTCTGCTCTGTTCCTTGTTTAACCATCCCAACATTCTGTCTCTCTTGAATACCGCTATGCCGGAATATTTTAAATAAGCTGCAGGGTTAATCTGTTCTATGTTCTGAACGTTATCTCCAATAGAAGGATCACCTTTAATTTCGATACCTGTTAGTACAGGACTCTTTCCTTCAGTCACCAGGCTCCGGATAAGTTCATGTAAGGTAACGGAGGTTGTTGGAGCCCATGTCTTCTCTGAGGTTTCCAGAGAGGAAAGCATATTGTTGGCGGGTATTTTCTCTATTGTAGTTAACATAGATAATATATTCTCAGCAGTCGTTTCCTTGGCGATTACTATAAAGAAATCCGTCCTATATTCATGATCCCTTGCATAAAAATCCAACACTTTTCCTATTCCTTCTTTGGCCAACTCTTCCCCTATGACAAGAATCCTGAGATGAGAATGATAAATCTTTCTCGGACTGACAGTGGTTATTTCCCGCATTGCTTCAAATACGGTTTCTTCAGTCCCTGTAAAAAGAGTTACGGGTATTCCAGAACTCGCACCTGCTTTTAAAGCAACTTCACTCGGAATAACAATTTGTGTAGATACTTTGTATTTATCCTCCTCTTTATCGATTCCTTGACCTACACTTATGGCCAGTTCATTTAACTCAACCCGGTTCCAACAACCTGTAGTACAGAGAATCAAAAGGAAAATATAAAGGAGAGTTATTGTTTTTCTAAGCATCTAACAACCTCCATCTATCTATTATTGATTTTCAGGTGGGGTTGGGGATGGACTATCTTCACGATTCACATTCTTCTGATTCATTAGATGTGGGCGTGAAACCAATCCCCAGTGAGGGAATCTGAATAGGGAATCCTTCTGATCTTCAGCATTAAACGGTCCAAAAGGACTCATATACGGAATGCCGAACGAACGCAAACTGCATAAATGGAGTATCATTGCAATAAACGCAGCGGTAATCCCGAAAATACCAAATGACGCAGCCAATCCCATAAATATAAAGCGAATCATTCTAATAGAAATACCCATATTGTTAGAAGGGACCACAAAACTCGCGATTGCTGTAATAGATACGACAATGACCATTGCAGCAGACACAATTCCGGCTTCTACCGCTGCTGTTCCAATGACCAATGTGCCAACAATGGAGACGGCTTGCCCGATTGCTCTCGGCATCCTTATACCGCCTTCCCGTAATATTTCAAACGTCACTTCCATAATAAGTGCTTCGACAAAGGCGGGGAATGGAACACCTTCACGCTGAGAAGCCAAACTAATAAGGAGTGGGGTCGGTATCATTTCATGATGAAACGTAGTGACAGCAATAAAAATTGACGGTGCTAATAAAGCGATAAAAAAGCAAATTAAACGAAGGAAACGTATGAGGGTACTAAAATCCCACCTTTGATAATAGTCTTCAGCTGCCTGGAAAAACTGGGTGAATAATGAAGGGACCACTAGAACAAAGGGAGTACCATTCACCAAAATGGCTACACGACCTTCCAAAAGGCAAGCGGCAACCACATCGGGGCGCTCTGTGTTATATATTGTAGGAAACGGAGAGAATGTTTTATCTTCAATCAGTTCTTCAATATAACCACTTTCTAATATCCCATCAATTTCAATTCGATCGAGACGCTCTCTTACCTCTTCCAGCACTTTGTCATTGACAATTCCTTTAATGTACATAACAGATACCTGCGTCTTTGTTACTCTACCAATCCTTTTAGATTCTACCCAAAGGTTTGAATCATTAATTTTTCGTCTTATCAAGGCGGTATTCGTTCGTAACGACTCTGTAAACGCTTCCCTCGGCCCTCTGACAACAGATTCCTGAGTGGCTTCTGCTACTTCCCTATCCTTTCCTCCACTTAAATCGATAGTGAATCCTCTCGTGAATCCATTTATTAAAACGATGACGTGACCAGAAAAGAGAGAGGAATATATTTTCTCAAAATCTTTGCATTCTTGAATATTTCCAACAGCAACAACTGAATCTCTCAAACAATCCAATAAATCTCTTTTAGAATCACTATTGCCTTCATAATCAAAATCAATCATAAGAGATTCTAAGATAAAATCATTGATTGATTTTGTGTCAACAATTCCATCTGTATAAATGATCCCTGCCTCTATGCATCCTTCTTTTCCTAATTTAATTTTCCTTATGACAACATCATCACTATTTCCAATTGCTTTTGAGATGGACTTTAGATTTTCTTCTAAGCTTGGATGTAATTGAATCTCTTGTGATGTACCCTTGTTATTATCTTGAGGTGTGGAGGTCGTATCTGCTTCATCTTCTTTATTTGTTTTTGAACGTCTTTGCATAAATTACACCTGACTTTATGAACAAATTTTTATCATTAGTTGCCACATTCATTTCAAATAATAGATCACAACCATTTTGAAAAAACACAATCTCTTCTTCGCATGAAACTTTCTATTCTTTCCCATTTATCATGCTTATTTATAAAAATTTTTATTCGTTCGATGTGAGCCCTCTTTCTAAAATTCAGGAGGAATATATAAATAAAAGGTGAAGCTTCATTTATATAGAAGCTCCACCTTTATATTGACTAAAACGATAATATTTCTCTAAGCTCATCTTCCGTCATGGAAGAAACGATTTTTTCTTCAGGGTCGATCACTTCTTGAATGAGGTGCCTCTTTTTCTCTTGTAGCTCATTCATTTTTTCTTCAATGGTTCCGCGTGAAATGAGCTTGATGACTTGTACTTCATTTTTTTGCCCCATGCGGTGGGCTCGATCCGCTGCTTGCTCTTCGACAGCGGGATTCCACCATGTATCATATAGGATGACCGTATCAGCGCTTGTTAAGTTGAGTCCCGTACCTCCCGCTTTCAATGAAATAAGAAAAAGGTCCCGCTCGCCTTCATTAAATCTGTTGCACATGCCTACCCGCTCTTCAGAAGGAGTTGAACCATTAAGGTAAAAGAAGGTCTGTCCCTTTGCCGAAAGATCTCTTCCGATGAACTCAAGCATTTTAGTAAACTGTGAAAAAATCAGCACCCGCCTTCCTGAAAGCCTTGATTCTTCCAAAATCTCCATGAGCTGAATGAATTTTGCTGATGTTCCCTTGTAGCCCTCTACAAATAAACCTGGATGACAGCATATTTGTCGAAGTCTGGTTAAACCAGCGAGAATTTTAATTCTGTTTTTCCTCAAAGTATTTTTATCCAGGTGCTTAAGCGTATCATGACGCAGCTTGGCTAAATAAGCAGCGTACAATTCCTTTTGAGCCGGCAACAATTCCACCGATTCCATGATCTCCTGCTTTTCCGGAAGTTCTGATAAGACATCTTCCTTCATCCTGCGCAGGACAAACGGGCGAATTCTTTTGGCGATATCTTTTTTTGTAAGACGACTGTAATCTTTAAGCCCTTGAAATAACCCCGGAAATATTACGTGGAAGATTGACCACAGCTCTTCAAGTGAATTCTCAACAGGGGTTCCCGTTAATGCGAAACGGTGATTGGCTTCGATTTTCTTTACGCTTCTTGCTGTTTGCGTTATTGGATTTTTGAACGCCTGAGCCTCATCATAAAACACCGTATGAAATTTCTGCTGCTCGTACCACTTGATGTCACTTCGAAGTAACGGATAGGAAATGATGATCACATCGACATCCTTTAATCCATTCTGCTTCTTCCTTCGTTCTGCTTTATTTCCATCCAGTATCACTGTTTGTATTTCAGGTGCAAACTTCGTAAATTCACTTTTCCAGTTATAGGTGAGGGACGAAGGACAAACAATCAGAGCCGGAAGTTTCTGCTTCCGAATCTCTTCTAACTCAGAAAAAATAAAAGAAATGCTTTGGATGGTTTTCCCTAACCCCATATCGTCGGCTAAGATTCCGCCCAGACCATAAAAGGCCAGAGTTTTCATCCATTGATAGCCGTCTTTTTGATATTCTCTCAACAGTGTGTTCAAGGTGGGTGGTACGGCAAATTCCATACTGCCGGGATTCATGATATGTTGCAGGAACTCTTTATACGATTCCCCTATTTTGAACGTGTGGCTCGCATCAACTGAATCAAGGAGTTGGAGACTTTGATGCAATGGCAGCTCTAGTCCCTTGATTAAATCATTTTTCTCGGCTTGTGACCTATGAAGAAATCGATGAATGTCCTGGAATTCAGTGGATTCCAGTGACAGAAGTGATCCGTTTCGCATCCGGTAATATTTACGTTTTTCATCTAAGGCCTCAAGGATCTCCATGATCTGTCGGTCAGGTATCCCATCCATTTCAAACTTGAATTCCAACCAGTTCATTCGTTCTTTATTCACCTTGACCCGGATTTTCGGACCATTATTCCCCTTAAAAACACGGTTTCTCACCGCGGTAGTCGCATAGATTTGGACAAGGTTCTGAATCTTCGTCACTCCGTACGTTAAAAATTCATATTCTAAATCCTCATTGTGTAAAAAATAACCGCCTTCCGTTTTTCCAAAAGAGAATTCTTCCATTAATTCAAGGATGGTATCTTCTTTCTCCACCTCTCTAATGAGTAAGGATCCCGAGGGTGGTTCGCGATTTTCTAATGGGTGAATCACTACATTTTCATAATGAAATTCAAGACCTGCCAGCAAGCGATTCTTCACCCGGTCAAGATACAGCTTTGCAACAAGTGGCGCCACTTCCAACCTTCTGGAAATTTCGTCCGAGATTGTGACCTTCCCCAATCTCTTTAAACCAATTGCAACTTTTTCTAGAAATAAGCCTATCTGGGTTTGAGGAATGGGAATCGAGTCTGTTCCTGATTTGGTTAGAAGTCGCTTTAATTCAGAAAGACGCTTGCAATCCCTGGTGTCCAGTCGGGTCAATGTTCCTTCATGAAAAACGGCTTGATATTCCTCCAGGACGACCATATTTTTTAACCCGGTTATGTGTAATCGATAGCTTCCATTCTCATTTTGGGCAAATTGGAACTTCAATGGAAGCGGGGTCTTCAATAGCTTGATCCCCTCTACGGTGTGCTGACTTTGCTCTACTTTAACCCTTGGCGCATTTATAAGGAATGGTAAAAGCCGCTCCCATGATGAGGGTGGAATGAGCAATTGTTCATTATTGTTCACTTCAGTTGAAGAGTATATTGTCTCTTCCTGGGCCACTTTTATAAGCTGTTGAATCACAGTATCGGTATCGATTTCAAAGCAATGGAGTTGTTGATTGAAAATCAATGAGTCTGAAAGATGGAAGGGAGCTCCTTCCTGTATGCTCTGTAGAAACCCTCTAACATGTTGAACCTTGACAGAGTGTATCGTTAATTCAATCCCGATTATAGCTCCACCTGTTTTTAAGGTTACAGGCTTAATCAATATTTCACATTGAAGAACTTGTCTATTTTCAAAATGCCTCTGGTGACCAGTGGATCGTATGGATTCATCCTGAAACAAAGTGAAAAATTCTTCCGTTACTTCCCTTCCTTGGCTATTTCCATTACGCTGCTCATAATGAATGGCGAGTAGGACAGCTGCGATATGTTGACAATCTTTATCAAACGATGCCAGTTTGGGACAGCTGCATTTTGCATGAATTACTCCATTAGCTCCGCCTGTAATTGTTACGTGGAAATCTTCCTCACCCGTAACGGTAGCTTCGCAATAATTCGAACTGAATTCGACCATTTTCACTTTATTGGAACGGTAGTAGCCCTCTCCCCTTTTGAAAGAAACGGCACCGCATCGTTCTTTTATAAGTTTTTGATGTATGACCTTCAAGTGGCTGGTTCCTTCCTGATAATGTTTGTATGTAAGCGAAAGTTCCCTAATTGGTTTTCTTCAATAATCCTATGATAACAACAATAGGCAAATTTAGAAACTGTACGGCATCGATTAGTATATTAATAGAAACGTATATTCGCGAGATGATCTACATACACTATAATGAAAGCGATCCGACAGAAAAAAAACCGAACTATGAGGCCAGTCATAGTCCGGAAAAATCTTTAGGAGCCCTCTACTTTTCAATATGATTCAACAACGAAATGATGAAACTTCCTGCTTGAAATATCAGCATGAAAATAAAGTAGTTCTCCAACACCCTCACCCCCTTCTAGAGGATCGCTGTGTAAATATTTGTCCCTTGTTGATATGTATGTAGGATAGACTCAATTCATGCGCTTTTTTGTTGTGAATTGGGTGTATGGACAGAATGAAGGACTCCCGGTTTATCTTTTATTAAGATATTCCGGGAGTTTCTTCATTAGTGAGAAGTTTTTTGATGAATTATCATTCGATGAGTCGTAATTTTGCTGAAATCGACTCCTTTGAAGAGATCTTGAGAGCAGGATTAGCGTATGAGAAAATTTTATCAGCGATATTTTGAATATATCAGCGAAATCTTGATTTTATCAGCGAAACCACTTTTATTCCTCAACTACATCAAAAATACCGCCTTTTTTATGAAAGTTATGCTTACATAATATTTTCTATTGCATATGGAGACTTTTTTATGTAAATTAGTCAAGTATGTTTAATAGGAGGTATCATCATGAATCAAACACAAAATATTCAACGAGTTCAAATAGCAACAGCCGATCCATCTGCTCTTGGACTTTTCGGATTAGCTATGGTTACCCTTGTCGCTTCTTCAGCGAAACTTGGGTGGACGGATGGCGTTTCATTTGTATTACCATGGGCGATTTTCCTTGGTGGAATTGCACAGTTGATCGCATGCTTTGGAGATGCAAAACATAATAATACGTTCGGATCCACTGCATTTGGGGCATTCGGTTTATTTTGGCTTGGAGTCGGGACATCCTGGTTAATTTCATTCGGTGTGTTTGGAGAAGCAGCGGCAGCGGCAGTTGATCCACACCAACTGGGGATTGCGTATATCGGTTATCTGATTTTCAGTATTTTCATGACCGTTGGCGCCATGGAAACACATAAGGTCTTATTCATTATTTTTGTACTGATTGATTTCTTATTTATCGGACTTTCCCTGTCTACACTTGGGATCGCACCTGAAGCCATGCATAAATTAGCGGCCATTTCCGAGTTGTTCATTGCATTATTCAGCTTCTACGGCTCTGCGGCAAGTGTGTTGAACACCCACTTTGGGAGAGAAACACTTCCTGTAGGAAAGCCATTCGGGATATTTAAGTAAGTGAAAAAAGAGACAGATGACAGGCTCATCTATCTCTTTTTTTTCATTATTTTTTCAATACGGGAATCAAGATGTCGAACTAAAACACACCCATACAGGCGGTCACTTCATCTGGCTAACCCTCTCTCAAAAGCAGCTAAATGATTCTGTGAAGCATCTCTCAATTGTGTAAAAACAAATCTTACATCTTGGGGAAGATTGTAAGTCAGAAATTTATTATACATAGCAATATTATCAATTTCGCCCTGAACTCCTGCTGCGTATGCACTCTTAATCGAATCCGGAGTTGAGGTATAGGCTTGAGAATTATCTTCAGGCAATGGCACACCATAGCGCTGGAAAAGGGTTTGCAAAGCTGTAATATGTCGCAGCTCGGCTTCTTTTATTCTTAAGAAAGTTCGAACATTACCGTAATTCTGTATGATTCGATCGTATCTAGCCTGAGCCAGGTATTCATCTTGAATGGCATAAACGAGCATTTGAGGGACAGTGAGTGAAGTTGCCTCAAGTGCTCCTTTTGCGCCGTAATCCATTTGCCTCTCCTGTCTCCAGCTCCCTTGGTTCTTGATAAAGAAATACAAAAACCAAACGGCATGATTTTGTTCATCTGCAGCAGCACGACGGAATGATTCCTTTATATAGGAATCTTGGGCTCCATCAGCAATCTCTATATAGAAATCAACCGTTTCTTGCTCGTCTTTTATGGCGAATTCAAGACCTCTTTTGTATGAATCAGGACAACCTTCTTGCAATTGAGGAGTGGGCGGGACTCCTGTTATATTCGTATAGATATCACTGAAAGCTTTGAAATGGCGCATTTCATCTTTTCGAATTTCTCGAATGCGATTTTTCTCTTCTTCGGTTGGGGCCAATTTGGCAAGTTTTTTATAACAAGCGATCGCACTATATTCTCCGTTAATTGCCTTTTGTATATCTTTTATAAGTGATTGATCCTCCTGAACCCGCGAGTAACCATCTAAATGAAAAGGTTTGAATTGACGATAAAACTGATAAGGATTCATATAGAAAGACACCTCTCCTTTCTGTCTGTCATTAAGTATCTTATGACTTCCGCCTAAATCGGGTGTCTGGAGATTTTCACTTTATCTCTTCTTATGTACTACTTCATACGCATCCAAAAGATCCTTCACCAAAATATTATTGATCCTCATTCCCTCCGTCTCACAATCTATTAATTCAACATTATTCAGATTACAACTTTTAAACGGACTCCCTTTAAGATCACAACGCTCAAATCTTACAGGCTCTTCCTCATCTTCAAGAGTCGTGTCATGAACATAAACGCCACCGAAAGTCACATGGGCGAATTCACTATGTGAAAGATTCAAATCAGCAATCAGGGATTTTTTGAAATTAATATTTTGAAAGCGGGATTCACTTAGATTGCAATTGCTAAATTGAGCTCCCATTAGGTTACTGTTACTAAATGTGGTATGCCCCCCGGCGATCCCATAAAAATCCGTCTCCGTCATGTCGCTTTGTTCCACTTGCAGCCCAGAAAGGTCAACTTGTCTCAAGGTATCACCTTGAATGAGAATCCCCCTCGTCTCAACCTCTTCTGTAGCATCCAGTTGTACCCTTTTTTCATAGCAGAATTCATCTTCTGATTCAAAGATTTTCGTGTACCCCATCTTCTCGTAAAAGGCATGATTATTCAGCTGCCGACTGGATGTCTCAAGTTCCCACGATTTCACCAGTGGAAACTCCTTTTCTATTAATCTTATGGCAGATGAACCAATTCCTTTTCCCTGGTAATCCGGATCAACAAAGATACGGTCGACTCTTCCATGGCGCTTTCCCCCTAACGTGACAATCACACCTCCAACAAGCTCTTCTTGATAAAGGATTTTGAAATAATTCAATTCATTTATCATATATTTCCCCATCTCGATGGAGTCGTAGCCTGGTGGCTGGATATTGTAATCGACGACATTCTCTGCATATGGAAGCCATTTTTCTTTTTCTGCATCAAATACTTTTCTTTTTATATCTGTAAGGATTTCTGCATCTTGTATTCTTGCTTTTTCTATAGTGATTGTACTCATTTTAGCTCTCCTCTTAATCTCTTATTAATTGATCATTAAACAACAGATCTGCTTTGAAATGATATTCAATATTTACTATGTATCAAATAATGGATTGAAATCTCATTTCTTCTCTTCGGTTTTCAATATATGGGAAATTATAACTTAAATTAGTGTTTTTTGTAAAAAAAGTCTCTTATTAGACATTCATCTCCATTGTCTATATAGTTACATTAACTGCACTTTTTTCATTGCTTACATAGTTCATAGAATTCTAGTTTAGAGGAGGAGGAAAGATTCGTGTCTAATGAGTATAATTTAGCGTCATCAGAATACCATTCATTAATAGCCACCTCTAAAAAGTTGTTCCATAGCATAAGCAAACATTTAAATGTTCAAACGGCTTATGTAACAAGACGAGGCGATGATGCCATGACTGTTTTAAGTTCTTATAACGAAAAAGAAGAGATCATTCCAGAGGGTTACTCTGTTAAATATGGAGATACATATTGTAGGTTGATTATAATGAATGAAAACAATGAGATGCATAAGTTAAACCTTGCAGAAGATGCCATCACCAAAGAGTTGGAAGTTACTTCTCAATTAGGGGTAAAAGGCTTTCTCGGGGTTACACTAAGAGATTTACAAGGGGATGTATTCGGAACATTATGTGTCATGGATAAAGAAGAGAAGAATTTCTGTCAGTCGGATATTGAATACCTTCAATCCATGGCAGATATTCTGTCTTATATCGTGGATTTGGATCAAACCAAATTTAATATGAATTACTTGAGTGTTCCGATTATCCCGATTACAGAAGGAATAGCCTGTCTTAGTATTCAAGGAGTCATCGATGAAATACGTGCAGAAAAAATAATTAACAAAGTTCTTGAATATGGGTCCAGTCATGATACGGTGTACTTTATTATCGACTTCTCCGGTCTGCTAATTTTAGATGGAGTATTTCCAACGGTATTTATTAACTTAGTAAAATCACTCAAGATAATGGGCATTGAATCCATTCTCACAGGAATCACACCTGATCTTGCGATTCACGAAAAGGAGAGCGGACAATTATCTCAACTACCTATTGTCAAGGTACGCAATTTAGAATCTGCGTTGAAGTATATTGGCTTTCATTTAACCGAAACGCCTACTCAATGATTTGAAAGTGGATAGTCGCAAACGCTCTTTACTACAATCCCAATAAAAGAAGATGAAGAGGCTGGGACAAAAGTGTTTTAGTTTAAGTAAAACCCGAACAAATCTGCTTTCTAGTAAACAGATTTGTTCGGGTTTATTATTTTTTTCGGGACATTTGATTTTAGCTATTTCCAGCGGTTGATTGGAGTGCAAGACGAAGACTCCTGCGGGAAAAGTAGCTTATGTGAGACCCCGCAGGCTTGCCGAGGAGGCTCACGAGCTACCCGCGGAAAGCGTAGTCTTGCACGGAAATCATTAGCGGTATTAAGAACCTACACCTCTACTGTTCGTCTTTATATCGTGGCATTATAGTTTTGTCCCAGCCTCTTCATTTTTTCATTTTTGACAACATTCTTTTTTAGCATTTTCATCTTTTACTTCAACCAACTTCACTTTGCAGCATTCCTTCTGTTCTTTCTGACCAATCAAACTCTTTAACCATTTCATTTTTTTCACCTCCTTATATAAAGTAAAATAAGAATCCCGATATAGTAGACATGGTGAGGACAGAGCCAATAAAAGCTACCACAAGCTTCTTCTTAAAGATGCTATGGAGTAAAGTCACTTCCGGAAGGCTTGCTCCTGCTGATGCAATCATTAGAGCCATTACTGGTCCCAGTGCCATACCTTTAGCAATAAGAATTTGAGAGATCGGGATCATTGTAGATAGTCGGATGTATAAAGGAATCCCGATAATCGCAGCTATCGGCACCAGCCACCAATTCTCGCCTCCTAAATAGGTTGTAATCCATTCTGTTGGAACAGAACCATGAATAACCGAACCAATCCCTGCCCCGATAATAAGAAATGGATAGACATTTTTCATAAGTGTAAGTGTTTCTCTGATCGCTTTCTTAATGTCGATACCATTCTCAGGGGCTGAGAAATTTTCTACCATGACATTTTTCAGTTGTCTTTCAAATCCAAATGCACTCAACGCAAATCCGATGATAATAGAAAAAGAAGTGGTTAAAATCGTATATGCAATTGCTACTTTCCATCCCAGTAAGTAGGTCATCAAGGACAAAATCGTTAAATCCAGTACAGGAGAGGCAAAAAGGAAAATCATCACAATGGGAAAGCGGACTTTGTTTCGCAATAGATTTACGACTATAGGGATGGTTGAACAGGAGCAAAATGGTGTGACGAACGCAAAACCAACAGCAATCAGAGCACTCAACAGAGGATGGCTTCTATCCATCAGCTCCTCCATCCTTTTATAGGGTATGAGTCCTTGCAGTAAATGAATAACAAAGGAAATTCCGACAAACAGCACAGTTAGTTCAAGAGCAATACTGATGAAATCTTTCAATATAGTCATTTTGACTACCTCCATTTTGTTGAATCAATTTTTTTTGATTAATTATCGAAAATTATATATATCAATTTTTTTTGATTAATAAATCGATTTAAAACAATCTCTTTCTCAAAACATCCGCCTTAGCTTACATCAACTTTTTTTGATTAATAAATCATAAAGAGATTGAGCACCTTATTCCTTCCTAAACAAGCAGCAAAGTTGTTCTGATAACAAGTGATTCAATTCAGAGTGATTTAATGTATAGTAACTCCACGTGCCACGTGTTTCTTTCAAGATCAACTCAGCGTCCATTAAAATTTTCAGATGGTAGGAAAGTTTAGATTGGGGTAAGTCTAATTTATCCGATAAGTCACATACGCACACTTCTCCCATTTCAGTAATTTGATGCAGGATAAATAACCTTTTTTGATCTGCAAGTGCCTTGAATTTTTTTTCGTATTTACTGAAGGTTGAATCCAGTGATATATCTTTTAATGGAATTTGTTTATTCATGCTATTTGCTCCTCTTAAATCAAGTTTATTTGATATATCCTTAATATATGCAGGATCTTCCAATAAGTCAACTAATAATTCGAAAATATTTGATTTATAATAAAAAATATGAAAGCCATCTATTCATGCTGATTAGACGACTTTCTTACGGGGTTACATTATTCGCAGCTTTTTATATTTCCTCTTCCCTACCTGCACAATCAGTCCATCTTCAATCTTTACTTCTAATTGTATATCCAGAACCTTTTCTGAATTGATTCTGATTCCTCCATTTTGAATCATCCGCCGCGCTTCACTCTTTGATCCTTGCATATTCAGCTCAACAAGTAAGTTGATAATGGGCACTCTACTTTCACCTGTCCACTGTATCTCTGGAATGTCATCAGGCAGGGCGCCTTTTTGGAATACTTCCTTGAAATTGTTCTCGGCTTGCCCGGCTGCTTCTTTTCCGTGGTACATAGACACGATGGTTTTACCTAAACGTATTTTGGCATCTCTGGGGTGGAGTGTCCCTTCGATTAATTCCTTCTCTATTTTCGATTTCTCATCTAAAGATATGTCCGTTATCAGGTTGAAGTATTTTATGATTAATTCATCCGGAATCGACATCGTCTTCCCAAACATTTGGTTAGGATCTTCATCAATTCCAATGTAATTATGTTTTGATTTTGACATTTTTTCTACGCCGTCAAGACCTTCAAGTAAAGGAAGTAATATGACAACTTGTTTTTCCTGGTTATAATGCTCTTGAAGATGGCGCCCCATCAACACATTAAACTGCTGATCCGTCCCGCCAAGTTCCACATCACTTTCTAATGCGACGGAATCGTATCCTTGCATTAACGGGTAGAAAAACTCATGAAGCGAAACTGGCTTCCCTGTTGACAACCGATTCGAAAAATCGTTTCTTTCAATTAATCGAGCAACCGTTATCTTTGAGGACAAATGAATCACATCTTCAAGATTCAACGATGACAGCCATTTTGAATTGTAATGAAGCTCCACCTTCTCTTTGTCCAAGACTTTCCCAAATTGCTCAAAGTATGTTTGGGCATTTCTCTTCACCTCTTCATCAGTCAGCTGCTTCCTTGCAACAGACTTGCCAGTTGGATCACCGATTTTACCGGTGAAATCCCCGATAATGAGCTGTATGATATGACCGTTTTCTTGGAACTGCCTTAATTTGTTCAGAACAACCGTATGACCCAGGTGAACATCGGGAGCCGTTGGGTCTAGACCCAGCTTGATTTTCAATGGCACTCCAGTTGCAATTGACTTGACGAGTTTGTTTCTTAATTCTATTTCTGGAATGATTTCATGCACTCCATTTTTGTATACGGCTAACTGCCTTTCTACTTCTGCCTGTTGTTCTTGTGAAAGTGATTCCCACTTGTGTTGCATGATCATTCCTCCTTGATTAATATGTTTCATTCAAATATTTGTCAGGTTGATGGGGTTCTCTGAAATTATTTTAATTTCGCTGATAAAATGAAAATTTCGCTGATATATTTGATTGCCAATTACGAATTTGTGATTTCGCCGTTATCCACTCTCCTCAACTAAAAATCACACCAAAAAACCACGCCCCTAAAAAAGGGACGTGGTTAACGCGGTACCACCCTCATTGAAGATTTCTCTTCCACTTCATACGGATAACGGACCGGCCGTTCTCTGCTACTAATGGTTCACAGAGAATGTTTAAGGAGGTAATTCGCGCTTACCTTTGTACTGATTCCCACCAGCCATCAGCTCTCTTCACCAGGGAGATAAGTCACTACTCATTCCTATCATGACATCTAAGATTATGAATTTTCATTTATTTTACATAAGTATGCCATAAAATACAATAATAATTTTTTATCCCTTCACAATCCCCATTACAAACCCGTCGTAACCTTTAGACCCAACGGTTTGAACAACCGTTGAATCAATGCGGGGCTCTTTAGACAACATATCAACAAAATAGCGCACACCCTGAACGCTTTCATCTCCGCTATTATTATCGATTACTTTTCCCCCGCGTACCACATTATCTGTAATGATGACAGCTCCAGGTTGCGAAAGCTCGAGTGCCCATTTTAAATAATTTGCATTGTTTTGTTTGTCTGCATCGATGAAAATAAAGTCAAATTCACCCTCAATAGTCGGCAACGTATCCAAGGCAGCACCTACCTTAATTTCCACCTTTCGATCCATTCCAGCGTTTTGAATGTTTTTTGCGGCGACTTTTGCATGTTTTTCACTATATTCCAAGGTTACAAGATGACCGTCCTCGGGCAGGGCACGTGCAAGCCAGATTGTACTATAGCCTCCAAGTGTCCCGATTTCCAATATGCGTTTCGCTCCTTTAAGCTGTGCAAGCAAAGAAAGAAACTTCCCTTGATTCGGAGATACATCGATTGCAGGCAGTTCTGCTTCACTATTTGCCTTCAATACAGAATCCATAAGTGGATCAGATACTTGAAGTTCACTCATAAAATATTGATCTACTTCTGTCCATGTTTTTGTTGATGTCATCACCATCACTCCTTAGTATGTAACTTTCATAAATAATAGTAGCATAATTTACCATATAAAAAATTATTTAACGTAACTTTTTATCTCTCAAAACAAAATCCACCTTAATGATATCAACCTATTCGGGCATAATAACCAATAAAATCTGTCTTGGAGGGTTCATTCTTGCATACCAATGAACAGGCATTATCCATTTTTGCACTTGGCGGGATCAATGAAATAGGAAAAAATATGTATGTCATTCAACATCATGATGATATTATCATCATTGATTGTGGAGGTAAGTTTCCTGATGAAAGTCTTTTGGGGATCGACTTAATCATTCCTGATGTTACTTATCTTGAAAAAAACAAAGATAAAATACGGGGGTTAATTGTCACTCATGCCCACGAGGATCACGTAGGTGGCATTCCTTATCTTCTAAAAAAAATAAACATACCCATTTATGCTACACATTTCATCCTGGGACTGATCGAACTAAAATTAGAAGAGCACAGGCTTATAGGAGAGACAAAACTTGTAACCATCGACTCAAATTCCAACCTGAATTTCGGAACGATCGATGTTTCGTTCTTCAAGGTCAGTCACAGCATTCCGGATTGTTTAGGTATCGTATTTCATACGCCGGAAGGAAATGTTGTACATACCGGAGACTTTAAATTCGACTTAACCCCTGCCAATCATCAATACTCGGACATTCATAAAATGGCCAGGATCGGCGATGAAGGGGTAATGGTCTTACTTTCTGAAAGCACGAATGCGGAGCGGAGCGGCTTGACCCCTTCTGAACAAATGGTGGGGAATCATATGGATGAAGCGTTCTTGAAAGCCACTGGAAAGATCTTTGTCTCAACCTTTGCTTCCAATGTCAACCGGGTCCAACAGGTAGTCGATGCTTCCATCAAGACAAACAGGAGGCTGGCTTTATTAGGAAGGACCATGATCAATGTCGTTTCAGTCGCCATGGAACGGGGATATTTAACGGTACCTGACGGGATGCTGATTGATGCCCGTGAAATTGATGCATTACCTCCCGAAAAGGTAGCGATTTTATGTACGGGAAGTCAAGGGGAACCTATGGCTGCACTAGCTCGCCTATCTACTGGAAGATTCAGGGACGTATACGTTTATCCAGGTGATACGGTCATTCTGGCTGCTTCACCAATACCAGGAAACGAAAAGAACGTATCACGTATTCTGGATCATTTATTTCAACTGGGTGCCCACGTGATTTACGGAAGTGGAAGTACAACAGGCATGCATGTGTCAGGACACGGGTACCAAGAAGACTTAAAACTCATGCTAACATTAATGAAGCCGACTTACTTTATTCCTATACATGGTGAATACAGAATGCTTCATCATCACCGAATCCTGGCTGAATCGGTAGGAGTGGAAGCAGGAAATACTTTTATTATAAAAAACGGTGAAGTCGTTGACATTGAGAATTCCGTTGCCCGTCAAACGCGTGCCATTCCTGCAGGAGACACCTTTGTAGATGGCTTGAGCGTCGGAGATATTGGATCAATTGTTTTACGGGATCGAAAACAACTTTCTGAAGATGGAATGCTTATCATTGTCATCACCCTCAGTAAGTCGGATCATTCAATTATTTCTGGACCTGATACCATTTCACGGGGATTCGTTTTTGTACGAAACTCAGAAGACCTATTAAAGGACGTAAACCATCTCGTAAAAAAAGTCGTAAATGAATTGTCTGCAGAAAATATTCGGGATTGGAAAGAAATGAAACAGGCGATCAAAAAAGACGTAGGTCAATACCTATTCAAGCATTTGAAGAGGAAACCAATGATTTTGCCGATCATTATTGAAGTGTAGTTGGAAATGTCGGGTGCTTATGCGCCTGGCATTTTTTATTAATAAAAGCACCCAACCAAAAGTCAGGTGCTTTCCAATCCATTATTTCTCTACCTTATTTCCTTCATAAATATTCACATCTAAAGGAGCGGCTAAATACTCAGGCGCACTTCCAACAAATGAAGAAAAATGCTCACTCGCATTGTGATTCTCAACGGAAGCAGCATCCCTCCACACCTCTACCATTGTATAGACACTTTCTCTTTCAATATCTTTCATTAAGTCATATGAAATGTTTCCCTCTTCTGCTCTGGATGCTGCCACAAGTGGGCGAATCCCTTCTAAAAATGCTTGTTCTTTGGTTGGATTAATATGAAATTCTGCATGTATAATAATCAAGTTATTTCTCCTCTATTTCTCATTTTATTTCCATTCTGTGATGGACTCTACAGGCAGGCGAACAGATTTGTAGCCTGCATCAGTCCCTTTGCCGATTGAAATCAGCATGACTGGATAGTAACGGTCTTTGTCCATACCGTATGCTTCAGCAATTTGATCCTTTTCATATCCACCAATCGGATTTGTATCAAATCCGTGAGCACGTGCAGCAAGCATGAGCTGCATGGATACTAAGCCTGCATCGATGAGGTTCATTTCCCTGAACTGTTCAGTTGTCATCATTTGTAGTAATCCTTTAATAGATGGTAGCTGTCTGTCTCTTACTTCTGCAGGCATATACCCTTCTTCTACTGCTTGATTGTAAATCTCATCCGCATAGTCAAGGCTGTTCATATCTACAAATACCGCAATCACTGCAGAAGAAGTTTTGACTTGCGTCTGATTGAATTTCGCAAGAGGGGCAAGTTTTTCTTTCCCTTCTGGACTATCGATGACAACAAAACGCCATGGCTGTAAGTTTACAGATGATGGTGCAAGAGTGGCTTCGGTTAGAATCTCTCTCATTTCTTCTTTACTGATTTTCACAGACGGGTCATAGTTACGGATGGAACGACGGCCTGTGATGATTTCGTTGAAGTCATTGATTTTTGTTTGATTCATGGTGCATTCTCCTTTATGGGTAAAATCTAGTATTCAATCTCCTGAACATTATCCTGGATACGATTTAGCATGTCCGATAAAACCGAACGTTCTTCTTTTGTAAAGCTTTTAAAGACTTTTGAGATAAAGATCTCTTTCTCTTCACGATAAGCCTCTATTTTTTTACGGCCTTCTTCTGTCAACCGAACAAATGTAAACCTGTTATCATCAGGATTTTTACGGCGGGAGACCATCCCTTTTCCTTCAAGCTGCTTTAAGTGTCTCGTCACGGCTGCACTATCAATATTCACTTCTCTTTGTAGAGCCGTTTGACTAATCTCTTCCACTTCAAACAACTTGTGCAAAAGATCCAAACGAGACTGACTGATTCCGGTACAGCGCTCAAACTTAGGACTCATTTGCTTATATATATCATTTAGTTGAACGATTATCTTCTCTTCTTCACGACACGAGATGGACAAAGCATCCTCCTCCTTCATTTTAATTGAGGGGTCAATCGTTGACCTGTCAATTAATATAATACATATGGTTTTATAAGTCAAACATATAGATCTTGGGAGAAAACCCTAATGATTTTGAAGGAAACCTTCTTACAAATGTGGAAAGTCTGAAATAAGTAAAAACATTAGATTTATTATGAATTAAAAATGAAAAAGGCAAGATAATGAGGGAATGTCCTCTCTTACCTTGCCGTCTATATGCACTATAAAAACACTAATTATGTCATTTGTATGAATGTACTATACGGAATTTCACAGAAAAAAGATTTACTCCTTTGGTTGGTCTAACGCTTGATAGGCAGCCTGATATTTTCCGCCTTCTGCTACCTCTGAATGATACAGTGCTTTAAGAGCAAACGTACGCTCTAAATTCATCTCATCCATCAATACTTTCAGGCGGGCTTGCAATTCTTTATTATCTTTGATTAACAGTTTCATTTGTGATTTCATATATTTCATAAGGCTTTAACTCCCCTTTTCTAGTTGAACAATTCATCAAGTATAACATTGCTTGTCACAGTACTAAAGGGATATCTTAAGGAAGACCCTGTTCACATCCTTCACTTCACACCCATTGGCAAGAAATGTTCAAATCATCGGAGCGTTATTTTTACTCGTTCCCCCAATATATTTTTTTGCATGAAACACACTAGCTAACAGACTAAGTGCCAGTTTATGTAGATTCTTGCTCTTTCCCTTGCTTCTTTCATCAGGAATCAATCCGAAATAAAACAACCTTCCTTCATCTATCGTGCCCGGTTCTATATGTGGCATTATGACGCCAATTGCCTGATCTCCTTCATAAATCGCAATACAGGAATCCTTATAGCTGTCACCCAGTTCGACCGTGACACTTTTCATATGTTCTTCCATGGTTAAGGAAGATGGGACATTAAGGGAGGCCTCCATCGATTGCATCCAGATATGAGCAAACTCATTTTCTGAAATCTTATGTAAATTCTTCAAAGTATAAGAGTGTACCATTTCCGACTTCTCAAGCTTTTTATACACAGTAACAAATTCATCAACCATTTCATATCCTTTTTCCACTAAATATTCATCTACTTCCCGGGAGAATATTTGATTCACAAGAATTTTTAAGGTAGACAAGGAATGATAGGCTGGATTCTGTTCCAGAAATCTGACGAGCTCTTTCATTTCTTCTGTCGATAATTCCTTCGTATCCTCAATGGTTGCATAATTGTCACCATGAATGATTTTCACTTTTTCGATCAGTGAATTCCGTTGATTTACCACTGTATATCCTCCTCTTTTCTATATGTAAATTCTTTGGAAAGCAAGTTTAATTCTATTTTTCAGCAGTGATTGCTACAGCAATACTTACAGATAATACTGTGAAAATAGCAACCCATGACCAAAAACTCATAAGCCAACCTCTCCCACGGAATCACTTATTCATCTAAAAATCAAATCACTCGACACCGGTTTCTTACCTATCTCCCTTGCCCACACGGATAATTGACCAATATGATGGATCTCATGGGTCACTACATGCTGCATAACTTTTTGGTATGTAAAAAGGTATGTTTTACCTGAGCTTGTTGTCATATTGAGTTCTTTCTTTCCAAAGGCAGGAGTCCATAATGACAGAAAGTTTTCCGTTTGCTGCCTGGTCATTCCTGAAAACTCAATGACTTCGTCAAGTGTCGAAATAGTATGTAAATCCTTTTTTATCACGGGTTTCCCTTGTAATTGATTCATCCAAATTTGCTCACAGTCCGCTACATGAAAGAGATTCTTCAAAATGCTCCCCATCCCGCCTGTACGCACTTTCGTCAGTTCATCCGGATCAATTTCCCTGCACCAATTAAACCATTCTTCCCGTATTTCCCAATTATAAGAAAAAAGTTCTAACATGCTCTCAATCTCTCCTTTGTATTGTAAGAATTCTTAAAGCCCCACTTCCTTATTCTGTGAACAATCCAACCCCGATGATTCCTATGGCATTCAATGCGAAAAAAGTTCCATATATCATCATGACCATGCCTGTTCCAAAACCTGAAGGATCAAATGGACTTACGGATAAACCAGTCAAGATAAAAACCACAGGTGTAAGGAGTAAACATATGACTCCCGCCCAAATTCTCTTCTTCTTATCCTGTCCGGTAACTTTCATAATCGTATAATCAGTTAAAGCCAGTACTGTCATAATGATCATGAATAATAGAATCAAGACACCCCAATCAGACAAAAAACATTCCTCCTCATTCAATTAACTGTAAGCCATCCAAAATGATACTCCCCAACTCATAACGAGAAAAAGGAGACTCGCAATAAAATATGGACTCTTATTAGAAGAACTCGCTGATTCATATTCATATTTAAATTGATTATTTGTGATGAACTTAGCGGCCGTTGATGCCTGATTAATTCCAGCTCGTTTTGAAATATTGGTGAGCCATCCCAGTGCAAAAAAGCAAAGGCTGGAAATGAAAGCCGTATCCATTATGCTCCACCCTCCTAATGAGCTGGTCATTACCGTAGCGCCAGTCATTAGGGTGAAGAGGATCACGATGATCGTAAAGGATAAGTACCTTGAAGAAATGAATTTTTCTAATTGTTTGCTGAATTGGTCAATGAAGAATGCCATACCGGTTCCAATAATTAGGATGATTATCGTTATTAATAGGTTGACATAGTAATTCAATTTGAGCTGCCCCCGTTCATTAGAAAATGATTATATTTATGAATAAAAAATTTATAATGAAAGGAAAAAAAAGAGACCATCGATTACTCCTAGACATAACAGAGAGATCAATAAAAAAGTTTTTCCCCACATTTTTTTAAAATATAAATATAGCAACCCAAAATATATAAATCCAACAGTGATCAGACATAGAAAGAATTCTATCGTTTTTTGCCTATCTGCATGAATGCCCTTCACTTGAACCCATTCGAAGTTATGGTTCAGATCCAGGGGGACTGTGAAGAATATGGCTCCCCACCCAGCGAAAATAAAAATACCCAATAAACGTAGGAGCGAGTACATACTCATCTCCTTTTTTGGATGATTATCTATATTCGTTTCATATTCCAAAACGTTTTTTTCTACTCGTAACCCCATAAAAAAATCCTTTCTGCCTGTTCTTTTCTACTAATACGAAAAAACAAACAGAAAGGTTTCAAATTATTCCAAATTTATTATTAACTGGTAAAAATCCTATATCCCCAGATGTTTCCCCAAATAAATACCACTTGCAGATGCCTGCGATAAGGAATGGGTTTCCCCCGAGCAGTCACCAATGAGATACAGATTTGACACATCTGTTTCAAAGTTCTTATCCGTGGGTAATTTCGGTTCATAATACTTCGCATCCAACCCGTAAAGAAGCGTATCATGGTGTATCGGTTCCCCAATAAGGCTTTCCAAAGAAGCAAAAAATTCCTTAAGCGCAATACTATATAATTCCGGAACCTCTTCCCGAAGATTCCCACATTCCGCTTTGAGGGACGGACCTATCAGATTCCCCTTTAGCGATTCTGTATTCCTATGTAATTTGAAATCTTCCAATCTCTGAACGACAATCCGCTCTCTTCCTTGATTAATCCCTCCTATAGTGCTCACTGCATAATCCATTGCCTCACCATGGGAATGAAAATAACGTGGAACGAACAAACTGAAGTTCAAATTTGCACTCGGTATATCTTCTTCACGGGCATTTTGTCCGTCTGGCATCACGAGTCCATGTTGGTGTTTCCGTATGATCCTCCCTCGCGGATTCATACAATAGGTCGTCGCGCTGAATGAATCCCTTTCGATTTTCAGCTTCGTTTCAAACGTATCCTCTAATATCGATTGAAACTGATCCCCTTTCATTTCCACCCGAACCCCCATATCCAGACGTGTCTTTCCTGGAAAAAGTCCAAGTGATGCTGCTTGTTTTTTCAGCCACGTGCTGCCGCTCATTCCTGTACCGATCACTAATTTCTCCGTCGTAAAGTCACCGCTATTAGATTTCAAGTGAAAGTCCGCATCATGTTTTGAAATTGTATCAACATGAGTTTCGAAACTAAACGTAATGCGATTTTTGAGCACTTCATACATTCTTTGAAAAATATCACTCGCTAAACGTGTTCCTAAATGACGGACCTCAGTTGAAAGAACCTTCACATCCACCATTCTGGCTCGCTTTGATAGTGTATCATTTTTTGTGCTATAGGACGGGACGATGTCACCGCCAAACTCGCAGAGGATATCGTCTACTTCCTTCATCAAATCAAGTGTCGTTTGTTCTCCAACCTTCCTACCAAGCTCTCCTCCGAAATCATTCGTATAATTAAATTTCCCTTCTGATTTCCCAAGACCTGCAAACCCAATGTATTTACTGCACATTCCTTCACAAGTACATACTCCTCCCTCATCTAACCCACATGTACGTTCACTCAGTTTTTTGCCGAGATCAATCATGTGGATGGAAACATGTTCATTGTGCTTCATCAAGGTGTAAGCGAGAAACACACTGCTCACACCTGCTCCGATGATGGTGATGTCGTGATGATTCGATTGCATCCTCTGCTCCCCTTTCTTAGTTGTAGACGTTCTTGTGCCACTTTATATCAGGACGATTAAAATCGATCTTTCTTAATCTCCCTTTCTATTGACTTGCAGTAATCATATCTGAATTCTCCTCACCAAAATGGCTTCCATTTCCATCCTACCATAAAACAGAAATGAGGAAGGTCCGTCCCTCTATTTATCTTTCAAACTGTGATGAAGATAGGGAAAGGAAGCGAGTGTTGAGATGGCTCCAGCAAGCATGATGGTCTGGTCTGTACCTATTGCTTCAGCCAGTATTCCTGCAAGAAATGCGGCCAGGGGCATGAATACCCAAGTCATGAGGCGGCTTGTGGCCTGCACCCTTCCCAATAAGTGATCAGGTGTCAGCGTTTGCCGGATTGTAATGATGCATGGACTCATCATCGAAGCACAAAAGGTCCCAGCTGCATTCATGATCACAAGCCAATAATAGGTTTCTATAAAGCCGAAACACAGGATCGAAAGCCCTCCAATGACAGAGGCCGTAAATAAAATGCTCCGATAAGAAAACCGCTTCCGAAAAAGGTTTGACGTAACCGCGCCAAGAATGGCACCTACTCCACCCATTGATAATAACCAACCAATCATGACCGTATTTAGACTGATGGAATCTTTTAGGTGAAATACCAACAATGTGATAAACAATGTAGTACCGAACACAGAAGATACCATGGCTAGATTGGTGTACAAGATCGGCTTGGTCTTTACAACGAATTGAAATCCCTCCCTGATCTCTCCCCATATGGAATGCATTGATGAATCTCTCTCATTTATCTTCATCCGGAGACTCGCAATGGCAAGAAAAGATACCAGGAAGCTGATGCTGTTCACCAACAGGGCATATCCTGGATTCAAAAAGGAAATGATCAGCCCTCCCAAACCTGGTGCCAGAAAAACCGCCAAATTAAATATCCCGGAATTCGGAATTTAGTGAATTCACAGCTTGAAGGTCTTCTCTTCTCACCAGGCTTGGTACTGAAGCAAATTGAGATGTATTGTATATTTGGCTTAAACATCCGATACCGAACACAACGGGATATACCATCCACATCTCCAGTACCTCCATGATAAATAGAACCCCAATCATCCCAACAAGTAAACATCGCCCTGAATCACATAAAAGGAGCAGGTGCTTCCGGTTGAATTTATCGGACATGATACCTGCGAAGGGCTGCAATAGAATCGGCAGTCGTTCAAGCGCCGCCACAATCCCCATACTCACAGGTGATCCAGTGAGGGCTAATACCATTAGAGGAATTGCGATTAAATAGATTTGATCACCGAAAAATGAAATCAGATTTCCACCCATGAATCGGAAAACAGAATAGTTTTTCTTTAAGGGCGGGAAATCTTCCACTTGATTTATCCTGACCGCACGCTCCCCCATATCATTTCCCCCTTTTAATCCTCAGCTAAATACTGCATTAATTCATTCGATAAAGATTGAACCGCATTCTCTCTCAGGCGATACTTCCCATCCTGCGTTTCTACGAGCCTTGCGGATCTGAGTATTTTCAAATGATGATGGACCGTCGATTTCCCCATGTTCAGCTCATTCGTGATTTCCTGAAGTGTACGATCTGACCCCTTCAGCAATTTCACCATTCGGAGGCGCGCTTCATCCCCAAGGGCTTTATGCTTCTGGACCAGAAAATAGCTTGGTATATCCTTATCATCCGGATAAATGCTTTCATTGGCTACGGGGTAATAAAACACCTTGACTCCTTCAACATCCCCTTCTACGTTCCAAGGGCGGTAAATCGACTGAGGGATCAGCAGGACGGTATGTACACTGGGCTCGGGCAGATAAGTAATTCCTCCCGTTGCCCATTCAACCATGGCCTCGGGCTTCAATTTTTCATTCATCTTCTCCTTGGACTCTTTATCCCTTGTCAATATCTGAAATAGCGCCTCTTGTTGAGGAATGATCACTTCTTGATACCACCGGGTCATGACGCTCTTCAAGTGATCCCTTAAGTTCTGGATATTTGTGGTGCAGATAAACTCAATATATCCTGGAAAATATGGATTATCCTTGTTCTGCTTTTTCAATGTGTTTCGTGATGACTCATCACCTTTTGAAGCATGCGTTCGAAGTTCTTGAAATTTCATCCCTATGTATGGAATGCAGACAAATCTGAGTTTTTGATCGTCCACCCCATCCAAAAACGTGATGAAGTCAGAGAAATCCCGGAAATCTTTTTGATGCAACAAGAGCAGTAGGGATTTCCAGGTATTATGCTTTTCAACGTATTTCAAATCCTCTATCAGCGGCTCAGATAAAGATTTCTTTAACTTGTCCCATGACTCTTTCGGTTTTTCTAACGTATCAATAAGCCTTGTATTTGTGATGGCAGCAATCCCCAAAGCGCATTCCCAAAGCAGAGAAGCCTCGATTCTTACTTCATATGACTCTCTTTTTCGGCTTGTCGTATGGAGTACATCCATATTGGAACACCTCATTCCCAAAAATTTCTTCCTTACACACATTCTATATTTATAGAACGATAAATTCAACAAATATTGAATTCATTCCAGGAAAAATAGCATACTTTTAATAAAATATTGTTTCTTCGCTCCTTATTGGATAAAACGACTCAAATCTTATGTGATCATGAGATGTTGTTACCAAATACGGCTTTTCGTAATGGCCTTCATAAATATTAAAGTCGTTCGATTGGAGAATTGCGTCGTTTTCTTTCTTAATTGCGTCAAAATTCATTTTATTGCGTCTGTAAAATTGGAATTGCGTCATGATCCAGTAGAATTGCGCCAAAATAATGGTTAATTGCGTATTTTAACAAAATATGGAATCCAATCTCATATTCAGTCTCAACAATCACAAAAAAAACACACAAATCCCCTACAGGAATTCATGTGCTAAATATAGTATATTAAGATTTCACTTTATCTTTTTTAATCTGTTTACTTCTCAATTGACCGCAAGCTGCATCAATGTCCGTCCCTTGTTCCACACGGACTCCACAGTTGATTCCATGTTCAAGTAATGTACCGTAGAATTCAACAATCGCTTCTTTCGTACTTCTTTGATATTGATTGTGTTCGTCAACCGGATTATAAGGAATCAAGTTCACATAAGAAAGATGACGCTTGTTCTTTAACAACTTGGCTAGCTGTATAGCCTCTTCTTTATGATCGTTCACATCGCTCAATAAAATATACTCAAAGGTAATTCGTCGATTGGTTTTTTCTAAATAGTAATCAATGGCCGGCATTAACTTCTCTAAAGGATACGCGCGGTTGATCTTCATGATCTTCGTACGCAATTCGTTGTTTGGTGCGTGCAAGGAAACTGCCAGGTTGATTTGAATGTTTTCGTCGGCAAATTTGTAAATCTTATCTGCCAGGCCACTTGTTGATACAGTGATGTGACGAGCACCGATCGAAAGACCTTTTTGGTCATTCACTACTCGGAAAAAGTCCATCATGTTATCGTAGTTATCGAATGGTTCACCAATTCCCATTACGACGATATGACTGACTCGTTCTCCATTTCCTGCTTCATCCAAATGATACTGTACATTCATGATTTGTTCGACAATTTCACCGCTTGATAGGTCCCGGTTTTTCTTGAGTAGTCCACTCGCACAGAATGTACACCCGATGTTGCATCCGACCTGAGTCGTCACACACACACTCAGTCCGTAATTAAAACGCATAAGAACCGTCTCTATCAGGTTACCATCCTCAAGCTTGAACAAGAATTTGATTGTGCCGTCCTTAGATTCCTGTTTAACCTCTTGAGTGAGTGTATGGAGATAGAAGTGATCGTCCAGCAACTGTACACAGTCAGCGTTTAGATTCTTCATATCCGCAAAGTTTGTCACTCTCTTTTTATATAACCAATCCCACACCTGAGCCGCACGGAATTTCTTTTGACCGTGCTCGACCAGCCATGTTGTCAGTTGATCTAATGTTAATCCGTATATGGATTTCTTTTCCATTTAAAACCCTCATTTCAAAACTCTACAATTTTCTACTTATCTATACTACTTAAAGTATGGCAATGTTTCAAGGGATTTATAAGTGTTGAGAAGAATTGGAATTCCGTAATATAGTAAAAACACAATGAAAATACACCGAAACAGAAAATACACCCTACTTAGATTACTCTCTATAAACATAAAAAATATGGTATAATCTTCTAAATATCTTAAAGGAGATGTCCCCCATGTTTTCATTCACAGTAGATCGAGAAATCTCAATCGAGCTATTTCAACAGCACCACAAAGAGGAGTTATACGAACTTATTGATTCAAACCGGGATCATCTTCGCAAGTGGCTTCTATGGGTTGATAAACGCCGGGCTCCTCAGGATTTAGAGCCGATCATCCCCCTTTGGATCCGGAATTACGCGGATAACAACGGATTCGATGCCGGGATACGCTATCAAGGGGAATTAGTCGGTATGATCGGGCTCCATTATATTGATTGGAAAAGCAAGAGCACCAGTATTGGATACCTTCTTTCTGAAGAAGCACAAGGAAAAGGGATCATTACACGTGCCGTTTCCTCTCTATTAAGCTATCTATTTATTGAAATGGACCTTAACAGGGTAGAAATCCAATGTGCCATCAACAATAAGAAAAGCCTCGCCATCCCGGCACGTTTAGGTTTTAAGAAAGAAGGCATCACTCGGGATGGGCAGTGGCTGTATGATCATTATGAGGATCTTGTAACGTATAGTATGTTGAGGAAAGATTGGGTTAAATCTTAAGGAGTTCTTATTACAGAGGCGCTTCTCATTGAGAAACGCCTCCCCTTGATATCCTATTATACCGGGAAATAATTACTCCCTAACCAGGTGCATGGACACAAAAGATCGTCTGCCCTCCTGGCTTATTAAATAAAAATAATTTCTTCCGTCCTCCTGTATTCTCTTGGAGAAAGGCCAACATATTTTTTGAAGGTACCACTAAAATAATTGGGTGTATTGAATCCAAGTTCTTCAGCAATGTACTCAATTGTATGGTTGGTATGACGCAAAAGCCACACGGCACGCTGAAGACGAACAAAGGTGACATATTCAACAAAATTCCGTCCTGTTTCTTGTTTAAAAATCCTGCTGAAATACGGTACACTAAAATTAATCTGTTTGGCTACTTGTTTTATGGAAAGATTATCCGTACAACACTGAGCTATATAGTCCGTACATTTCTGTATCTGCTGGTCCTTTGTAATCTCTTCATAATAACGAAGGGATAATCTCTCATATGGTGACGTACGCCTGGCTTTATATGCTTCCCGATAGGATTGATGAAGGAGAAGTGGTTCTCGATAGATGGACCCTACACCAATATAAAGATGAACCCCATGCTCCCTTTCTAATCCCTCTATTGCATTAAGTATCTTCGCTTCTCCTTCTTTCCAGTCCTTTAAAGATCCATACTTCGAAGGAAGCCGAATGAGCATAAGTATGTGTTTGCGGTATGATAAAAAAGAAACCCCGCCTTCGCGAAAGCGCTTTCTAAAGTAGTCTTGAATAATCATTGATGCATGCCAATCTTGCTCTTCTTTCCAGGCAGGACATCTGATAAATCCCTGTATAAAACATACCACATTTGGCAGCCCATCCACTGGAAAGAGAGATCGTGATTGAATCAATTCCTCTTCAGATTTTATCTCTCCAGAAAGTAATCTTCGTAAAAGTGCTTCTTGAAAAGGTAACGTGTGGTGGTTCCCTTTCTTTGGTTCCTGATGTAGCCCAATGACATTGTCACTAGTCAATACATGATCCTCACTTGAAATACCCCCTATAACCTGTTTTAATATTCGAATAAATTTATGCTTTTTTACAGCCTTGACTAGTATACTGCTTAATTTCAGCTCAATTGCAAGGGGTGAAGTATTCAATAATGATGGTTCCAGCAAAGGAATGATTTTGCATTCTTTATTACGTTTATGAAATCGGTATATTTTTACCCAATCAAGCCATGTACTTACTTCGAAAATGGCTATATGTATATCAGTTGGTTTCACTTCCTCCTCCACCAGCGCAATGTTTCCCATAAATTCTTCTGTAATCCAGTCTTCCAGTTTTTCATATTCCAATTGATCTTTTACGACTAGCTTCATCGAATACACTTGACTTCCATCCTGCCTTTCTATGATATACATAATAATGTCTTATTCTTATCTAAATTATAGAATAAAAATTAGATTATATTAAATATTTGTATATTTCTGATAATTTATTGTAAGGTATATATTCTTCTTTTATCGTAAAATCAATTTTATATTATCTTATTGGTAAAGGAGGACCGAAATCAATAATCAGCAAAAATATTAAGGAGGGGTCTTCTATGGCTGGAGAGTATTCGGAATATGATTATGTGGCTGCAGACACTATTGATGTCAGCGAACTTGAGCCACTTGATCCGGAAACAAGAAAAATCATGAAGGGTGAATTCAGTACTGGAATTAAACTTACGCTATTCTATTATGTTTTTATCTTATCAATCCCGATATTGAATTGGTATGCAGATGGTTTTATGTTCTCACGTATGTGGGGTGGTATGACGTATAGCTGGTTTTTCACAAGTATCGTGGCCATGGGGATGGCTTTCATCATTGCCTATGTACATACTACTCTTTATGAGAAACGGTTAAAAAATGATCGCCACATTCCCACCCACTCCCGTACATCTTCTGATGAAAGGAGAATCAATTGATGGGTGTTTTACTAGAACCAAAGTTCTTATTAACGCTCCTCTTAATGGGGACGATTGTTTATATCACCTATTTATCAAAAAGAAATGCCACTGCTTCTGATTATTTTGTTGGCGGTAGAAGTTTTGGCTGGTTTACTAACGGTTCAGCTATAGGAGGGGACTATTTAAGTGCAGCAACCTTTCTTGGTATTGCGGGTTTAACTTATCAGCTTGGGTATGATGGTGCCTATTATGCATTTTGCTTTTCTATTGGCCTGACTCTTTTAGCTATTTTCGTAGCAGGTCCACTTCGTCGATTCGGAGCCTATACAGTAGCAGACTTTTTAGCGTATCGTTTTCACAGCAAACGTGCACGCCTCGCAGCTGTTGCTGTTGTTTTAGCCATTTCAGGCTTCTATGCTGCCCCTCAGTTACTTGGTGCTGCGCAAATTTTAAGTATGTTCTTTGGGACAAGCTATGAATTTGGAATCATTTTCACTTGTTCTGTCATGATTTTTTACGTTGGAATTGGAGGTATGAAGGGTACTACACTTAACCAGGCTCTCGAACTTTGGATTCGCCTTGGTGCCTTTCTTCTTATGGTTGGTGCTGCTATCTATGGTGGACTCCATTACCAGGAAATCCTGGCATCGATTAATGAATTTAAAGGGGTCATTTCAGGAACTGCCGGTTTTTCTACTGATGGAAAGGATATACCATTTGACGGAGCTGCTTGGACAGGGACTGGCAATTACTTCCCGTCATTCTGGCAAACCATTTCAATGACAATCGGACTTTCACTGGGCACGATTGGACTTCCGCATATTTTACTTCGTTTCTACACAAACCCTAGTGCCAAGGCAGCTCGTAAGTCCGCTCTTATGGCTATAGGTATTGCAAGTGTATTCTTTTTCTTTGCCGTATATCTTGGAGTGGTCGGGCGCTCGATTTTTCTAAGCGGAGACACAGATCAAGGTGTTATGAAAGACCTCATAGCCGGAGGAAACAATATGGTTGTCCCTTCAACTGCCCAGGCCCTTGGTGGGGAGTGGCTGCTTGGTCTTGTTATTGCGGGCGCATTTGCTGCGGTATTCTCAAACCTATCCGGTTTATTCATTGCAAGCTCCGGTGCATTGGCTCATGATTTATATGCTACATTCTTCCGCAAAAACATTACAGAAAAAGAACGTGTTTTAGCAGGAAAGGTTTCGATTATCATTCTAGGTATTCTATACGGTGTTCTTGGTCTATTGGTAAAAGAAGCTTCCATCGGCCATCTGGTAGCGCTGGCATTCACGGTTGCAGCCAGTACGTTCACACCAATCTTCATCCTCGGTATATGGTGGAGGGGAATGACAGAGAAAGGTGCAATTGCGGGACTTGTTATCGGCCTAATTGCTTCTATGTATATGATTTTCTTTAAAACTACCCTACCTGAATTTCTACAGTTTAATGTACCCGGGTTAATCACGGTTCCGATTGGATTCCTTTCTGTATATATCGTTTCAAAGATCGATCGCAGAGTTCCTGGAGATGTAAACGAATTCATGAAAAAAGTTCATTCGAAAGAATCAGAAGCAGCTTAAAAATAAGCAGTCTATATAATGACGGTTATAATAGAGGAAGGAGGGTCTAAATTAAGACCTTCCTTCCTCTATTAATATTTTCCCATACACACACGTATCCGTTAACCGCTCTCCATCAACCGAAAGATCCTCATTGCGCAAAACCCCTTCCAGCACATAGCCAAGCCTTTCAGGAATCGCCCTGCTCCTCCCATTTGTGGATTCACACCTGATTTCCACTCTTTTTCCTTTTAATTCAGTTAAGGCGAAATCGGTCAATTTCCCAACAGCTTCCATCATGTAACCATGCCCACTCATTCTTGTATCAATCCAATAACCGATTTCGAATTTCGGAACACCCCAATCAATGTTGTGAAAGCCTGTTGAACCGACGAATTCATTTGTATCTTTTCGGAAGATGAGATACCTCAAACTTTCCCTTGTCAGGAATTTTGCGTGAGCCTCACGGGTGTTCGTTTCCGTATCTTCTACTGAAGGGTCATTTTGGGCAAATCCTAACCAAGGTTTTAATTCAGATAGAGAAGCCTTAATGGCTGCATTCACTGATCTTCCATCACCTGGCTGTGGCATTCTTAGTACTAACCTCTCCGTTTCTAACACTGGTGGAACTTCAAGTAATACAGGGTTCATACAAAACACTCCTTTTATCAAAATAAAAAACTCTCATTCTCAAGAAATCATTCTTGAGTACGAGAGTTTATTTTTCTTCATTATGATTTTCTCTTCATCGTCTAATTGGAAAAATTTTAAATTAATGAAATTATAAGGTAATGACACCTTAATGTCAATATACCTGGTATACTATTATTCTAGTCTTTCCAGCCTATACTAAAAATAAATAATACTTTATAATAAAGGAAAAACATACATCTGGAGGAGAAAAATGACTCACCAAACAATCACTACATCTATTGGAGATCAATTGATTGAGAGAAAGCAGGAAATCGCCAATAACATTTTCTCAAATCTTTTAGCAGCTTATCCAACACTTTACGCGGAAGCAAATAGAACTGAAAGCCTTCCTTATTTTGAGCAGCTAATTGAACTTATAGGCGAAGGCTTGCTAAGGGGAGAAAATAACTTAGACAAATCAAGTCAGTGGGGAAAAGAAGTTGGAAGACTTTCTTCAGGCCAAGGAGTCCCTTTGCATATGTCCATAAGTAAATCCTCTTTATATAAAAAAGTTATATTAGAAGATATCGTTTTGCATAATGAAGCATTATTATCTAAAGAAATGCTGCTGCAAATCACAAATGATATCGATCACACCTTCACGACTATGATTTCTGCTTTCTGTGAAGCATATAGTGAGTATGCAGAAGAACAGCTGAAAATATCTGAAGAAAAGTATTTGTCCTTATCCACTCCAGTCGTTCCCATCTTCTCCGACTTGGCTGTTTTGCCTCTCATTGGACAAGTGGATGAAGCACGTGGAGAAATGATGGCAGAGCATGTCCTTCTTGAGTGTAAAAAGCTATCCATTCATAAATTAATCATCGACCTTTCCGGTGTGTATGAAGTGAATCCATTGTTCCAACAAGGAATCATGAAACTGATTGATAGCCTTAAATTATTGGGTATCGAACCGATTTTATCAGGAATGCGCCCAGAAATGAGTATCGAATTTGTCCAGATGGGTATAAACATTTCAAGTATGAAAATCTATCAATCATTAAATAAAGCAGTAGAAAATCATTAAGGTGATATAGCATCAGTAAAAGGACTTCATTAACTGAAGTCCTTTTCCTGATTAGTGGTGATGCCCTCCGCTCTCACCTTCCTGGTCACTTTCCCCTTCCATTTGTTTGATTTTCTCCATCTCTTCTTTAGAAATGTTACCAACTAGAAATTGCTTCTTCGGCATCACATGCATGTCACGTGCCGTTACATGGGTTTGAACATAATAAATCCCTGCTTCTTTGAATGTCTTTCTAATACTATATACCCCATCTTTCTCATGGGTGGCCTTAATCATTTCACTTTCCTCTTTGTCGTTCATTTTCCATACTTCAAACTGTATATCATCAGCATCTTCTACACTTTCACCTGCTTGGGTTACTTTAACCTTTAAGTTACTTTCCTCCTCAGGTGATATTTTTTCTGGTAAAGTGATATCCACTTCCACTAACTGAGGTATTTCTGATTCACTTTCAGAAGAGGTAGAATTGCCAGTACAAGCTGATAACACTCCTATTAATAATCCGATTCCTAAAGCTATTATAAGTTTCTTCATTATAAACAATCCCCTAATTCTTAATTTAACCAGGCCTTTATTGGTTTGATATGTGGAAAAACAAAACGATCCAGTAAAAACACAATAATTATGGATATACCAACGAGTGGCATGATGACACCCATCACCAGCATGATGATAAAGACCGCTCTTGTCATTTTTTTATCTTTAGACTTAGTTGGCGCACCCGATTTACCTTCTGGCTTGCGTTTTCTCCAAAGGATGAGTGAGCTTACTACCATTCCGATCAAACCAATACAGATGATAAGACCTATGATTTGGTTTGCCAGTCCAAATAAGCGGCCTTCATGTAAGGCAATCCCCAATGTGATGGCTTTTGCCATAATGCCATATTCACTGAAGCGTACATCACTTAAGATGGAACCTGAGTATTGATCCACATGGAGAGTCGCGTTATCCCCGGGCTTTGAATGAGAAGTAGCGATGGTGTATACACCTTTCACCCCTTGTGGCATAGAAATCGTATACGGTTTTTCTATGTTTTCATTCTTTGCTATATACGTAGCATCTTCTAAAGATAATGGAACATATCCACCTGTAGTAGAAGAAGGTACTGCCATGTTTTCCGATGCCCAAGGTACATCCTCAGCCACATCTTTCGCTCTTACTACTGATTGAGGCTTTTCTCCAAAACTAGTAGCATATGGCGGATATCCAGTATTGGTCGAAGTAGCCAGTCGGTTGATTTGCTCCCCCATCACGCCGGACCACGGCAGGCCTGTCAGGATGAGGATCAAAATGGATAGGGATAACCAAAACGCGGGTACTGCATGCATACCTCTCCAGAATGTCCTGCCTTTTTGTCTAAACCTTGGTAAGACTGTACCCCAAATCGATGCTTTGTTTCTCGGCCACCATACATACAGACCTGTTATTAGTAAAATAACAGCCCAACATGCAGCAAGCTCTACTAATCGATTGGCTACCGTACCGCCAACAATCAATTCACTATGTAGCTTTTTAAAGATTTCTGTAAATTTCTCTTCTTTTTTTATTGACCCGGTGACATCTCCTGTATAAGGATCGACATACACCGAAGACATCTCACCATTATTCATTACACTGAATTCCGTTGTTCGAGAGGGGTCATCATACACTTTCATCGAGGTGACGATTTGATCAGGGGCTTCCTCCTTGACCTTCGCCATTTGTGCAGAAGGACTGCTCATAGAAGTGCCTTCTTTCTGTACAAAATAAACATCTTTATAAAGGACGGATTCAATTTGTGGCTTAAATAAATACACTGCACCACTCAGTGCTAAAATAACTAAAAACGGGGCAAAAATGATTCCTGCATAGAAATGCCATCTCCATACAGTTTGGTATAGCGCAGCTCTTTCTTGTTTCTTTGTTGGCTTTGGGGCAGATTCTAATTTCTTTGCTGTTTCCATCTCTAATCTCCTTTATTGACTTGTAAAAGGAATACGTAATCTTAATAAGTTCAGATCAATGAATTTCGTTTTTTTATCTTTCGTGAACTGACTTATTAGCCATTATTAAATGTACTATGGAGTTGTGAAATAAAAATGAAACCGTTGTATTTTTTTAATTGAATGTTATTACAAAGAGGGACGGACCTCTAATTCCCTCTTACTAATCATGCTAATTATAGAATTTCAGCCTGAAATCACCCTACTATACTCACCGAAACTGGAGGTCCGTCCCTCATCTTTTTAAAAATGATGTTGGGAAAATGCGTGACTGTTTTCCTATGGTCATTTTTGTTTTTGAGGGAGTTTTGAGGAAAGTTTTCGTGATTCTCTGCGATTTCTGTAACTGGCCGGATTTTTATTCCTTATATTTACAAATCCTTAATTCTTGCCCTATTCTTTTTTTCTTAAGGGTCTGCTAGAATCCTAGTTAGCAAGAATCATATACATAGTTTCCCATACACAATCTCTATTATTCTTGTGAATTTTCATAAGAGGGGGTCATTCCACAAGCAAACGATTTACTAATCAATTTCATTTGTCGTTGAGCCAAAAAAAGAAAAACGGAGGAATGCTATTATGAAGTTTAAAAAAATTGCTGCTTTATCTTTAGCTGCATCGCTTGCTCTCGTACCTAGTTTCGGAGGAAGTGCCTTTGCACAAGATCAAAACCCTCTTGAGAAAGCCCCGAAAAAGACAGTTGTCAGTAAAAGCCTCGAAAAAGGCAGCTATGTAAAAGGTGAAGTTATTGTAAAATTTAAAGACGGTGTGGCAGAGTCTGAAAAAGGAAACACCCTCAAAAAAGTCAATGCTTCTGCAGTAAAGGAAAAAGCTAGTAAGAAGAAGCCCTTCGAAGTGTTAAAAGTAGGAAATGTAGAAGCAACCGTAAAAGCATTAAGCAAAAACCCGAATGTGGAATACGTAGAACCGAACTATAACTTCTCAGCCACCTGGACCCCAAATGATTATTACTACCAAGGATACCAATATGGTCCTCAAAACACGTATACACCTAGTGCATGGGATCTTGCACGCGGTAGCAGCGGTCAGGAAATCGCCGTTCTCGATACAGGTGTAGATTATAACCACCCTGACTTAGACGGCAAAACGATTCGTGGATATGATTTCGTCGACAATGATTATTATCCAATGGATTTAAATGGACATGGTACACATGTGGCAGGTACGGCTGCGGCTGAAACGAACAATGGAACCGGGGTTGCCGGTATGGCTCCGAATACAAAGATTCTTGCCGTTCGTGTATTAGATGCCAACGGAAGTGGATCACTTGATGATATCGCGGCAGGTATTCGCTACGCTGCAGATCAAGGTGCTGAAGTTCTAAATCTTTCTCTTGGTTGTGACTGTAATACCACAACTTTAAAAAATGCAGTTGATTATGCGTGGAACAAAGGATCTGTCGTCATTGCCGCTGCTGGAAATGACGGAGTATCAACAACGTTTGAACCAGCTTCTTATCCTAACGCGATTGCCGTAGGAGCAGTTGATTCCAGAGACCGTAAAGCTTCTTTCTCAAACTATGGAACATGGGTGGATGTAACCGCTCCAGGAGTTGACATAGCTTCTACCGTACCTAACAATGGCTACTCATACATGTCAGGTACATCAATGGCTTCCCCTCACGTTGCAGGTTTAGCAGGATTACTTGCAGGGCAAGGACGAAACAATGTTCAAATTCGTCAAGCAATCGAACAAACAGCTGATCCTATCAGTGGTACAGGCTCTTACTTCCAACATGGAAGAATTAACTCTTACGATGCTGTAAGATACTAATAATTAGTAAGCACCCCTTAACCCATTGGTTGAGGGGTTTTTTATAATGATTGAATCTACTTCCCCAACATAATTAGAAAGTCAAATGCTTCGAGATTTGATAGTAACCTAGTTTCATAATCACCGGCTGTCCCGAACCCCTCACCTTTTTAGCCCACCCCGATTATATTAACACTAGAAAAAAATAACAAATTCCAACAAAAGTTTTATATCTATTAAAAAGATTCGTTTTCATGAAAATTTTCCTGAATACTACCATTAATGGCCTCCTCTATACCCTCAAAAAGTCCTGCATTTTCTCAATACCTTCTTCTTCTTTTCTATGATAATCTATTTTTGACAGAATTTTTAGAAAAATAGGAGGAATTGATTTGAAAAAGAATAAAATGATTAGCGTGGGGTTATCCATTGGCTTGCTGTCAGGAATGATGGCTACGGGGAGTCTAGCTGCACCATCGGACAACGCTCTCTTTCAAATGAATAAAAAAGAAGGAACACCGGAATTTGTTTCAGGACTATTATCTGCTCCTTCCGGGAAAAAGGCGGAGACAATCGTTCTATCTTTTTTAGAAAAGAACAAGGCGAAATTCAAGCTTTCTGAAAAGAAATCGGATGAGCAGTTCAAGGTGCTGTCTGTTGAAAAAGATGAACTTGGAAATAGAGTCGTTCGCATTCAGCAAACCTACCATGGAGTACCTGTTTGGGGTTCTACACAGTCAGCAGTTGTAAAGGAAGATGGCACACTTCAAGCTTTTTCCGGTACTGTCGTAGCTGACTTGGATCAAAAGATAACCTCACCAAATAAGAAAGTGAACGCGAAAAAAGCCTTAAAGATCGCAAAGAAAGATCTTGGAATTGATCCAAAATTAGAAAAAGAGTCTAAACCGGAATTAGTCGTCTATACGGATGGTGATTCTGCTTCCTTTGCCTATTTTGTGAACCTGAATTATTTAGTACCATCTCCTGGTAACTGGAACTATTTTATTGATGCGAAATCCGGAAAGGTTTTAAATAAATACAATGACATGCATGAAGTTACAGGAACGAATCAAGTAGGAACCGGTAAAGGCGTATTAGGTGACTCTAAACCGTTGAACACAACCCTTTCAAGTGGAAAATACTATTTGCAGGATAATACCCGGGGTAATGGTGTGTATACATACAACATGAACAACCGTACCTTCTTCCCTCAATTTTTCTTACCGGGCACATTGTGGTCAGATAGCGATAATGTACTTAATGCTGCATACGATGCTCCTGCAGTTGATGCTCATTATTTCGCAGGTGTCACGTATGACTTCTATAAGGATAACTACAATCGGAATTCTTATGATAATCAAGGCGCTCGCCTGGTGTCTTCTGTTCATTACAGCAGCGGCTACAATAACGCTTTCTGGAATGGATCTCAAATGGTGTATGGTGACGGGGATGGCACGACGTTTGCCCCACTTTCAGGCGGCATTGACGTTGTTGCCCATGAATTAACTCATGCGGTGACAGACTTTACTTCTGACCTTGTGTATCAGAATGAATCGGGAGCCTTAAATGAAGCGATTTCAGATATTTTTGGTACATTGGTAGAATACGAGAATGGATCGAATCCAGATTTCGAAATTGGAGAAGATATTTATACACCTGGCACATCCGGTGATGCCCTCCGCTCCATGAGCAACCCTGCTAAATACGGTGACCCTGACCACTACTCTAAACGTTATACTGGTACAGGAGATAATGGCGGTGTTCATACAAACAGTGGAATCATCAACAAGCAGGCTTACCTTTTAAGTGAAGGTGGTAATCATTTTGGAATAACCGTTCCCGGAATCGGCCGTGAAAAGCTTGGGGATATTTATTACCGTATGAATACAGTGTACCTGACAGCTTCCTCAACCTTCAGTCAGGCAAGAGCTGCAGCTGTCCAGTCTGCAACCGATTTATATGGAAGCACTTCAGCAGAAGTCAATGCTGTGAAGCTATCATTTGATGCAGTTGGAATTAATTAAAGAGTTTGCCAGACCGGCAGGGATTTCTCTGCTGGTTTCTTTACTGGAAATTCTTCATCCTTCATCATAAAAAAAGCCTGCTTCTAAGTACATTAAGTACCCAGAGCAGGCTTTTCCTATTTAGGATGACTTTAACAGCAGCCGCTTTCCGGAACACCCACTAATACTAATCCCCCATCTTGGACATCTAATGTGATATCCTCAGTCATAGAAATCACATTCGTATCAAAGGCAACCGAAACCCCATTAATTTCTTCCACTTTATCTGTTGCTTGAGCTGAATCTAAAGAAACGCCAATTTGTGGCCCACAGCATCCCCCTTGATTAAGAAAAAATCTGATACCTTCCGATTTGTTCTCTTCCATTGCATTCAACAGTAATTCTTTTGCTTCATTCGTAATATTCATTGTAAACAATCCCCATTTCTTTTTAAGGTCCGTCCCTCAATTCTTTGGATATAACTCTTTTAATACATTTTTCAGTTCTGGTTTGATGTTGATTTTTGGTCGGACATTCTTTGCTTTCGTTTCAGCTTCTTCGAGTGTGGAGGCTTCTCCCAGTGACAGTAGAGTTCCTGCTGCGACCGTGCCTGTCCGGTTACTTCCTCCGTTACAGTGGAAGTAGACGTTTTTGCCATTTTGATAGGCTGTTACCACTTCATCGATTGCACGCCTTACGGACTCTTCTTGTTGATCAACATTCTCTACAATTGGACGATGCATGCGGGACACATCATCAAATTCCACTCCAGGTGCTTCAGCTCGTAAGTCGACAATTATATCCACTTTATCACGAACTGAGTCCACATCTTCGAAACCCCCGATATAAATTCGGTCTTTCACTAATTCATTATAATTCATTGTTATCCACCTTTACTTAGAGAAGTCCATCAGTTTTTTGTACCCTATCTTTTCTTCACTCATCCATGGAATGAGAGCGGTCTTGTTTGCATAGTCGTAATGCACTTTTTGTATCCATTCCCGCTCTGAGACAGACCTGCCTCTTAACACGGGATCTGTTGTGTCCGTTGCAGATAGGCTTTGATTAATGATCCACCACTTTGGGTGAATCTCCGCTCGATGCAAATCTTCCTGAAGTCGTTTCGCTTCGAAAACAGGGGTAGCTTCAGGTAATGTCACTATCACTACGCTCGTTTCGTTTGGATTACGAAGACGTGGCAGAAGATTTTTCACATGGTCTTCCACCTCTCCTTTTGAACGCGACACTTCTTTCGTATAAGATTCAGTCGCATCCAGTAAAAGCAGAGTATGGCCCGTTGGAGCAGTATCGATCACGACTATTTCTTCATCCGCTTTCCCTACTATCTCTGCAAAAGATTGAAAGATGGCTATTTCTTCGGTACATGGGGAGTTTAAATCTTCCTCCAGATACGCCAATCCTTCTTCATCGAGACCCTCTGCAGCTTTAGAAAGAACAGACTTTTTATACGACTCAACCGTTTCTTGCGGGTCGATCCGGCTGATTCTTAAGTCGTCCTTCCCTCGTTCTTCTTGAAACATATGAGTTAAGTGGGCTGCAGGATCTGTTGTGGTTAAATGTACCTTATGTCCCCTTTCAACCAATCCAACAGCAATGGCAGAAGCAATAGTGGTTTTCCCCACTCCACCTTTTCCCATTGTGAAAATGACTCGGGTGTTATTCTTGGAGAAGTCATCTATCACTTCTATTAATCCGGGAATTTCAATTGATTCATCGTCATCAACAGTTACGGCATTCGGGTTAACCTCTACATGAGAGAATAATTGCCTCAAAGAATTCGTTCCCGTTAAGGAGTACGCTACATAAGGTAGCGAATACGTTTGAATTTCCTTAAGAGCAATCGGCATTGAACGTAATGCTTCTTGCTGACGGCTGTAAAAGGCCGATGCAATCGGATCATCCCATTGATGCTTACCCATTAATCCATTTACAATCAACATTTGATTTTTTATTCCAATATCCTTGAGTTCCGTTGATGCCCGGTCAGCTTCCATTAACGATGAAGAATCCGGCCGTGCAACAAGTACAAGAGCTGTTTTTTCCTTATCGGATAAAACGTTAACAGTGGAAGAATACATATCCTTCTTGTCTCCAAGCCCTGAAAGAGGTCCCAAGCAAGAAGCTCCATGTGTACTCTCTTCCAAGAATCCCGTCCAAGCTGTTGGAAGCTGCAGTAAACGGAGTGTATGACCTGTCGGTGCCGTATCAAATACAATATGATCAAACTGCTCCACTATGGCAGGGTCTGCAAGCAAACTTGTAAACTCATCAAAAGCGGCAATTTCAACTGTACAAGCACCAGACAGTTGTTCCTCCATATTACTTACTACAGATTCTGGGAGCTTCCCTCTATATGGTCCAATAACTTTTTCACGGTATGAAGCAGCTGCTTCTTCCGGGTCAAGATTACAAGCGGATAATGTCGGTAATCCTGGAACTTGTTTAGGTTGATTGGTAAGTTCGGTTTCTAATACATCCTGTAAATTGGAAGCTGGATCTGTACTGACAATCAGCACCCTTTTTCCTTCATCAGCAAGGGCAATGGCTGTTGCACTCGCCGTAGACGTTTTCCCCACTCCGCCTTTTCCTGTAAAAAAGAGGAATGGTGTATGATGGACAGCCTCTAATTGAAACGATGTGAACATTCTACCCCTACTTTCTTATTTCTTATTAATATCCAATGTCAGTCGTACTTTTCTTTTCTCATTCAAATCCTCAGCCGATACTTCAAACCATTTTGAAAAATCTTCATTTGAAGGATATTTTCCAACAGCGGCTTGTTTCCCATCAACAAGCGTGACAGGTAAAGCATCCGGACCTTTATCGTGTAAAATACGATTGATCACTTCATGGTCAGCAAATGCCCCTGGATCATTCGCTAAATTGTATCGGCTAATATCAAACCCTCGTTTTTCAAGTGAATATACAGCATTCGCGACGCGAGTAAGCTCAGGGTCAATACTGGGACCACAAACCCCCGTCGAACAACACATTGCCGGATCAAAAATTTCAACCTTAACCATTAAAATCCCTCTCCCTTTACTAAGTTTGTACGAAAAAAACCGAGAAGAATCTCTCGGCTTTATAAGGAGGGACGGACCTATTGTACAATACTTCACACTTACAATTCACAATGAGGTCCGTCCCTCTATTTCTGTTTACTTTCCAGTTTCAGCGAATGTATTGATGCGATCACTGATTTCATCACGTACGCGTTGGAAGAATGCCCATTTTTCTTCATCCGTTCCTTCGGCTTTTGCCGGGTCATCGAAGCCCCAGTGCTCACGCTTGACATGCGGAGGAGTCATCGGGCATTTATCAGCTGCATCACCACAAAGAGTGACGACTAAATCTGCATTGTTCAAAATTTCAGGATCGATAATGTCAGACGTTTGGTTTGAAATATCAATTCCCGCTTCTTTCATTGCTTTAACGGCGTTAGGATTTAATCCATGCGCTTCAATACCGGCACTTTTCACATCCCAATCCTCTCCTAAATGATGCTTCGCCCAACCTTCTGCCATTTGGCTGCGGCATGAGTTACCTGTACATAGGAAGTATAGTGTTTTTTTAGACATAATAATCGAGCTCCTTTTGTTGTAAGTTTTAAGATATGATCATTAACCAGATATATAAACCAATAAGGGTAATGAGTAACGTTGGTACGGTTAAAATAATTCCTGTTTTAAAATATTGCCCCCATGAGATTTTCACGCCTTTTAATGATAAGACATGTAACCATAAGAGGGTTGCCAGTGAACCAATTGGGGTGATTTTCGGACCAAGATCAGAACCAATGACATTGGAATAAATAAGGGACTCCCGAATAACCCCTGTAGTGTTCGTATCCATTATCGCAATCGCATCTATCATAACGGTCGGCATATTGTTCATCACCGATGACAATATCGCTGCAATGAATCCCATGGAAATCGTAGCGACGAACAGCCCTTGATCAGCGGCAACTTGGATAACATCGGTTAACACATTCGTCAGTCCTACATTACGCAAACCATACACTACCACGTACATTCCAATCGAGAAGAATACAATCGCCCATGGAGCACCTTTAATGACCGTTTTCGTGTTGACGGCTGAGCTTTTCCTAGCCATTAATAAGAAAAAAATTGACACGATACCTGCGATGATCGATACAGGAATGTGCAGTGATTCACTGATAAAGTAACCAACAAGCAAGATACCAAGCACAATCCAGGATAGCTTAAACATACGCTGATCTTTAATCGCTTCAACCGGTTTCTTTAGCTGGCTGGCATCATAATTCTTTGGAATGCTTTTTCTAAAGAACAGATACAGTACCAGTATGCTTGCAAACAATGAGAAGAAGTTTGGAATGATCATTCTTGATGCATATTCTACAAACCCGATATCAAAGAAATCGGCTGATACGATATTCACAAGGTTACTCACGACAAGGGGCAAAGAAGTCGTGTCGGCAATGAATCCACTTGCCATGATAAATGGAAAAACCATTTTTTCTTCAAAATTCAAGTTTCTTACCATTGCCAAAACAATCGGAGTCAATATCAACGCAGCTCCATCATTCGCAAAAAACGCTGCGACAACCGCACCTAATAGGGAGACGTAAACAAACATTTTAACGCCATTCCCCTTTGCTGCTCTCGCCATATGTAGAGCAGACCATTCAAAGAATCCAATTTCATCCAGAATTAAAGAGATAATGATAATAGCAATGAATGCTAAAGTCGCATTCCATACTATTCCTGTCACAGCCACAACATCCTGGAAGTCGACAACCCCTACAATTAAGGCAAGGATCGCTCCTCCACAAGCAGACCAGCCAATGGACAATCCTTTAGGCTGCCAAATCACGAGGACCAATGTGGCCACAAAAATCATGGTAGCTAAAATTACTGATAACACGGGAAACCCTCCTCCTAATTACAAGAAATGCGTAATCCTTGCTTTTCTAATGCTGTTAATCGATCATCCTGATTAGGCAAGTGTTCCATCAAGCTTTGAACAAACGGATACGCATCACTTTCTTTGTTAAGAGAGTAAAAGACCCATTGACCCCTTCTTAATTCCCTCACAAGTCCTGCATCTTTCAATTTACGAACATGTTGTGAGATCGCAGGCTGACTCATTTTGAAAATCTCGACAAATTCACACACACAGCAGTCATTGGATTCTAATAGTTTCACCATGGTAAGACGGGTTTTATCCCCTAAAAGCTTTAACATTGTTGCCGCCCTTTCAATATCAACTTTTGATTTAAGCATGTAAACACCTCCTCAATCACTTATATTATTAGCATATTATTATTTACTTATATAATAAGAAAAAATAAGAACCTTTCTAAAGGCTCCCATATAAGCTCTTGCTTATATAATAAAATACTTATATGCTTATTTCAACCTTTTTAAAAAATTCATTGGTTTTTTTGGCGCTAACAGTACAACTTTGTATATATAGAAAAGTCCTTGATCACTTGACCAAGGACTTTTCTGATTCTTACTTAATGGTTAACGGCTTTATCTAATCCACCGGGCTTATTATGCACGGCCAATTTGTCAATTAATTTATTACTTTCAGTGTTCAGACCAATCAGATTTACTTTCACACCATTCTGATGGTACTTAATAACGATTTTATCAATCGCTCCCACGGCAGAATCATCCCATAAATGTGTGTGAGTTAAATCCAGCGTTACTTCCTTCACATCTTCATTGAAATTAAAGCTTTCAACAAATTCCGTAACAGAAGCAAAGAACAATTGACCTGACACACGGTATACCTTCTTGTGAGTTTCTTCAGACGCCATCGTGGTAATCTTCACTTTTGATATTTTGGAAGCGAAGAATATAGCGCTTAAGATAATCCCGACAAGAACACCTTTAGATAAATCATGAGTAAACAATACAGTGACAACTGTTGCAATCATAACAAGAGAGTCTGTAATCGGTGTTTTGTGTAAGTTCTTCACTGAAGCCCAATCAAATGTACCAACGGATACCATGATCATGACTCCAACCAAAGCAGCCATTGGAATTTGAACCAAGAAATCATTGAGCAATAGGATTAAGATCATTAAGAATGTACCAGCCACAAATGCTGATAAACGTCCCCGTCCACCTGACTTAACATTAATAACTGATTGTCCGATCATCGCACAACCAGCCATTCCACCGAAAAGACCGGATACGATGTTCGCAATCCCTTGACCTTTTGCTTCTTTATTTTTATCACTTGTGGTATCTGTCATATCATCAACAATAGAAGCAGTTAACAGAGACTCAACTAACCCTACAATGGCAATGGATAAAGAATATGGAAAAATGATTTGCAATGTCTCGAAGTTAAATGGAATATCAGGAATCAAGAAGACTGGTAATGCTTGAGTAAGCTCACCCATATCTCCTACTGTACGTACTCCACTTCCTGTCAGCACTGCGAAAATGGTCACAGCGATAATTGCCACTAATGGTGATGGAACCGCTTTTGTAAAACGGGGTAAAATATATATGATACCCAATGCACCAGCCACCATAGCATACATGATCCACGTTTCACCAACAAAGTGTGGTAACTGTGAAGTGAAAATCAAGATAGCAAGTGCATTCACAAATCCAACCATAACGGAACGTGGTACAAATTTCATTAAGCGGCCTAGTTTAAGGACACCCATGATAATTTGGATCACACCTGTTAAGATGGTCGCTGCTAACAGATACTGTAAACCATGATCTGCGACCAACGTTACCATGACCAGTGCTGTAGCACCCGTTGCGGCAGAAATCATTCCCGGACGACCGCCTACAAATGCTATCACTACTGCAATACAGAAGGAAGCATATAATCCGATCATTGGATCAACACCTGCGATAATAGAGAACGCAATTGCTTCCGGGATCAATGCCATAGCCACGACTAAACCGGCTAACACATCTCCACGAATATTACCAAACCACTCATATTTAATTTTTTGACTTAAACTCATAATGCACCTCTTCCTGTTCATTTATGACTTTCAACTCTCATGAAAGTCGGGTCCGTTTAACACAAGGGACATTATATAATGGATGATTCAATTTGTGAAACAGTAATGAAAGCGCAAACATAACATATTATCTTTCATTTACTCTTGATTTCACTTTTAATCTGCTTCAGTTCAAACACATGTAAAAAAATCTTAAATTCCTTTAGAGGAAATTGAATAATAATATAGAACTAAATAATAAACTCTTTCATCGGATGGAGGAAAAGCAATGTTCAAACACATTCTTCTAGCAACAGATGGATCTGAACACTCTCTAAGGGCAGGAGAAAAAGCGATAGCTCTCGCAAGATGCCATGAAGGCTCTAAAATAGATATAGTATATGTAGTAGACGGAAAGCAATCCAAGGAAGATGTTCTGCACCATTGGGGGCTGGATGCAGCAGATAAAAGGAAGCAGAAACTACAAATGATCGAACAAAAAGCGAAGCATGAAGGCATCGATTATGAGATTATCTTTTTACACGGAGAACCGGGACCAACCATTGTTGAACATGCAAACAAAAACAACTTCGATGCATTAGTCATCGGAAGCAGGGGATTAAATGTATTTCAGGAAATGGTCTTGGGAAGTGTAAGCCATAAAGTTGCAAAGAGAGCTAGATGCCCCGTGATGATCGTGAAATAGATGAAGACTTCCTATTTGGAAGTCTTCATCTATTTCAACCTTATACAAATAATCAAAATCATCGGTACCCGCTCTATTATAAACAAAGGAGGGCATCCCATGAAAATTGGACTTATTGGAGATAGTTTGACAGAAGGCAGACCGGGGTATCATTCGTTTCATTTCTTCAAAAAAAGTATCCAAATTATCTTTTTGACAATCTTGGAAAACCTGGTGAAACTGTTAAGAGTTTAAATACCCGTCTCACTAATACCCCTTTGCAAAAAAACTATGACCTTACATTTCTCTGGATCGGCGTGAACGATGTATACTCCAAGCTGTTAAAAATTCAGTCGCAGCCAGTTGTAAAAGATCATGATGAGTTTAAAGATTATTATCGAAACATTCTAAAGAACATTTCTTCCTCTTCCCGATACACCATCGCGGTATCTCCAGCTATAATCGGCGAGAGTCTCGATAACGAATTCAACCTGGAATTAAGGGATCTTTCATTCATTATCCAATTCATCACGAGCAAGAATCCCTCCATCCACTTTCTTGATATGAATGAGATTTTCCTTCAACTTTTATCCACTGGCGACAACAGCGATTTTATCAACACCAGCATCTTAAGCATCATGAAAGATGCTCTTTTTTATAAGAGTCCTCCCCGGATTGACCACCTTTCTTTTAAGCGGGGATTGAAGTATACAATAGATGGTATTCATTTAAATAGTCACGGCGCCTTGATCGTTGCTGAAAAATACGGAGAGTATATTGAAGAATTGCTCCAACCTTAAAAGGGCCCTATCCGTCTAGGATTGGCCCCTTAAAATTTTAATTCACTTTCAAAATATGAGAAGCTCACTCCTCTCCCAATGAATTCAAACCTATCCTATTGACCAAAAACCTTCCCAGAAGCATCAACATAAATGGTTTTTATGAAGGTTCTTTGGAACATAGTTTTGTCCTTGCTTCCTTCTACATCAATGGTCACATTATAAACTCCTTTTCCAAGCTTCGGAAGTTTTAAGGAGCCGTTCTTTGTTTTCACTTTACTCTTCTTCAACTTACCATCCTTGTAATATTCAATGGTCATGTCTGGTTGAAGCTTCATCTTACTGTCTTTGGCTTTCAAGCTGATTTCATCCTGTGCTAAATGGATACTCAATGCACCATTCATCGCGCTTTCAAAAGACACATGTAAAAGATATTTTTCTGCTGAAGACGAAGATGCTTCAAGCGTCCACTCCCCTGGTGCCGGATCTTGAACTGTAACTGTATGATGATACGCACCGTTAAAGTATTCACTTTCATCCTTTTTCACTTTGAAGGTCGAACTTGCTTGTTGACCGGGATCTTTCAGGATTAATTGTGACGAAGGGCTATTGCTTATCCAATCAAATGTTGCGGACTTAGCCCCCTGTTCTACTAAGACCTTTTCTTGTTTTTTTCCACGATATTCTCCTCCTCTAACAAAAGAGGCAGCATTTTCCGTAACACTTGACTCGACCACACTTTGAGTGTTGAAACCCGACGTATTAGTTACCTCATTCAAATAATTTTTGAACAAATTAAAGGTAGAGGAACCTTCTTTGATGGTCGAGTGATTCCAATCCCCCACTCTCAGTTCTGTTCCATAGGGAAGTCTTGAACTATTGACCGTAACGGCACCATCGTTACTTCCATAAGTCCGCAGGTACAATCCTCCCCAATATAGTGAGCTTCCGAAACTTCCCCATTTCGTCCCTCCAAACGTATAGATTTGATTTCTATTTACGTTCGGATGATGATCTGTTTCTGAGCGGAAATAGCTCATATATCCTGTTTGCAGTGAATAGGTGGCATCATTCTTACTCCCTAGAATGCCCGTTAACCATCCTGCCCAGCTGCTATAAGCAAGATCTGCTAACTGGGAACCATAATGTGGGGTGGATAGGGTGATCACCCTTGCGACATATGGATAAGCACCATAGTGTACAAGAGCTGATTGTGTATCGATGCCCCCTTTACTGTGGGCCACAACCACTACCTTTTCACCGAAGTAATTGTATATGTCGCGAATTTTCTGGGACAGGAGGGCACCGTTATCCCACATATTCTTTGTTGGATACAAATCGATAAAAGCGGTTTCATAACTATTTTGATAGGCTGTGTCATACATATTATTGTCATTCCACCATGTATTCGATGAGCTATTTAATCCGTGAACAAAGAGAATCGGATGCTTGGAAGGGGCTACATACGAGGGAGTTGTACCTACATACCACTGCCCGGGAACTCCAGAAGGATCACCGTCCCCGAATGAACCCGCCTGGCTCCAGGACGGCAGCAATAAAAATAGTGCAAAAACGGTATAACATATCTTTTTAATCATACACTCTCCCCTTTTCCGTTGAAATAAACCTGTAAAGTATATCGACGGAATTCAGAAGATATAACCGGGCTAACAGAAATCGGGAAGAAAGAACCAAAACATGTTCACAAGTTTTTTACATGGACATTTATTAATATGGTATTTATATTAATTTTACGAAACGACCTAAAAAACATGCGAAGGTACCTTCATGTTAAGAGTATGTAAATTCACCGTAAGCTCATTGAGTCAGTACATTTTTAATGTTATAGTCTTTATATAAAATTCCGATATCGACTTTCGATATTGACTTTCGATTTTTACATAAGGAGGTGTTTCATTGGAAGACAAAGTATTACGGAAACTCTTTCTCGGGTTTATTCAAATTCATATTCTCCACCATGCCAAAGAAGAGCCCATTTACGGTACATGGATGCTGGAAGAATTAAGAGAACATGGGTATAGCATAAGTTCCGGAACACTGTACCCTATTCTTCACTCAATGGATACTGACGGGCTACTAACAAAAGAAGAGAAAAACGTGGACGGCAAGATCAGGAAGTATTATTCGACTACGGATAAAGGCAATAAAGTACTCAGTGAAGCACGTGATAAAGCCTATGAGCTTTTTAAAGAAATCAAAGACTAACAAAGAAGGTGAAAAAATAGTGAAAACATCAAGAAATTTAAAGTCCCTGATTGAAATACTGTTTATTTCGACAAGATTGGGGCTTACATCGTTCGGTGGGCCGGTTGCCCATTTAGGATACTTTCATGAAGAATATGTTCGCAGAAGAAAATGGATGGATGAGAAAAGTTACGCAGATCTGGTCGCTCTTTGCCAATTTCTCCCTGGTCCTGCAAGCTCTCAAGTTGGAATGGGAATTGGAATTATGCGGGCAGGAGTGTTGGGCGGAATCGTATCATTTATAGGATTTACCCTCCCTTCTGTCATTGCATTAATTCTTTTTGCGATCATTCTTCAAGGTCTGGATGTTGCAGATGCCGGATGGATACATGGGTTAAAGATTGTCGCAGTTGCCGTGGTTGCTCATGCTATTTTAGGGATGGCAAAAAAGTTGACGCCCGATTTAAAACGAAAAGCGATTGCATTGTTTGCTTTAGTGGTCATTTTATTATGGCAAACGGCGTTTTCACAAATTGGGGTCATTCTTCTTTCAGCTTTTATTGGATTTCTTATTTTTAAACAACATCAGCCAGACGATGAAGCCCGAATTGACTTCCCGATATCCCGTAGATTTGCATTGATTTGTTTATCTCTTTTCTTCGGATTACTGATTCTTCTTCCGTTCCTGAGGGGATTGACATCACTTGAATGGATCGCTTTATTCGATAGCTTTTACCGTTCCGGGTCATTGGTGTTTGGGGGCGGTCATGTTGTATTACCACTTCTTGAACGGGAGTTTGTTCCTACAGGATGGTTAACAGAAGAAGCGTTTTTAGCAGGATATGGTGCAGCCCAGGCGGTTCCTGGTCCTCTCTTCACCTTTGCAGCGTATATTGGTGCTGTGATTAATGGGTGGCAAGGCGGATTGCTTGCGACTTTCGCGATTTTCCTTCCAGCCTTTCTACTCATTTTAGGAACGCTCCCATTCTGGGATTCTCTCCGTAGGAATCCTAAGATTAAAGGAGCTCTTATGGGAGTGAACGCAGCTGTTGTTGGGATCTTGATTGCAGCTTTCTACCATCCGATATGGACTTCCTCCATTCTTACTCCACAAGACTTTGCCTTTGCTGCGATTTTGTTTAGCATGCTCGTCTTTTGGAAACTTCCACCTTGGATCGTTGTGGTCACAGGAGCAGTTGGTGGACTCGTTATGGGATTCATATAATTCATCTAGTAGACTGAGTTAGGGACATGCTCCTTAGCTTTTTTTAGAGAAAAAAGTCTTGCACACTGGAAGTGTAGAACATATATGACAGAAACCATTTTTCAGAGTGCTGAATAATGAAAAGAGATCCAGCAAATTGAATGCCTGGATCTCTTTTTATTTGGCTCTTTTCGTAAAGTTTTTTGCTATTGTAGACACGAAAGTAATAGTTGATTTCCGCTACAGGATGCTCGCTTTCCGCGGGGCTGGCGGTGAGCCTCCTCGGCTGCGCCTCCGGGGTCTCACCTGTCCAGCTATTCCCGCAGGAGTCGATCATCCTTCCGCTCCAATCAACTTTCTGAGCATGAATCCTTAATCGAAAACAATTTAAACAAGCTTTTTAGCAAACAATCTCTTTTAAGGTAAGTAGAGATTCATTGTCTTAATGAAGCAGAATTATTTTTTCTAGTTATTTTGTTTTCTGGTACACCTTGAAGCTCTGTCACAAAGATCCTATTAAAGATGGTGAGGGGAACTGCGCAGACTCCTGCGGAAGTACGGGCGTGCCGAGACCCCGGAAGCGAAGCTGAGGAGGCTCGGCCGAACGTCCGCGGAAAGCGGAGCAGTTCCCCTCACCATCCAGCACACACTAATTGACAGAGCCTTGCAGAACTTATGTTAAAAACAACAATCTTTACGAAAAGAGCGTTTTATTTTTATCTTTTAATAAATCGATACGTCAGATATGCAATATAAAGGGGTGTAGCAATGTAGATTAAATAGGGAAACTGCTCATATGTCCCTTTGTAGATGACGAATAGTAATGCTCCAATGAAGAGAGTCACAATCGTTCCGTATTTCGGTAAAGGCACTTCCTTGAGACTCGGGATTCGTATACGGCTCACCATAAGAAAACACATTGCTGTGAAAATGACCGTCGTCACGATATTTGGTATAAAGTCTCCAAACAGGGTGAGAATCGCCAGGATACCACCTGCTGCCGTAATCGGTACCCCCACGAAATAATGAAGAGATGATTTCGGCGGACTGGTATTAAACCTTGCCAGGCGATAAGCCCCGAATAATGGAAATAACCCTGCCACGATAAACCCTAATAAACCAAATTGAAAGAAATATGTATAATACACAAGAAAGGAGGGTGCGACTCCAAACGTAACAATATCAGCTAATGAATCTAATTCCTTTCCTAATACACTATCCGCTTGCAGCATCCTCGCCAATCTGCCGTCCATGCTATCAAGCATCATGCCAATAATAATTAGTATTGCTGCGTTTTTAAATTGTCCGCTTGCGGCAAACCCAATTGATAAGAAACCGCAATACAGATTTCCCAACGTGACCATATTGGGTATTTTTTTCGTTAGTTTCATCTTTTATCCTCGCTCTACCAAAAATTCTATTACTTCTAGGATACCATGTTACAGATTTTCTTAAAGAAATGTTGTGAAAAAACTTCATAAAATCTTATAAAATTTTTATTTAGAATACTGAAAGTTGACCATACTATTTACTGAGTATGAAAGTAAACGATAATTGGTGTTGATCTCATGATTAGAAAAAAGCTTCGTGAATGTAAATGTCTTACTCTAAAACTATTGCGTCTCAAAGATAACTCTCACAGTATTGCATTAGGATTCACAGTTGGATTATTAATCAACTTCGTTCCCTCTTTTGGCATAGGTCCGTTCATTTCCACAGCCTGTGCGAAGATGATTAAAGGGAATTCATTCGCTGGATTAGTAGGAGGGATCTCCTTAATTTGGGCTTTCCCTATCTTCTTCTACTTAAATCTTATTGTAGGATATCTCTTCTACCCCATTGATGTAATGGATCCTTCTTTAGACTACGCCAGTGAAGCAGTAGACGTAGGGGTGCAATTGGGGAAAGCATTCTTTATAGGGATGTTCATCAATATCCCCTTATTCGGTATCCTCACTTACTTCATCATACATTCCATTGTTAGAAGATACCGGGGGACGATGCTCGCGTATGTGCAGAAGAAGTGGAATTTATAGTCTTTTCCACTCTCTCTTTAACAATGAATAACAATAGAGGTCATAGTATTCCCCCCGAAAAAAATGCTTATCTCTGTAAATCCCTTCTTTTTTAAATCCAAGCTTCTCCAGGACACGGATGGAGGAATGATTTTCTGGTGCTACATAAGCCTGAATCCGATTAAGACGTAAAAAATCAAACCCGTGTTCCAAGGATTTTTCCACGGCTTCACTCATATAGCCTTCTCCCCAAAATTCCTCAGCCAAATCATACCCTATTTCCGCAATATGATTATAGCGGTCCCACAAGTGAAATCCGACGGTTCCCATTATAACTCCATCCGCTTTCCTTATGATCCCCCAACGATTATGGTTTTTGTTTTCACAATAAGTATTCCACTCTATATAGTTATTGGCCTCATCAATATTCGTATACAATTCCTCGTCATAGAGAAACTTACACACATTTTCATCTGAGTACAAGTTCAAGATAAAATGTGCATCATTTAGTCGAAGTTCTCTTAAACGTAAACGGGATGTTTCCATTTCGGGAAAATTTTTTGTCTCCTTCACTGTAATCCCCCCTTTTTTAAAAAAATGATGAAACTCTTTCATGTTTTTATTCGTATATTCTACTATGAAGATTCTATCTTAACATTATCACACTATATACTAATCCATCTCATGTTTTGTTATAATTTAACTATTAAGTAACGAATACGATTAGGAGAAAAAGGAGGATTGTCATGACTGGAACCATTGCTGTTATCATGATTTTTTCAATACCCATCCTCGGAATCATAACGGACCATTTCCAAAAACAATCCAAGCTAAAGCAAAAAATGATAGAAGACCAACTCGAACTGGAAAAACTGAAGCACGAAAACTTTGTGATTGAAACCCAGAAAATGAGACTCGAATTAGAACAAATGAAACTTCAGGATCCTAAGGAAAAAACGCAAATTTTATAAATAAAAACGCCAGGATCTCCTGGCGTTTTTATCTGTCTGGCTTTAAAGATCCACGGCCACTTGAGTGATATTATTTTATACTCCGTAAAAACGCCGCTTGACTTTAACGCTTAAAAGCGTTTAAGATATAAAGCATCTTGATCATACATATTTGTGAAGAGCTGTGATGGATTTGAAGTAGTGATTTCCTCCCTGTTATAGAGAGCTAGTGGTGCTGGGAACTAGTACATAGGAAAATCATGAATTACGTTTCTTGAGCTTCTTGTTCTATAGTGGAACAAGACGGTTATTGTCCGTTATCAATTTGAGTGGTAAGCAATTCGCTTACAACAAGGGTGGTACCGCGATCTTATTCGTCCCTGCTGATTTTTTCAGCAGGGATTTTTTGTATGTATCTACTTTCGCACATGAAAGCGTTTAAGCACTAAATAACATTTAGAAATAAGGAGAATTTAATATGAACCAATCCATTCCGAGTCATTTACGGCCATTTGTAGCTGAGCAGCATTATCATTCATACACCCCTATCAATCATGCCGTGTGGCGTTATGTAATGAGACAGAATCATCATTTCCTGGAAGATACTGCACATGAAGCATTCACAGAAGGATTAAAAGCTTCCGGTATTAACATACACGAAATTCCCAGGGTCAGTGATATGAACCGACACTTAGCGAAAATTGGCTGGGGGGCAGCGATTGTAGACGGTTTGATCCCTGGTACAGCGTTCTTTGATTTTCAAGCTCACGGTATTCTCCCAATAGCAACGGATATTCGTCAAAAATCGAATATTGAATATACCCCTGCTCCTGATATATTGCATGAAGCAGCCGGACACGCTCCCATTCTGTTTGATGAAACCTATTCCCGATTTGTAAAGATCATCGGCAATATCGGAGCGAACGCTTTTGCCACTGAAGAAGAACACGAAGCTTTTGAGGCAACCAGGCATTTATCCATTGTGATGGAGGATCCAAGCTCCACATTGGAAGAAATTGAAGAAGCAAAGCAGGTGTTAATTGAAAAGCAAGAAGCTGTTTCAGGTCTTTCTGAAGCAGAACAAATTTCGCGAATCTTTTGGTGGACAGTGGAATTCGGTTTAATCGGGGATTTTCATCAACCGAAGATCTTCGGTGCAGGACTTCTGTCATCGGTTGGAGAAAGCAAACACTGCTTATCAAGTATGGTGATCAAACGACCGTTCACAATCGAAGATGCCATTCATACCAGCTATGATGTTACCTCCATGCAAACTCAATTGTTTGTTTGTGAAAGTTTCGAACAACTCATTGAAGAAGTAGAGAAATTCGGTGAGACCATGGCTTTTCGTAAAGGAGGAACTGAAGCGATTGATAAAGCGATTCGTTCGAACCAACTTGCTCATATCGAATATAATTCGGGTTTACAAGTCACCGGGACCTTCAAAGAAGTAATAAAAAATGAGCGAGGTGAAGCAATCTACGTCAAAACCGTTGGACCTACTTCACTTTCCATCCAAAAAGAGCAACTCGATCAACACGGGACAGATCATCATGCAGAAGGCTTTGGTGCACCTATTGGTATCCTTCAGGATGGCACCATGCTTGAGAACCAGACCGAAGCGGATTTAAAGAAGCTGGGCATCGAGACGAACAAAATGATGCAAATCACATTTGATGGTGGAATTGAAGTTTCTGGACATGTGACGAATCTCGTCTTTCATCATCATCGTCTTGTCCTCATATCCATTGATGAATGTATGGTGACTTTGGGTGAAGAAATTTTATTCCACCCTTCATGGGGAACATACGATTTGGCAGTAGGCAGTGAAATCGTTTCAGCGCGGCCACATGCGGCAGACTATGATGCTTTCTTCGGCGACACTCCTCTTATCGAAGAAGAGGATGGCGGATCTCGTGATCTTACAACATTAGACAGCCTCTTCAGAGAGGTCAGAGAACTGAGAGAAGTATCCTTTTCCACAGATCTTACTCATAGTATAGTAGGTAGACTGAAAAAGGATTTCCCTGAAGAGTGGCTGCTTAGACTTGAAATCATTGAACTTCTGCAGATTCACGAGCCTGAATCTCAGTTAAAGGAAGATCTTCTGAAAGACTTATACGTTTTAAGTAAGCAGGATCGGTTTGCAAGACTCATTCAAAATGGCCTTGATGTCATCTTTGGAAAGAAAGGGGTTACGGTATGAAGAAGTTAAGTGAAGCTGCCCTCTCTCAAAAACTTGAATCTCTTGAAAAGTGGCGCTTAAAAGAAAAGAAGTGGATCGAACGGCGCTATCGGTTCAAGGACTACCTTGAAGGAATACGGTTTGTAAACAAACTGGCAGAGGCAGCCGAGGAAGTGAATCACCATCCTTTTATAACGATTCAATACAAATTGGTTATTGTAGAGTTAACCTCTTGGAGTGAAAATGGTCTGACGGATTTGGACTTTGATTTGGCCAATCAGTATGAAAAACTGTATAAGGAAATGGTGTAAACAAAAGAGACGGTCCCAAGGGGCTGTCTCTTTTGTTCATTGTACCTTATTCCAAATACTCTTCCGTCAAACTTGAGGTCAAATATCTTGCCATACCCGATTTCAGTTTCTTCATACCATGTTTTCTATAAAACTCTTCATTACCGGTTGTCGAGATTAACTGAACGCAGGAAACATCTTTTAACTGCTCTAAAAGGTCACTCAAGATGAGACTGCCGATTCCATTTTTTTGATACTCTAAGTGAACGACCACATCATAAATTGCGGCATTGAACACTCCATCCGTTAAAGCTCTTCCAACTCCAATGACCCTACCATCACTAATAGCCAAAGTTACACTATCACTTCTTTGAAAAACCTTGGTGATTACTTCATTTGAGTGCTTCAACCATCCTGCTGACTGGTACACTTCACATATTTCATCCAGCTTATTCGAATCAAATTTGTGATGAATCTTGATCTCCATTATTTATCACCTTTCCTATTCCAACCAATCCGATCACTCATATTCATAAAATCATAGTTATGTTCATCTTTTCAAAGTCTCGTCTCTTCATGATTTATCAGCGTTCCCTGCTTCTGCCCAGAGCATATTTTCTCCATGATTCCTGCCTGGTCGAAGTTAAAAATGTGTACAGGGAGTTTATAGTCTCTTGCTAACAGCAGAGCTGATTGATCCATGACTTTAATATTATTCGTTACAACGTCATCATAATTTAAATTGTGATACATCTTCGCGTTTTTATTTCGTTTAGGGTCACTCGTAAAAACACCATCGACCCCCTGCTTCGCTACCAGGATGGCCTCACTATTCGTTTCGATGGCTCGCTGAACGCTGGGGTAATCCGTCGTTACGAAGGGTTGACCGTTTCCTCCACCGAATATAACAATGTATCCTTTGTCAAGATGGTGAACGGCACGAAGGCGAATATACGGTTCGGCAACCGTTGAAACAGGGATTGAAGTCATCACTCGAACCTCTTTGTCAGTCTTACTTTTCAACACACCTCTAAGCATCAAACTATTGATGATGGTACCTAAAGTACCAATACTATCCGCTTCTACCCGCTCTATTCCCCATGTATCTGCCAAGCTGCCCCGAAATATATTGCCTCCACCCACAACTAAGGAGACTTCAATCCCCATATTGACGATCGACATGATTTCGCCTGCAATGTGATCAAGCTCTTCAGTGCCAAAATTATTTCCTTCCTTATCTGCCAATGCTCCACCACTTAATTTAATTAACACACGCTTGTATCTCATCTAGATTCCTCCCCTGGACATAAAAAAAGAACTAAAAAGGTAATGAATACCCTTTTAGTTCTTTTTATAGGGGAAGAGATACCGAAACATGATTGATGATTGATTAACATACCTTCTCCCCCTCTCGCACTATTCAGAATTTTCCTTCTCTAATTGTATAGAAAATATAGGAAATGGTCAAGTGAATTTTTTTGATTTAGTTTGCCTTACTAACCCCGCCATTTACCTCTTCTTTTAATTTCAAAATAACTTCTTTTATCTTCAACATACCAACGTTTCCTTCCTTTCTCTTCCGTAATGAAATAGCTTCACTCTTGATTTCCTTGTCACCGATCACCATCATATAAGGAACTTTTTGAATCTCTGCTTCTCTGATTTTAAGACCAACTTTTTCTACTCGATCATCGACTTCCACCCTAAAGCCTTCTCTTTCTAACTGAGACTTCACTCCTTGAGCATATTGGATATGTGCCTCGGAGATAGGAAGGATTTTGACCTGGTAAGGAGCTAACCAAAGGGGAAAGTCTCCTCCGAAATGTTCAATGATGATGGCCATAAAGCGTTCGATTGAACCGTAAATGGCTCGGTGAATCATAATAGGTCTGACTGCTGCATTGTCTTCCCCAATGTATTCACACTCAAATTTTTCAGGCATTTGGAAATCTAGTTGAACCGTACCACATTGCCAGCTTCGACCAAGAACGTCCATTATATGAAAGTCTATTTTTGGCCCGTAGAAAGCACCGTCTCCTTTATTGATGTGATAATCGACTCCTCTCTCTTTCAATACAACTTCCAAATCTCCTTCGGCTTTATCCCATAATTCAACGGAGCCCATAAAATCTTCCGGGCGAGTCGAAAGCTCGACCTTATAGTCAAACCCGAATTTGCTATAGAAAAGATCGATAAGATCCAATACTTTATGAAGCTCTGATCGAATCTGGTCTTCCCTTACAAATAGATGAGCATCATCCTGAGTGAAGGAACGGACTCTCAATAATCCACTTAATGAACCCGATAGCTCATGTCGATGAACTAATCCCAGTTCACCGTAACGGAGAGGTAACTCCCGATAACTTCTTCTCTTGCTTTTATAGATCAAGACTGCCCCTGGACAACTCATTGGCTTGATCGCATATTTCTGATCATCTACCTCTGAGAAATACATATTCTCATGGTAATGATCCCAGTGCCCCGACTTTTCCCATAGCTCCTGCTTCATCATAATGGGAGTCCTAATCTCCTGGTATCCTGCTTTCCGATGTTCCTTTTTCCAAAAGTCTTCTAACTCATTTCGTAATAGCATCCCTTTCGGTAAATAAAAGGGCATCCCTGGTGCTTCTTCCATTGATACAAATAACTCCAGCTCCTGACCTATTTTCCTGTGATTTCTTTTATCTACTTCAGATTGAATTGACATTTTGTTTCCTCCTAATCATTTTTTTATATAAAAAAACCGCATTCATCCCTATCAAGGGACGAATGCGGTCGTGGTACCACCCTAATTCCGAAGTGCTAAACAAAAGCCCTCCGCTCAAAGTTGATAACGGTTTTCCCGATTATGGATACTGACATTTCACCATAATAGCTCCAAGGTGGTAAATCATTTCCTTTTCTTCAGGGCTCTCAGCCATGTGACCCTGTTCTCTGGTAAGAAAAACAGCAAATGATTCATGTCCTCTTCATCACTTTATTATTCAATTAATAAAAAAACCGCACCCATCCCTAACCAAGGGACGAGTGCGGTCGTGGTTCCACCCTAATTCAGAAGTGTAAAATATTACTCTTCGCTTAAGTAAGATAACGGTTTTCCCGATTATGGATACTGACATTTCACCATAATAGCTCCGAGGTGGTAAATCATTCTTTTCTCTTCAGGGCTCTCAGCCGGTGACCCTGCTCTCTGATCAAGAAAAAACGGAATGAATCATGTCCTCATCTTTGCTTTCGTATAGTATATTCAATTCAGAATAAATTTGTTATTGAAATTATATGGTAGTATTTTCTAACTGTCAATAGTGATTAAATAAAAATCAGAAGAATCATCGCGACAAGGGCAAGTCGATAAATCGCAAAAGGAATTAGCTTGATTTTATTGATCACCTTAAGAAAAAAGTGTATCGACAGATAAGCGAATAGAAATGCACTTAAGAACCCAACCAATAGAAACGGTAAAAACTCAGGGGTAAAATACATCCAGTTCTTCATAAGAGAAAGGGAACTTGCTCCCAGCATGATCGGAACCGCCATAATGAATGTGAAATCTGATGCTGCCCGGTAGCTTAATCCAAGTAAAACTCCTCCAGAAATGGTCGATCCAGACCGCGAAAAACCCGGCCATAATGATAAGCATTGAATAAGCCCCATCACCAGCGCTTTTTTATGTGTTATCTGATCGACGTTCTCCACTGTGACAATCTTGGGACGAAACAAATCCGCTGCAATCATGAGGAAAGCACCGATTGTTAAACCAGCCAGAACTGTATTCAGCGAAAAAAGATGCTCATCGATATAATCCTCAAATAACAAGCCTAGAATCACTGCGGGTATTAATCCTGCCATTATGTGGGTTAATTTTAAATTGGATGATTTATTTGCGGTACGGTGTTTATATCCGAGTAAATCTTTAAATCTTTCTCTAAATACAATGACAACTGCTAAAATTGAGCCTAGTTGGATCACAACTTTGAACGTATTTGCCGGATATTTACCCAATACTTCTTTCGATTGGATCCATAAATCGTCTACTACAATCATATGCCCAGTGGAAGATACAGGAGCAAACTCCGTTAACCCTTCGACCATTCCCAATATAAATGCTTTAATTAACATGATGACGTCCATTTATCATTTCTCCTCTATCGTTTATCACACTGTGAATCTGACAGTCATGAAAGATAGTTGGAGTGGTTTTTCACAATGACACCAAACCCGTTTGAATCCCCACGATAATGGGAGCACAGCTGGTCTTTGGAAAGAGTGGGAGGAATTAGAGGCAGAATTCTATTAAAAGAAATTCTGTTTTTATCTTCTATTTTCTTCGTCACTAAAGAAGGAGTTAATGAGAAAGAATCATCGTCAAGATAGGCAATCTGAGCTTGATCCTGAATGACCTCTTCTCCCCTATGAGCCTGAATATCGTTTATCTGCTGATAAATCCCAAAACAGCAAACTAGCACAAGCAACATGATTTTCTTCACTCTCTCCCCCCCTCTCGTGATAATCTAGCTTATCATACTATAACCGACAGGGGACGACAATAAGGAATTGTAAGCTACTGAACAGATCACTTTCAATGTATCATTCGCAAAACTTCTCACAAAAAGAGCCTAAAAGATCATTTTCAGGGTCAAATCAATAAAAAGTACAGTATAGGGCTTTCCTATACTGTACTTCTCTCTTACGACTAATGAATATCTTTCTTCTTAAACCTCCCACCCCTTACCTCTGCTATATCCGCAATGGCTAAAAAAGCGGAAGGATCATGTTCTGCAACGATATCTTTAAGCTTCGCCTCCTCCAGACGAGTGATGACACAGAAAATGACTTTTTTGTCGTCTCCTGAAAAGGCCCCTTCTCCTTTCAAATAGGTCACTCCTCTCCCCAGTCGGTGTAAGAGGGCATCACCAATTTCCTTGTAATTTTCACTTATGATCCAAACCGATTTGGATTCATCCAGTCCTTTAATAGTTATATCAATCATTTTAAATGCTACATAATAGGCCAGAAGTGAATACATGGCTCTATCCCAGCTAAACACAAATCCGGCGGAAGCCAAAATGAACAGATTGACAAACATGATGATTTCACCGACAGAAAAGGGCAGCTTTTTACTTGATAAAATAGCAAGAATTTCCGTTCCATCCAGAGATCCGCCGTAACGAATGACCATACCCACTCCTATTCCAAGGACGATCCCTCCGAATAAAGAAGCCAGCAGAATATCTTGGGTGAAGGCAGCTACCGGATGAAGAAATGTAGTTGAAATCGATAATATGATAATTCCATATAATGTTGAGAATGCGAAGGTTTTTCCGATTTGTTTATATCCGATGAAGAAAAAGGGGATGTTGAGAATAAAGATGAAAAGACCAAGCTTAACGCCTGTAATATGGGAGAGCATAATCGAGACGCCGACGATTCCTCCATCAATGACCTGGTTCGGGACTAGGAATATTTCAAGCCCAACTGCCATGATCATCGCCCCGATGGTAATGAGAAAAGCTCTCTTCACTACCTCTTTAAGGGGAATCTTCTTATGCTTTATTTTCACTTGCTGAAACTGATCTATTACCTGTCCTTCAATCATCTTCGTTCCTCCTCCTAAGATTAACATCCCGCGACAACTACTGAACTCATCTCATTGGAACCAAAATGATCTATGTAACATACACCAAACCAATCCATCAAAGCCCACAAAAACCGGCTTGTATAACTTATATATTCTATTATCACCTTCAAAATACCTGCTAAAAGTGAGGGACGGACCTCTAATAGAGCGCCATCCGCCTTTCAGTGGAACAACGAATATCTTGTTTTAATCATGTTATTCAAGCTATCTAGCCATTTTCTATTAATAATTTAAAGGTCCGTCCCTCAGCTAATTGTAAGATTTGACTCAAAGGGGAAAATGAAGTATTTTTATTACTTGTATATTCATATTTTGGATAGGCTGGAACTGTTTTCTGTTTCCAGGTAAATTAGGTTTTGGAGGCTTTTCTTTGATTACATTAATCAAAACTTTGTTAGTCAATATTACAATTTTGTTTTCGTTTACGTATAATGCTAACGTATTATTTCCATTTAAAGAAAAACAAGTTCCACATTACAAACATAAAATCACTTATGGTCTTATCGCATCCTTTGGGGCTTTATTATGTATGCTCTATCCGATTGAAACCCTTGGGGAGACTCATTTCGACTTACGCATGATCGCCATTTTAATTGCAACGATCTACGCCGGATTATTATCAGGATCGATCGTTTTAGGATGCGTGATCATCTTTCGCTATTTAATAGGTGGTCCATATGTAATGGTTGGAATAACGGTCTCCGTGCTGGCGTTTGTTATAGGCATTCTCTTTCGTAAGATGTTATTAAAGACACAATATAAATTACTGGGAAGTACAATCATCTTCCTGATTCATTCATTGTTTTACATCACAATAATCAACAACTATATTCCTATTCTTCATTTGCCGTTTTATTTCATTTATTTCACGGTTTTCTATTTTACATTTGTGGCTCTTGTGTTCATTATTGAACACTTGATTCGAACGAACAAACAGATTGAAGAAATGGTGTATCTCGATAAATTGAATATGGTGGGACAGATGGCAGCTTCTATTGCCCATGAGATTCGCAATCCCCTTGCAACCGTTAGAGGATTCATACAGCATCTAAGCGAAGATACTGAAGATGAACAGTTTAAAAGGTACTCCCCACTTATTCTGAATGAATTAGATCGTACGAATAAAATAATCACAGACTACCTTAGCGTAGCAAGACCAAGTGAATTTCAGCTGTCTACACTCAACCTGGAAAGAGTGCTTCAAGACTGTGTCGACTTACTAAGACCATTCGCCTCCTATTCGAATACATCGATACTATTCCACCAAAATAGCACCCATTATATTAAGGGTGATGAGCATCATATGAAGCAAGCGATTATGAACGTCATAAAGAACGGAATTGAATCAATTGAGGAACGTGGGGAAATCACCATCTTTTTAAAAGAAGACTCTACCAGGGACAACGTGGTAATCAATATTTCAGACACGGGAAAAGGGATGACCGGGGATGAGTTGAAAAAGATCGGTTTACCCTTTTACACCACGAAAACAAAGGGCACCGGCCTTGGGAGCATGGTAACGAATAAAATCATTCGTGAAATGGGTGGAATGATTGAATACGAAAGTGAGTTGAATAAGGGTACTGTCGTGAAAATTCGACTACCCCTCACAACCAAACAATAATCATCACCAAAAGCTTAGGAGATTTTATCCTGGGCTTTTTTCTTGGAATAATCCCATCGCTGTTAATCTATGATACACTTACTTTATCAATATTTTCCAGGGCTCTATAACCTGGAGGGAGGCTAATACGATGAACAAAAGATCGACAATCCTGTTTTTAATAGGTCTAATCATAACATTATGCATCATAACCATTCTCAATAAGCCCACAGAAAAAGATTTTACCCTTTGGCTGCAAGAGGAATATAATATTAACTGCAATGAAGACTGCTCTATCATTGAAATGGATAGTGGCGAGGGGAACATTACAGAGAGAATAAAGCTGGCAAACGGTAATGGAGCCTATACTCCTGGACTATTTACATTACGAATAAATAGACATTACATAAGCCTAAATGACCCAAACCGCATATTTAGCGTAGGAGTGATTGGCTTTAATGGAAGATTCTACGAAATAAATTCAGAAATAGGTCTTTTAGGAAATAGGGAATGAACAAGGAATGACTAAAGTTTACATAATAATATTATAGACATTTATATGTGCAACACTAAACCCGACTCTACTCCAGAGCCGGGTTTTCTTCGTCTAATCTAAAAACCTCAGCAAATCTCCATAAATAATATCATCAGACATGCCTAACTCTTTTCTTACTGTTTCTTTAAATGGCTCACATAATGATTCAGAAGTTGATGCTTCACTGCTCTTATCATAGCAAACATTGTCTTTAAAGACGTACTTTTCAGTTACAAAGTCACCATCCCTGAAAATGACAGGATGGTCTTCTTTTCGAGTGAACAGATTATGTCCAAATGAAAGATTACCCTTCGTATTAATCCCCAATAAATGGAGAATGGTTGGACGGATATCGATTTCTCCCCCTATCGTTTTGATCGTTTTTCCATCTTCACCAGGCACATGGATAATGAGTGGAACTTGTTGAAGTTTCACATGGTTCACCGGAGTGTCTTCCTGCCCTAAAAGCTCGAAAACTCCATTTTCATATTTTTCTGAGATGCCATAATGGTCTCCATATAGTACAAAAATAGTATTTTCGTACATTCCATTTTTTTTAAGCCTGTCAAACAATGATTTAATCGCTTCATCCTCATAACGTACGGTTGTTACGTAACGGTTCACAACATCCTCTTTTGTTGAAGCCTCTGGAATAAGTTTATCCTCTTCTTCTAATAAAAATGGAAAGTGATTGGTCAGCGTAATGAAACGTGTGTAAAACGGTTGAGGTAATTTCTCAAGATAAGAAATGGATTGTTCGAAGAACGGGATATCCTTTAATCCGTAGTTAACAGAGTTTTCTTCCGTTACATTGAAGTCTCCTTTCGAAAAATAGCGATCGTAACCTAACGATTCGTACATTATTTCACGATTCCAAAAAGTACGAGCATTGCCATGGAAAACTGCCGCATAATAATCTTCTTTCTTTTTCAAAATATTGGGCATGCTTTTATAATGGTTATCCGGTTTGCGAACAAATGCTGAACCGCTTGCCAGTGGATATAACCCTGTATCGATCATGAATTCAGAATCTGAGGTTTTCCCTTGAGCTGTCTGATCATAAATTTGATTAAAATAAAAACTATCCTTTATTAAAGAATTTAAAAAAGGTGTGATTTCTTCTCCGCCGACTTTTTGGTTGATGACAAAATTTTGGGTGGATTCCATACTGATCAATACAACATTTTTTCCGTCGGCAACACCGAACAAATCTGAGTTGTTATGTTTCTTGGATTGTGTATATTTAATGGACGCTTTCGTGTCTGATTTACTGGCAAGCATCTTTGTGAAAGGTACCGTAGATTCGACCCCGATATCAAATAGATGATAATTGTATGGCCCCACTGATTTGACCATTTGCTCTCTATCATATGACTCAGCAAATAAATATGGAGATTTCACCAGCCCTAATCCTACTGTAACGAGCAATAACACTAGACTCAACCCGATATATGAAAGCTTCCACCTCCTTGAAACCTTAATGGAAGAGGTAGCCGTCCACTTTCTCTTTAATAACCACCCGACAAGAAGGAAATCTACAATTAAGAGGAGATCCCAGGGACTCATTAGTTCAAAGGTACTTGGTCCAATCCCCCCTACATTTTTAAACTGAAATAAAATCGGAACGGTAACAAAATCAGAGTAAAATCGAAAATATAATAGATCACCGTATAAAAGCCCGGTTGCAATCCCCATAACAAGGACGACAACAGCGGGTTTTATCTTCTTAGAGAAGTAAAAACTGAATCCAATTAATAGCATTAACGAACCAAGAGGATTGAAGATGATGAGTAATAAGTCCAAGAAGGATTCGATACGTAAATTAAATCCAATAAAAGAAACTAACACGGTCTTTAACCATAAGGTTACGAGTGCAAACCCAATCAATTTGTATGTCTTAAAGCGAGATATAAAACGGGAAATCTTTCTCATTTCACAACCCTTGAAGCGACATTGCTTTGATATTCTCTGTTGAGTATTTTCATTGCTTCCAAAACCTTTCGTTCGTTTTGTCTTCCCATAAGTGCTACCTGCACCCAATTTCTCTTTACTAAATAATCACTTTCGTAGCTTAATAAAATACCTTTATCTTTACAAATATCACCAAACTGTCTACTACACTGTTCCCTCTCCAGTGCCATTGTAATCACTCCTGGAGAATAGTTTTCATTCCCTAGTATATGAAATCCTCCTTGAGTTAACACACACCTTACTCTTAGAGCTATTTTTTCATGAATTTCATATTCAATAAAATGCAGTGCCTCCTTTAGCGCCATTACCAGATTAGATGTGTGGGTATACGGGATGCTTCCATTGACCTCGTACATTCCCATATCCAGGTACCTTGGAATTGATGGACTGGGCTGTATTTTTTCTCGATGAAATACAATGGCAAGGCCGGGATAAGAGCCTAGTCCCTTCCCACTGACCGTTGTGGCAAAGTACACTTCCTTAAAATCCACTGGAATGGTCCCAACCGAACTACAGGCATCGACGCATAGCTCCACCCCATACCTTTTACACAGACAAAGTAGCCCGTTCAGGTCATACAGGTAGCCTGTCGACGTTTCACAATGAACGGTCCAAATCCATTTTATGTTTTGATTTTCCTGGAGTAAGCATTCCACTTCGCCTAATGAAATTGCTTCATTCCAATCTTTTTCTAGCCTATGATAATGTAAATCAAACCTGTTTGCATGATCAATCAACCGGTACCCAAATTCTCCGTTTGCAAGAATCAGCCCGCTACCTGACAAACATTTAAGCTGAGCTGCAACCATGTCATTAGATAGGGTTCCCGTTCCCACTGCAACTTCTGCATAGTTTGCGTTTGTCATCTCGCATAATGATCTTCTTACTTCTCCCATTTCATGAATAAATGAGCTGCTTCTATGAGAAACGGCATCTCCTTTGAAAGCTTTTTCTACCTTTTCATGACGTGGAACCGGCCCTGGGAGAAAAGAAAGGGGAACTGAACTTTCTGTTTTGCGAATCATTAATCGCTGAAAGGCTTTCGTCGAATTTTCGAAGCTCTCACGGGTTAAATACATTGGCTGAAATTTGGCCCCTTCCTCCCCCACGAGATCGGCAAATGGCTGAAAACCGATTCGTTTATATAACTTTAGCTGACGAACCGTTCCTGAAATGAGAGCCATCGTATATCCTTTCTCCAAACAATAAGATACTAAACGCTCACATAATTGATAAAAAACCCTCGTACTTCTATATGCTTCTTTTACAGATAATAAGCGAATTTCACAAGGAACCGCACCAGCCGGTAAATATTCATTAAGATTTTTCAGTTTTAAATCCAAAGAGAAGGGACGCTTGGCACGAACCGCAATCATGCCAACGACTTCACCTTCATCTTTAGCAATAACATATGTATTTTCATCGTGAAACTTATCAATCAGTTTGCGTTCTGGATTTCCTTCGTGCTGAGGTATTTCTTCTACAAAGGTCTGATAATTCAATGTATAGATCTGTTGAAACTCATATGATTCACTTGCAATTTTATATTGAAGAGAAAGGTTTTCCATTCTCGTACCTCCTATGTATCCGCAGATTGCTTCAGCTATCGCTTATGGACCAACAGTACCATCACAAAAAGTGACAATAATCCGATAAAAATGGTGAATGAACCCTCAATCACATATGCCGTAATCGGAATGGTTGCCATTGAAAGAAAACCGGCAATGGTGTATTTTCTCAAAATCATATATGAGATTCCCATAGTGATGGCGAAAATCCCAATGGTAAGGGGATTCAGAAATAATGCAGATGCTAAATAAGCAACTACTCCCTTTCCACCATGTAGTCCAAATTGGATTGGAAAGAGATGTCCGATCATGACAAATATAGAACTGAGAACGTAGTAACTCTGACCTTCAGCCAGTTGTGCCGTGATCATTAATGCAAGAATAACTTTCACGGCATCTATCAGCAGCGTCAGAAAAAAACCTTTTTTTCCTATTGCTCGACCTGCATTCGTTGCTCCTACATTCCCGCTTCCCAGTTTACGAATATCTTCACCGGTAAACATTCTCACTATATAATAAGCACCTGTTATACTTCCCAGACCGTAAGAAACCAAAATGATACTACTTATGATTATACTATTACTCATCATTCCTACACCTGACTTTTCTTATATGGTAATAGACGGATTGAGACCCAGGAAAGTTTCATGTATTTACATTTCCTCCACTTTTCCTATTTTTAAAGAGATAAAATGGTATATAAAGAAGGCTGAATAATATAAGGGCGACACCTTCAAGAGCCAGGAGGTAGTAAGGATACTCTCCTAAATAGTCTATGGGACTTGCATTATACGGTTTATGAGAAAGAAACATATAATTTGCTCCTACCAATCTGTTCACCATAAACACGATGACAGCAATCAGATTTAAAGCAATGAATGCCCTCACCATAGACCGGAACGTCAATATGAAGCCTTCGATCCATACCATGTACAAACAGGATAATACAATCGCCAAATGTGCTAAGAAAAATTGGAAATAACGAAAATGGGGATAACCAAAAAACAACTCAGGTGTCACAATGGCAATAAAGGCACCTGTCATACTGGCAAAAAAACTGATTTCAAAGATCCTATAGTTTTTCGTAATAAGCATGATCGTGCACAGATACAATGAGAGGGAACATAATTGAAAGGGCAAATTAATGGCTACATCCCATTGATCATTGATAAAATACCAAATCTGAAATAATGCTTCACTCAAAACCAGCAGCACCACGATTAGCCATTTCAACACACCCTTACCACTGCCGCTTAGTCGATTTCTAAACACATACAAACCGATCATACATCCGAACGCGACTATCATTGCTGCCACATGGGAGACCGAAAACAACTCAAAAGGATACTCCTCATACCTAAAATTCATAAACTCCTTCACCAAATCCACAACTCCCCTTCGAACACCCATCTATACTATATTCTCTTAATGGTTCATCAATTCCTTTAAGGGACGGACCTCACTCTTCCACCATACTCATCTAAAACAAGCTTTTCATCACAATCTAATACACTTAAGGGACGGACCTTCCCAAAGATACCTCCCAATCATTTTCCTTAACTCAACCTAAATATTCCTTCCCTCCTTATTCCCTCTCTCTAAATCCTTAACCACAGAACAAAAAATCCCTGTTAAGAATCCATCAGATTCCATAACAGAGATTTCTCCACTCTATAACTCTTATTCCATTGTAATTCGATTTCCGCCACTTCGCTTTGAATCATACATATACCGGTCTGCACGCTGAATCGTAGACTTAAAGTCATCCACTTCATTACCAGATGAGACACTCACGCCAATGCTCACTCCCACTATCAGTTCGTTTGCGCCATCAAATACAACAGGTACCAAAAAAGCCCCTAATACTGTTTCAGCCAACATTTTAACCGTATTTGCATCTTCATTTTTTATTAGAAGCACAAATTCATCTCCTGAGATCCGGTAGCATGCAACAGGATATTCTTGTTTCAATGAGGTTAAACGTTTACCTATCTCCTTTAACACATAATCACCAACTGAGTGACCATAGGTGTCATTGATCCCTTTAAAGTGATCGATATCCAGGAACAACAATGCGTAGTCTATCGTCTTTGTGTACAAGTCTTTTAGGTCCTCATTTAACGCTTTTCTATTTTTTAATTGAGTAAGCTCGTCGGTTCTTAGTAGCTTCTGAATTTCAAGATGTGATTCCATCCGGATATACTCCGTGTTCATCCACTCGCTACCCAAATTTAATAAATCTTCGTTCAGTTTCAAGTGTTGGTGAAGCAAGGAATCTTCTTCACATGAATCATCAATGAAGAAGAAACATCCTTTTGATACCCCATTATCCACTATTGGCAAAAGATGAACTAGAGTGTCATTAATCTCAAGGGTCCCTTTACGACTGGAAACCGTTAAATAGGTATGTATTTCCCTTTGAAGTTCCTGATTCAAGAACGATGAAAGGTCTTCTTCACCGTCTATAGGAAGAAACTGATTTTTCTTCCTATAGTACATGCCAAGTAAACGGGTTTTTAATAGACGCGAAAAGGTCTCAAGCAATTGTTGCTGCTTCTCTTCTAATGATTGAGTTGAAGTGAAAATGGAATACAACTTCTTTAAATAGGTTTCCCGACTTTCTTTTAACGTCATTTCTTCTTGAAGCTCTATTTCGGTTGTTACCCACTTCCCGAAGCTTCTAAGGAGATCCAATTCATCACAAGAAAAAGTTCTTGGAGCGTGTCCGACAATGCAGAGTGTCCCAATCACATGTCCTGATTTCACTTTTAATCCGACGCCCGCGTAGAATCGTATTCCATACTTTTCTCCAAAATGGTGGGTTGGTGATTCAACATCCTTTAAAGTGTCCTCAACTACAAAATAATCTTTATCCACAATTACATACTGACATAATGACTCGCGTACCGGCGATCGACTTACCGCATCCGTTTCCCCTGCTAACCCTAACCCCACAGAAGATTTAAACAACTGTTCTTTATCCGTCAATAGATTGATCTGGCACACATCAACCTGGAATACTTCTTTCACGAGCCGGGTTATGCGGTCGTAGCGTTCTTCCCTCCCACACTCGTAAACGTTCATGCACGTAAGCTCGTTCACACGTTCAACATTATCTAAATAGCTATCATCCAAAGAATCTCCCATATTTCCACTCCTTTTTCTGTAGAATTGATATATTATTATGTAAACCTTTAATATCGTAATCTAGTCTGTGAATATCCTGCATTCACAAAAAAAGCTCCCATCTCGATAAGGAAATGGGAAACATCTGTTTTTTTATTGAACCTTGCGTAATGGCACACCCTGGTTCTTATAAATAAAATCAAGTGCCAGTCGATTAAATTCCCTTGGCTTCTCCACATTACAAACATGTCCGCAATCTTCAATGAACACTTTCGTAGCTGAGGGGTCTCCATTTGTATCCTGATCAAGAGACTTTACGAATAGGTGATCTTCCTTCCCGGATATGTAAAGCTTGGGAATATGAGAAGCCCTTTCTTGTACAGAAGTGTATGTTGATTTCACATAAGGGGTAAGGCGATACCACCCGAGAAAATCATTACGGTTCATTTTCTTTGCTTCACGGATGAATAACTTTCGTGAAACTCTGTGATTGCTTTTAGGCATCATAATATAGGCAAAAATTTTATATAACCACATAAATGGAATCATATTTTTTACTGTATCACCAATTTTAAGAAGTGTATTGGATAGTAAATTAAACCTGGTAATACACCCTCCTAAAACTGCACTTTTCACACGATTTGGAGCAGTTTGAAGCAAAGCGTGTATGAGAACCGAGCCAAGTGAAATGCCGATAAAATGAGCCCGTTCCACTTTAAGATGATCAAGTACCTTAAGAACTTCACGTATATTTAATTCAATTGTGAATTTTTCATTATATGATTCTATATTTGGGGACTCTCCATGTCCGGGCAAATGAATCGTTATTACATTATAAGATTTCTTGAATATATCCAGCTGCTTGCCGAAAATTCTTGAGTTTCCCCCGATTCCATGGAGAAACACCACATACTCTTTGCCGACTCCTTGATGAACGTTGTATTCTAGCATCAATTCTCTCCTTAAAACAGCACAACCTACCAAAAGAATGAAATGAATCAGGCCAATTATTCGAGAATCGTTTTACTTCTATTAACTATCATTAATGTGAAAATCGATTTTCAAAACAATTGCATGATGCACTCTATGCTCTTGAAGCCTTACCTTAATTATCTATTATTCTATACTATCTGAAGTCGCTTTGTCATATAATAGCTGAAGAAATTCCGAACATTTTGTGATGAATGGGAGACTGCCTGCCAATTTTAGAAATCCCTTACATTTTCCACCCTGCTATCATTATGGTTTTCAGACTTGAACAAGAGCTTATACTTCCTTCACCATCATGATATCTTTCGTAAGCTCACTTAAACCCAATTCCTTTTGGATATCCTCTTCAGGAATATCTGATGCATGAAATGTAATTGTTTCGGCTCCCCTTGACCTTGCCTCATTCATCAACACACAAATCATTTTACCCTTATGACTCTTGAATTCTTGTAAAATCCCAAATGACAATACTTCACTATACTTTGTATCTTCACGTAATGTCACTCCCATGACGCCAATCATCTGTTCCCCGTTAAAAAAAGAAATGGAAAAGTCAAAATCAACGGACGAATAGTATTCTTTTATCATTTTGATTTGGGCTTCATTCACTTCATCATTTTCCTCCATAATGGAACGCCAATCTTCAAATATAAACTCATTGGAGACCTTCCATGAGACCTCTATACCTTTTGTCGATTCTACATTCGAAATATATCTACCAATTAATTTGGATTCATTGGTGATTACAAAACCTTTTCCTTCAAAATAAAGAATCTGATTCTCCCACTGTTCACGAAAACGTTGAGCCAAAATCCTCCCTCCGTACTCATTGCTTACAGCAAAACCATACACCCGCTCAAATAATTCATCCTGAATCCCTTCATACCCTGATAAGACCCAAGGGTAACCAAGAGAAACAAAATCACCTTTCCCTGTAAAGCTCATGTATCCAATAAGATCATCACCTTCATAGGCAAAGCAGCGTGATCTTGGGTCAAATTCGTTTTGTTCTTTAAACATTAATGGGGACATCGTCGGTTTCCAGGCAAAGGGAAGTGTAGATGTTATTTTTCTCCAGAAATCATATTGAAGAGCTAAATCGTTTTCACCTTGAAAATATTTGTATGTAATGGACATTTTATCTCTCACTTTCCATTTGGATTTTACATTGCATACGTTTTCCTTATAAACAGTGTAACTTATGAACAAATTCACTCACAAGAAAATAAAAGGTCCAAACCTAAATAGAAGGTTTGGATACATTTGCCTTCATATGTCTTACTACCGCACTATATAAAATGCCGATACCACGCTAGAGAACTTATACCGTACTGCATTTTTAACCGGAATTTTTATTAAATCAACCTTCAGAAGCGTAATCATTCCAATTAGAAAAATAAAAAGAATCTTCGAAACCATATCAACATACCTCCCAATCAGATTTCATTCCTACAAGTCCTCACGACTCTTCTGCTGTGGTGGCTGCTCCAACCATCCACGTTCAACTAACAGCTTAAGGCCATCTGCACCATACTTCATGATTTCTGTCACAAAAAGTGTATAATGAACGGCTAAATCCTTCCTTGTAGACATCGTGATGGCGTGACAAAGTGTTGACAGCCCCACTGAGTTTGAAGAAGAGATAAAAAAAAGCATTAATTTCTCTGAAAATGGGGCCACATTTGAATCTGTTACCTCCATGGATACCGGATAAGTGGGAAATGAATCATCTTTTACCAGGACATTATTAAAAGTGGTAATCTGCTTTTCACTTAATTTTTTTCCTTTTTTAAGGTAATTCTTCACTTCGATATCTTTAGAAACTTGTATAAATCCTTTCAATAGAATGATTCCAATGCAATTTCTCTCAATTACAAAGAATAATTCACTCAATTCCAATGCATTAAGTGGCCTTGTTTCACCTAACCAACTCTCCAACAAAGTTGGCTGCTCTGAAATGTATTCTATAGAATGGGGATAATTCATTTTTGGTGGACGATCATAGATCCCTTTTTCCAACATTAATTGCAATGATTGTTTATATAGTGATAATGATTTCGTCAGCGCCTTTTCAAAAAGGTCATATACATCTTTACGGGCAACGGCCCCCACTATAGTGGTGTAATGACCGCTCGTGACCTGACCTCCGCGGTAAACAAAACTAAGAGCAAACAAATCAGTATATAAGGGTGGTGCGGTTGTATCTATGTCCCTGTCAGTGAAGCCCTTTGGTACAGGAAATCCTTCAGACATAAAGAGTGACTTAATCTTACTCATTATCTCTACGTTTGTCTGTAGACTTTCTTCGATGATGAATTTGATTCCTTCGTCTTTCAGGTATGTAAGGAAATGGGTGTAAAAGCAATTTAGCGCCGAGCACTTAATATAAGTTGTCCATAAAGCGGAGATTTCTGCGGTAGTCAATCTTATGTCTTTGTCCCCCATCTTTCGACTCCTTTTCTTTTTCTCTTAGTGTTTTCCTAATCTTGTAAATTATTCTGGATAATTTATAGTAAATGAAAAGAGCTGCCTGTGATCGGCAGCTCTCTTTCTTATCTGTTCTTATATTCATATTTCACAAATAACGGAAGAAATAGTGAAATAACCATAGCCAATAAAACGATTAATCCAAAGGTGAGCGGCTTTGATAAACCCTGTTCGGGTGCAATCAATAATCCGAATACAACCGCTGGAACAATGATGAGAAAAGAAACAATAAATTTCGAGGTGAAATTAATCGTATGTTTTTTACCACATTCACTGCATACAATAGGTTTATAAGACCTCCAAATGGAGAATAATAACTCTTTCCATTGAAACTGATTCTTACATACATTACACTTCTGCAAAGCATTTCCCCCTATGTAAATTATCTACTCTTTTCTCTAGTTTACCATTATAAGTCTGTCTGGAGTAGATGTTACTGAGGTCCGTCCCTCGTATTTACTGCTAGGGTCCCCAAAATCACACCCCATCACCAATATTTCCAGTGCAGTTTTGTGAAAAATTTCACATATCTAACTAAATTTTAATTTCAACACCAATATTACTTTTTTTCACATGATACATTCCATGACAGGATTCCTTCTTCCACCTCTGCTACACTGCCATGGTTCTCACAAGACTCAATCGTTTTTTTTAAACCCATTTTATCGAGCAGTATGATGGTGATCACCATCATGATGGTTAGAATTAAGAGCAAAGACTTCCGTTTCCCTTTCATACATTAAAATCCCCTTTAAAAGCGTTCGATACACCAATTATAGTAAATTATACCATGTTCAACCAATCAGTTACCTTGGTTAAGGATATTCCCCTCAAAAAAATGAATTCATGCAGGATTTTTCAACTTTCATTCGAACTATGTACTATAACACTAAATCTTAAGGGGTAACTAAATTGATACAATCATTTAAACTAAACGTTCAAACGATGGGTCAGAAAATGCCGGTTTACATTTTTCGAGTCGACGATGTCCTTATTGATACAGGACCTTACAGTATGAAAAACGAAGTGCGGAAAATTGTAAAAGAGCTTCCTATCCAACGAGTGATTCATACTCATCATCATGAGGATCACACGGGTAACAGTTCATGGATTGAAAGGTTTTACTCCATTCCTCAATGGATTCATCCGTTAGGGGTACAAAAGTGCTCTCACAGCACTAAACTGCCTTTTTACAGAGCTATGTTCTGGCATAATCGCCAGGCATTTCACCCGTTGCCACTTAAGGAAGACGTATTTAAAACGGCCGAGCATTCGTTTCAAATTGTTCATACACCGGGACACGCTGATGATCACATCGTTCTCATAGATGAAGAAAAGGGCATTTGCTTTTCAGGGGATTTATACCTATTCCATTCTCCTACTTCTAATTTTTCATTTGAATCTGTACCTGAGCTCATTCGATCAATTGACAGAACCCTGCAGTATTCCTTTCAAGAAGTGTATTGTTCACATCAAGGATACTTGAAGCAAGGAAGAAAGCTTTTAGAGAAGAAACTAGCCTATCTTCAGAACCTTCAAGAAGCCGTTATGATAGCACACCTGGAGGGAAAAACGGCTAAAGAAATTCGAAAACACCTGCTTCCCAAAAACAAACTTTTTCAATATATTTCACTTTTCGAAAACTCACCAGTACATACAGTCAAATCCATTATCAAAGAAATATCGTAAGCAGAAGGTCCGTCCCTGTTTAGAGGGACGGACCTTCTGCTTACTAATTTCCGAGGCGGTTGAGGCTTCGTTTGTATTCCAGCTGACAAATGATATCCAGGATTCTTGTTCCTATGAATTGGCAGACTAAGGCAAAAAGAATGATTTTTAAATCTACTACGATTCCTGTTAGTAGTAACACACTGCCATTAATGACGAATAAAGTCTTCCCTGGGGTGTACCCTTTTAGCTTTGAAATAATAAGTGCTAAAATGTCCATCCCTCCAGAGGATGCTCCCATTCTGAACAGGATCCCTATTCCGATTCCGAAAAGGATGCTGCCAATCAATAGATCGACGAAAATAAAAGAAACAGTTCCAATTAAATGAGAATTCAAGAAATTAACTACAACCGACGTGACTGTCACACAATACATGGTCCAAAGTGCATTCTCTTTTCCTAACCATTTAACCGCAGCTAGTAAAAGAGAAGCATTTAACACCCATAGCGTAATGGCAAATGGGACATGCAACAAATAGTTTAATAGCACACTAACACTTGCAGCCCCACCTGAAGGGATAAAATGGGGAAACAAAAACATAGCCATGGCCAATCCTTGTATGCTTGCTGCTATACCTAAAATAGTACCCTTTCTTACTACATTCATCTGTACATTGCTCCCGATTCTGTAAAGGACTCTATTTCATAGTCTAGTAGCTATACACTTCTTCTGCAACAAAGAAATGACATTGGTTTCCTCATCTATAATTTCAGATCGGGAATGATTCCTTCATTCATATTGCATTCATGTTCAATCAACCATTTCTTCCGGTTAAGACCACCTGCATAGCCGGCAAGATCACCATTCGCTCGTATCACCCGATGACATGGAATGATGATGGCAAGCTGATTACACCCGTTGGCCCTTGCCACTGCTCGAACAGCTGCTGGACTGGAAATACTTTGAGCAATCTCAGTGTAGGACCTGGTTTGTCCAAAAGGTATTCTTTGCAATTCGCTCCAAACGTTTTGTTGAAAAGGTGTTCCGTTGATTTTTAACTTGGTTTGGAAACGTGATAAAGTGCCCTCAAAGTAGGCGTTCAATTCCTTTTCTATAGAACGAAGTGGCTCCGTAGAACCGGGAACGATTGCCGCCTTTGTTTTCTCCCTCAATCTCTTCACCTCATTCTCCAGACCGCGTCGGTCAACAAATTCCAGCAGGTATAAAGACTCTTCATCTGAAATTCCAATCATCGGACCAAGTTTCGTATCAATCCAAGCTGCTTTTAGTATGTACTGGTGATGAGACAAAGCTGGGGGCGTTCCCATAATTCTCGAAAAAGCATCTCTGAATCCGCTGCTTGATTCATATCCCGTTGCAAGTTGAGCATCCATCACCATCGAGCCTGATCTGATGTGCTTCATGGCAATTCCCATCCTCCGTGCTCTGGCATATTCTACAAAGGTCATACCGAACCGCCTCTTAAATTGACGCCGTGCAGTAGATGCATCTATGGATAGCTCCTGAAAATCCTTATCCTTCCAACGTTTTTCAGGATTTTCTTCCACAGCCTCTACAAGCATCTTTACTACATTTGAGATACTATTTGGGTGCGATAATGGCTTACACCTTTTACAAGGTCGAAACGACGCCAGAAGGGCTTGTTGAGCTGTTCCAAAGAATTCACAGTTTTCAAATTTAGGTTTTCTAGCGGGACAAGTCGGACGACAAAACACACCTGTCGTTTTAACTCCTACATAAAAAATCCCTTCGTATTCCGATCTTTTTTCCACTAACGCTTGATAATACTCCCTTTGTAATTCGACTGATATCATCCTCATTCCTCCACTATTTCATTCTTCCTTTATTATAACCGCAATAAAACAACGATGCCGCCGAAAATCAGGCATCGATTTTTATCATATTAGAAGTTTTTTTGAGGGACGGACCTTTGTATTCCTACTAATTATCGTAACAAGCAGGGAATCTCTCACCCTATGGATAATGTATTAAGATAGCGATTATCAAAACTACGATAAAGGAGCATCTCTTATGAAACTGACGTCACAACAATGGAATACAGCAGCTACCTATATCAAAACACATGCAAGACCAATTGAACAAAAGCTATTCAGCTTTTATTTTGAAGAAGGAACTAAAGAGGAAGCAATCAAAGAACTAGCACATTTCCAAAATACGGACGGAGGATTCGGCCATTGTATAGAGCCTGATTTTCGATTAGACCGTTCATCTCCAATGGCAACAACCGTTGGGTTACAGCATGCAAAGGACTTAAAGCTTTCAACCGAACACCCTATCGTTCAAAAAGCGATGAGCTACCTTCAAGACACATACGATGAGGAAATCAGCGGCTGGCATGCTGTTTCTGAAGAGGTTAACTTTGTTCCCCATGCACCATGGTGGCATTTTGATCCTGAAAAGGGCCATAGCGGCGTTCAAACGACTTGGGCTAACCCTAATGCTGAAATAGTAGGTTATTTTCATTTATTTAGTCCAGAGCACCCTCGGTTAAAAGAATGGACTGAGAGAGCGGTCACAGAGTTAAAGAATCTTTCACACCCAATAGAGATGCATGATTTTCTCTGTTATGATCGACTCCTTTCTGAGGTGAAAGAGGAAACGAAATCCACTCTTTATAGAATTCTTTCTTCTTCCCTACGAAAAACTGTTTGTACCGATCCATCACGTTGGAATGAATATGTAGCCAAACCATTGCAGGTAGCCAGTCATCCTGCTTCCCCTTTTTATGAAGCCTTAAAAGAGGAGGTACATATGCAATTGAATGTCGAGATTGAAACTCAACACCAGGAAGGTTTTTGGCAGCCAAATTGGTCCTGGTTCGGTCAATATGACGAGACCTGGCCAATTGCTGAAAAGGAATGGAGAGGGATTTTGACCCTTGAAAAGCTACGGATTTTTGAGGCCTATCAGATAGTTGACAATTAAATAATAAAGAATCCGGAAGACTTCCCTTCCGGATTCTAAACATTATTTAAAATTCGCTTCAAACCATCTTTTTGCTTCATCTACTTCCTCACGACGAAGCTCATGTCCACCTTCTGTCCAGAACTCTGTTACCTGTGTTCGGGCATCTTGAAGATTCTTAACGAGTTCCATTGTTTCTTTCATAGGGATAAGTGGATCTCGCTTTCCTGCACCAATGAATACAAGGGCGTCACTTAAGTCTGGAAGCTTGACATTTCGTCTAGGAACCATAGCATGAAACAGGATTCCACCTTTTAATGCATCCTTGTAATGATACATTAAACTTGCCGCGATATTCGCTCCATTGGAGTATCCCAGCGCAACGATATTTTGACGATCGAACCCGTAGTTTTTAGCACTCTCATCAATGAATTCATTCAATTCCTTCGTTCGAAAGACTAAATCCTCTTCATCAAAAACACCTTCCCGTAAGCGTGCAAAAAATCGGGCCATTCCATTTTCATCCACATTCCCTTTTACGCTTAATACAGATGCATAGGGTTCAATCATCTCAGCCAGTGGTAATAGGTCACGCTCATCTCCACCTGTTCCATGAAGGAGCAGAAGTGTGGGTAAGTCTTTACTTCCTTGTTTAAATATATGTTTCAAGCTGACTTCCTCCTTTATTCTTTTGTATCCAAGGGTTTTAATTTCGCTTCTATGGAACCTCTTTGCGCTTCAAAATATGGTGGAAGTGATAGATTTTCACCTAAATTATCAAAATCTTCATCGGTCTCAAAGCCTGGTCCGTCAGTAGCCAGTTCGAAAAGAATACCATTTGGTTCACGGAAATAGAGGGAACGGAAATAGTATCGTTCAACAAAACCTGAGTTCGGCAAGCGGTTTTGTGTGACCCAATCAACCCATTTACGTAATTCATCTTCATCTTCCACACGGAAGGCTACATGGTGAACACTTCCTCTTCCCGGTCTTTCCTGTGGAAGATCATTTCTCTCTTCAAGATATACCTCTCCACCAGTACCGCCTTCCCCTGTTTCAAACACTCGGATATCCGGTTGCCCATCTACATGTGAAGGAAAAGCCCTTTTTTCTGTAAAACCTAATACGTCTTTCAGTACCATTGCCGTGTTTTCCCCACGAGCAACCGTCAGGGTAATCGGACCCAGGCCAACAATCCCATGCTCCACGGGTACCGGGCTCTTGTCCCAAGGCTTCCCACCTGGAACTCCTTCGTTCTTTTCATCTGACACAAGCATGAGGCGCTGACCTTCAAAATCACGGAAGCTTAGTGTTGCCCGCCCACTATGGTGAGAAATTCCGTCATGCTCAACACCCATATCTTCAAAGCGATTCTTCCAATAAGCTAAAGACTCATCCGTGCTCACTCTCAGTGCCGTTAATGAAATACTGTTCGTCCCTTTATACGTATTCCCCGCATGTGGAATTTCGAAGAATGTGAGGTCCGTCCCTGGATTTCCTCTTTCATCTGCATAGAAAAGATGGTAAACAGATGTATCGTCCTGGTTGATGGATTTTTTTACGAGTCGAAGCCCTAGTGTTTTTGTATAGAATTCATAATTTTTCTTAGCATTCGCTGTAATGGCAGAAACGTGATGCTGCCCTTTAAGTGGTTTTAAGTTCATAATCGATTCACTCCTTAGTAATAATCTTGCTTAATTTCTATCTTCATCATACACGAAAATTACCTTTAATTCAAGATACTTTACTTCGAAGTGTTTTTTCTTTTTTCTACACTCTCCAATATCCCTACAAAAAAAACATCCGTACACCATGTACGAATGTTTTTTATGCTCAATTATTCGACTTCATTATTTTTAATAGTCAGGGCTTGTGACAGGGTAGAAGTAATTGTCAGGTTGTCAAAATTCAATCCCAGCTGGACAGCTGTCTGTGCGATTTCAGGGCGTAACCCAGATAGAATCGGCTTAACACCGATCAACTGAAGTGCATCAATCAGCTGAAAGATTTGATGGGCTACCATCGTATCAATCAGTACAACTCCTGATAAGTCGATGAACAATTGAGAAACTTCCTTATTAACACATTGTTCCAACGCATTCTCTAATATTAATTCCGCACGTGTAGGATCGATATTACCTACAAGGGGTAAAAGCGCAGTATGTCCATTCAAAGATATGACAGGTGAACTTAATTCGTTGATCACTTCCTGCTGGGATTGGATCTGCTGCTCCACAACTTCCGTTTGCAGCTCAACAAATCGCAACATAACCCGGTCAAATGCTTCAATGATGACTTGATTCCAACGGCTGAATTGTTCGAAGATGTTTTTTTCCATATGAGTTTCGGCGTATTCTTTCAAGAATTCCAGGTATTGATGTCTAACCCTCATGAATTCTCTAAGAATATAGTGATTTGGAGTTTCTAAATGTTCCTTATCCTCTGCAATGGTCAAGACCCATTCATCAATATTCTGATTAAACGTTTCTTTATCCTCAGCAAACACATTACAAAGAATCCCGTGAAACTCAAAGTTTTGATTTTTTAAAGTTTCTATCACCTTGGGATCTGAGGAAGAATAAACACCATTTGTTGTGTTTTTATCCAGGGAGTTATACCAATCTTCCGTTAATTGACGAGCCTTACTTAATAAAAATGTATGTAGTTCCTGATTTCTATGCATGTATGATTCCTCCTGTGATAACCAATTTATTTATATCATTTTCTTCGTCCCTATATGACACAATGAGTAGCTGGGAAATCATACTCTTATCTCTGGTTTCTTCTTCATTAAAGATTCTGCAATTAAGGTTGAGTCGATCAATCCTCTTTCGACTTTTTCTTTTACCATCCTCCATTATATATCACATTCATACAAAATTTCCATTCAGACACTCTTATCTATGAGCATTACAGGTCCGCCCCCTGTCAACACTAAATTCATCCTTTATTCTCCTCATCCTAAAATTCCCCGCTAATTACACCGGTAAGGGGAATTTCCTTATCATTTTTCAACACTTTAATCGTATCAAATCTATCTTTGGATTGTTACATATAAAAATCCGGAAGAATTATAAGTATATTCTAAAAATATTACATTGTTTTGTAAAATCAACTCTACAATTCACAATATAAAGTGTATAATGAGAGTATTAACTGAGAAACCGACAGCAGGTATGTCTCGATATACTATTTCGATGTGTATATGAATCTCCTACTAGAAACCAACCGCAAATCTAAATATGATGTCGTAATCCTACTACTTAGTCATTTGTCAAAATAGTTGGGAGCTGATGAGAGAATGAAAAACAATCTGACAAGAAAGTGTATTGAAACACTTGCTATCCAAAGTGCCTATCATTTCTGTGTGTCTATAGGAATCAAGCCCGGTTTACTCAATCTATCGATGATCACAGGATTCTCAGAAGAAAGAATACTGGAAATACTCGAAAACAAGTTCAGTAATCAAAGTGTTAAAACAGAAGATCACTCTTTTTGACTCTGTGTTTCCCCTTTATTACTCTACAAGCAGATTTTCCTTCATCCCCTAACCAATAAATTCTTTCATTACCCAGATACCATTTTTATTTTGGATTAGTGGACCTCTGTTGATCTTGCCAAAAGAATAATAAGAATAGACTGCTAAACTTATCGCCACAAAAACAAAAAGGCAACTCCACTTTGGGAAGTTGCCTTTTTAGTATGGTATTTATAATACATTAAAATATCTTGCTTCCGGATGAGCGAAGACCATCGCTGTTACCGATGCTTCCGGTTCCATCATACATCCGTCTGTTAATTGGATTCCGATTCTTTCAGGTTGAATAAGCTTAAACAGCTTCTTCTGATCTTCAAGTTCAGGACACGCCGGATACCCAAATGAAAAGCGCTGTCCTTGATAATGAGTCCGGAACCGGTCCTGCATCGTGAATTCAACGGGATCAGGAAACCCCCACCGACTTCTCATCATCTCATGCACTCTTTCAGCCAGTCCTTCTGCTGTTTCCAAGGCAAGAGCCTGCAGTGCGTGACTTTCAAGGAATCGGCCTTCTTCCTTCATCTCTCTAGCCCACTGCCTGATTTTCACACCGGCCGTTACCGCAAAGAAACCGACATAATCCATTTCTCCACTTTCTACAGGCCGTAAGTAATCTGCTAAACACAAATGCTGATTTCCTGCTTGTCTGGGAAAATGAAATCGTTCGATTACTGTGTGAGGATCCTCCGGGTGATAAATAACAACATCATCACCATCTGATTGAGCTGGAAAGAATTGATATCGTGCAGATGCCTGAATCATCCCTTCCCTTTTTGCTTTCTGGAACAATTCATCAGTCACTGCTTTAAGTCCGACTGTTCGTTCGTCCCCTTCTTCCAGTAATCTTGAAATTTTCCCTTTAATCCCTAAATGATGCCCAAGAAGCATTTGCTGATTAATGTAGGGTTGAATTTGATCAAGTGAAAATTCTTTTATGGTGTGTGGAATTAAGTCAGAAGGAACATGGACTTTTACATCTTGTGCAACTGTAGAACGCACTTTCACCGCAACAGAAGATGTATTTCGATTCGGTGAATCTTCAGTCGAAACGACCTTACTTAACTTTTCGCGACTCTCTTCTTCCAACTGCAGCCTTGTTTCTTCATGTTGAATCCCATTCATGATGCTAAGTCCATCCATTGCATCCTTCGCATAAAGAACCAGTCCATCGTATTCCCGGCCAATTTTGTTTGTAGTGAATTTTCGGGTGAGGGCCGCACCTCCTACTACAAGAGGAACTGAAATATCAGACTGTTTTAAATCTTGAGCAGTAATGACCATTTGTTGGGCAGACTTCACAAGAAGCCCGGACAAACCTATGATATCTGGCTTCTCTTTCCGTATGACTTCGATCAGTTCCTGAGGTGTTACTTTAATGCCTAAATCAATCACTTTATATCCGTTATTACTGAGGATAATATCAACGAGATTCTTACCAATATCATGAACATCCCCCTTAACCGTAGCTAGGACCACTTTGCCTTTAGAAGATGAACTTTCCGTTTGTTCCATATGTGGTTCCAAATGAGCAACGGATGCTTTCATGACTTCGGCACTCTGTAATACCTCCGCTACAATCAGCTGATTATCATTAAATAACCTTCCGACTTCACTCATTCCAGCCATAAGGGGACCATTGATGATTTCAAGGGGAGTGTCATATTTTTCCAAAGCGATATTTAAATCGGAAATCAGTCCTTCCTTCGTCCCTTCCACCACATAATGAGCCAGTCTTTCTTCCAGCGTCATAGTGTTGACTGGTACCTTTACTTCTTTCTTTTTCCCTCTGTAAAATGCTGTGAATTCAGCCAGGGTTTCATCAGTCGTCTCAAATAATAGTTTCTCCGCCATTCGAATTTCTTCTTCAGGGATAGATGCAAATCGCTCTAATTTCTCCGTATTGACTATCGCATAATCAAGGCCAGCCTTCGTACAGTGATAAAGATACACAGCATTTAGGACTTCTCTTCCGACAGGAGGCAGTCCAAAAGAAACGTTACTAACCCCTAAAATATGAGGGCATTCCGGTAGGGCTTCCTTTACCTGTCTTATCCCTTCAACGGTGGCATTGGCTGATCCAATGTATTGCTGATCTCCTGTTCCCACCGGGAAAACGAGAGGATCAAAGATGATGTCTTCTGAAGCTACCCCATATTTCTCTGTTAACAGTTTATGAGAACGAAGGGCAATGTCTACTTTACGCTCGACTGACACTCCCATTCCTTTTTCATCGATCGTTCCTACAACAACCGCCGCTCCATATTCCTTCATCAGCTTTGTAATCTTCTCAAACCGCTCTTCTCCGTCTTCAAGATTAATCGAGTTAATGATCACTTTCCCTTGAGAATATTTTAAAGCGGTCTCAAGCACTTTCTCATCCGTTGAATCAATGACAAGAGGAACTTTTACTTTTTTTACCACTTCTTGTATGAATACATTCATATCTTCTACTTCTTCACGATCGGGATCTGCAAGGCAAATATCGATCACCTGTGCTCCATTTTTAACCTGTGCTCTTGCAATCTCTGACGCTTCTTCTATCTTATTCTCTGCAATCAATCGTTTAAATTTACGTGAACCGATGACATTCGTCCGTTCTCCGACGAGAATCGGTCTTCTGTCTGCATCCTCATAGACGAACGCTTCAATTCCTGACACCGCATGAGGGTGAGACTCATTGGGTTGACGGGGAGGTAATCCCTTCACCACTTCTGAAAGGGCACGAATATGCTCCGGTGTCGTTCCACAGCACCCTCCAACAAGATTCAGCCAGCCTTTCTCGGCAAAACCCTTCATCTTTATACTGAGAGAATCTGCGGTCTCATTGTAATTTCCCTCTTCATCAGGAAGTCCTGCATTCGGATAACAGCTTACATAGGTAGTGGCTAAACTCGATAAGGAACGGATATGGTCACGCATAAATTCAGGTCCTGTTGCGCAGTTTAGACCAACGACCAAAGGATTTAAATGTTCAAGTGATAAATAAAATGCCTCGATTGTCTGTCCGGCGAGTGTAGTGCCCATAGGCTCAATGGTCCCGGATAACAAAATGGGGATTTCTTTCCCCCTGGATTCAAAAGCACTTCGAATTCCGAGATTTGCTGCTTTTACATTTAACGCATCCTGGCTCGTTTCAAGCAGCAGTACATCAACTCCTCCATCGAGAAGACCTTCTGCTTGAACACGATAGTTGTCTACTAACACTTCGAAGCTTACCCCTCCTGTAACAGATAAGGTTTTGGTAGTGGGACCCAGAGATCCTGCAACAAACCTTGGCCATTCGGAGGTTGAGACATCTTCTACAGCTTTTTTAGCGATTTCAGCGGCTACTTTATTGATTTCGTATGCTTTATAGCCTAAATCATATTCGTCCAGTACGATGGGGGTTGCACCAAAGGTATTCGTTTCAATCACATCAGCTCCGGCTTTTAAATATTCCAGGTGGATCTGATAGATTACCTTCGGCGCTGTTAAAACCAGATTTTCATTACATCCTTCAAGCTCTTCTCCACCAAAATCCTCCGGTGATAAATTCGCTTGTTGAAGCATCGTTCCCATTGCTCCATCGAGTACGAGTATTTTTTTCCTTAGCTGTTCTTCAAACAAAGTGATGGCCATAGGGAACCTCTCTTTCTGTGATGGTTTTCTCTTGTATATGATGAATCAGTTCAATGCTCATATCATATCTGACAAAAGGTGTGATAAGGTAAATTCCATTAAACAGATCTATTGCTGTATCAAGTAAGTCTTTTGCTATCTCCATTCCGACAGCCCTTGCAATAACGGGATCACTTCCCGCTTCCTTCATTCTTTGTCTTGTTTCTTCCGGCACATTGATTCCAGGCACTTCATGATGTAGAAATTCTGCATTTCTCGAGCTGATTAACGGCATGATTCCGATAAAGATCGGAACATCTAAATGCTTCGTAGCTTCATGTACTTGAATCAGCTGTTCTTTCCCAAAGATCGGTTGAGAAATGAAATAGTCAGCTCCGGCATTCTTTTTCTTTTCAAGCCTTTTGACAGAAGCATCTAAATGACGGAAATTCGGATTAAAGGCTGCACCTACTGAAAATTGAGTGCGTTCCCGGAGTGATTTACCGGAGAAGGATATCCCCTCATTGTTCTGTTTAATCAATTCAATGAGTTCAAGAGAAGATAAATCATAAACGGATGCTGCCCCGGGAAAATCTCCAATCTTGGCCGGATCCCCCGTAATGGCTAATATATTGTGTATTCCTAACGTGTGTAACCCCATTAAATGGGATTGAAGTCCAATCAGGTTTCGATCCCGACAAGTGATGTGAACTAAAGGCGTAAGACCAAATTTTGAGCTTACGAGGCTGCCAATGGCGTCATTACTAATACGAGGCGATGCTAACGGGTTGTCTGCAAGCGTGAGTGCGTCAATTCCAGCTTCCTTTAATGCCTCAGCCCCTTGGAAGAACAGCTTCGTGTCGAGATGCTTAGGTGGATCGAGTTCAACAATGATCGTTTTCTTTTTCCTTACTTGCTCATGCAGCAAGCTTCCCTTGATAGAAGGTGACGATAACTGAACAACCTTTTTTGTTTTCACCACTTTTTCTTTCACTGGCTCCCGGCTTTTTAACCTGCTTGCTACAGAACGAATGTGATCAGGTGTGGTCCCACAGCATCCCCCAATGATTCTTGCACCTTGCAGTCGCAATTCGTTGCTTATATCTCCAAAGTAATCAGGCTCAGCAGAGTAATAGAATCGACCTTCTTCATAGTTTGGCAGACTGGCATTGGGATAGACGGATAGAAATGCCCTTTTTGGTAATGGAACTTCCTCTAATGAGTTCACCATATGAAATGGACCCATGCGGCAATTGATGCCGACAACATCGGCCCCCAATAACTCTAATTGTTGAAGTGCATCTTTTATCTCCATTCCATTTTGAAGAACTCCCGTTTCATGTAGAGAAACTTGAGCAATGACAGGAATGTCTGCTTCACGTTTAGTAATATTTAATACAGTGGTTAATTCTTCGAAATCATAATAGGTTTCAAGCAGAATGCCATCTACACCCTCTAATAATAAACAGTATAGCTGTTCCCGAAAGCTTCTTTTGATTTCTTCAAGCGATACATTTTGTTTAATGCCCCTGATTCCCCCGATGGTGCCCAGAATATAGGTGTTTTCACCCGCTGCTTTTCTTGCCAGACGCACTGCAGCTGTATTTATTTCTTTAACCGAATCCTCCAATCCGTATCTGGAAAGCTTTTGATAATTGGCTCCATACGTATTGGTCTGAATGATATCTGCTCCTGCATCAATATACTCTTTATGGACTTTCAACACTTCATTTGGGTGAGATAGATTCAGTTCTTCAAAGCATCTGTCCACTCCATATGAATACAACAACGTTCCAATGGCCCCATCTGCAATTAAGATTCTCTCTTTCAGTGCTTCCAGCAACGGCTTCATGACATTCCCTCCTTTTTTATAAATTTATCACGTTTTTTCGATTGATCTTTTGTATACTATCTAAACCGTTTTGAAGATCTTTAATCAATTCATCCACGTTTTCAAGTCCTACTGATAATCGTAATAAACCATCTGTAATCCCTCTTCTTTCCCGTTCTGCTTTTGGCATGGAAGCATGTGACATCCTTGATGGATAGGATAGAATTGATTCAACCGCTCCTAAACTGACGGCGAATACGGGAATGTTTACATTTTGAATGAGTTGCTTCGCTTCCTCTTCCCCTTTTAATCGGAAAGAAAGAACCGCCCCTGGCCCCTCTGCCTGGCGAACTTGAATTTCACGACCGGGATGATAGCTCAATCCCGGGTAATACACTTCTTCTACTTCCGATCTCTTTTCTAAAAATGCCGCAATCTTATAAGCCGATTCTGATGATTCCTTCAATCGTACGTGCAGTGTTTTCAGTCCTCTTAAGAGCAGCCAGCAATCCTGAGCACCGAGGACAGCACCAAACGAATTCTGCAAGAAAGCAAGTTTCCCGGCAATCTCTTCATTTCCCGTTACGGCAAGTCCTGCCAAGACATCACTATGTCCGGCAAGAAACTTCGTGGCACTGTGCAGGACAACATCCACACCTAGGCTGATCGGTCTTTGCAGCAAGGGAGTCATGAATGTATTATCAAGAAAAGTTAAACATCCATTCGCCTTGGCAAGCTTTACGACTCCTTCAATATCTGTGATATTCAGAAGCGGATTGGATGGTGTCTCCATATAAATCACTTTCGTATTGTGCTTGATTGAACAAGCCACTTCATGTAGATCTTTCATGTTCACAAATGAATATTCAATTCCAAATTTAGTGAGGACCTCGGTAATCATTCTGTATGTCCCACCGTACACTTCTTCTGATACGAGAACATGATCTCCACTCGACAATAATAAGAAGCTTGTGGAGATTGCCGCCATTCCGGATGAAAAGGCAAAGCCCCTTACTCCACCTTCCAATTCCGCGATCGTTTCTTCAACGGTTTCCCTCGTCGGATTTCCCGAACGGCTGTAATCATACGTTCCATATTGATCAAAATCCTGTTGATGAAAGGTCGTAGCATGATGAAGCGGTGTAGAGACCGCTCCTGTTTCTTTATCAAATCCGTGAGAATGAATGAGTGACGTTTGAAGTGAAAATGGTTTTTTACTCATACGTAAACACCTCTTTTTCCAATTGTTGAAAAACATTCTCCAGATCTTCAATCAGGTCATCAATAAATTCAATTCCTACAGAGAACCGCAGGAGTCTGTTGCAGATACCCAATCTATTTCTTTCTTCTTCAGGAATGTCTGCGTGTGTTTGAGTGGCGGGATAGGTGATAAAGCTTTCGACCCCTCCTAAACTTTCAGCAAACGTAATAACTTTTAAGTGTTGGAGAAAGGGAGAAACCCATTCTTCCTTTGCGATACGAAAGGAAAGCATGCCGCCTTTTCCCGGATATAATACGTCTGTTACACATTCATGGGCATCAAGATACTTCGCTAACTTTCTTGCGTTTTTTTCGTGCTGTGCCATTCTGAGACTAAGGGTCTTCATCCCTCTTAATAAGAGCCAACAATCAAAAGGGGCGAGAACCGCTCCGATTGAATTTTGAATGGTGTAGATTTTCCCCGCCAACTCTTCTGTGTTTACTACCACAACACCGGCCAATACATCATTATGGCCCCCTAAGTATTTCGTGGCGCTGTGAATGACAATGTCTGCGCCTTCAGCGAGCGGCTTTTGCAGAACAGGTGTATAGAAGGTATTATCGACAATTAAGAGCAACCCATTGGCCTTAGCAATTGCGGCAACCTCAGATATATCTGCTTCATTCATCAATGGATTGGTTGGGGTTTCCACAAAAATGGCCTTTGTTCTCTTAGAAATTTGTTCTTCTATGGAGCCAACATCACTTGTATCGACGAAATGAAATTTGATGCTATATTGTGCTTCATACTGCACGAATAGACGGTAGCTTCCTCCGTAAAGGTCTTTCGAAACAATCCATTCATCCCCGCTGGAAAATAAGCTGAGGATCGCCTGAATAGCTGCCATCCCCGAGCTGAAGGCAAATCCTCTGTTCCCCTCCTCCAATTGAGCGAGGGTGTCTTCCAAGGTGGCGCGGGTTGGATTCCCAGTCCTTGTGTAATCATAGCCTGTCGATTGGCCAATCCCCTTATGTTCATAGGCAGTTGATAAATGAATGGGTAAGCTCACAGCACCCGTTGCAGGATCTTTCCGGTTTCCTGCCTGGACAAGCATTGTATCAATATGTTTATTCAACATTCTTCTCTCCTTTTCTATCTTGAATACGAAAAGGGAAAAAACAAAAAAACCTTCTTAATGAAAATAAGAAGGTTTTATACATTCGTTCTCCCTCTTATCGTCCAAGTTGACATCAACTTGCTGGAATTAGCACCATACCAAAACTCGCGGCTGGTTGCTGAGGTGTCTTCGGGCCAGTCCCTCTACCTCTCTTGATAAGAAACTATTTGATTTTGTGAAAAATAACTTTCCCATAACTTATAACAAAGAAGAAGAAATGTCAATGAGAATTATGAATTATCTGAATAAAAAATATTCATTTTACGCTTCATCAACATGTTCTATTTCAATGATAAATCCCTATTTTCCTTTTTATCTCTTTCATGAATGGGATTGTTTTTTCCCGTGCTTTTTTTGCTCCATTTTGTAAGATGACATCCAGCATATGGGGGGAGGCCATCAGTTCTTCATATTTCGATCTTGGTTTCTCGATAAATGAATTCATTACTTGGAATAGCTCTTTTTTCGCTTCTCCCCAGCCTATTCCTTCTTGAAATCTCCTTCTCATTTCTTCAACTTGATCGGAGGTTGCAAATTCTTTATAAAGAGAGAATAAGACGGATGTTTCAGGATCCTTAGGCTCTTCAGGAGGTGAAGAATCTGTTTTGATTTTATTGATTAGTTTTTGGAGTTTTTTTGGTTCTTCAAATAATGGAATGGTGTTGTTATAACTTTTACTCATTTTCCGTCCATCGAGTCCCGGTAGAACGGATGTTTCTTCCTGTATGACATATTCAGGAAGAATAAATGTTTCTCCATATAGCTTATTAAAGTTTTCTGCTATGTCTCTTGCAATTTCAACATGCTGAATTTGATCTTTTCCAACAGGAACCAGTTCCGTTTGGAATAGAAGGATATCCGCCGCCATTAATATAGGATAAGTGAATAAGCCCATGTTGACGCCAGCATCCACCTCCCTGCCGGCGAAATGATTTTCTTCAACCATTGATTTATATGCATGGGCCCGGTTCATTAATCCTTTCGGTGCAAAACAAGACAGGATCCAGCTCAATTCAAAGATTTCAGGTACATCAGATTGACGATAAAAGATCGCTCGATCAGGATTCAAACCTAATGCTAACCAAGCCGCTGCCACTCCATAAGATAGTTCTTTCATTTCATGCCCATCATGTATCTTCGTTAAACCATGATAATCGGCAACAAAATAAGCTGTATTATAGGATTGGTTCTCTGCCAATTGCAATGCCGGTTTGATTGCACCAATATAATTCCCCAAATGAATACGTCCTGTTGGTTTAATCCCCGTCAGAACTTGTTTTTTCATAACAATTCCCTCCGCTGAAAAATAATAATATAAACACAAAAAGGGTTTCTCATCCTCTAAAAAAGGACGGGAAACCCGTGGTGCCACCTTCATTCGCTTACACTTTAGTAAACGCACTCATCTGTACAGAAGTCGCCTTCGATACATCGTCTCTTTTATCGGTGAGACCCTCCGCCATAACCTACTTAATTTCAGCCTGGATGCTCAAAAGCCCATTCAACGATTTCACCATACTGATTCTCACCAGCCATCAGCTCTCTGAAATGTTTCGTTCGTCTACTCTTCTTCCTCATCGCATTTCATATTTAAAGTGTTTCCATTATTTTAATGTATAGGGAAATAATGGTCAAGTGGGTGTAGACACAATTTAGATTTCTTTAGATGAAAGGGGAAGGAAAAGCTTTATGCCTCTCTTATTAAAAGGAAGAAATTTCATATCCGCGACCAAATGACTTGCATATCCGATTACACACGCTTCAAATACTCCATCAATCATTAAAGAAGACTCTAGATAATGAGCAATCATGCCATAATATAAAATCCCAAGAACAGAATGAGTATAACTGCGATGTGAAACAAATGAGGCAATGAAAATATAAATTCCTAACAACCATAACCATGTTTCATTCAACTGCCAACCGCATGCTGCCACACCGATGCCCGTAATCATCAGCATTCTTCTCTGAGTAATGAAACTTGAGAGAATCATCATTCCTGCACCATATCCAATACCTAGCCATCGTTCTTTCCCGATTCCTTCCAGATAGCTGTATACCATCATTAGAAACCCAATGATTTGTGCTACTGCTCTGATCATTTTAGGTGAAAAAGTAACCTTGTTACTAAGTTTTCCGTCAATATCCATATCAGGCATGAGTCCGGATATCCCACCTATTGCCACAAGTGCGGTCGTTATGTCAGGACCAGATTCAAATGAGTTGGCCACAATAAATCCTGTTGCTGCTCCAATTGCCATATGTGCTGTGCCGTTCAAGTGTGTCCTCCTACTCTCTTATCACATTATGTATGTACTAGATTACTATAATAGCCTTGATTATCCATATTGACTATGGGAAGTACGAATTAATTTCTAAAGATGAGCCGATATGCGCTCAATAATTTCAAGAAGGTAGGACCTTTTATGTGGAACAAAGTGATGGTAACTCACCCTTTGCTTAATGAAGTCCTTATTCCCTGTTTCATTTACAAGAAATCCTTCTACGTCGATTTCCTCTCTCGTTTGTTGAACGAGCGCTTTAAAGTCTTGAAGAGTCGAACGGAAAATACCGGACACTTCTTCTGACTGAAGTTGAAATTCGTCATATGCAACCGGCTTTGAATACAGGAATACGTGAGTTAGTTCCCGATCAATCATATCCCGGTGAATTAACTCTCCTTTAACGATTCCTAATGATAGAAGTTCATCTATCGTAAGATGAAGTCCAAGCTCTTCATGAACTTCTCTCACACCGTCTTCAATCTTCTCCTGTGACAAGATATGTCCAGCGGCGGTAATATCAAGTAAGCCAGGGAAATCCTTTTTCTTATCACTTCTCATTTGGAAATAAATATTGGTCTCTCCACAAATTTCATCATAATGCGCAAGCCAGCAATGAAAGGTTTCATGCCAATATCCCTTTATATGCACCTCGGAACGACTGGCTACTCCAAGCCTATTACCGTATTCATCAAAGACGGCTAGTTGTTCATCCTCCACCCGAATCCCTCCTTTATTTCATTTCCTCCAAATACTCTTTAACCTCCAAAAGATCCTCAACCACAATATCCGCTTCACGTAATTCTTTTTCCTGAGAAAAATCAAAGGCACAACCTATCGAAAGAAAGTGGTTTTCCTCTGCTCCCTTGAAGTCAGACAATCTATCTCCAATCACAACCCCATGTGTAAGATTGTGATCCTCTTTGATTTTTCGAATCAACTCCCCTTTGTCATCTGATTGTATTTCCTGAATGCTGTAGCAGTCTAAGATCCACCGATCCAAGTGAAAGTACTCGACGATCGCCTTTAGATAATGAGCATATCCGTTGCTTGCCACAAAGACCGGAAACCCTCTCCCAGATAAATAAGCTAATATTTCTTCCGTATGCGGATAGAGAGCTCCCTTTCCTTTCTGAATATTTTCAATCAGTTTTTCATGAAATACATCATTCACTTTCCCATGTATATGTAAGGGATGATGAGGTAAAAGTGTTTTCCACACAACAGAAAGAGGGACACCCATAATTTCTCTGTATATTTCAAGAGGTGTATCCCCTTTCCACATTCCTTCATCTCTAAGTCGTTGAAAGGTATCATGAAGTGAAGCTTCAAGAATACGATCCGTTTGAAATAACGTTCCATCCATGTCAAAAATCATAGCAGCTTTCATCTATATTCTCCTTTATTGCCTTTCGTACATTAATCTGTTCGACGATTTATGCTTAATTCACTCTCTTGCTTATATATAAAATAAACCTTCTACAATCATATCAAATTCACGGCCAAATGAAAGTAGCTGAGTATATTAGGAAGGTGAAGATGTCTTTTGACAAAGTTTGTTGATTTATAAACATGATATTTGCCAGGGGCTCTGTCGACTAGTGAGTGCTGGATGGTGAAGATTTTCACAAAAAAACACACAAGTACGCTTCTCTTGTGTGTTTACTCGTTAAATCGGTGTATAGCTTGCTTTCTTTAAGATGCATTGGGAAGATAAAAGAGGACCGTCAACATCATGCCGATAACAGAAAAGATCACGATACTAACTGCTACTGACTTGTGAGACTTTGACACATGTTTCTTCTTTAACACGTTAAAAAACTTAAAAGCCAATAACGAAAGAATAAACAAAGATACAAACAAGAGCTCGCTCATGGACAATCCCTTTCTTCAGTGAGGTGTATTCTTTTTAAGATATGACATCACTTTACCATATTTTCTTATTCAATAAAAATTATTTATTCTCAGAAATAATAATATACCCATTCAGGCGTTTTACGGAGCGCTTTTTCCCAGGCAGGGAGTTCATTGAAAGCCTTCATGGTCAGTTTTTTACTATCATTAATATCATTATGGATCAGTGATTCTAATTCGGCAGCAACTTTTGCATCGCGAATGATGCAGTTGCTTTCATCATTTAAGTAGAAGCTTCGTGGATCCCAATTGGCTGTACCAATATCGGCCCATTTATGATCAATGACGAGCACTTTACCGTGGAAAAACCCTTTTTCATATAGATAAAGATCCACTCCGCTCTCTAACAAAGTTTTCTCTATTCTGTAACTTGGCGGCTTCGTGAACCATGCATCGGTATCGTCCGGGATGAGGATCTTCACTTTCACCCCACGCTTCACTGCATTCTTTAAAGCGGATATAAGTTTCCCATTTGGTAGAAAGTATGGCGTTGTAATTGTGACACTCTCTTCCGAACTGTTAATCCAGTTTACTGTCTTATCTACAATACTGTCTCCTGTTGAGAACAAGAATTGAACGCTGCTCCCTTCATTTCCATTTGAAGTACGAGTAGGATGCTTGCTCCCCATACTCTCAGCCCCATCCTCGACCCAGTCCCTTTTAAACTGCTGTGCCACCTCAATTCCAGCCTCACCCTCCAGCCGTATGTGATAGTCCCTCCAGTACCCTAGCTTCGGGTCTTTCCCTAAATATTCATCGCCCATATTGAAGCCTCCAATATAAGCAATTCTTTGATCAATGGAAACGAGCCTGCGATGATTCCGATGATGAAGGGAATAGAAGATATTCTTCAGGGAGAGAGGCCTGCTTTTTACAATCTTCACCCCTCCTTCTTTCATCTTCTTTATACTTTCCTTCTTAATATCTGAACCAAAGAAGTCGACAGACAATCGAACATCTACACCTTCCTTGGCCTTTTCAATCAGCAAATCAAAAAACTCGTTGGAAATCTGATCGTCCCTGATAATGAAAAAATGAATCCAAACAAGCTCATCTGCTGTTTTAATATCCGCAAACAAATTTTCATATAAGTCCTTCCCTGTATTGTATACGTTGATTGCAGCTTTACGAGAAAGGGTTTCCGTAACCGGGTGAGTTCTCGCATAGTTCTTCACACCTTGTTTCACATCCCAGTGCATGATGAGGAACAAAATCACGATGCATGCAGCCGTTATCAGGATTCCTTTAAGTCCTTTTTTCAGCAAGAGAACTCACCTCCTTTTATGTAGTGTTAGCTTTTGTTTAAGGGGAAGGACTATACATTTCCATTCAAAATATATCTAAGTTTCAGGCATCTTTTGTGCCTTTTAGTATTTACATATGGCTCTATTCGCAAAGATTATTTTTTTCTACCATAGAATCTGCCAAGGCTCTGTCAACCAGCCTATGCTGGATGGTGAGGGGAACTGCTCCGCTTTCAGCGGACGTTCGGCCGAGCCTCCTGATATGAACGAAACTGTCAAGGCCCCTCCTGCACCACTGTTTTTGAACAAATTTAAGAAGAGAAGCATTTTTCGGCTTCTGATCTAAGTAAGTGATAAAGCCAT